>Ga0255054_10002494_pt1 | contig 10503 bp, 8 predicted proteins | sample JV7_2_23_MG_FD_188634 | JGI IMG/M metagenome (GOLD analysis project Ga0255054, IMG submission 188634) | Seawater microbial communities from Jervis Inlet, British Columbia, Canada - JV7_2_23 | ecosystem: Environmental > Aquatic > Marine > Inlet | place: Canada: British Columbia | collected... | reverse complement strand
GAGGAAAAAACCTCGGCTCCTTTTCTTCAGATCGACTATTCTATTTCAAAGCTTTCTTTATGCAGATTAAACAGGATATCATTTTCGCGATATATCTGTTCCAGTTTTTCTTGATGGTCTTTGAGCCGCACACCGTTGCGGCTTGCCAGTTCTAAAACAAGATAGTTAATAATGCAGGAAATTGTGGTGGGATTTCCAATAAAGGGGATGTTTTGTGATGGTGCAATCAGCGACAGGTGCGCAAATTGGGTTAAGGGACAAAGCGAGCTATCCGCAATCACGATAAGGGTCTGGCCGAGTCGACGAACCATTTTCCCCAATCGAATGAGTTCATTCGGATAGCGCGTCGTTGCGATGATAATCACCAGGCTTTGCGGCGCTGCGATCGTTAGCCAGTCGATCGTTGTGCTATCACTGCCTTTTAGGATGTGGACATCCTGGCGAATCTTGGTCAAAGACCACCCCAGGTAATAAGCAAATGTATAGGAAAGGCGGGATCCAATGACATAAACGGGATTGGTTGTTTGAAGAAAATCCACCATTTTCTTGAGCGCGTCCATATCGACGGTTTCAAGAAATAGTTTAAGGTTTTCGATCTCTTCAAACACCACCCGGCCCAGACGGTCCTTGCCCGGCCCCTGCATGCTTGACAGGTCCGTGCGATCCAGCATCGTTAGTTCCGTATCTACAACATCCCTTAATGCTTGCTGGAATGCACCGTAGCCTTTGTAACCCAGCCGGCTGACAAAACGAACTACGGTGGCTTCGCTGACCTGGCATGTTTGGGCCAGTTCCTTTGTGGTCATAAAGATGGCCTTGCGCGGGTTTTGAAGGATATAATTACCCAGGATGCGGGCTTTGGGTGTCAATTTGTGATGATGCTCGACGATTGCTTTCATCGTCGGATGTGATTGTTGATCTAGCATGGTTTTTTTGACCTAAGTTTGAAAAAATGAAATAACCCTTACCAAATGAAATGAAACCTTTCAAAATGGCCTTATACCACCTTCGCAGCGGGTCAAATCAAGCCTTCTGAAACTTAAAACTTGTGAAAACCGTATCAAATGTACACGCTAATAGGCAAAATTTTATAAAACCGCGATCCCAAAAATAACGGCCGCATCCCGGAGAGTTCGGAAGTAGATTTTTATTATAAATAACGAAAAGTTATATTAATATAAGTCAAGCAGAATGCATCGGAACTTTATGCAATATCAACCATTTTTTTAAAATTGTCAACCCATTTTGAAATGAATCCTTTCATTTTTATTTTTTTTCTTGACACAATTTATTTCATTATAATAAGTAGGGGAGAATTTGAATGGCGAATGATTCGATCACCGGCTTTCTGAAATTCTCAGCGGATTCGTCATACAAGGATATGATATTTAGGTAAATATTTATTGAAACGACCCGTAGAAAAGAGAGGATTTATGTTTGGCCGCTATAAACCCCTGTGGGACACTAAACCATCGCTCAAGCCAAATTATGACGCGGTTATCATCGGTGGCGGTTTGCATGGCCTGGCCGCCGCCTATTTTTTGGCGCGGGACCACGGCATGCGGAATGTGGCTGTTATCGAAAAACGTTACATCGGTTTTGGCGGATCGGGCCGCAACACAGCCATTGTGCGTGCCAATCAGCGGACCCAGGAAAATGTTCCGCTTTACAAAGAAGCCCTTGAACTCTGGCCGGTGCTGACAAAAGAACTCGATTACAACCTGATGTTCTTCAATTGCGGGAACCTGAACCTGATGCACAGTGAAGCCGCCATGAATACGGCGCGGATGAACGTTGCCACCGCGCAGTTTCATGGGGTTGAAAGTCATCTGATTGATGCCAGGCAATGCAAGGAATTGATGCCGGCCCTCAATATTTCAGAGGATATCACCTATCCGATTTTTGGCGCTATGTATCATCCGCCAGGTGGAATTCTGCGCCATGATGCGATCGTGTGGGGTTTGGCAAAAGGGGCTTCAAAACAGGGTGTTCACATTCATCAGAACACCGGGGTTACCGGGGTCGGTGTTGAAAACGGCAAAATCGTCGCGGTGGATACGGATCGGGGAAAAATTCACACAGCGCGGGTCTTGCTGGCGGCCGGCGGTTATTCCGCGGCCATTTCTTATCAAATGTTGGGTATCAAGCTGCCGATCAGCGTTCTGACCATTCAGGCCATGGTCACCCAACCCCTAAAGCCCATTTTAAATCATGTGATTTCATCGGGCATGTATCACGCCTATGCGAACCAGACCCTTAAAGGCGAAATCGCCACCGGCGCTCACATGGACCCCTGGCCCAATTACACCACCCAAACCACTGCTTATTACATCAAACACCAGGCCGAAGCCCTTTCAGAGATGCTGCCATGTTTAAAGGGCGTGCAGTTCATGCGGCATTGGGCCGGATTGGCCGATATGACCCCGGATATGGCACCCATCATGGATGGCAACGATCCGATTGAAGGCTATTACATGGACTGTGGCTGGGGCTATTTCGGCTTCAAATCCTGTGCTGCTACCGGCAAATATATGGCCCAGTTTATGGCGACCGGCAATTGTCCCGAGATGCTCAAGCCCTTCACCCTGAGCCGTTACAAACAGCACCGCTTAATGGGCGAAACCGCAGCACTGGTCAGCTATACACCCGACAATTAACGCTCTATTTCATTTTGTTTTTTCAATGATCGTATGCGCAAATTCGAAGCACGAAAATCGAAATTCGAAACAAAATCGAAATTCTAATTTTCAAAACGCTTTTAAACATTGATGACCTTAGAGAAAAAAATGAAAAAATAAATTGGTGTTTAGGATTTTTGTCATTTGGTATTCGGATTTGTTTAGGGTTTCGAGATTCGAATTTCGAATTTTGACTTTAAAAAATTGAATAAATAAAAAACTTAGAGGAGATTACTTCCATGGCGCTAACCCTGACCTGTCCCATATGCGGTAAACGTAACGGCTATGAATTACGCTATGGTGGAGAAGAAAAAGGGACCCGACCCGATGAAGAGGGTCTTACACCGCAATCCTGGTTTGAGTACGTGCATCTGAACAAATGTGTGGCCGGAATACAAAAAGAGTGGTGGTGTCATCGGGATGGCTGCGGTGTATGGTTTACAACCCAGCGAGACACTACACGTAATCTTGAAGTGGAATAAGCGGAGGCACCATCATGAACAGGCTCGAAAAACTGCCCACTTTGCGAATCAATCCTGCCCGGACAATTGCGTTTCACTATAAGAACAAAACCTTTGAAGGGCTGAGCGGAGATACCGTGGCCACCGCGCTTTATGCAAACGGTATCCGTATCTTTTCGCGGAGTTTGAAATATCACCGTCCCCGAGGGCTTTACAGCCTGGACGGCGAATGCAGCAATACCTGCATGCAAGTCAACGGCATCCCCAATATACGGACTGAAAATACCCTTCTTGAAGACGGCATGCGCGTCAAAGCGCAAAATGTTAAGGGCACACCTGAAACGGATCTTATGGGGTTTGCAGATAAATTGGATTGGGCGATGCCGGCCGGGTTTTACTACCGCAGCATGCACAAACCGGCTCGCATCTGGCCCATCGCTTTGAAACAGGTGCGCAAGGCCGCCGGACTTGGGAAAATTTCTCCTGATTTCCAAATGCCCGGAAAATACGATGAGATTTATCCCGCCGCGGATGTGTGCGTGATTGGAGGAGGTCCGGCGGGCATGTCGGCGGCCCTGGCCGCAGCCGAACAGGGGTTGCGGGTCATGCTTCTGGAATCGCGGCCATGGCTGGCTGGCTTTTTTGATTACCGTAAGGCTGAAAATGGCGATGGAGTGCCGCTTTTTCAAAGCGCCCGGCAGTTGGCAGAAAAACTCGAGCAAGCTTCAAATGTTCGGATTTTTACCCGCACCGCCGTGATTGGCGTTTATAACAACAACCTGGTTACTGCGTTTCAGAAAGGCCTTGAGAGCGATCATTTTGATGAGCGCTATCTCGAAATCCGGGCCAAAAGTGTGGTGGTGGCCACCGGCTGTATCGAACGCCCGCTGCTTTTTGAAAATAACGAGCGACCCGGTGTCATGCAAATCGGGTGTGCACATCGACTGGCACAAACCTATGGCCTGCTGCCCGGTGAGCAGGCGGTCTTCAGTATCGGACATGATCTGGGTCTGGAAGCGGTCTTGGATCTTTTTGACCTGGGACTTCAGATTGCCTGTGTGGCCGATATCCGGGAAGACGGGCAGGATTCTGCACTGCTCGAAGGACTCGCGCAGCGCAACATCCCATTTTTAAAGGGATGGGTGGCAACAGAGGCCCATGGCAGCAAAACGCTAAACAAAGTGACCCTGAGCACGATCCAGGGGACACTTCAGAAAGAGTTTTCCTGTGATACACTGGTGGCATCAGCCGGGATGACGCCGGTTACCGGACCGCTTTCTTTGGCCCAGGCAGACTTGGCCTATGACCCTCACACCGGCTATTTCTTACCCCAGAAGCTGCCGGCTAAAATACAGGCCGCCGGTCGCATGCTGGGCCTCAATCACCCCCTTTCAATTGAAACTTCGGGACGCCTGGCTGGAATTTCGGCGGCCGCCGATTGCGGATTATCCGTTGAACGCCAATTGAAAGAAGCCCGCGAAAAACTGGATCAATTACCGGATGCGGAAAGGGGCACGAAATTGGTGACGGCGCCGGTAAAAGGCCGCAAAACCTTTATCTGTTTTGACGAAGATACGACCATCAAAAATGTGAAACAGGCCCTTGCCATGGGCTTTGATGCCACCGAACTCATCAAGCGATTTACGGCCGCCGGTACCGGGCCGGGTCAGGGCGGCATCCCCGGGCATAACTTGCCGCTGTATGTGGCGCAATTTCATGGGGATGCCAAAGCGACGGCCATGCCGACAACCGTGCGCGCACCGCTGGTTCCCACATTTATTGCCACCTATGCCGGAACCAACCATGATATGTGCAAACGCACACCGGTATACGGCTTGCAGAAAGAGGACGGCGGCGTCATGCGGCGTAGCGGTATCTGGAAGCGGGCGCGTTACTTTTCGCAAGACTTCAGCTGTCGTGCAGAGATCGAAAATGTACGTAACAATGTCGCAATGCTGGATGCTTCCACGCTGGGCAAATTCAGGATTTGGGGACCGGATGCCTTGAAGGCTTTGCAGCGGGTCTATGTCAGCGACATGTCCAGGATCTCAGACGGAAAGATCACATATTCGGCTATGTGCAACGACGACGGCTGTATCATTGATGACGGCGTGGTGGTCAAAAGAGCTGAAAACGATTATTATTTTACCGCGTCGACTGCCAGAGCAGGTGCCACGGTGGAATGGCTTCGGTATCATACCCGCTATGACGGTTGGAGTTTTCATATGCTGAACCTTACCGATGCGTTCGGTGTCATCAATCTCGCAGGTCCCAACGCCCGCAAGGTACTTGAGAAAGTCACGCATACCGATATTTCCAATCAAGCCTTTCCCTATGCCGGGTACCGTGAATTTATGATCCAAAACACCATACCCGTAAGGTCCATGCGTCTGGGATTTGTCGGTGAACTGTCCTACGAGCTGCATGTTGCCTCATCCTATATGCAGACCCTCTGGGATTTGTTAGCACAAGCCGGTCAGGAGTTCGCTATCGGTAATTTCGGATTGGAAGCCCAGAATGTACTGCGCATGGAAAAATGCCATCTAATTATCGGTTCCGAATCAGAGCAGCGAACCACCCTTCACGATGTCGGACTCGGTTTTCTGTGGGACCGTAACAAATCAGAGGCCAAAACCGTGGGGGCGGTGGCACTGAGGGAGACCGAGAATCAGGAGGGACGGCTGAAACTGGTGGGGTTTAAGATGGAGGATCCTTCCCGGGCGCCGAAAGATGGCTCCATCATCGTGGATAGCGCTATCAGGGGATATGTTTGTATGGCATGCCGCAGTTTTGCGCTGAAAGAAGCCGTCGGGCTGGCGCTGGTGGATGCCCCGCTGGCGAATGAAGGCACACGCCTGCAAATTTATGAAGACGGATGCAACGGCCAGCATCTGCATGCGACGGTGGTGCCGACTCCTTTTTACGACCCTGAAGGTAAAAGGTTAAGAATTTGAGATTTTGAAACCATTTCAAAAATTGTTAAATTATGCCTAACCCGGATCCGCCTGAGACGGAGAAAAAATTGCCACAAAGGCACCAAGACACAAAGGAAACCTTCAGTTACTGTTCATCTTTGCGTCTTGGTGTCTTGGTGGCGTAAATGTTTGCAACTAAAAGCACAAAAATTACAATTAAGCGCGTAAAGTGAATTGACGTAAAAGATACCGAGGTTGAAAAAATGGAAATCATAAAAAGATGCTCACCGGTACGATTTGAAGGCCGGCCTGCAAAAACAAAAATGCAGGATAACTGGACCGTGGTGCTGGAATATGACGCCGAAGGGAAAGGGCCCCGGGTGATTGATTTGAGCCACCGGGCCCGATGGGATCTTCAGGACGGGGATATTTCGAAGCACCAGCCCTGGGGGATGAACATCCCGGATGCCCCCGGCCGGGGTGTGTTTGAAAGTGGAATCCTGATAAATCGCATGAACCGGACCCAGGCGTCGATCTGGCATCTATCCGGAGAAAGCCTGGATGTTCCCGATGATCCAGCCTTTACCGACGTAAGTGATGCGACCCTGTTTTTGGCGTTGTTTGGTAAGGAAATTTTTTCGATAACCGAAAAATTGTCTTCGCTGGATTTTCTTGATCCTTTAAAACAAACCCCGTTTTTGCTGCAAGGACCGTTTTCGCATGTGCCCTGTCAGATGGTAACCCTGGGAAAAACTCCGCAAAGATCCGGTATTCTTTTTACCTGTTCCAGGGGATATGCACAGGATATGATTGCGGCGATACTTGAAGCCGGGGCGGAATTTGGACTTCAGCCTGCCGGTGAAAACGCATTTACTGATTGGGTGAACACAATTTCAGATTAAAAGCAGACAGCTGGAAAGAGGGTACGATGAACTTAGAAGAAAAGATACGGGCCTTACTCGATGAAAAGAAAATAGCTTGCGAAGTTTTTGAGCACGCGCCGGTTTATACCAACCCCGCTATGGCAGAGGCCTTGAAGGTCAGCGAATCTGAAACGGTAAAATCGCTGGTTTTAAAGACCAAAGAAGGCCGGATGATCGTGTTGGTTCTGCCGGGTAATAAAAAAGTAGACTGGAAGCAGGCCGCTGCCGGCGCTAAAACAAAAAAAGTTTCATTTGCCAAACCGGAAGAGGTCAGCCAGGCGGTGGGCTGTGAGGTGGGCTGTGTGCCGCCCTTTGGGCACCTGACTTCTTTACCGATTTACATGGATCCGGACTTGACCCAAAAGGACTTCATTTATTTCAACCCGGGCGTGCACGACAAATCATTTAAAATAAAAGCCTGGGATCTAAAAAAGCTTTGCAATCCATCCACAATTTGAATTAGGGTAACTATTTCGCATTATTTAATTGGAATTTTTATATTTGATAAATCCGCAATCCAAAATCCAAAATCCAAAATCAATACAGGAGGTTTATAATCATGACGGGAAAATACGATGCCATTATCGTCGGTGCCGGTGTCATTGGTGCTCCCATCGCTTATGAACTGGCCAAGATGGGTTACAAGACGCTGAACATCGACAAGTTGGCAGACGCCGGTGAAGGCTCCACGGCTGCATCCTGCGCCATCGTGCGGGCGCACTATTCTACTGAGGATGGTGTGGCCATGGCCTACGAGGGTTTTAAGTACTGGCTGGAATGGGAAGCCTACCTGGACCATGCCAAAGATGAAAAGGGTCTTGCCAGGTACATGAATACCGGCTCCATTCTGCTTAAATCCCAGGGACACGACTGGCGCAAAGTGCAAAAAAACTACGACGCCGTTGGGGTGGCCTACGAGGAGTGGAGCGTCGAAAAGATTAAAGAGATGGTGCCGGTCTATGATTTACACGAGAACTGGCCTGTCAGACGGCCCGAAGATCCTGAATTTTTCGATGAGCCCACCAAAATGCTCGAAGGCGCGCTGTATTGTCCCGAAGGCGGCTATATGAGCGATCCCGCGCTTTCCAGCCACAACATCATGCGGGCGACTGAAGCCAAAGGCGGCAAATTTATGTTCAACAGCGAGGTCGTCGAAGTCAGAAGTCAAGACAACCAGGTGCTGGGCGTAACCCTTAAGGACGGCACGCCGATCGATGCGCCGGTGGTCGTCAATGCGGCCGGTCCCCATTCATATAAAATCAACCAAATGGCCGAAGGGGTTTACGAAGGGTGCAACATCAAGACCAAGGCCCTGCGGCACGAGGTCATGCACTGTCCGTCTCCTGAGGGATACGATTATCTAAATGCCGGCTACCACACATCTGACGGTGACATTGCCTGTTATTATCGTCCGGAAGTCGGCAACATGTTCTTGATCGGCAGCGAAGACCCGGAATGTGATCCTCAGGAGTGGGTCGATCCGGACGAGTTTTATGCCGGCAAAGGTGGACCCGGGCGGGACAACCAGCTTAGCGAAGCCCAGTGGAAAGCCCAAACTTACCGCTGCGCCAAGCGGGTGCCCGGCATGCAGGTACCGAACCAGCCCCGGGGGGTCTGCGATCTGTATGACTGTTCAGATGATTGGATCCCGATTTACGACAAGTCGGATATGAAGGGCTTCTACATGGCCATCGGCACCAGCGGCAATCAATACAAAAACGCCCCGGTGGTCGGCGCCATGATGGCGGAATTGATTGACGCCTGTGAAAAAGGCCTTGATCATGACAACCAACCCTTTCAGTTCAAGTTGCGTCATATCGGGCGCACAATTGATGCGGGCTTCTTTTCACGCAAGCGCGAAATCAATTATGATAGCAGTTTTTCGGTTAACGGCTAAAAACTCCCTCATTGAGCGACACGTAAGGCATCAGGTGTCAGGTTTCAGCGCCGCCGCTGGCCGCCGAAGCGGCCAGTTTGATCGAAAAAGAAACTGAAGTTTCATACAAGCTTCATGGTATAGGGTATAAGATTGAGGGCGCAGGGCGTCTGCATGCGATCGATTCTGATTCTTTTCGTCCTCGTCCTCGTTCTCGTGAATCAGAATTTTATCGCTGACGAGGGACGAGTACGAGGACGAGGACGACGACGAAGGCGCTATCTGCCGCGCCGTAGCTCAAAGAGCGAAGACGACATTAGATTTCATGAAGTTTCATACGAGGTGTCAGAGCACAGAGGTCAGAAGACAGAGGACAGAGAACCGCAGAATATCGAATATAGAATGTTGAATATCGAAGGAAAAGAAAACTTCATCATTTCCGCCTGCGGCGGATTCGATATTCGATATTCAAAACATCCAAAGGCCGAATAAAAGGATGTTCGCAATGCGGATTTACGTTTGTGTCAAACATGTACCGGACTCAGCGGCAACGATTACCATCCGGGGAAACAACCAGATCGATGAAGGCGTCACATTTTTGCTGAATCCCTACGATGAACATGCCGTTGAGGAAGCCACCAGACTCAATGAGCAGATTGGGAATTGCGAGGTAATTGCCGTGACCCTCGGAAAAGAAGGTGCGCTAAACACGCTCCAATCTGCTTTGGCCATGGGAGCGGACCGGGGGATATTGATCAAAACCGATGATCCGGTCGACAGCATTATTGCGGCCCGGGCATTAAAGGCCGCCATCGAGCAGGACGGCAAACCCGATATCATTTTTACCGGCAAACAGTCTATCGATAGTGAAGGGATGCAAACCATGTTCAGGCTTGCGGCGGCGCTGGATATGCCCGTTGCAGTCAATGTGGTTTCTTTTTCAATTGACCGGGAGCACGTTTCAGTAGAGTGTGAATTGGAAACCGGAGTCCGGCAATTGTTATCAATGCCGCTTCCCTGTGTGATCGGCGCCGGTAAGGATTTGAATAAGCCCGGATATCCGACTTTTATCGATATCAGAAAGGCCAAAAAAAGAGAAATTCAACAGATCGATCTGGCAAGCTTAAACATTGAAAAACCCTCCGCCAGCATGGAAATCCTCGAATTGAAGCCTGTTGTTGAGCAGCGGCAGGCCAGAGAACTCAAAGGACAACCGCAAGAAGTTGTCAAGCAGCTTATTGAGGTATTGCGGGATGAAGCAAAGGTCATTTAAGAACTATCTCGAAATTTTATTATCGAGTACGAGCACGAGGACGAGTACGAGTACGAAGGAACACTGCTTAACCTCGTACTCGTCCTCGTGCTCGTTAGATAACGCCCAATGGCTGTGTTGTGATCCACATTTTTGAGATTGCTTCTAGTACAAGATACCAGCGTTGCTGAAAGAGAAATCGATCATGGAAAAAGTTGGTATTTTAATCGAATTAAAAGACGATAAAATCAAGCAGGCCAATTACGGTGTGATCACGCTTGCCCGCGAGCAAGGGTGCGAACTGTATGCTCTGGTACTAAACGCTAAAGGCATATCCTATAAAGGACACCTGCAGGAATATGGTATTGGAAAAATAATCGATATTGCTTCGAAAGAAG
>Ga0255054_10002492_pt1 | contig 10507 bp, 7 predicted proteins | sample JV7_2_23_MG_FD_188634 | JGI IMG/M metagenome (GOLD analysis project Ga0255054, IMG submission 188634) | Seawater microbial communities from Jervis Inlet, British Columbia, Canada - JV7_2_23 | ecosystem: Environmental > Aquatic > Marine > Inlet | place: Canada: British Columbia | collected... | reverse complement strand
AATACTCCCGGACAAAATTCCGATTACATCAGGAAGAGCTGCTTGGGCAAATGATAATAAAACTGTTTTCTATACTCTCAAAGATGAAGAAACACTCCGTTCGTACAAAATTCTAAAGCACGTACTTGGGACTGATCCATCATCGGATAGAGAAGTCTTTGAGGAAAAAGATGTAACTTTCTCCACGTACGTCTCTAAATCGAAGTCAAAGAAATATTTATTTATTGAATCAAGCCATACTCTGTCTGACGAATGCCGCTTCCTGGATGCAGACAATACTGATGGAAAATTCAAGATAATACAACCGAGAGAGAAAGACCTTTTATACGATGTGGACCACTACAAAGACAAATTCTATATCCGGACAAATTATAAAGCGAAGAATTTTAGATTGATGGCGACACCTGTCAATAAAACTACAAAAGGGAACTGGAAAGAAGTCATTCCTCACCGTGATGATGTTTTATTGGGGGATTTTGAAATTTTTAAAGATTTCCTTGTTGTTAAAGAACGAAAAAATGGCTTGCCTAACCTCAGGATAATGAGGTGGGATAAAAAAGGCGAATACTATCTTGATTTCGAGGAAGAAACATACAATGCCTCCATATCTTCATATTATATAGAGCTGAACCCTGAAATTGATACTCCATTCCTTCGTTATGAATATACGTCTCTTACCACTCCAAAATCTGTTTTCGATTACAATATGAATACTAAGGAAAAAACACTTTTAAAACAGCAGGAAGTTCTTGGTGATTTTGATTCAAACAATTATCATGCAGAAAGACTCTATGCTACAGCCAGAGACGGCACAAAAGTTCCCATATCTTTAGTCTATCGAAAAGGGCTCGAAAAAAATGGAGCCAATCCTCTCCTCCTTTACGGCTATGGTTCGTACGGTTCCAGCAGCAATGCCAGTTTCAGCTCGGTTAGGTTAAGCCTCCTGGATAGGGGTTTTGTTTATGCCATCGCCCACATTCGCGGCGGACAGGAGATGGGACGATACTGGTATGAAGAAGGTAAGCTCCTCAAAAAGAAAAATACATTTACAGATTTTATTGGTTGCGCAGAACATCTGATCGCTGAAAAATTCACTAGTTCTGACATGCTGTTTGCCTACGGAGGCAGCGCTGGCGGCTTGCTGATGGGCGCTGTTGTGAATATGCGGCCTGACCTTTTTAAAGGAGTTATCGCTGCAGTTCCCTTTGTGGATGTCATAACAACAATGCTTGATACGAGTATTCCACTTACAACCTTTGAATGGGACGAATGGGGTGATCCTAATAAGAAGGAGTACTACGATTACATGCTTTCATATTCTCCTTATGATAACGTGGAAGCCAAGGATTATCCTATGATGCTGGTCACAACCGGTCTGCACGATTCTCAAGTTCAGTACTTTGAACCGGCCAAGTGGGTGGCTAAGCTCAGAGCATTGAAGACGGATGATAACATTTTGTTACTTCATACAAACATGGGAGCAGGACACGGCGGGGTTTCAGGCCGCTTTAGAAGGTATATAGAGTATGCATTAGAATACGCATTCATGCTGGACCAGGTCGGAATCAAAAAGTAATTTGAGCGGAATAATAAAATAAATTGTAGGGACTTGATTCATCAAGCCCACATTTTTTAATTAAGATTTTTTCCAGAAAGAAGGCGCTAGGAGGATAAGTACTGTATAAACTTCTAAACGTCCGGCCAGCATAAAAAAAGAAAGCACCCATTTTCCAATCAGGGGTATATGAGCATAATTATAGGTCGGGCCCACACTGCCCAAACCAGGGCCAACGTTGTTCAGAGTAGCCGCTACAGCCGAAAAAGCTGACACAAGGTCCAACCCTAAAATAGTCATCACTATCACTCCGCCGATAAACAGCCCGGTCAGCAGCGCTAAAAAACCAAGAATGTTTCTTACAGTATCGCGAGGGATGACTACATTTCCCACCCGGACGGGGATAACCGCTTTGGGATGCATCAAGTGCCTTATTTCGGCAATAACAAACTTAATCAGAATATAGAGGCGGATGATTTTCATCCCTCCACCTGTGCTCCCTGCACATCCGCCGCAAAACATTAATATTAAAAGGATAAATTGCGAACTAAATGCCCACTGCTCAAAATCAGCCGTCGTGAAGCCAGTAGTGGTGCAAATAGAGGCTACTTGAAACAATGTTTTACGAAAAGCCATTCCTGCATTTGAATATTGCTGCGAAAAAGTATGGACGCTGATAAGAAGCGTGGAGCTGCAGATTAAAAAGACAAAAAGCCGCCATTCATTGTTTTTGATGTAGCTTTTAAATTCTTTTTTTAGGAAGCGATAATGCAAGGAAAAATTTGTCCCGGCAGCAAGCATGAAAAAGATTATGACATAATCAACATAAGCGCTGTTATAGTGACCTATACTGGCATTTTTTATTGAGAAGCCGCCAGTGGCCATCGTCGCAAAAGTATGACAAAGAGATTCAAAAAGATTCATTCCCCCCAGCATTAATAAAAGCGTTTCAACGGCGGAGATTAAAACATACACACCCCACAGTATTTTAGCGGTTTGTGTGACCCGCGGGGTTAGCTTGTCGGGAGTTGGCCCCGGTACTTCGGCCTTAAAAAGCTGCATTCCTCCCACACCAAGAAAGGGAAGAATTGCTATCGAGAGAACGATGATACCCATGCCTCCAAGCCACTGGGTAAGGCTACGCCAGAAGAGAATTCCGTGAGGAAGACCTTCAATATCAACTAAGATAGTGGCTCCCGTGGTAGTGAAGCCGGACATGGTTTCGAAAAAAGCATCAGTCAGGGATGGAATATATCCCGAAAGAATAAAAGGCAGACATCCGAACAAAGCAAAAGAAATCCAACCCAGGCTAACAATCGCAAAACCCTCACGAGCGTGAACATCCCGATCCAAACGGGTTAGTCTGAAGGCGGTAAAACCTACTAAAAAAGTGATTAAGGATGAAATGATAAAGTAAATATGAACACCGTCACCGTAGTAGAGCGAGAAGGGGATTGGCAGAAGCATCACGGCGGAGAGGAAAATTAAAAGCAATCCAAGAACGTGGGCAACTAATTTAATATGCATAAGAAAGCTGTCAGGGTATATTTGATTTTATTCAATCAATAAAGGATGGAAAATATCTCCATTAACGCTTCATGTTATTCAAACAATCTCTCTACGTCAGCGATTGCTTTCGGGAGGGCAAAAACCACCACACAATCCCCGGTTTCTATCTGGGTTTCCCCAGTAGGAATAATCACTTTATTATTGCGAGTCACAGAACCTAAAATTATAGAGGGACGAAAATGCAAATTTTTTAGTGGCTGTTTTGTAATCTTGGAACCCTGTTGGGGAATTATTTCCATAATCTCGGCATCTAAGCCTGGAATTGAGGCAATGCTTTCAAGCGTGCTTCTCCGGATGAAACGCAGGATGGAGTTAACCGTAATCAATTTTTTGCTAACAACTGCATCCATGCCGATTGTAGGAGTAATAGGAAGATATTCGGTTTTATTCACTAAGGCAATAGTGCGGGGCACTTTTAGATGCTTGGCTATAAGGGTACAAATAATGTTCGTCTCATCATCTCCGGTTGCCGCGATAAAGGCATCCATATCGAGGATGCCCTCTGTTGCTAAAAGGTCTACATCAGTGCCATCTCCGTGAATAACCAGTGTCTTTTTGAGTGCGTTGGCTATCTTTTCTGACTTATCCGAGCGGCTTTCAATGATTTTGACTTTAATATTATCCTCTAAGCTTTCGGCCACAAACTGGCCGACTAAACCCCCACCGAGAATCATGATATTTTGAATGGAAACATCTTCTTTGCCCGTGATATGTACAATAGTAGGAATCAGTTTTTTTTCACAGATGACAAATATTTGATCTCCGGCAACCAGGATTTCGCTCCCACCGGGTATTAATGTGTGTTCCTTCCGTTTAATGGCGACGATGCGGGCGGCAATGTTTCCTTGTTCCAGCCAGAGTTCTCCTAGAGTCTTCCCTAATATAGGAGAGTTTCGTTCCAGGCGGATACCCAACAGTTGAATCTTTCCACCCGCAAACTCCACCACGCCTGTTGCGCTGCTTTGATGAATCAGGCGGACGATGGCCTTGGCTGTCTCTCTTTCAGGATGAACAAGAAGATCAACACCCATCTCGAAGTCCGACAGAATAAAATCGGACCGGGTGTATTCAGGATTGCGGATGCGAGCTATTTTATAGGGAACATTTAATTTTTGAGCAAACCGGCAACTCAGGAGGTTGACTTCGTCTGAATTAGTGAGGCAAGCGAAAACATCTGTCTGGCCTATGTTAGCCTTATTCAAATCTTCCACACTGGAACCTGAACCAACTATGACCAAGGCATCAAGGTGTTCTTCTGCATATTGTGCTTTTTCAGGATCTTTTTCCAGTACAGTAATGTTATGCTTTTCTGCTGAAAGTCGCTTGGCCAGATGAAAACCAATTTCACCTGCGCCTACTATTAAGATGTTCATGTTCGTCTATTTATTTTTCTTAATTTACCTGAATTGCTTTAATTTCCTCCTCTATCTTCCTTATTTAGCTTCTAACATAGGAAAAAATTAATGTCAATATGCCCCCGGCGGCAAGCCGGAAATTATCACATTCATTTCTACATTATTTATGGTTTTGAGGCATTGAAAACTATTTTAACTTTTGACATCAAATTTTTCATATGCTATTAGATATCTAATAAAAACTGAACAAGGAGTGAGATTCAGGAGATAATTTGACATGTCAGGTTGAATGCCAATATATTAAATATGTTTATACAGAATAGCTCAAAAATAATATATAGAGGGAGTTTGTGTTATGCCTAGAGTTGTCCGCAAGAGCCTAGAAAATAAAATAAAAGATTGCCGCCAGCTTGTTTCTTCAAAAAAAGTGATTTCATGTCTTGAAGCGTTATTTTTAAGTACAAATGACGGCCTGGTTGCCTACGAGCTTGGACATGAATTTGAAAAGATAGGTAAAACTAAAGATGCTCTTGAATACTATGAGCGGGCTGAGACTTTATTTAAGTCGCCTATATATAAAAATATGGCGCGAGCAGCCATAAATAATTTATCCATAGAAACTCTCCTTGCTGTGAGAAAGAAAAAAAGAGGAGGTAAGCTTTAAATGAAAGTCATACCTATTAGGATTAAAAGGAGAGGAATATGAGCAAGAAGAAAGAGGAGAAAGATATTTTTGCCGAGATAGGAGACAAGTTCAAGGAAATCGGCGAGGAGATCAAGCCGCACGTTGATAAAGCAGGAAAGAAGCTGCGAGATTTTGAAAAAGCTATTGAACCATCCATGGCCGAACTAGGTGAGAAGCTCAAGGAGCTGGGAAGCGCGCTCAACCCCCCGATGGAGGATTTATCCGGTAGGATGAAAGAGTGGGGAGAGTCTATGAAGGCAGCAATCGACGATATGAGTAATTGTGTCAAAAAGTGGAATAAAGCACAGAAAAAAAGCGAGACGACAAAAGCAGTTAAGAAGAAAAAATCATCATAAAAAAGCCTCCTTGGGAGGGCTTGATTTTCATTGACGCCATATTATTTCTGTGATACTATCAATCATATTGAAATTGAGAAGAACTGTGCAGTTGAAAAAACAAACAGTGACCATAAGGGATGAGGGAAAATTTCAATATGTAAAAAAAACGTCCTCCCCTTATAAAAAATCCAATATTTAAAGGAAGTCAGAATGAATATTTATGTAGGTAATTTGCCACGCGAGGCTACTGAAGGCGATTTGAAAGAAGCCTTTGAGGCCTTCGGGGAGGTTTCAACAGTCAAGATCATCAAAGACAAGTTCACCGGTGATCCTAGGGGATTTGGATTTGTTGAGATGTCCAAAAGTTCCGAGGCTCAGGCCGCGATTTCTGGTCTTGATGGCAAAGATCTGAAGGGGAGCGCTCTTAGGGTCAATGAGGCCCGCCCTCGTAACGATGATCGAGGCAGAGGAGGAGGCGGCGGTGGTTTTGGCCGTCCAGGAGGAGGAGGCGGTGGGGGTAGAAGACGTTTCTGATAATCCCTAATCCAACATTCAAGATCATAATCAAATTCTGAATTAAGGCCTATTTGAGAGGCCGTCAGCTTGTGAATTAGTATATACAAATTCGTATATACTCCTATCATTATTGTCAAGTAAAGGTAGAATTCAGCCCGAAAAGTATCTGAATCATCCTTGAGATTGCATTATTCTATCCAACCGTTTAATTACGGGCTTTCCTTTATAGGAAGTGGTGCCCTATACGGAGTGTAAAAAATCGTGGTCAACTATTAAATTCAAAAAAGGAATAATGAATGAAACAGTATAAGAGAACAGAAAGAAAAAAAAGAGATAGGAAAAGAGAGAAAAGAAAGAGGGAACAAAGAAAAAGAAGAAATATTACCTGAACTTATACGCCTGGTTTCCCGTATATGATAATAGAATAAGTAGAGGAGCTGAACATCATGAAAAAAACCATCATCATTATTGTAATAGTGGTCGTGGTCCTCGTTTTTTCTTTTGTGGCAATAAGAGGTTGCCGAACAGGTGGTGACGGTCAGATAGAAAACACGGCTGCAGTGGAAAGAGGGAACATATCAAAGACTGTCGTGGCCACAGGCAAGATCGAACCTCTTTACAAGGCCGAGATCAAATCAAAAATAGGAGGACTGATTAATCAACTTTATGTTGAGGAAGGTGACCGGGTGACTGTTGGACAGAGATTGGTGGAGATTATTCCTGGAGCCACACCTGTTGAAATGGTTCAGGCGCGAACCGAAGTAAAAGCTGCAGCATACGACAAGATTGTCGCTGAAAAACAATATCTCAGGACTAAGGAGCTAAAAGAGCAAAAATTGATTTCTTCCGAAAAGTACGACCGGGATAAAGCGGATTATGATACTGCTAGAGTCCGCTTTTATGCAGCTATGGCCCAATTGCGAGTTCTGGAGCAAGGATCGAATGTGGAGTCGCTGGCTGAGGGCGTTGAAATCAGTGACCAGGATCGGCTTGAAATTGAAAAAGAGACACGGGAAGCCATTGCCAGTATGACGTTGATTGCTCCCATCTCTGGGATTATCCTTTCCCGCGACACCGACAAAGGGAGTGCGGTCATCCCCATTTCTTCAGCCTATGGAGGAACAGTGATCATGATCCTCGCCGACGTTTCTGAGAAGCATTTTCGAGGCGATGTGGACGAAGCAGATATCGGAAAAGTGCACCTTGGCTTGCCAGCCAGAATCTATGTTGAAGCTTATCCAGACGAGCCTTTTAAAGCAGAACTGACCCACATCAGCCCTCGGGGTCGCGAGGAAGAAGACATCATTAATTTCGAGATTAGGGCAATTGTTAGTGATCAGGAGGATAGACTTCGCGTGGGCATGTCAGCAGACGCCGAGCTCATTCTTGAGGAACATGAAAATGTTCTGGTTATTCCAGAAGGGGCTGTAATATACGAGGATGGAAAAACTTTCGTCAATATCCAGGATGATTCTGTTGAAGAAGGTATGCGTAAAATAGAAATAGCCAAGGGCATCTCCGATGGTCTTCGAACCGAGGTTCTCTCAGGCCTTGAGGAAGGTCAGGTTGTGGTTCTTCCTACGTAATATCATCACAGAAGCTTTCTGGATCCATCCCGTAGGGAATAGTAGCCTGAGTTAGCCATGTATCAAGGATTCCATTATGCGTTTATCCGAGATAATTAGACAAGCTTTCACGGATCTGAAAGCGCACCGACTCCGAAGCACCCTCACTCTTTTCGGGATCATCTGGGGAATTATGGCCATTATGATCTTATTGGGTTGGGGATTCGGGTTCCGCGATTATATGTTCGAAGGTATGCATAAGATTGGTGAAGACCTGGTTGTTTTTATGCCGGGTCATACCTCCATCGGAGTAGGTGGATACAAGACAGGACGACCCATTGTCCCGGAAATAAAGGATATCGAGGCTATTCAAATTCAATGTCCTTCAGTGGGTAAGATAAGCCCGCAGATGACCCGGTGGTACCAGGTAAAAGCCGAAACAGAATCCAGACGGTACAATATCCGAGGTATCCTGCCTGTTGCAAAAAAGATGAACAACTGGCAGGTGGCCAAAGGACGGTTTGTCAGCGAAGATGATGTAAGAAATCGTCGCCGCTTTGCATTTATAGGTAATAATGTCAGGGAGCAGCTTTTTGGCGAAAAATCTAACCCAGTCGGCAAAAAAATTAAGATTCGAGGTGTAACCTTCTCTGTTGTAGGCTTAGCTGTAGAAAAAGAGCTGCAGATATCTACTATAAACAGCCGGCATGACGACCAGATCCTGATCCCCCTGAGTACAGCCCAGCAATTGTGGGGCGACGGGAAGAGTCTTAATCTTGTTTTTGCCTCTCCAAAGGAGAATTATAAATCCAGTCAAGTGGTAACTGAGATACGGAGTCTCATGGCTGAACGCCACCATTTTGATCCCAAGGATGAAGAAGCGTTGATGGTTTTTGAATTTGCTTTCTTCGAGAAAATGTTCCAAATACTCTCCCTCGGATTGAACATTCTCTTGGGCCTAATCGGAATAATCACTTTGTTTATCGGCGGTATTGGAGTGATGAACATAATGTTTGTCTCTGTGCAGGAACGTACCCGTGAAATAGGAATCCGTAAATCAGTAGGAGCCAGGAAAAAGGACATTCGACGTCATTTCCTGGCGGAAGCGCTGTTCATTACGCTGTTGGGCGGATTCATTGGTTTTCTGCTGGGATCGGCTCTTCTGGGGGCTGTCAACCTTTTGCCTTTACCGCGGTTTATTCCTCTTCCTCAGAACTCTCCGGAACTCTCCTTGATCGTTGTTTTGGTGATGGTCTTGACCGGAGTTATTTCAGGATACATCCCGGCCAAAAATGCGGCCGAGATGGAGCCGACTAAAGCTTTGAAGTATGAACGGGGCGAAACCGTCGTTGGTAAGAAGATGCCAAAGCCTCTCTGGGTCTCGCGAACACTGACCGGTGAACTCATCGGACAGGCGTTTCTCGAGATTCGGAGCAGCAAGTCCCGGAGTTTTCTAACCATGTTCGGAATCTTTTGGGGTATCGCCGCTGTGATTGTCCTTATCGGATTCGGTGCGGGTTTTCAGGGATTTTTTAACCGTGAATGGGGAAAAATGGGTGAAAAAACTATATATGTAGGAGGTGGGCGTATTCAAAGCAAAAGAGGCACTTATAGAGAAGCACGAAGAGTCCGGCTCTCGGAAAAAGACGTAGATGCACTCATGGCCTTTCCTGTTGAGATAGAGGAAGCCTTACCAGAATACGATTGCGGAAATCCGGTAGTAAAATACGGTAACGAAAACCGTGCTGTCCACACCCTGGGTGTGGTTCCTAACACTTCAAAACTGCGTAATTTCATAGTTGCCAGGGGGCGCTTTATCAATCAAGGAGACATTGAGGAAAGCCGCAGAGTTTGTTTTTTAGGATCGACTATTCAAGAGCGCCTTTTTGGGAGCCGAACACGCGATGTCACCGGCGAGCATGTCAATATCGGCGGGTTCCGCTATCTCGTGATAGGAACTTCTAAGCCCAAAGGATTTCAGCTTTCCATAAACAATTCCCTGGATGATGAAAAGATGCTTATTCCGCTTACTGCGGCTCTGAAAGATTTCAGCGGAGAAAAACACATTTCTCGAATCCTTGTTTCTCCCGTAAGTAAAGATCGCTATGGGAAGACCGAATCAGAGATACGCCAAGTTTTATCCAAGCTGCACAGGTTTGATCCTGAAGATGAAGATGCTTTAAGTATATTCAGCATGCTTGAGGGCACGGAATTCCTGGACTATATTGTTCTGGCACTTCAGGTATTCTTGGGTGGAGTGGGGGTGATGACTCTGATGATCGGGGCTGTTGGAGTGATGAATATCATGTATTTTGTAGTTGCCCAACGCACCCGGGAAATAGGTATTCGCAGAGCTGTCGGAGCACTTAAGAAACATGTTTTCCAACAGCTCTTCACAGAGGCTCTTACAATTACATTTCTCGGGGGACTTATCGGATTCGCGCTCGGCTGGGGTTTGAATGCCGGCCTCACTGCTCTTGTCGCCATGTTAAGAACTCAGAATGTACAGCTTATGATGCTTTTTTCGCCAGAGAATTCATTCCTCGCATCCATAATCACCGTTTTTTTAATGATAGTAGCTGGTTTTTTAGCCGGGCTGACACCAGCGCTCCGGGCGATGCGGCTGGATATCGTCGATTCCTTGCGTTACGAATAAAAGTCAATTGGGGTCAGGTCTTGTTTTTTGCTTTTATTCCTACAAACGCAATTTACAATAATGCATTATATTGCGTACGATCCAGCTCTTTTTATGAATGGGAAGGGGAGGGTAACAGAATCTCATGCTGATTATAGGAAATATCCATGTCGCTTTCATCCTTGATATGAAATATTAAAGAGTTTGTATGAGATTTTTCAGGCAAGCAAAAAACAAGACCTGACCCCATCATGTGATCATGTGAAGCTCTCAAAGCAGCCGCCAGATC
>Ga0255054_10002491_pt1 | contig 10511 bp, 8 predicted proteins | sample JV7_2_23_MG_FD_188634 | JGI IMG/M metagenome (GOLD analysis project Ga0255054, IMG submission 188634) | Seawater microbial communities from Jervis Inlet, British Columbia, Canada - JV7_2_23 | ecosystem: Environmental > Aquatic > Marine > Inlet | place: Canada: British Columbia | collected... | reverse complement strand
CGTCGCATCGGCCGCAAACTCTGCGGCTATTAATCGTGCCTCACGATACCTGGTTGCATAGGGCTCGATGAGGTCCGCAGCAAGGGCGTTCGCAGCTTCATCCGGCTCTGAAAAACTTTGAGCCGCCTCCCTCGCCACCTCGAGGAGCTCTTTCTTCTCCTCTGTAGTCAGCGGTGCTTTTGGCACATCGAAGATCCCTCGCTCTTCTTCGCCGAGGATCTCCACCACCGCACTCCTGGCCTCGCCGAGCTGAGCGCTCGCGGCTTGCGCAGTGGCGACCCCCGGATTGGTGCCATCGAGGACCAAACCGATCAGAATCGGGAATAGATAGAGCCCGATGTTCTGGACCGAGAACGTGAGGCCGTAGGCAGTGCCGAGACGATTGTCGCCGACGATCTTGGCAATGGCCGGCCACATGGCTGCCGGCACCAAAGAAAATGTCATGCCGAGCAGGAACATCGGAATCAAAGGATTGACCGTCGTCAGTGCAAAAATGAGGTGCACGCCGACGAGCATCGCCGAGCCGACGACCATCAATGACGCACCCCAGCCCCTGAAATCGATGACCCAACCGAAAAACGGGGTAAAGAAGATCGTACCGAAGTACATGATGCTGGAGATGTCGCTGGCCCGGGTCAACGACATCCCCCACTTGTTGACCAGCAGGTCGGGGGCGTAGTTCATGAAGGGGAACACCGCCGAGTAGAAAGTGACGCACAGAAGTATGATGAACAGGAACGAGGGATTGGTGATCAGCTTGGTGAGGTCGCTGAACCGGAACGGCTCCTCCGGTTCCTCTTCGTCACCTTCCACCGCTCCGACCATGCTCCGCTGGCGCTCGAACCGGACGTCGACAAAGGTGTACATCACCCACGCAAGCAAGCCGATGACCATCAGAACAAAGCAGAGCCAGAGCGCGGTGGTCCAATCGGGCTGGAGAACCCGGGGCGAAACGACCAGTCCCATCATCGACCCGAGGCGTGCCAGAGCCAGATTGATCGCGAGAGCCAAGGCCACCTCGCGACCTCGAAACCACTTCACGATGACCTTACTGATGATGACGATCGAGGTCTCGGCTCCAAAGCCGTAGAGTAGGAAGCCCAGCCACATCATTTTGAGTGAGGGGCTCCAGCCGCTGAGGAAGGAGCTCATGAACGCATGGCCGAGTCCACCGCCGTTGAAGTAATCGGTGGCGCCGTACCACGTCAAGAAAGCGCCGACGACCATGCTGGAGACGAAGAAGTTCCCGGTGATCCGAATCCCCATCTTGTCAGCGATGACGCCGCCGATCACGGCCATCAGGAGAAAGACATTGGGCCACGCGTAGGCCGATCGGAACTGACCATAGTCGGCGGAATCCCAGCCAAGCTCACTGGTGAGGGTCCCCTTGAGCGGGGAGATGGCATCGTAGAAGTAGTAGCAGGTGGCGATGGTAATACTCACCAACAACACGACGCCCCAGCGTCCGAGCGGCGAATCGGCCATGCTCTTCTGAACTGTGGGTGGGTTCACGCTGTCACTCCTTACCGGTGGTTTTGAATGGTTGATTGGTGATCAAGGACATTCTTTGACTCAACGTTGACACGGCATTGTAGCCGCACCGGAAGATTAGATCGCCACTTGGTGTTATAATGAATCGATTCATCCGTGGCGCCATGGCGACCGCGGTCGCCGGAGGTCCCACGGACATTGCTGACCCGAAGACGATTCCTCAAAAGCGCCAGTCTGACCGCAGCCAGTACATTTGGCTTTGCTGGTTACGGCTTCTCCAACGCCCTCGACATTCCCGGAGTGCGTCGGCGGCGGCTCGATCTGCCCAATCTGCCCCGGGAGTGGGAGGGTCTCAGGATTCTCCAAATCTCTGATGTTCACGCCGGACCCTACATGGACGCCGACCGCATGACACGGATGCGCGACATGGCGCACCGCCTCAACCCCGATCTCATCGTCTTCACCGGCGACCAGATGGACCGGCGCGACTCAGACGCCGATCTCTTCGTGCGCGGTTTCTCGGGGATTTCAGCGCCGATGGGCGTGTGGGGCATTCTCGGTAATCACGATCACTGCATCGACCCGAAGCGTTCGGAATGGGCGCTCGAGGCGGCCGGAATCCAGCCGCTCGTCAACAGCGCTGTGACATTCGAGCGTTCAGGCGCTTCTCTGGCGCTGGTCGGTATCGAGGACCTGCAGGCTCGGGACGGACGGGCACCGGACTTCTCAGTGATTGAAAAGTACCCCACATCATTCCGGATCTGCCTCTGCCACCAACCGCAGGGATGGCACCAGGCGGCGGCGGCCGGCGCCCACCTCACGCTCTCCGGCCACACCCACGGCGGGCAGATCGCCCTCACCGGCCGCAACCTCAATGTCGCCCGCTTCAGCACTCGCTATGTCGCAGGCCCGTACCGTCGCGAAGAGGCGTTCCTTTACGTGTCGCGAGGGGTCGGCGTCGGCGCGGTGCCGGTGCGAGTCGGTGCGCCGCCGGAGATCGACTTCCTGACCCTTCGCAGCACCGCGGCCAGCAACACCGTCGCGGCCTGACCGATTCAATCGAACCCCCGCAGCGAGAGGATGCCAGGCACCTCCGGTGAACGCGCTTTTCGACACGCTTTGGCGGGCGGAAAATTCCTAATTCCTAATTCAACAGACCTCACATCGGGTACAGCCCGCTGTCGCGGGTTGGGGGCGCGCCGGAGAAGCCGCCGCCACCCTCGTCGCCCATCTCATCTTCGAGGGCGTCGCCAAGCTCCTCTTCGACCTTCTCGGGATCTTCTCCCGCCTCCAGACGGCGGATCATCTCCTCCATCGCCGGGGTCACCGGCTCGCCGGCAATCTCGGTCATCTTGCGGACCGCCGCCGCCATCGCCCTGGGATCATTTTCATCCATGCCTTCGAGCTCCGAGGCAAAGCGCATCATCTCTTGTTCCATCCGGGGATCGTCAAGACCGGCACCCGCGTCGTCGCCCTGGCCCGCCGATGTCTTGGGCGCCGTCGCCACTCCGAAACTCGATGGCACCCGCCGCAAATCGGCATCACCGCACTTGGGACATACCGGGACCTTTTCCGTCGCCATCTTGAAGGAATGAAAGCTGTAAATTCGGTTGCAGGACGCACAGAGGAATTCATAGACCGGCATCACCCACCTCCATCGCTGCCGGCGCCCCTCCACGCGCTTACCTGGTAGACGTCAAGACCCGCCTCCACCAGGAACCGCGGATCGGCCCGCAGGGCCAGCTCGACCGTCCCATCGTCGAATCGCCGCGCGAGCTGGTGCGGCATGGAGACCGCCCGTCGCACCAACTCCGCTTCCTCGAGCGGCACCCGAAGGATTGCGACCCCGGGAGCCGTCAGCAAGGCCGCGCGAATCACCGCGCGAAGCTGCCTGATCCCGTCGCCGGTGAGGGCCGACACCGCGACCGAGCCGAAAACCCTGCCGCCGGCACTATTCGCTGCGGAGCCGAGAAGGTCGATCTTGTTTCGAACAACCAGGGTGCGATCCCGATCCACCTCGAGACCGTCGAGCACCTCCTGTCCAACCAAGAGGTGTTCCTCCCAGGCCGGGTGGGTCGCATCGACGACGTGGAGCACGAGATCAGCATCGGTGGCCTCCTCGAGGGTCGAGCGAAAAGGCGCTACAAGGTCGTGGGGCAACTTTCGAATGAAGCCCACCGTGTCGGTGAGGACTGCCGTCACCTCCTCACCCAACGCCACCCTCCGCGCACGCGGGTCAAGGGTGGCAAATAGCCTGTCCTCCACCACAACCTCGGCCCTGGTCAGACGGCGAAAGAGCGATGACTTCCCAGCATTGGTATAGCCGACGATGGCTACTGCTGGGAGATCGTTTCTGCGCTCGCGGCGAAGCCGGCGATCTCGCTCGATAACCGCCAGCTTGCCCCGAAGCTGGGCCATGCGGCGGTTGATCAGCCGGCGGTCGATCTCGAGCTGGGTCTCGCCGACGCCACGGGTGCCGATGCCGCCGGCCTGCCGGGAGAGATGTCGCCAACGGCGGGTCAGTCGAGGCAGCAGGTAGCTGAGCTGTGCCAGCTCAACCTGCGTCTGAGCTTCTCGGCTGCGAGCACGGAGGGCAAAGATATCGAGGATCACTGCGGCCCGGTCGAGGACCTTGACGTCGTCCGGAATCTCACGCTCGATGTTGCGCACCTGTGAGGCGGTGAGGTCCTCGTCGAATACCAGCGACACGACGGTTTCGTCTGTGCATCGATGGGCGATCCGCTGCAGGAAGCCCGTGCCGACCAGGGTGGCGGCCGCCGGTTTGGCCCTCTCCTGGATCTCTCGACCGACGACCTCGCCGCCCGCCGTGTCTACCAGCCGCTCGAGCTCGTCGAGATGCTCCTCCACGACCGGGCGCGGCAGACCGGGCACGACCAGGCCAACCAGCAGGGTGCGCTCGCGTCCATCGCTTGTGAGTTCGTACGTGGAGGTCGGACTCATCGACTAAGAATCATCTTGGTGGAGATTCAGGAGCACCTTCTCGCACGCCGCCAACGTCTCTTCTACGTCTTTTGCGCCGTGGGTGCTGGAAACGAACGCGGCTCGTCCGGGCTCCCGAGGCAGAAGGATGCCCTCCGATCGCAACAGGGTCGCAAAACGACGGTAGCCGTCGCCATCGGACGCCTTGAACCTCCGTTGGCCCACCACCGGTTTGTCGGTGAGATAAATAGCGAAGACCGAACCGACCCGGTTGATGGTCAAAGGCCATTCAAAGCGATCGGCGAGCTCGATCAAACCATGGACGAGCTGGTCGGTACGCTTCTCGAGGTGCTCGTACACAGAATCATTCTTGAGGATCGAGAGAACGGCGTCGGCTGCGCTGAGGGCCACCGGATGTGGGGTCGGCATCGGATCGAAGCCAATGAGCGGCGGCTGTACTTCGCGAAACGCGACCACTCCGATGGGGAACCCCCCACCCAGGGCAGCACCATAGACCGCCGCATCGGGGATGATTCCGGCGCGCGCGCAAGCGCCACCACGATGAACTCGAAAGCCCGACACGCGCTCGTCCATCACCAACAACACATCGTTATCACGACACGCCTCGGCAATCTCCTCCAGCACTCCGTCCGGCGGCGGCACGACCCCAAAGCGGCCCATCAGCGGGTCGAGGATGAGCGCCGCGAGCTTTGTGCTGCCGCTGGTCAGGGCGGCAAGGATCTTCGGCACATCCCAGCCCCTGACCTCGCGGATCGGGTTGCCAGGGTCGATGGCGAGATCAGCCGGCGCGCCGACCCGCAACGGCGCACCGCCGTCGAGGACCAGGAACCGTTTCTTGCCGGTCGTTTGGCGAGCCCACTGGAGGACATGACGGAACGCATCGTCCTGGTTTTGGCAAAACCTCCAGCTCGCGACCCACGGCAGGAATCGGCCCAGAGTCTCAGCGAGATCGACCTCCTGGGGGACGTGGAACCCCTCCGGAACACCCCTGGCGAGGACCTTTCGGACCGCATCGAGCACAAACCGGTTGGCGTAACCGACGATGGTGGAGCCGCCGGCGCCGATGTAGTCGATGTAGCCGACGTTGTCGACATCAAAAACTCGAGGTCCCTCGGCCTTTTGCGCAACCAACACACGGTCGGTGCCCGCGCGAAGGACCGGCACCGAAACCGCTTTTTCAATCAACTCGTCTTGCCGTCGACCCATCGCGGTCAGTAATCCTTCTCATCCTGTTCGCCGTCTCCCCAGAAAAAGAACCCTCGACACCGGGCGCTACAGAATGTCCGACCAAAATCCAACTTCGAACAGTATTCGCAGTACCGCTCCTTACAGACGAAGCAGGTCTCCAGCTCACTCTCCGGGACCTTGAGGCCGCACAGTGGGCAGGGCACGACTACCTCTTCAGGTGCTTCGAACTCCATCGCCTTGAGTATATCCCCAACCCGGCAGCGCCGGAACCTTTTGGGTTCCGGCACTGCCTGGAAGCGGTAGACGCAGCCGCAGACTGCCGCTATAGTACTCGGCTGGGCGGTGTAGCTCAGGGGTAGAGCAGGGGTCTCATAAGCCCTGTGTCGGTGGTTCAAGTCCACCCACCGCCACCAATTCCAAAGCTCATCCCGGCCTCGCCGCCATCTCGACCCTTCGCATGACTCCTGGCGACCATTTGCGTTGCAATATTGGCACTGAAAAGCTAATAACTGAGCCTCCTGCAAAAACCGGCGCCTCTCCTGTAGGGGCGGGATATATCCCGCCCTTGTTAATTGAAGTCCTCCGGGTCTCTCAAGGGGGCGGCATAAATGCCGCCCCTACAGATCACCGACACTGTTGTCGTAGGGGACGGGGTTACGAGAGATCCTGGTTTTTGAAAGAGGCTAAGCTGACCGCTGAAGGCCGAAAGCTATTACTATGACGCATGCCCCTGGCAGATTTTGCCCGCCACTTCGCCGCCACCTTCCCAGCGCTGGTCGGGCAGCGGGTTCTGGTAGCCCTCTCCGGCGGTCCAGACTCGGTCGCTCTCCTTCACCTTCTGCGAGGCGTGGAACTCGCGCTCGACCTCGAGGCTGCCCATGTCCATCACGGCGTCCGAGGTGAAGAGGCGGACCGCGATGCGTCATTCTGCGAGGCCCTCTGTGCCGATCTCGGGGTTCCATTCCATTTCCTGCGAATCGAAGGACGGGCACCTCTGACCTCTGGCCGCGAAGGGACATGGCGTCGTCTCCGTTATCGCGCTCTGCTCGGCCTCAAGCAGACTCACGACTTCGACGCCGTTGCCACCGGCCACCACCGCGACGACGTCGCGGAGGGGGTGCTGGTTCAGCTCCTGCGCGGCGGCGGCCCCCGTGCCCTCTCCGGGATCGAGGCGTCGACCACCGGTGGCATCATTCGACCACTCCTGCCATGGTCCCGCGAAGAGATCCGCTCCTGGCTCGACGAGCGAGGCATCGCGTGGCGGCTCGACAGCTCGAATTCCGACCTCGAGCTCCTGCGCAACCGGGTACGGTTGGACCTGCTGCCGGGGCTCGAATCGGTCAGCCCCTCTATCCGCAAGCACCTCGTACATCTGGCCCGGACCCTGGCTGCAGACGAAGAATTCATCGCAGGCGAGCTGGGCACGAGAGCACGATGGATCGATCCATGGGATCCGCAGGGCGGCATTCCGGTAGTTTCGATTTACGCAATGCCACCGCCGCTCCGGACACGATGGCTGCACGCGCAGACAGCCCGCATCGGACTCGAGAGAGTCACCCGCCGCCAGGCGGCACTGTTTGGCGAAATGATCGAAGACGGTCACCCGAGAGCGGTCACCCTCTGCGGTCGCTGGCGACTCCGCCTCGCGCGGGGACATCTGTGGCTGGAGCCGCCAACCGTTATCAAAGGCTTTGACAGCCCGATCGCGGTCGGCGAGACCCTGGAACTCCCGATTCCAGGATGGCACGTCAGGATGGGAAGCACTGCAGCTCCTCCGCCCGAGGTGCGGTGGTCCTGGTACTCGCCTCGGGACGCTCGGCTGCGGGTGCGCAGCGTCGATTCGAAGGACCGGATCGGTGTCGACCGCTCGGGACCACGAGCGGCCAAAATCCTCGCCCGCCGACTGCCGCGCCACCTACGACCGATTTGGCCCGTATTCTGCGAAGATGATAGAATTTATTGGATTCCAGGCGTGTGGCAGGACCCGGCTGTCGAAGACCGGGAGGGCCATGTTGTGGAGGTGATGCGTTGTGAGCAAGCTGCGGGTCATATATAGCGCCGACCGCATCCGCGAGCGTCTCGAAGAGATCGCCGCCGAGATAGCCAAAGACTACGTCGACCGTGAGGTCGTCATGGTCGGCATGTTGAAAGGCGCGGCATTTTTCCTCGCCGATCTTGCACGGATGATTCCACGTCCAGTGGACTATGAGTTCGTGTCCGTAACCTCGTCGATCGGCGCTCATGGCGAGGTCGTGAGCCTCACCTTCGCGACTCAGATCGATGTCTCGGACCGTCATGTGTTGGTCCTCAAAGATGTGTTTCATTCGGGAGTGACCGAGAATTACCTCATCACGCATCTCAGCCAGCAGAACCCCGCCTCCATCGAGGTCGCGGCGCTCGTGGACAAGCCGCAGTTACGGAGCGTTAATCTCAATGCGCGTTACGCAGTGTTTGACGATGCGCCCGACGGCTTCCTGGTTGGCTACGGTCTCGGACCGGGGCACGGAGAACACACCAATCAACCAGATCTCTGTATCAGCGACGAGAGCTGAGGTTAGACCTGCAGGTCGCTGCAGGGAACAATACCGGCGGGAGATAACGTTCTCCCAAGGGCACCGTCCCAAATGGCGGGCGCCGGAGGGCAATTTAGAGTGAACCAGACTGTTCGAACCGTACTGATGTGGATCGTGATCCTGATTGGGGTCCTGCTCATTCTGCAGGTCCTCCGGGGTTACAACACCACGAGCCGTGAGATCGCTTTTTCTGAGCTGCTCGATCGCGTCGCCGACGGACAGATCGAGAGGATCCTGATCAAGGGCGACGAGATCTTCATCCGGTCCACCGAGGCCGTGGATGAAAGCGCGACCAGCCCACGCTACGACCTCTACACCTATGACCCGGGATACGACGATTTGATCGCGGATCTGCGGGCCAAGAAGGTCGAGATCAAGGTCGAAAAACCGTCTGATGGACGCATGCTCACCGCCCTTTTGTCGTGGGCGCCGTTACTCATCCTGGTTGCCTTGTGGTTCGTCTTCTTCAGGCAGATGCAGGCCGGTGGCACCAAGGCCATGTCCTTTGGTAAATCCAAGGCCCGTCTCCTCACTCCTGACCAGAAGACGGTGACCTTTGCCGATGTCGCCGGGGTCAACGAAGCCAAGGAGGAGCTCGAGGAGATCATCGAGTTTCTCAAGGACCCGAAGAAGTTCCAGCGCCTCGGCGGAAAGATCCCCAAGGGTGTGCTACTGATGGGCGCGCCTGGGACCGGCAAGACCCTGCTTGCCAAGGCGGTGGCCGGCGAGGCCGGAGCGCCATTCTTCTCCATCTCAGGCTCCGATTTCGTTGAGATGTTTGTCGGTGTCGGCGCCTCTCGAGTCCGCGACCTCTTCGAGCAGGGTAAGAAGAACGCCCCTTGCATCATCTTCATCGACGAGATCGACGCCGTCGGCCGCCACCGTGGCGCGGGCCTCGGCGGCGGTCACGACGAACGCGAGCAGACGCTCAACCAGCTCCTGGTGGAGATGGACGGCTTCGAGTCCAACGAGGGCGTGATCCTGATCTCCGCCACCAACCGCCCCGACGTTCTCGACCCGGCGCTGCTCCGACCAGGGCGCTTCGATCGACGGATTGTCGTCAACCCGCCGGACGTCAGGGGCCGCGAAGGCATTCTCAAGGTCCACACCACCGAAATTCCCCTCGCCTCGGACGTCGACCTGGCGGTTATCGCCCGCTCCACCCCGGGTTTCTCGGGCGCTGATATTGCCAACCTCGTCAACGAGGCCGCGCTCAGGGCTGCCCGGGTCAATAAGATGAAGGTCGACATGGAGGACTTCGAGTTCGCCAAGGACAAGGTCATGATGGGCTCGGAGCGCCGCTCGATGGTGATGTCGGAGGAGGTGAAGCGGCTCACAGCCTTCCACGAGGCGGGGCACGCGCTGGTGGCGGTGCTGGTGCCGGAGGCCGACCCCCTGCACAAGGTCACCATCATCCCCCGCGGTATGGCCCTGGGCGTGACTCAGCAGCTGCCGCTGGAGGATCGATACACCTACCCCCGCACCTATCTCGAGGCAAACCTCCAGGTTCTGATGGGTGGCCGCCTGGCCGAGGAGTTCATCTTCGGGACCGACAGCATGACAACCGGCGCCGGCAACGACCTCGAGCGCGCCACGGAGCTGGCGCGCAAGATGGTCTGCGAGTGGGGCATGAGCAAAGCCATGGGTCCGCTGACCTTCGGCAAGCGTGAGGAATCGATCTTTCTCGGCAAGGAGTTCGCCCGCCACCAGGACTACTCGGAGGCGACGGCGGTGCTGATCGACGAAGAGATCCACCGGTTCATCGATGCCGCCTATGAGAGTGCCAGCCGAATCATCGAGGGGAACGGCGAAACCCTGGAGGCGATTGCCGCCGCCCTCCTCGAACACGAGGTCCTGGACGGCGGTGAGATCTACGATATTCTCAGCGAATACTCCGACGTCGATGTCGAAGAGATCAAGAGACAGAAGGCTCACGCTGAAAGCGAGGTGGCGGAATCGGTGTGACCGAGGATCCCGGGCGCCCTGCGCAACGTCTCGACCGGCTGTGGCCACGGGCACAGCCGCTGGTCATGGGCATCATCAACTGCACCCCCGACTCGTTTGCCGACGGCGGACGCTGCTTCGATCATGACGACGGACTCCGACATGCCGAGGAGCTCCTCGCGGGCGGCGCCGACATCATCGACGTCGGCGGCGAGTCGACCCGGCCGGGCGCGGATCCGGTCGACGTCACCGAGGAGCTGCGGAGGGTAGTGCCGGTGATCACCGAGATCCGCCGACGCTGGCCCGAGACCGTGCTGTCGGTCGACACATCGAAGGTGGCGGTGGCGGAGGCCT
>Ga0255054_10002490_pt1 | contig 10512 bp, 5 predicted proteins | sample JV7_2_23_MG_FD_188634 | JGI IMG/M metagenome (GOLD analysis project Ga0255054, IMG submission 188634) | Seawater microbial communities from Jervis Inlet, British Columbia, Canada - JV7_2_23 | ecosystem: Environmental > Aquatic > Marine > Inlet | place: Canada: British Columbia | collected... | reverse complement strand
ACCGTCGAGTATTTCCGCGAGCAGGACGAGGAGGTCGACAAGTGGGGTCGCTCGCTGCGCACGCGGGTCCACCGGAGACCCGGCCTCCTCGAGCGGGAGTACCTCTACACACGTGTGCCACCGGGCGAGTACGTCGTCGAGTTGGTTGCCGGGGACCAGGTGCTGCGACGCAGCGTGACCATTCTGCAGGACCACTGGTACGACAAATAGCTGGCCTGGTCCGATCGTCCCGACGGATCGCAGCTGCGCGAGCGCGATGCCCCGCTACTGCCATAGCAAGCGCGAGCTCCTGTGGGCCGAGTGGGCCGCCGAAGAGCTGCTCGAAGACGTCCGGCGAGCCGCTGAACTTTCACCTGCACATCCATAGTCGCGCCCGCCTCACCTGGGCCGCCCTTATCAAGAATATCTACGAGATCGACCCCTTGCTGTGTCCCGAGAGTGTCGACCTTGACATCTTGCACCACACCGACGACCCGATAGCTCCGCTCTCTCGGCGTCGAGGGGATCTTCTTGCCGTGCGGGAAGGTGGCGGTGCCAGAGGAACGCGGGCGCGCCTCCTTTCCTATTCAGAACCCGGCCGCGACGCACACGACTGTTAGCAGCATTACGCCGCTGTCGAACTTTAAGTGTTGACTAGGGCTTCATCAAAATAAGAATGTTTGCGGCATTGGAATCCACGAAGAGAAGAATACGTTGACTGTCGTCTGTGTGGTTGCGGCGACAGGTAGCAATGCGCTACAAGCTCCGACCCAACACAGATTTCAGGGGTAGGTCAGTTGAGCCAGGTTTTAACCGTAAATGGCGAGGTGAGGCGGCCATGAGGCTGTACGTCATCTTTCTCATATCGTTCATCTTCATAGCTTCGCTCGTGGGCGTGGTCGGCTACTGGGTGGGGCGTACTGGAGATCAAATCCTGAGCGACGTCGAAGAGCTGCGCGCCACCTCTTTGGTGGAAGCCGAAGCGGCCGCCGGGATGACGACGGCCCTGCAAGCCAGCCAGATCTCAGCGCATGAGGTGATCGCGGCTCGCTACCGCAAGCTCACCGATCCTACTGCCTGGCCGGTCGGACAGGCGGACCATGAGTGGGAGCTGGATGCCGAGACCGAGATTTTCATCAGCGACATGAAGGCCAACCTAGATGTGTTACGTGAGGCGCTCGAGAGCGGCCGTGCGGTAACCCTGTCTGCTCTCGAGTTCGCCCGCCAGGAGGGAGGCGGACTACACCGCAGGATGCCGGCTTCCCAGATCGAGGACTTGCTGGGAGAGGTCAGCAAAGTCTTCACGGAGTACGACAGGCTCATCGAAGAGTTTATACATCAGGCGCGCTACCACCCCTCGAATGAGGTGAGCGAGTTTGTCACGGACCAGCTCGAGGTCCACTACAAAGAGTCCATGCTACCCAACATTCAACGGTACGCCGACTACGCACAGCAGGGCCTGGACGAGGAGCTCACTGTGATGCAATCGGCGTTTTCCGCCGCCAACCGCCGCAACCTCGGCCTCACCGCGGCGGCCCTGGTGGGGGCCATATTGCTGGGGCTTCTCATCGCCCGGTCGATCTCTCGCCCCCTCGACCAGCTCAGATTCGCTCTCGACCGCTTCGGCAGCGGCGAGCTCGACACGCGCGTCGAGCTCGACACCAGGACCGAGATTGGCTTCCTGGCCGACGCCTTCAACCAGACGGCCGCGACGCTCGAGGCGACAACGGTATCCCGCTCCTACCTCGAGAACATAATCCAGTCGATGGACGAGATGCTGATCGTCGCCGGTGGCGATGGCCGCATCGAGACGGTCAACCGCAAGGCCCTCGAGACGCTCGGCTACGAGGAGCACGAGCTGATCGGCCGGCCGGCCTCTGTGTTGCTCGACCGGACTTGCGCCGATGACATCCAGGCTGTTGACGATTGCAGCGGAGCCGACACCGTCGTGAAGAGCACGGAGCCATCCCCCGTGTCGATCACCGAGGGCGACCATAGGTTCGCCACCAAGAGCGGTGCGGCGATCTTGGTGAACGTCTCCTCGGCTGCGCTGGGCCAGGGTGTGGAGGGGGCCGTCGTTTACCTGGCCCAGGATATCACCGACAGGAAGCGAGCCGAGCGAGAGCTGCACGCCTCTCTGGAGGAGAAGGAAGTGCTGCTCAAGGAGGTTCACCACCGGGTGAAGAACAACCTGCAGGTCATCTCCAGCTTGATGCGCCTGCAGGGAGTCGACACGAACAATAGGGAGACGATGCACGCGTTCCGAGAGAGCCAGAATCGGATTCGTTCTATGGCTCTTATCCACGAGCAGCTCTACCGCTCAGAGGATCTGGCCCATATTCATTTCGCCGAGTACGTCGAGCGGCTCGTGAACCAGGTGAGGGGCTCGTATGTCGACCAGTCGGGCCAGGTCGAGGTCGTCTTGGACGTCGACGAAACGACCCTGCACGTGGACGACGCGATCCTCTACGGCATGATCATCAACGAGCTCCTCTCCAATGCCCTCGAGCACGCCTTCGCAGGCCGGGAATCGGGGCGGGTCACGGTGACGTTCTGGGCAACGAATGGCCGGCACCGGCTCGAGGTTCACGACAACGGTTCAGGCATGCCGTCGAATCTCGACGCGCAAGAGACCGGAAGCCTCGGCCTCCGGCTGGTGCACGAGCTGGTCGGGCAATTGAAGGGCGCCCTGCACGTCGATTCGTCCGATGGCACCCGCGTCACCGTGTCTCCTGCACCGTCCAGCCTAACCCCCGACTCGATCGCCGGCGGCGAGGGTCCTGCGAACCGAGATCACTGACGATGCCAGCAACCGACATGAAGCCGCGAGATGGTCAGAGCGCCGCCCCAGCGATCCTGATCGTCGAAGACGAGGCCGTCGTCGCGCTCGATCTCGAGAGAACTCTGGAGAGCCTCGGTTACCGAGTCGTGGGGAAGGCCTCTTCCGGAGAAGAGGCTACTCGGATGGCCGCAGAGCTCGCACCCGATCTCGTTCTCATGGACATCCATCTCGACGGCACGATGGACGGTATCGACGCTGCACGAGAGGTCCGGCGGCTGCTGGGAGTGCCTGTTGTGTTCCTCACTGCGTACGCCGACGACCAGACGATTGAGCGCGCCAAGCGGATCGGACCTCACGGCTATGTGCTCAAGCCCTTCGAGGCCCGCGACCTGCGCTCGACGGTGGAAATCGCCATCCATGCCCATGGCGTCGAGCACGAGCTGCAGAGCAGCAACGAGAACCTGAAGGCTATCCTCGACGCACAGCGGAACGGCACCATCAGGGTCGACACAGACGGACGGGTGACCTTCGCAAGCCGCGCTGCCAAGCGGATGCTGGGCCGCACCGCGGGCGACCTGCTTGGTGTGCACTGGCGCGACGCGCTCCCACTGCCCCGCGCCGCCATACGCCGTCTCGAGTCCGTCCTCGAGGCCCCTGCCTCCGTCCCGCCCGAGCGCCGCCGCATGCTCTCGGTCGATATCCCGGATCCCGCCGGATCGGCCTCTTCCCTCGACGTGGAGGTGCGGCAAGACCCCCGGTCCACCGGCGCCAAGATGCTGTTCCTATACGACGTCTCGGAGCTGAAGGGCTTGCGGAAGATCCTCGATGAAAAGAGCGTCTTCGAAAGGATCGTTGCCCGGAGCGAGCCGATGGAGAGCGTCTTCCATCTCATCCAGGACATCGCGCCGGTAGACGTTCCCGTGCTCATCGAGGGAGAGACAGGAACTGGAAAGGAGCTCGTGGCGAGGGCCATTCACCGGCGCAGCCACCGGCACGACAAGCCCTTCGTGGCGGTCAACTGCGGCGGGCTCAGCGAGGAGCTCTCGCTCAGCCAGCTCTTCGGCCACCGGCGAGGCGCCTTCACGGGGGCAGTCTCCGACCACACCGGCGTCTTCGAGCAGGCGCACGAAGGCACGCTGTTTCTCGACGAAGTCGGCGACCTGCCCGCGCGAGTGCAGACGATGTTGCTGAGGGTACTGGAGGAAAAGGTGATTAGTCGGGTTGGGGGCAGCCGCACGCGCCTCGTCGACGTCCGCGTCATCGCGGCGGCGAACCGGCAGCTCGCCGGCGAGGTTGAGCGGGGCAAGTTCCGCGCAGACCTTCTCTACCGGTTGCAGGTCGCGCGCATCGGGGTGCCGCCTCTGCGCGAGCGCCGCGAGGATATCTCCCTGCTGGCCCGCACCTTCATCGACGAATGCAGGGCGCGAACCGGCAAGCCGGTCGAACAGATAAGCAGCGAAGCGCTGAGGATGCTCGTCGCCCACGAATGGCCCGGCAACGTGCGCGAGCTGAAGAACGCTGTCGAGTTCGCCATGCTGCGCTGCAGAAATAGCTTCATTGGGGTGGATGACCTGCCGTCGGAAATCGCCCAGCCGGCACCCGCGGCAAGCCAGGGCGACGAGCCCGCTCTGATGCGAGCCGCGCTCGCCGATGCCAACGGCAACCGCATGAAGGCGGCAAAGATCCTCGGCATCAGCCGGGCCACCCTGTACCGCCGTCTCGCGAAGTACGGCATCGAGTAAAGTGTCTCACGGATGTCTCATGTGACACAGGCCTGAAACACACCAGAGACACTCGCGGCAGCTCTGAGGGCCTCTCGAAGCCCGCGAACCTTGGTTATTCGCCTCATACGCGCCGTCATCTCAGAGCAAGCCATGTTGGCCCGAGACTTGCATTGAGACTGGACCATGATGCGAGGCAACGGACAGGATCCGGCAGTCAGGATTGGCTTCTACTCTCACGACACCTTGGGCCTCGGCCATTTCAGCCGGTGCTTGAAGATCGCACACACCTTCGCGCGTGGGCTCGGCCGGGTGGAGGGCGTCCTCATCACCGGGTTGCCCTGCGCCGGGGTCTTTCAGGCTCCGCCCGGCCACCGCCTCGTCCGCCTCCCTGCGGTGACCAAGCGCGGTGACGGCACATACGTCGAGCGCGAAGCGGGGGCATCCCTGGCACGGGTCCTGGCGGAGCGGTGTGCACGCATCAGCACGACCATCAAGACATTCGCTCCCGACCTGTTCATCGTCGACAACGTGCCTTGTGGCCTGGGCGGTGAGGTTCTTCCTTCCCTCCGGCACCTCGCGGCCCGGCGTGGTGTGCGCACCGTGCTGGTCTTGCGGGACGTTCTCGACAGCGCCGGGGTGATCAAGGACGAGTGGGAGCGCGGGGAAGCCGGTGAGGCGCTCGAGATCTACGACGAGATTTGGGTTTTTGGCAGCCGGGCGGATGTTGAGGCGATGGTGGAGAGCGGGCCACTCGGAACAGTCGCATCTAAGGTCGTCGCCTGCGGTGCCCTACCGAGCCCGCCATCTGCGCGGCGAGAGACACCAGGCTTGTTGGTTGAGTGCGACGAGGCACCGGGCGCGCTGCCTGTGCGCAGCGCCGCGCAGAGCCTCCCAACGGAGGAGAGCTCCGGCGAGGGCACTTCAGAGCGCTCGCGTCCTCGGATCATCGTGACCGGCGGTGGGGGCAAGGACGCGCATGCGCTCGTGCGGAGCTACCTCGATGCCCTGCGCATGTTCCGGCCCGCCGTCTCCAGCCGCATCGTGCTAGGCCCCGATTTTCCCGAGGAGACGCTGCGCGAACTGACCGCGCACAACGGGTTCGAGGCGTGCATTGATCGGTTCGTTCCCGACCTCGCCGCCGAGATCGCCCAGGCCGACGCAGTGGTCTCGATGGCCGGGTACAACACCGTATGTGAGGTGCGTGCGGCCGGTTGCCCGGCCCTGCTCGTGCCGCGCGTTCGCCCGCGGCGGGAACAATGGCTGCGCGCGTGCGCGCTGGCGGAGGTGGGCCTGGTGAAGGTCGAGCACCCTGAAGCAATTGACGCCAGGTCTCTGTGGCTCGCGGTCGAGGAGTTGCTGGAATCTCCTGCACCGCGCCCGCAAGCGCTGCCCGGCGGTCACGCGGCGCTGGCGCGGGCCGGTCGTCTCCTCGGTACCGAACCTCGACAACCAACATTCACCGAATCCCTACATTGAGCTGAATAACATGCGCATTGGATACGTCGTCAAGGAGTTCCCGAAGATCTCGGAAACCTTCATCGCGCGCGAGATTCTCGAGCTCGAGCGCCAAGGACTCGAGGTGACCGTACTGTCACTGCGACCCTCTCAGCGGGCAGTGCCGCACGGCTGGTTGGGCTCCTTGCGAGCGGCCGTTGTCGGGTGCGAAAGCCGGCAGTCGTTCTCGCGTACCTGGAAGGAGCTCAAGACACATGCGTCGCGGAACCCGGAGCGCCGCGAAGACATCCGTACGGCGGTGCTCGAGGCCTTCGACTGTCCCATGCGAAGTGGTCGCAGCTACCTGGTGGAGGCGACCGCGGTCGCCGAGGCCGTCGAAGAGCGGGGTCTTCAGCACCTGCACGCGCACTTCGCTAACCACCCGACCTTCGTGGCGATGCTGGCCCACCTGATCACGGGCATTCCGTATTCGTTCACGGCCCACGCAAAGGACATCTACGCAGCCGGTCCGGTGCCGGCGCTCTGGCGCTCGCAGATCGAGCGCGCCGAGTTCGCGGTGACGGTGTCCGAGGCTAACCGGCAGTACATCACGAGCATTGTCGGCACCGAACTGGGTCGCAAAGTTCGCAGCCTCTACAACGGCATCGACCTGCAGCAGATCCGCCCTGTGAGGGCCAGGCCGAACGCGATCCCCCGTCTGCTCTTCGTCGGCCGGCTGATCGAAAAGAAGGGAGCGGACTTGCTCATCGATGCGCTAGCGCTCCTGCGCGATCGCGGCATCGATGCGATGTGCACCCTGGTCGGCGACGGCGAGGAGGCCGCCGCTCTGCAGGACCAGATCGCACGCCATTCGCTGAATGGAAGCGTACATCTGGCTTCGACGCTCTCACACGAGCGAGTAATCGAGGAGCTGCAACGTGCGGACGTCTTCGCCTTGCCCTGCCGCATCGCCGCCGACGGGGATCGCGACGCCCTGCCCACGGTGCTGCTCGAAGCGATGGCGGCAGGCGTTCCCGCCGTCTCCACGCCGGTGAACGGTGTGCCGGAGATCATCGAACATGGGGAGACCGGACTGCTGGTGCCCGAAAACGACGCCGCCGAGCTCGCCGTCGCGATCGGGACGCTACTTGACGAACCGCTGTTGCGCCGCAAGATGGCGCTCGCGGCGCGCCGGCGCGCCGCAAGGCTGTTCAGCGCGCGGCGAAACGTCGATACCCTGAGGCAGTGGATCGTGGGTGATCCCGTGCTCGCTCCTGCACCTGATCGGAGAGCGGTTCAGATTTCGGGTGGGCACAGGGTAGTGCAGGCCACAGGTGGCCATGCCCCGTCGCAGGGCGCGAGAGGCCGAAGAGCGGTACAGGCATCCGGCGCCCACAGCCCAGTGCCGGCTGCGGGCGCCCCCACGGTTGCGAGGTGACCATGCGTATCGTCTACCTCTGCGCCGACCGCGGGATCCCCCTCAATGGTCACAAGGGAGCCTCAGTACACGTCAGAGCAGTTGCCGAGGTCCTCTCCCGCCGGGGCCACGACGTGAATGTTGTCGCGGTGCGAGATGCGGAGTCGAACCCGGAGTTGCCGGCAGCGATCGTATCGCCGCGCTTCGACAGGGTACTCAAAGACCTCAAGAAGAAGCTGCAAGATGGGGCGGGGACGACGCTGGCCAGCGAGGTACAGGGGTTGCTGCTGAACTCGCTCTGTCTGGAGGCGCTCGAGGAGACGCATCGCGTCGCGCCCGTCGACGCGGTCTACGAGCGCTACAGCCTCTGGTCGACTGCCGGAATGCAGTTCGCCTCCAGGCACGGGATTCCGTTCGTGCTCGAGGTCAACGCGCCGCTCATCGCCGAGCAACGAGAATACAGAGCCCTTTCTCTCGCCCCGGTGGCGGAGGCTGTGGAGATCTGCCTGTTCTCGGGTGCCGACGCGATCTTCGTGCCCTCGCGGGAGCTGAAAGCGTATGTGCAAAGCAAGGCCGAGGGCGAGGGCCGGGTGGTTGTCGTTCCCAACGGCGCGGATTTGTCGCGTTTCGGCGCGGGGCGGAAGGCGAGTACCGCTCGCGAGTTGTGCGCAGCCACGCCGGGTTTGGCGGCGCTGGAGTCTGCCAGCGCCCGTCATGAAGACAAGTTCGTGGTCGCGTTCGTCGGCAGCTTGAAGCCCTGGCACGGCGTGGAGCTCTTACTAGCGTCGTTCGAGCGCCTGCTCGCAGGCGTTCCAGATGCACACCTGGTCGTCGTGGGTGACGGACCGCTCATGCCTCAGGTGCGCGAAGTGGCCTCGCGGCTCGGCGACGAGGCAGTCACGGTGACTGGCTCCGTGCCACACGAGGAGGTTCCCGGGTGGCTGGCGCTCGCGACCGTTGGCGTTGCCCCCTATCCGCCTCTCGACGATTTCTACTTTTCTCCACTCAAGGTAGTTGAGTACATGGCTGCCGGCCTCCCCGTCATTGCAAGCAATATAGGGCAGCTCAGCGAGCTCGTCGTGAGCGGCCAGACCGGGCTGCTCGTTCCGCCCGGCGATGTCGCGGCGCTTACCGGGGCTCTTTCCAGGCTAGCCGCCAATGCCCCCTTGGCGAGGCGCATGGGCCGCCGCGGGCGACGGCGCGCCGAGCGCCGCCACGGCTGGGACCCGGTCGCCGGCAAGATCGAGCAGGAGCTCGAGCAGCTACGGGCCAAGTACGCCCGGCGAGAGCGGCCAGCCGCGAAGCCGGCGGTGGCGACGGTTGCCGGGGCGATGGACGACGCGACAGCAACGGCCGGGGCGAAGGCAGCCGTGGCCACCGCCGGCCCAGCCGTCATGGAGATGGCACGATGAAGGTGTCATTCGGCCTCCGATTCCGCGAGCTGAACCGCAAGCGGCTGCTCAGCTTCCTCGCCATCTTCCTCGACTCGTTGCGCGAGAACCGTCGCCTGATGCTGCTCGCTACGGCGAGCGGCGTGGGTGCTGCGGCGATGCGCCTGCTGCGGCCCTGGCCTGTGAAGGTGCTGTTCGACGGCGTTCTCATGCCGAACGAGAACGTCCGAAGCTCACCCTCGTTTTCCTGGCTGCTCGACCAGCCCATCGACTCCGTCATCCTGGGCACCTGCCTCAGCCTGCTCGTCATCAGCCTGCTGTGGGGCCTATTTTCCTACGCCCAGACTTTCCTTACCGCGCGCGCCGGGCAGCACGTCGTCTATTCCCTTCGCCGCCAGGTGTACTCGCACTTGCTGAGGTTGTCGCTCAGCTTTCACCAGCGCCGCCGCCGCGGCGATCTGGTGATGCGGCTGACCGGCGACATCAATCTGCTGCGCGACATGACCGTCGACTCGGCGCTTTTGGTGGTCAGCGAGGGCCTGATGCTGGTGTCGATGATCGCCGTTATGGCGTGGATGGACCTCCAGCTCGCGCTCGTGGCGCTCTCGATCCTGCCGCTGATGGCGCTCACCACCTTTCGCTTCTCGGTGCGCATCCGTGACGCCGCACGGCGCCAGCGGCAAAAGGAAGGGCGAGTGGCGGCGATGGTTAGCGAGATGCTGCAGAGCGTCCAGATGATCCAGGCCTTCGGTCGCGAGGACTACCAGGAGAGTCAGTTCCAGCGCGGCAACCGAAAGAGCCTGAAGGCTGGGCTGAGAACCACCAGGCTCGAGGCCTCGATGTCACGATTCATCGAGGTTCTGCTGGCCATCGGCACGGCCGGGGTACTCTGGCTCGGCGTCCATCGTGTGCAGGCGGGCGCCCTGACTCCTGGCGATCTCCTGGTTTTCACCTCGTACCTGCACAGCAGCTACAGGCCGCTGCGCAAGCTCTCCCGCGTGGCATCGCGTATGTCGAAGGCCGTCGTCTGCGCCGAGCGCGTCGTCGAGGTCCTCGCCTCCGATCCGGAGGTCACTGACCAGCCTGGAGCGAAGAAGCTGCACAGCCTTGCCGGGCGGGTGGAATTTCGCCGCGTCGGGTTCGATTACCCCGGCGGCCGCCGTGTTTTGCGTCGCATCAACTTCGTCGCCGAGCCAGGTCAGCTCATCGGCATCGCCGGACCGAGCGGCGCCGGCAAGTCCACCCTGCTGGCGCTCATCTTGCGCCTTTACGACCCAAAGAAGGGCAAGGTCCTCATCGACGGCCGCGACATCCGGCGCATACGCCTGCAGTCGCTGCGCGACCAGATCACCGTTGTCCTGCAGGAGCCCATCATCTTCGGCTCGACCGTGCGGGAGAACATCGCCTTCGGGAATCCCAATGCCGACGACGACGAGATCGAGCGCGCCGCCATGCTTGCCAACGGCCACGACTTCATCCGCGAGCTGCCGGACGGCTACGAGACCATCCTCGCGGAGGCGGGAACGAGCCTGTCGGCGGGACAGCGCCAGCGCATCGCCATCGCGCGCGCGTTCTTGCGCGACGCGCCCATCCTGCTGATGGATGAGCCCACTCAGGGGCTCGACGCCGCCAGCGAGCAGGTGGTGGTGACTGCGCTGCAGCGGCTGATGGAGGGGAGAACGACGATTCTAATAGCGCACAAGCTCGAAACCCTGCGCAACGCCGATGACATCTTCGTAATCGAGCGAGGCAGGATCGTCGAACAGGGAACGCACGACGAGCTCG
>Ga0255054_10002489_pt1 | contig 10518 bp, 10 predicted proteins | sample JV7_2_23_MG_FD_188634 | JGI IMG/M metagenome (GOLD analysis project Ga0255054, IMG submission 188634) | Seawater microbial communities from Jervis Inlet, British Columbia, Canada - JV7_2_23 | ecosystem: Environmental > Aquatic > Marine > Inlet | place: Canada: British Columbia | collected... | reverse complement strand
AAGCTGCTGGCCAACTCCGCCAGATAGCATTCAAAGCCCAAGATGACAACCTTCTACATTGGGACAAGACACTGAGCGAGCAGCCCAAGGCGGTGCGGGAGGCTTTGGGGTATGTGGCAAGCCCGGCAGAGGCAAAGGCCGCGAGTAAGGCGTTGCAGGATGTCGTTAAGAAACGCGGCACTCCAGCAACCGAAGCTGAGAAATTACGTATGCGCGGCCTTACGATGTCGGAGCGGAGTAATATGTTCGGCACTAGTAGAGGCGAGAACATTTACCACAGCATTGCTGACAACGCGCCAAGCGGTACCAGTCCAGTGGATAGATTTAAGGCGGCAGGTATCAAAGGCGTCAAGTATTTGGACGGCGGCAGCCGGGGCGCTGACAAAGGGACATTCAACTATGTCATGTTTGACCCCAAGGACACCGCCATACTGAAGACGATGGGCATAGGCGGTGCGGGAGGCGGGTTAGCGGACACTCTGGAGAATAAACCAAAACCTTGATTATAGGAGATAATTGATGGATAACAATTCATTGAAGGCATTATTGGGGCGGCACTTAGATCCTGACATTAAGAAGCGCGCGGCGCTTCTCCCAATGGGTATCAACCAGGAGGGCGAAACAGAACTTGCCGCGCCTGAGATCATGCTAAGTCTGGCGCGCAGCAAATGAACATCAGCCCGGAGAAGGCGGCGGAGTTATTTTTTCGGCATGAAATAGCGCTGTCGATGAACGGTAACCCCGCGTTAGCCGCGGCGGTCGGCCATCGCAGGCAGGAAGGGCAGAAGCAGAGCACCCTAGAAGCGTGGCTCCGCAGCGGTAAAGGTGCTTGAATATATTCCTATTTTTGTGTATTGCGGACTAACACTAGGAGAGATTAATGGCTGAAGCAGAGCAAACCGGCGCAGAAGAAAACGCAGTTGCTGATGTTAACGCAGCGGTACCAACCGATGCAGACGAAATCATTTCCCTTGACGGCCCCACAGCAGATGATGCTGCGGGGGCCGACGCGGACGATGATAATCCTGATGCAGGAGCTGATACTGACACCCCCGATTTGAAAGCCGAGACCGGTGACAACGACGGCGAAGACGCCGACGATGACGCGGATACCGGTGACGATGACGACGGGGAAGACGATGCCGCTACCCAGGTGTTTGAGTTTGGCGGCAACAAACTGGAAGTGCCGAAAGGATCGGTACCCCCAGAGCTGGCGGCTAAGATTGACGATTTCTCAAAAGGAACTTGGTCAGCCTTTACCAAAGGACAGCAAGAAAACGCTGAGCGCAGTGCAGGGCTCAGTGCACGGGAAGACACCGTCGCAAAGCTAGGTGCTTTGAACGGCGAGGCCCTACAGACCTATTCATACGGTCTGCACCTAAGGTCGGAAATCGAGCAGCTATCCCTAGTAAACTTAAATCAGTTGTGGCAATCAGAACCTGATCGGGCGCGACAGATATCGGATTTACTAGGTACCAAGCAGGCCGAGTTTCAAGCAGTACTTGCTAGGGTTGGGGAGCAGGAACAAGCCGTGATGTCAGCGCAGCAGGAAGAGGCCAGCCGGCGCGACTTTGAAGGCACCGCGTACCTCAATAAGCATATTAAAAATTTCTCAACTGAGAAAGCTCCAGCACTGATGGCATACGTTCAAGAAACGTATGGGATGTCTGCAGAGCAGGCAGCCCGATGGGCAGAAAACCCCGTCGTCACCAGGATGGCCTACAAAGCAATGCTATTCGACCGCCAGACCGGGGCCGCTAAGCGGTCCACCACCAAGCCTACCAAGGCGAGGCCGGTCAAGGCTACTGCAGCCGCAGGGGCTACGTCCGGCGCGACCAAAGACCCTAACGAAATGTCATTAGGGGATCTGCGGAAGCACCTTCAGTTGGTAGGGTAACGTAAACACTTACCGAGGACGAACGAATGGCTAATACTACATTAACAGCTGACATCATTGCCAAAGCGGCTGTGCTGCAGCTCGACAATAACCTTGTCATGTCTAAGAAAGTTTTTCGCGGATATGAGGAGGAGTTCTCCAAGTCGATCAATGGTTATGAGGTCGGCTCCACCATCAGCGTAAAGCGCCCTGTAGACTTCACAGTGCGTGATGGTGCCGTTATGAGTACCCAAGATGTCACGGAAGGTAAGTTCACCATGTCGGTGGATAAGCGTAAGGGCATCGACTTTGAGTTCACGTCACAAGAACTGACGCTGAATATCAAAGAGCTGTCTAACCGCGTAATCAAGCCTGCCATGATCCAGCTCGCTAACCAAATCGACGCCGATTTGCATGCCGAGTACAAGAACGTTTCTAAGTGGGTGGGCACCCCTGGTCAGACTATTAATTCGTTCGCAGATCTGTCCGCAGGTATGCAGCGTATGGACGAATGCTCTATCCCAACTGATGGCCGGTGCGCCGTGCTTACACCGGCAGATCACTGGGGTATGGTCGGCAATCTGACGGGCTTGTTTATCGAGCGATCCGCTAACCCTGCTTACCGCCGTGGTACGCTGGGTGAAGTTGGCGGCGTTGAGATGATGATGAGCCAAAATAACAAAACCCACACGGTGGGCACCAACTGGACCACCGGCTCTACGCCGCTGACCAACGGGGCCGGCCAAGAAGTCACCTACGCGACTTCTAAGGATACCAACCAGCAGACACTTATCACTGATGGCTGGAGTTCTGGGGCTACAGCCTTGAAGGCCGGCGATGTGTTTACCATCGCCAATGTGTTCGATGTTAACCCGGTGACGAAGGCTACGCTTGCGCATCTCAAGCAGTTTACCGTCGTTTCCGACATCTCAGACACGCTGGGGGCCATTACCCTCACCATGTCACCTGCGGCCATTGCTACGGGCGCACACCAGACAGTCAGCGCCACCATTGCGGACGGTGCTGCACTCACCCAGGTAGGTACAGAAGCGACTGGTTACGGCCAGAACCTGATGTTTACCGAGAACGCCTTCGCACTGGTTACGGTGCCGTTGGTGTCTCCTCCTGGTGCGGTTGATGTCAGCCGGCAGTCTTACAAGGGAACCAACGTTCGCGTTATTCCTGTGTACGACGGCACGAACGACATCAGTAAGTGGCGGCTTGACGTTCTCTACGGTGTAAAGACCATAGACGAACGTTGTGCCGTCCGGGTCAGCGGTGCCGCCTAATAAGCGGTAGCGTTCGGGCGGTGAAGGGGGCGGGGCGGGTACACCCGCCCCCTGATCCCGCATAATTTCATCTACATTGTGGGTAGCTAACTATGGCGAAGAAACCAGCTACAAAAAGATCGCAGGCCGGCGCTATTTCATCTGAGCCGTTTCCTGTCACGAAGCCTAGTATTGAACAGGTCGCGCCTGCAGAGGCCGTGCCTACTGCTGACGGGCCTACGACCGGTTATCAGGATGGTGACGGTGTCGTGCACTGCAAAGTGTTTAACGATGGCGTCCTGCCTGAGGGGTGGCAGGATACCCCTGCCGGCCTGGACAACAATTACCGTGAAGGGATGGTAACTGTTAAATGACTTTAAAGACGATATCTGACGCGGTTGCAGATGAGACTAAGGGGCCGCGCCCCGATACCATCGCAGAAAATGCAGACCCGGCGGCGCAGAGCGTCCTGCGGCTGATTAATCGCGTCGGCTACCGTCTCATGCAGAAATACCCGTGGACGGTGCTGCGGGAGGAAGAGGTTATATCCACTCCGGGGGTCGAGACTATGGTTTCGGCAGCGGCCATGCCTTCCGATTTTAATCGCTTCGTTCCAGAGACGATGTGGGATCGGGACAGTAATAACCTTATATCAGGGCCTGTCAGTTCCGTAGAATGGAACGGGCTGAAGGTGCAGCAGTTTAGCTCCCAGAACAGGAAGTTCTATTACCGGGGGGGCGCAATTCTTACACAGCCTGTTATGGATGCAGGTGTCACGGTGGCGTTTGAGTACATCAAGAATACGTGGGCAACGACCACTGGGGGCGTGCCTAAAGCCTATATGACTATCGATACCGACGTAACGCTGCTTGATGAAGAGTTAGTAATATCCGGTGCTATATATGCGTGGTTAGACGCAGAGGGCCAGCCAGCGAACTCCGCGTTTAGCAGATTTAAAGATATGTTCGATACACTCGCGGACCTTGACCAGGGCGGCACGCCCATCATGGTGGCAGGTGATATATTCGGCGAAAATAGCCGACAGTTTTCCGGCGCTCCTAAAGCGTCGCGCGCTAGTTACGGCGGGGATTTTTAATTGCCCGCGCGTAACGCAATATCCAAAACAATACCCGCCCCTACTGGCGGCTGGGATACGCGTGAGAATATTGCAGATACACCCAGCGATCGCGCCGTCGTTATGGATAACTGGTTTCCCGAAACTAATAAAGTGACCACGCGGCGCGGCAGCACAGAGCATGTTACCGGCCTACCTGCCACTATCGAAAGCCTGATTGAATACGTGGCAGTGACAGCTGCTGGTAAATTATTTGGCGCATCCAACGGGAACATTTATGATGTGACATCTGCTGGCGCTGTTGGCGCGGCGGTGTCTACTGGACACAGCAATGACCGCTGGCAGCATGTAGCTATGGGTACGGCGGCCGGCCAGTATGTGCGGCTATTTAACGGCCAGGACACACCGCTTCTTTACGACGGGTCTACCTGGGCCACCACTGCCATAACTGGCCCCACTGCCACGAACCTTATTTGGGGTAATGTACATCAGAAGCGGCTGTGGGTTGGGGAGGATAACAGCGTAGACGCATGGTACCTAGGCACCGACGCAATCAGTGGCGCTGCAACCAAATTCCCTTTGGGCGCGGTATTCCGACTGGGCGGCTACATCATGGCCATGGGGACGTGGACGCGTGACGCGGGTGATGGCATGGACGACGTTGCCGTGTTTATATCCAGCGAGGGTGAGTGTGCTGTGTACCAAGGCACTGACCCGGCTTCAGCCTCTACGTGGAGCCTCGTCGGAAACTTCCGCATCGGCAAACCGGTGGGCCGGCGGTGCTTCGTTAGCGCCGGTACTGATCTTATATTAGTGACCCAGGACGGTTTTGTTCCGTTGTCCGCAATCCTGTCACTAGACCGTAGTCAAGCAGAGAAAGCAGCATTATCTAAGCAAATATCTAAAGCTGTAAATGATGCGGTTCGGTCTTACGGGTCAGTGTATGGCTGGCAGCCAATCGTATATCCTAAAGCCCAGATGTTGGTGTTTAACATCCCTTTATCAGCTACTGTCTCACATCAGTATGTGTTTAATACAATTAGTGGTGCCCCGTGCCGTTTTACTGGGATGGACGCCGTGTGTTTTGGTCTGCTGGATGACAACTTATATTACGGTAGCGCAGACGGTACAGTTTATCGTTTTGATAACGGGGGCGCGGATAATCCTGGTGGCGTGGCCAAGGATATACCATGTGATTGCTCCCAGGCATTTGCTTACTTTGGCTCTCCCGGCACTACAAAAGTATTTAAAGAGGCTGAGCCCATATTCGAGGCTAACGGCGTGCCTAACGCCGCCATCAGCCTGAACGTTGACTACAGGCTAACAGCCATAACAGCCTTGCCGTCTGTGTCTCGCTCTGGGGCAACTCCAGGGTTATGGGGCAGCGCCCGCTGGGGCGTGGGTCTGTGGGGGTCTGGCAATCAGATTTATGATGGTTGGCGCGGTGTGCGGGGGTCGGGGAGGGCCGCCAGTGCTCGCGTCAGGATTAATACTGGTACCGTCCGGTCTTCTTGGTTAGCGACGAACTTTCTGTACATTCCCGGCGGGCATATGTGATACAGCTTCCGCCTACATTCGGAGACAGTCATGGGATTTTTTGATTTTTTAGGTTTCGGCGGTAACAACACCCCTGCCCCTATTGTTGTAAACGCCGGACAGACGGCGTCCCAGCAGGCGCAGTTTAACGAAGAGGCTGCCCGAAAACAGCGCGCTCTCACTATGACCTGGCAGGAAGGCCCTCAGGGCAGCCTGTCGTATCTACCTACCGGCACAGAGACCGAAGGTATCCCCGATATGAAGGCCGTAACCACGCTGTCGGAGGGCCAGCAAGGGCTGTACGACAATCAGGTGGACAGCCAGCGCAAGTTCGGGGATATAGCGTCATCTCAGCTAGATCAAGTGCAGAGCCGGCTATCCACCCCCTTTGGCCTGGACGGATTTGGTGAGCGGCCCGCAGTACCTTATATCGGGGGTAATGGCAGTAGGGGTAGCGGCACGCGCGTTCGGCACAAGGGGGTAGCGCCCCCGACGCCCCCAGCGCCCACCGGTGGTCAGGTGGGTGGGAACTACGACCCCACAATGCGTCCTAGCCCGGTACCCGGTGTCGGGGTGTCGATGGCCGCGCCAGCATGGACTACGCAGAATTCTATGTTCGGCGACCCTGCGGCGACCCAGCAGCCGGGCGGTTCGCAGTACAGCCAGCAGAGCCCACAGGGGCCGGGGTTAGGGCCTGCGCCGCAGGTCAACCCGGAAGTTAGGCAGCGGCAGCAGGAAGCCATTTTAAACCGCTTCTCGCCGCAGCTGGACAGGGACCAGGCCGCGCTGCGGCAGAATTTGGCTAACCAGGGCTTTCAGGCAGGTAGTGAGGGCTATGACGAGGCGATGCAGGAGCATAACCGCGCCCGCAATGATTTCTACCTGGGGGCGGACGTGCAGGCCGGCGACGAAATGTCGCGTATGTTTGCACTAGAAAACGCCGGTAGGGCGCGCGATATAAACGAGATGAACCAGGATTACACCTTCGCGACTAATGCCCGCGACCGGGCGATCCAGGAAGAAATCTTGGCGCGTAACCAGCCTATGTCTGAGCTGTCATCCTTGATGACTGGATCGCAGCCGAAAGATCCGCGTTTCGTGCCCACACCGCAGGGGACGATTGCGGCCCCTGATTATATGAGCGGAGTATACACGGGGGCGGGGCAGCAGAATTTATTTAACTTAGGAGCGTCGGGGCAGAACCAAGCCGCGAACGCGGCAAATCAGCAGGGCCTATTTGGGCTGGTAGGTACGGCGGGTAAACTCGCCGGCGCTACTTATGGCGGCCCTGATGGATGGACATGGAAATAGCATATGCCAGTAAGAAATCTTTCAAGGTCGCTATCCGCCGATAGCCGGCTGACGCAGGCTTTCGGCACTAACAGTCAGCCGCTGTCAGGAGTTCGGTCGGGGACACAGGGGATTAACTATGCCCTACAGGAGCTTCTTGCCGGCCTGGGCATTGGCGAGGATCGCCGCAACAAAGCGGAGTTTGACGCGGCTATACAGAAAGCCACCGTCGCAGATCCAGCCACCGTAACTAAAACAAACTATCAGGATCTGGAGGAAGGTGGGGCGCTCGCGGATGCCGATCCTCAAGAGATAAAGAACCCTAAGGCGCGCAGCCTGCAGCAGCGTCTAATGGCCGCTGCCGAGGACATCCCCAACAACCCTATTATGGCGCAGTTTCTTCAGCAGTCGATGCTGCCGCACCGGTTATCGCGTGAGCTAGCAACGGGTGACCGCGACGAAAAGCGGGCGTATGACGCCCAGCTGCTTGCGGGTAGCCGCGCCTACGCAGAGGGGCAAGCGGATAAGGCGCACGGTAGGGCAGTGGAGCTGAAGAAGGTAGGGGCCAAACCACCGACCAGCATCCGCGAATACCAATATGCGATGGCGCAGAGAAAGGCGTCTGGACAGCCGCAGCTGTCATTTACCGATTATGAGAAAATGATGGGTCTAGCCAAGTACGGCGTAAACTGGACGCCTCCCGGATCGGCACCGGCACAGGCAGGCTCCCCAGGTCCGCAAGGCGCTCCAGGCGCTCCTGCAGGCCCGCAGGGTGCCGCTGCGCCTCCCTTATCCCCCAGGGGCGCGGGGGCACCCCAGGGCGGGCTACCGCCCCTGGAAGGCCCACCATACGGCAGCGCGTCATTCGTTTTAGGCCCAGTTAACCCTAGATCGGAGCAGGAACCCGCCGCTAGGCCACCAAATATGCCGCCACAGGCGCAAGCTGTCCAGACGGGTACACCGGGGCAGCCAGGAGCGACTACGCCCCCAGCAGCCCTAATTCCGGGCAGTAGGGCCGATATAAGCGCCCAGAGGCTGGATCTGCAGCGTCAGTCTGCTGCGGCTGGCACTGCGCGGGCCAAGACAGCGGCGGATGCCCTTAAGCACAAGCAGGCGCAGGATGCTTTAACCAAGTTCGGTAAGGGCCACAAGTCGCGGCTGCGCGATGGCAACATGGCGCGGGCTGGCGGTACGGTCGTGCAGGATTTACAGCGCCTGCTCACAATCGTAGATAATAACTGGATGGCGTCGGGGTTCCCCGCTGCGATGACCAGCTGGTTCCCGTCTGGTAGCAACCCCGCTTACATAGCTAATCAGCTGAAGAGCAGCATCGCATCTAACACTGGTGTTAACGAAATTATGCAAATGAAGGCCGCGTCCGAGAGCGGCGGCGGCGTCGGTCAAGTTCCAGTGCAGCAGCAGATTAAATTTGAGCAATTGTTAGGCAGTCTGGATCTGGGGCAGGGCAGTGAGATACTGGCCGACAATATCAAGCGCATTTCAAATTTATGGCTAGACATGATCCACGGAACGCCGGAGGAGATACAGCGGCGAGTGGGCGTTGTCCGTACCGACCGACTGCGTCCTGATGGGACGGCGTACCCTGTCTTAACTCAGAAAAAAGCCGACAAGCTGATGATTAGGCAGCGGCTGTCATTTGATGAGATGGGCCGGCCTATCAAGGCCGACCTGAAGGACTACCCTGGGGTCACTGAGGCAGATATACAGGCCACCATGACCAAGCGCCGCCTCACCCGTGATGAGGTGTTCAAGGCGCTCGACAAACAACAAAGAGGTAGATAATGGACGGTAAGGATTTACTGGCCGAGACTGGCGGCAAGGATCTGCTGACGGATGCCGATATGCCAGAGGAAATGACTTGGCTGGAAGTTGGCGGCAGGGCGCTAGAGAACACACCCGACAGTGCCAAGCAGCTCGTGGGCGATTTATGGAACGCCATCCGGCACCCCATTGATACAGGCGGCGCAATTAAAGATATAGCGGTAGGCGCAGTCAGGCTTATTGACGGTGACGACGGCGGCGATCAGGAGGCGAAAGCTAAGGCGGTCGCCAAGTTCTTCAAAGAGCGGTACTGGAATGGGATCGACGGCTTTAAACGCGCCTTTGCATCAGACCCTGTCAGCATCGTTGCGGACCTTTCTACTGTTTTATCTGGGGGCGGGTTGGCTGCCGCTCGCGCCCCCGGCTTGGCTGGTCAGGTAGCGGGGGTTGCGTTAAAGGCGGGTAAAGCAATCGACCCCCTAGCAGTGATGGGTAAAGGGGCCGCGCTAGGCGTGAATACGATCGCAGGGCCGGCCTACCACCTTGCAACCGGCATGTTGACGGGCCAAGGTGCCCGGATGACAGGACAGGCGTATGAAGCCGGTAAGCAGGGCAGCAAGCCTTTCTATGACACCATGCGCGGCGCTCCAGGTGCCATGCAGGAGATGGTGACCGAGGCGAGGACAGCCCTGCAGAATTTGAAGATACGCAAGAACGCTGAGTATACCAAAGGTATGGAGACAGTGCATGAAGCCTCGCGCCCCATACCTATGGGTCCGATCAACAAGGCGTTTAGGGACGTCGCTGAGCGCGGATCGTTCAAAGGTGTAGCGGTTAATAAAGGATCGGAAAAAGCGTTTCGTGAGATGGCCACCATTCTGGATAACTGGCGCATGCGCGACCCCGGTGAGTTTCACACCCCGGCGGGAATGGATGCGTTAAAAAAGCAGATCCAGGGCGTAGCAGATGGATTTAGCCTGGAAGAGAAAACAGCGCGCACCATGGTGGCTAATGTCCATCGCGCTATCCGGGCAGAGATCGATAAAGCCGCACCCGGCTACGCGAAGACAATGAAGGCGTATGAAGAGGCGTCCGCAGAGATAGCCAATATGGAAAAATCTCTAGGGCTAGGCAAGAAGGCAACGCCCGACAGGGCAATGCGCGCTATATCGTCTGCCGGTAGGAATAACGTCAATACCAATTTTGGTGAGCGGACCCGGCTGGTAGAGAGTTTAGAGCGGGCGGGGGCACCTGAGTTAATGAACCGTATAGCGGGGGCTGGGGCCAGCTCTCTTAATCCGCGCGGCATCCAGGGGGCGACCGCCCCTATGAGCGCGGTAGGTATAGGGTACGCGGCGTCAAATCCTTTAGCAGCGGTTCCCGCTTTAGCACTGTCATCCCCCAGGATTGTGGGGGAGCTGAACGCAGCGGCAGGTAGGGCCATGGGTGCCGCTAAGCGGATAGGTGATAGTGAATTTGGAGCCATCCTGCAGAAAATACAATCAGCGGCTAGATTACCCGCGTACCAGGGCGGGCGGCTGGAGGAAGATTTAAGGATGGGAGCTAACTAATGGCACGTAACGGATCAGGCACCATGAGCGTGTCGCAACCGGCCTTTGTTTTTGACACTGTCATTGATGAAGTAGCTATGAACGCAAATTTTGCAGACATAGCAGCGGAGATTACAAACT
>Ga0255054_10002486_pt1 | contig 10522 bp, 9 predicted proteins | sample JV7_2_23_MG_FD_188634 | JGI IMG/M metagenome (GOLD analysis project Ga0255054, IMG submission 188634) | Seawater microbial communities from Jervis Inlet, British Columbia, Canada - JV7_2_23 | ecosystem: Environmental > Aquatic > Marine > Inlet | place: Canada: British Columbia | collected... | reverse complement strand
TCAGCTTACCAGCAGGCAGAGAACCCTGAAAAATTGGCCCAAGTGGAGAAACTTCTCCAATCTCCCGCCCAGGAACAAGTGCTCCACTAGCTAGTTTCCGCCCATATTTTCTGGATGGCCACTGAGTGCAAAGCCCAAACATTTTCACCTGAACCACTCCTTCCTCTTCTTAGAGCCAGCAGCACGCTCTCCTAGGCTGGCTATAACATTGACAAATATAGGCTGGATGATTATAAAAATCGCAATAGCGAACAGCCTTTTCCATGAAGTTTTAGTGAAGGCGAGGAGGAGGATTGCACGTATTTGGCCGCCCTACTTCAGCCGGACTATCATTTGATAGATGTAAGGAATCAATCTGATGATTAAGCGAGACTACTATGAGGTTCTTGGCGTTGATCGTCGAGCCTCTGAAGAAGAAATAAAGAAGACGTACCGAAAGCTCGCGCTCAAGTACCACCCGGATCGAAATCCTGGCGACAAAGAGGCTGAGGATAATTTCAAGGAGGCGGCTGAGGCCTACGAAGTGCTGCGGGATTCAGAAAAGCGCAACATCTATGACCAGTTCGGCCACGAAGGATTGCAGGGCACGGGATTTACTGGTTTTGGTGGCTTTGAAGACATCTTTTCTACTTTTGGAGACATATTTGAGGACTTCTTCGGCTTTGGTAACCGCAGCAGGGGCCAGAGGACTACTGCCCGCCCTGGCGCTGATCTCCTTTACGATTTGCGCATCGGCTTCGCTGAGGCGGTTTTTGGAACCGAAAAGGAAATAGAGATACCAACCAGCGAAACATGTGAACCCTGTGGAGCAACAGGGCGAAAGCCTGGCACAGACGAACAAGTTTGCCCGATGTGCCAAGGCCAGGGTCAGGTCTTGCAGTCGCAGGGTTTCTTTCGAATCAGCACAACCTGTCATCGCTGTGGTGGACAAGGCCGGATTATTACGAATCCATGCCACAGTTGCAATGGTTCCGGACAACAGAAAGTAACCAAGAAAGTATTGGTCAAGGTTCCTGCAGGCGTTGATACCGGTACCCGTCTCCGCATTCCAGATCGAGGAGAAAGCGGCTACCGTGGAGGTCCCCACGGAGACCTCTACGTACGCTTACACGTGGATCCACATGAATTTTTTGAACGGGATGGCACCGTACTCTATTGCCAGATCCCTATATCAATGGCTCAAGCTGCCATCGGAGATACCATCGAAATCCAGACCCTGGACGGCAGCCGCAGCGTAAAAATCCAACCAGGTATACAAAGCGGCGAGATCATCCGCTTGAAGGGAGATGGAGTACCCAATCTGCGAGGATATGGCCGTGGGGATCTATTGATAGACATCCGGGTTAAGACCCCGGTGAAACTCAACAAACGTCAGGAGGAGCTTCTACGAGAATTTGCCGAGATCGAAAATGGCAAGAAATCCTCTCAGAAGCCTTTCAAATTCTGGAGTTGGGGGGATAAGGGGAAGCGGTCCAAGTCCAAACACAAACACTAATGATCTCTTGAAAAGTCATTAATGAGACGGCACAGTAAAAGGCTCCAGATGCAAGGCGCGCAAATCTTTAGGAATGAGGCGTACTTACAGGTACGCCGCAATGACTAAAGATGAAGCGCAATCCCGCCGGGGCGGGACAGATGGACGTTTTACGAAGCCGTCAAGCATTAGGACCTGTTGACCTGACTTCGAACTGCGGCTGATGTCAAGAAGGAAATCCCACGATGAACGTTTGGCAGAATCAGCACAAACAGTTTGATGAGCTTCAGGCCACTGCTCTATTCTGCCCCAAATGTCGCCAGGCAACACCGGTTCGGCAAAAACTTCTCCTTTTTCTCCCTGACGGTGAACTCCATGAGTATCTCTGTCAATATTGCGGCAGCTCAGTGGGAACCAAAAAGGTTACCCAGCAACCAGACTTCCAGCTCACAGCTCGCTGAGGAGACTGGAATTCGGTTTACTCGGTGGTCCCCGCGGACCGCCATTTTTATATTGGAGAGCATAGAGCATGGAGCATGGAGTTTATAAAACAAATTGGATTACTCTATGCCCTATGCGCTATGCGCGAACCGGAGGTTCGACAAAGTGATAGAGGTGGACAACCTAACCAAACTCTACGGCTCGTTGGTTGCCCTGCGCCAGGTAAACTTTCGGGTGGACCAAGGGGAAATCGTTGGATTCCTCGGCCCCAATGGAGCGGGCAAAACCACAGCTCTGAGAATTATCACCTGCTTCATGCCACCCACCTCGGGAACAGCTCGGGTGGCTGGACTGGACTGCCAGCAGCATTCTTTAGAGGTGCGGGGTAAGATTGGCTATCTCCCCGAAAATGTACCCCTATACCCGGATATGACCACCCGCCGTTTTCTTGCATTTGCTGCAGCCGCCAAGGGGGTCTCCCGCTCTCGCAGTGGGCAAGAGATAGAGCGGGTAATGGAAGTCTGCACCATTACCTCAGTGGCCGAGCGGCTCATTGGGCATCTGTCCAAAGGCTACCGCCAGCGTATTGGTATCGCCCAGGCACTATTAAATGATCCGGACATCCTTATTCTGGACGAACCCACCATAGGGTTGGACCCCACCCAGATAGTTGAAATTCGCTCCCTGATTAAACAGTTGGGTGCTGAGCGCACCATCATTCTCAGCAGCCATATCCTTCCCGAGGTGAGTCAGATCTGTCAACGTATCCTCATCATTAATAATGGCCAGATAGTGGCGACTGACACTCCGGCAAATCTCACCGCTCAACTACAGCGAAACCTGCAAGTGTACCTCGAGGTCGAAGGGCCCAGGACTGAGGTTATGCAGAAGGTGGAGGCAATGGCTGGTGTTTTGGAGGTCAAGCCCACGAATGGTGAGTCCAGCTATCTCATAGAGACCAGCCGTGGCCAGGATTTGCGCCCGGAACTGGCTCGCACAGTGGTGGAGAGTGGCTGGCAACTGCGCGAGCTTAAACTGCAGGACTTGAGCCTGGAGGACATTTTCATGCAGCTGGTAACAGATGAAGAGGCCGGGGGGGAGCAAGAATGAAGGGAACCTGCGTTGTCTACCGCAAAGAGATGTACCGGCTTTTCGCTTCACCTATCTTTTATGTGGTTGCCTTCATCTTTCTGGCCCTGGTCGGATATTTTTTCTACTCGTCGGTTGCCTATTACTCTCTTTTGAGTTTTCAGGCCGGCAGGACTCCCTTCCTCGCTGAACAGCTCAACCTCACGGACATGGTACTTGAGCCGTTCTTTGGGAGCATCAGTGTTGTTCTGCTGCTCATGGTACCACTCATCACCATGAGGCTTTTCGCCGAAGAGAAAAAAACCGGCACCGTAGAATTATTATTTACCTACCCAATCTCTGACCGGGGGGCGGTGCTGGGAAAGTTCACCGCTGGCATCACTGTTTTGGCTCTTCTTTTGGCGGCCACCCTGCCTGCCATGTTCTTATTGGAGGCCTTCACCAATCCCCCTTGGCCCACCATCATGGCTGGCTATCTGGGCCTTTTGCTGACCTGTAGCGCTTTTGTAAGCCTCGGCCTTTTTGCCTCCTCGCTGACTCAGAATCAGATAGTCGCTGCGGCTCTAGCTTTTGGAGCCTTGTTGCTGCTGTGGATTATCGGTTGGGCCGAAACCTTGGTAGGTCCCACCCTGGGGAGTTTCCTTAAATATCTCTCCCTGCTCACTCATTTTGACAGCTTTGCCAGGGGAATCTTAGATTCCCGGGACGTGTTTTTCTATCTTCTTTTCACTCTGTTTTTTTTGTTTACCACTCTTCGAATCCTAGAATCTCGTCACTGGAGGGGGTAGTCGGCAATGATCAAGAAGCCTGGCAAGCTTACTCTTTTGTCCAATACCGCCTTGGGCTTTATTGCCTTCTTAGGTATTTTGGTTTTTGTGGCCCTGATTGGCCAGCGCCATCCAATCCGGCTTGATCTTACCGAAAGCAAACGCTACAGCATCTCAGATCAGTCGCAAAAAATTGTGGAATCACTGAAAGACGATATCAACATCAAAGGTTTTTATCAGGAGGCCGACCCCAATAGGGAGCAAACCCGCGATTTACTGGAGACCTATCGATACTACTCAAAGAAAATCAACTATCAGTTCACCGATCCCGATCGGGAACCCAGTCTGGCAAAACATTATCAGATTCGCACGTATGGGACTTTGGTACTGGAAGGTTTCGGCAAAACTCAGACTATACCCACCGCCGATGAAGAAACCATTACCAATGCCATCCTGAAGCTGACTCAGGAGCAACAGAAAACGGTTTACTTTTTAGCTGGTAATGGCGAGAGGGATATTAGCAATGTCGAAAAGGACGGCTATTCCACGGCCAAAGCTGCCATTGAAAAGGAAAACTTCCAGGTAAAAACTCTTAATTTACTGGTGGATCCCACGATACCTGATGACGCTGCCCTCGTGGTGGTAGCTGATCCGCAGAAGCCCTTACTGACCACCGAACTCGATGCTTTGCGACAGTATAGCATCCGAAACGGCAGTATCATGTTCCTGCTCGAACCATTCTCAGATGGCGGTTTGGCTGGCTTCCTTAAATCATACGGAATCATCATCTCACCTGACATTATTGTGGACACCATGAGTCGAGTCTTTGGAGCCAGCTATCTCATTCCGGTTATTACCGAGTATGGTTTTCACAAGATCACAGACGGCTTTAACGTTGCCTGCTTTTTTCCCACCACAAGATCCATTGGCTCAGCCGAGGGGATTCCTGACTCCATTGAGCTGCTTGAACTCGCCTTCACCTCCTCTTACTCCTGGGCTGAAACAGGCTTCCGCCTTGGGCAGACAGAACCACCCAAGTTTGATGAAACCAAGGACAGAAAGGGACCCATCAGTGTTGTGGTTATTGCTGCAATTTCAGCCGCAAACCCGGGAAATGATCCAAAGAGCCAGGAGCAACCAGGTGGTAAGTCCGCCGAGCCTACTGACGCTGGAGGGCAGGCGCATCTTCTGGTGTTTGGTGACAGCGATTTCGCCAGCAACAGTTACTTCAATTTGCAGGGCAATGCTGACTTCTTCCTGAATGCCATCAACTTCCTGGGTCAACAGGAAAATCTCATCAGCATCCAACGACCCAAGACAGCGGGCGCACCACTAACCTTGAGCAGATCGCAGAACCGGCTCCTTTTTTGGGTAGGTTTGCTGCTGATGCCGGCGGTAGTAGTGATATCCGGGTTGGCAGTATTTCAGTTGCGGAGAAAACATCGATGAGAACAAGAACCGCTCTCATCTACCTTACCCTTTTCTTGGTACTTGCCGGATATTTTTACTACTTCGAGGTAGTTGGCCGCAGGGCCCATATCGAGCAGGAAGAGGCTGCCCGTCATCTTTTCCAGGTGGACAAAGCCCAGATCACTGCCCTCCAATTGGACAGAGTCGAGACCACACCCATCTACCTGACAAAAAATGGCCATTGGCAAATCGTTGAACCCATAAATACTAGGGGCGATGAGTTAGCCGTGGCAAGTCTATTGACCACCCTGGAGTCCCTGAAGATGGAGCGCGAGGTAGAGGCTGCGGCTCAAGATCTTCAGCCTTTTGGTCTCGACCAACCAATGCTGCACCTCTCCTTTCTGGCGGACGGTTACCGCCATCAACTGCGCATTGGGGCCAAAGCAGTGGTGGCAAATCAGTACTACGCCAGCAGCGACCAGGAAAACCGTGTGGTCTTGATCGCCGGGGCGCAACAACAATCATTGGACAAGAGTCTCTCTGATTTGCGCAGCAAGGCATTTTTCACTGTGAACAGTGATGAGGTCGAGCGGATAGAACTTGGTCGTGGCAAGAACGAGCTCATTCTGACCCGAGCTGAAAACAAACTGTGGCGGGCACCTGCAGCGGTCGAGGTCAAGATCAAGACTGCCAAAGTGGAACGGTTTCTCAGTCTGCTTTCCCGGTTACGTGCCAAACAATTTCTGGACAATGAGGAAGGCAATCTTGCTCTCCTGGGATTGGACCCTGCCAAAATTCGACTCAAGATCTCCACCCAAGAAAAAACAGAAACCTTGCTGATCGGAAATACCAAAAAGGAAGAGGGCGCTTACGCCAAAGGCGGGGAACTTCCTGGAGTGACCATGGTGGAAGAGAATCTACTGGCAGAACTGCCTCAGACTCTCAACGACCTGGAAGACCGCACCTTATCGGTGTTCGACCTGGATCAGGTCCAGACTCTGGCCTTGGTGTTGGTTGGCGAGCCTGCCAGGCTAGAGAGAAATGAGGATACCTGGAATTGGCTCGGCGCTGAAAACCGCAAAGATCCAAAGAACTGGAGGGTCAACTCCCTGCTCTGGAATTTGCAGGAACTGGAGTACCTCCCTGGTGACTTCCCCCGGGCGCAATCTTCTGCCGAAAACAAAGTCTTAGAACTGGTTCTCTACTCCGAGAATGATGAGAAGCTTGCTACATTTTCCCTGCTAGAAGTTCCGTCTGGAAAGACTGAACGTGGAGTTCTCTTGTTCTCCAAAGGAAGCGAGACAGCTCGAGCCTATTGGCTGAGTGGCGAATCACTTAGGGAGTTGCAGGAAAACGCCAAGAAGCTGTTGAGCCCCGAACCTTAGATCTGGGATTGCGAATTTGAAATTTCTTACTCTATGCCCTATGCTCTATGCCCTATGCTTACCTACTCACTGCTTACTCTTAGATTTGAGATCGGAATGACCCATGCTCTCTGAAAAAGGTCTCATTTTTTTCCCCATGCGGGAACTTGAAGGGACGCCGGAAGACTATCAGCTAAACTACGAGAATGTCTTTTTCCCGGCTGCCGACTCCACCCGTTTGCACGGTTGGTTTGTGCCGTCCTCCGATCCCAAGGTAAAGACCACCCTTCTCTGGTTTCACGGTAACGCCGGCAACATAAGTCATCGCTTGGAAAATCTTGCCCTCCTCCATCGATATTTGGATATCTCCATCTTTATTTTCGATTACCGGGAGTTCGGCCTCAGCGAAGGCCAGATTTCTAAAGCCGGCACCTATCTTGATGCTCGGGGTGCCTGGAATTACCTGGTTGAGGAGCGGGGCATCGAGCCAAGTGACATTCTGCTCTTCGGCCGTTCACTCGGCACAGCACTGACCGTGGATCTGGCCAGCAGGGAGCCCTGCCTTGGAGCGGTGTTGGAGGCTGCCTTTACCTCGTCGCACGATATGCTCGAGCGCTATTTCTTTGGAGCTATTCCTCAGGAACTCCTCCAGAGCGCCTACGATAACCTGGGAAAAATCCACCTTGTTCGCGCCCCACTTCTCTTTATCCATGGCCAATACGACGAAGCCATACCGGTTGAGATGGCGCAACGGCTCTATCAGGCCGCTCAATCCCCCAAACGGTTTCACCTCGTCTTAGGATCAGGACACAATGATACCTATGTGGTGGGCGGTTTTGAATACTTCCAACAGTGGCGGGACTTTCTGGATGAGTGTTTGGGAAAGAAAGATTAGATTGCGGCTTGAAAAAACTTCGTACTTCGATGCGAAATCTAGGATCTAAAATCCCAAATCCGCAATCCGCAATCCACAATCGTCAATGCAGAACCCGTCTGGCTATATCTTCCACATCTTCAACTTCAAACGGTTTGCGCAGGTAAGCGGTTATGCCCAACTCTTCTGCCTCTTCCTCATAGTGCGCTTTTGTCGTGGCAGTGACGATTACTACTGCCGCATCGACCTTGTCTTGCCGCAGTCTCTTGAGCACCTCTATACCATCCATTCCCGGCATCTTGATGTCCAGGAAAATAAGTTTGGGCTTGTGAGATTGTACGTACTCAATAGCCTCAAATCCATTTTCCAGGGTCACCAGAGGGTAATCGTCTCCGAGCATGGCATCAAACGATTCCAAAATCCCCTGATCATCATCCACAACCATTATTTCTCTATCCAGCCAAGCCATAATCAAGCCTCCTTTCACAGCCCGGATATTTCACGAATCCGCCTAAGACGGACCGCGGATATGATCATTCTTTCGGGCTAGCAGTGGCAATATTAGAGCAAATATGGTGCCAGAGTTGGATAGTTTTGCTTGAAGGATGACAACACGGCAGTAAATAAGGGGAGTTACGTTATCACTTAGTGAACAGCAGGGGTTGGATTTGGCTGAACATGCCTATGATCATGTACAACGACCCCACAAATATGGGCAGAGCTCAACCTTGGACATCAGGTAACGTCAGGGTAAAGGTAGTCCCCTGTCCAACCGAACTTTCAACCTGGATGTCGCCGCCGTGCTCCTCGATGATCTTGTGTGTCATAGCCAGACCAAGACCGGTACCGCTGTCTTTGGTGGTAAAGAAAGGATCGAATATGTTGTCTTTCGTGGTTTGGTCCATACCCACTCCGGTGTCTTTGAACTGAAGCATCACCCCACCTTCAAGCGGTCCCGCCTCGATAATGAGCGTACCACCGTCAACCATTGCCTGCTGGGCGTTCATGATAAGATTTGAAAAAGCTCGCACCAAATGTTCCTGATCGCCCCAAATTTCCGGTAGAACCCCTTCCTCGTGTATCTCGAATGTAATGCCGGCCTCCTCGAGTTTATCACGATAACGGTCCGCCACCTGTGTAAGGCAATCCCCCAGAGTGGTCATTTTGAACTTCAGCTTGGGTGGCCTTGCCAATTCCAGTAGGTTTTCTATCAGATCATTTATTCGGTTGAGCTCACGGGGAACGGTAATCTGAAATTTATCGAAAAAAGCTGGATTTGAGAGCTTTCTAGGCAAGAGTTGGACAAAGGTTTTAATGGCAGAGAGCGGATTGCGGATTTCGTGGGCGAGTCCGGCTGAAAGTGTTCCCAAGGCGACCAGTCTATCACTTTGCCGCATGCGAGCTTCCAAGACCTTTAGTTCGGTAATGTCGTTAATGACGACCAGGACCCCCATTTTTTCTTCCCGTCCATCTTCTAGAAATGAGGTATTTATCATGAGAGTGCGTTGCTCTCCCTCTCCTGTGCCCAATGATATCTCCTGGTTGCGGCAAGGAGTCTGTGTGTGCAGGCATTTTTCCAGCATTCGGACAAATGGATTGTCCTCAGGCCATAGATTGCGGAAGTTTGTACCCTGCCAGTGTCTACCCTCCAGCCCCAGTATGGACTCAGCTGTTCCATTGACACTAACAACCCGTTCCTCCAGATCCAGGGTTATCAGGCCATTGGTCATGGAGGCCAAGATCATATCGTTGTAGCTTTTCAGCTCTAGGATCTCATCCAGCCGCTGCTCCAGTTGCCCGCGCTGTGCCAAGATCTCGTTGATCATGGTATTGAAGCTGTTTGCCAGATCCTCCACTTCGTCTCGCGTGTGAATATCTAGTTGCTGACCCAGATCGCCTCCAGCGGCGGCGATGGTTGCTTCAACCACTTGCCCCAAAGGCTTCGTGATGCGGCCGGCCATGACCTGGGCCCCAACCAGTCCAAGAATAAGGGCCACCGTGCCGATTCCCACTAGGACCAGCTGGGTCCGTCGAATTTGCCAATACATCCGTTCAAGTGAAAGTCCCACTCGCACCGTGCCCCACTTCATCTCGGAACCGGGGATGAAAACCGGTACAGCGATATCCATTACACGCTCACCAGTTTCTTCCCACAAAACAGACTGGATAACCGCAGTGTTAGCAGCCAGCGCTTTTCGGTTCACAGCATCATCCAAGTATTTTCCTTGCCAGCCACTGTGGCCGCTAAACACTGCCACCTTTTTTTCCTTATCAAGTATGATGACATAGACAATGTCAGCACCCTGGCTGGCCTGCTCGGCATTCTGTTCTAAAGTGATGTAATTGTAGGTAACGAGCGCCTGAGTGGAAACAGCAGCAATACTGTGGGCGACAGCGAAGCCGCGTACCTCGACCTCCTGTTTAATGCTCCGGCTGGAACGGTTTCCAACCAGCACAATAATAATCACCATCAGCGCAAGGACAACCGCGCCGGTGGCAACCATGAACCGGGTTTTGAGGCTTATTTTGCGGGGGAACCAGGACATTCAGCGCTGTCCGTTGATGTTTGTTAGACTGCGGACAACTGACGTGAGCCATCAAAAGGAGAAGTTGAAAGGCTACTGTTTGTCCAGCCAGATTTTTTTCAAAGGAATGTATGGGCTTCCAAGAGCGCTAATTTCCAACCCCTTCACATAAGGCTGAAACACGGACTCGAAGACCCAATACATAAAGGGAATCATTGGAGCATCTTCCAAAATCATGCCCTCTGCCTCCCGATACAGCCTCACCCGTTTGATAATATCGGTTTCCACCAGAGCCTGGGAGAGGAGGCGATCCACTTTGGGGTTGCTGTAGCGCATGAAGTTGTACAGAGAGTCGGATCCGCAAATTACATTGAGGAAATTGTCGGGATCTGGAATGTCGGCAGACCAGAAGTAACGATACAACTGAAATTTGCCGGAGTTTAGGGTCGCTTCAAAAGTAGGCCAGTCCGTTTCATACTTGATTTGCAGTTCAACCCCCACCGCGGCTAAGTCCGCTGCCACCATGGCCAATTCCTTCTGGGCCACGTTTGATTTCGAAGCAGACAGGAGAGTCAATG
>Ga0255054_10002485_pt1 | contig 10525 bp, 7 predicted proteins | sample JV7_2_23_MG_FD_188634 | JGI IMG/M metagenome (GOLD analysis project Ga0255054, IMG submission 188634) | Seawater microbial communities from Jervis Inlet, British Columbia, Canada - JV7_2_23 | ecosystem: Environmental > Aquatic > Marine > Inlet | place: Canada: British Columbia | collected... | reverse complement strand
CGGAGTGTATGGCGAAGGGGGGGAAGACTACCCCGACAACCACCTCCGATTCTCTTTCCTGGCTGCGGCAGCCATTCAGCTTCTCCCTGAGATCGCACCTGGCCCCGCACCCGTCCTTCTCCATATGCATGATTGGCATTCTGCATTAGCGGTGGTGTATCTCAGGAATCTCGGAAAGGGAGACCCCCTCGCTGATAGGGTGGCGACGGTGCTTTCGGTCCATAACGGAGGATTCCAAGGGCACTTTCCCCGAGAGACCTTGGCGGACATGGGGCTACCCTTTGAACTCTACACGATGGCCGTCATGGAGTGGTACGGGCGGGCCAATATCCTCAAGGCTGGTCTGGTCTTTACCGACATGGCCACGACCGTAAGCCCCAGCCATAGCTTCGAACTCCGGACGGAGGCCGGTGGCTTTGGCCTGCACCATACCTTCCTGGATCTCCACGACCGGCTGGTTGGCGTTCTCAATGGCATCGATTGCCGCATCTGGAATCCCGAGACGGATCCATACCTCCCGGCGAACTACTCCACCCAGGACCTTTCGGGAAAGGCCGAATGCAAGATCGCTCTCCAAAGGGAGTACGGGCTTCCGGAAGACCCTGACAAACTCCTCATAGGAATGGTCGCCCGAATGGCAGCCCAAAAGGGCATGGACCTGATTTTGGGTGGCAGGGCGATAAGAGATGCCGACGCTCAGTTCATCTTTCTTGGAAGCGGCGAACGCCGGTTCGAAGAAGGCCTGGAGAACGTGGCCGCGGCGCATCCTGACCGTGTGGCCGTGCACCTCGATTTCACTGAAGAGCGGGAGCATCGCGTCGTCGCCGGTGCCGACGCCCTCCTCATGCCATCTCAGTATGAACCCTGCGGCCTTACGCAGATGAGGGCGATGCGGTACGGTACTCCACCGTTGGCACGTCGGGTCGGTGGGCTGGAGGATACCATCGAAGATGGTCACACTGGGCTTCTCTTCGATGACTACAAGCCGGAACGTCTGGATTGGCTCATTGAACGTGCCATTGCCCGATACCTGAAACCCGCCACCTGGCGGGACATGGTTGAGCACGGGATGGCGGAGGAGTTCTCCTGGGAAATGGCTGTGGACCGATACTTCGAGGTCTATGAACGAGCCTTTGAGACCCGTTCCGAGTCCCTAAACGCGCAGAACATTTGAGGAGCGAAGATGCATTTCGTCCTGACTCTCCATAGCCATCTCCCCTACGTGCTGAATCACGGTCGCTGGCCCCACGGAAGCGATTGGCTCTGCGAGGCGACGCTGGACACCTACCTCCCTCTCCTGGAGGCTCTTAGGGAGTTGGAGGAGAAGGGCACAAATACCCCGCTTACTCTCGGGATCACCCCGGTTCTGGCAAACCAGTTGGCCAGTCCTCAGTTCAGGGAGGAAGTGGAGGTCTTTTTCCAGCAGCGTCTCAAGGCCTGCGATGAGGCCCCCGCATCCTTGATTGAGACCGGGGACCAAGAGCTCCTTCCCCTGGTGGACTATTGGCGAGCCCGGTTCCTCCGACTTCAGCGGCTATTCGAAGAGATCGACGGGGACTTGTTGGGAGAGTTCCGGAAACTCGAAGAGAGTGGGCGCCTGGAGATCATCAGCTCGGCGGCTACCCATGGATTCCTCCCCCTCCTGGGCCGGGATGAGAGCATCCAACTGCAGCTCGCCGTTGGAGCCTCAGAACACATGAGGCTCTTCGGTCGGGCTCCCCAGGGGTGCTGGGCACCAGAGTGCGCGTATCGGCCCGAAGGAGTTTGGGACCCAATCCCGGGCGTGGCGAAAAAGAGGCCCCGGGCCGGCTTGGAAGAGTTCCTCTCCGAGGCCGGGTTTCGATACTTCTTTATCGATACCCATATGGCCGAGGCAGGGCAGGCTCTGGGATGGTCAGGCGATATCCCCCACGGAGCGGAGCGCTTCGACGCGGAGTTCAAGGGAGAATCTCGACTATCCGAATCCGAACCTTCTCGGTCTGCCTACCAGCCCTATTTCGTAGGAGACCCGCAAACGGGAAAGGGCCTGGCGGCATTCGTCCGGGAACCTAAAGCCTCGATGCAGGTGTGGAGCAGGCAACTCGGCTATCCGGGGGACGGGTCCTACCTGGAGTTTCACAAGATCCGTTGGCCCAGCGGCATAAAGTATTGGAGTGTGACCGGCTCCGATGTGGACCTGGGGGGGAAGCTCCCTTACGACCCCAAACAGGCCAGGTACCGGGCAAGTGACCATGCCACCCATTTCGCCGGCTTCCTCGGCCACATCCAACGGAAGGAGAAAATCGGACCTTCCGGCGTTGCCATGGCGCCCTTCGATACGGAGCTCTTCGGACACTGGTGGTTCGAGGGCGTCGACTTCCTGAAGGAGCTATTTGCGCGGCTTCCCTACAGGGAGGGCGTGGTAGCCGTCACAGCCTCAGAGCATCTGGATTCCTTCCCACCCCAGGCCGCCATCCGGCCTCTCCAAGGATCGTGGGGAGCCAGCGGGGATTTCAGCATGTGGCTGAACGAAGACACCCGGTGGACCTGGGAACGCCTCTGGCCTTTGGAGGACACGTTCTGGGAGATCGCACCCGGTGCTTTGGCTTCAGAGGAGACTCGGACCATCTTGGCTCACGCCGCCCGGCAGCTCCTCCTCGCTCAGTCCTCGGACTGGCAGTTCATGATCTCCACCGGAGCGGTGCCGGACTACGCCGAAAAAAGACTGAATCTCCACTGCGACGATGCCGAAGTGCTTCTGGATGCCCTCAAACCCGGAGCCCCAGAAGGGGCCGTCGCAGAGGCCCTGGAGAAGGTTCTCGCGCTCCAGGCTCGAGACAACATCTTCCCCAACATCCTGGAGTCTGTGGAGGAAATACTGAATCGGAGCTGAGGTCAGGAGCCATTTTCGCTCCTGCCCGCCGGACACCCATGGCTGCCTCTCCCCTCTCTGTGGTCATCCACGGCCACTTTTACCAGCCCCCACGGGACGATCCCTGGCTGGAGACCGTCGAAGCGCAACCCTCGGCCGAACCCTTCCACGACTGGAATGAACGGGTTACGGAGGAATGTTACCGGGCTGTGGTGGCCGCTCGGATCCCCGGGTCCGAGGGGAGAATCGCAAACATCGTGAACACCCTGGAGCAAATCAGCTTCAACTTCGGCCCTACTCTTCTTGAGTGGATGGAGGAGAAAGCCCCGGAGACCTACCGGTCTATTCTGGAAGCTGACGCCAAGAGCGCCAAATCAAACGGGGGATATGGGAACGCCATCGCCCAAGCCTACCACCACACTATCCTTCCCCTGGCTTCCAGACGTGAAAAGATCTCGGAGGTTCGATGGGGGATTACCGACTTCCGGAGGCGTTTTGGCCGCGACCCCGTAGGAATGTGGCTCCCGGAGACAGCTGTCGATGGCATGACCTTGGATATTCTCGCCCAGGAGGGCATCGCCTTCACAATTGTGGCACCTAGCCAAGTGAAGACGGCTCCACCAAACGGCCTCCCCGGACTCTACCGAACCCCAGGTGGCCGGTCCTTGGCCCTGTTCGTCTACAATGGTCCGCTCTCCCATGGGGTCGCCTTCGGATCTCTCCTCGACCAGGCCCACCAGTGGGCCGAGGATATCGTGGGCCCCACCGGGGTCAGCGCAATGGATGGGCCCGACCCTGAGGACCTTCTCGATGGGGAACGGGAACCCGAGCGCCTCACCTCCATTGCTACAGACGGCGAGACCTACGGCCACCATCACCGTTTCGGAGAAATGGCCTTGGCTGCGGTCCTGGACCTTCTCAGAGACCACGCCCATGTGAGGGTGGAGAACTTCTCTTCGTTCCTTTTGAGGAATCCACCCGAACATGAGGTGGCGTTGGTGGAGCCCTCTTCGTGGAGTTGCGTCCATGGGGTGGAGCGATGGCGGTCTGACTGCGGCTGCAAGATGGGTCTCATTGAGGAGACCCATCAGGAGTGGCGGAGTGGGCTCCGGGATGGAGTCGATTGGTTGGCGTCCCAAATCCATCAGATCTACGAGGAAGAGGGACCGCCCCTTCTCGGCGATCCCTGGGCTGCCCGGAACATGTACGGCCCCCTTGCCGAATCAGATACCCGCGACATTCGAGCTTTGGAGCTACTCGAAATGGAGCGGCAAGCTCTTCGACTCTTTACCTCGTGTGGGTGGTTCTTCGATGACCTTGCCGGGATCGAGGCTCTCCAGATTCTCAGATATGCGGCTCGGGCCCTTGAGCTGACGGGGTCCCGACAACCGGAGCTGGAAGAGGGTTTCCTGAAGCGCCTGGACGAGGCTTTCTCTAATGAAACTCCTCCCCGGAGCGGGCGGGCAGTTTTCTTGGAAGAGGTGAAACCACGCATCCCGGCCCACCTCAGGGTGGCCGCGGGTGCCGCGCTCTTCGAGGCTGTGGCATCCTCCGCCGGTGTTTCAGAAGCGGACGCCGACGCAGGACCCGGCCGAACCAAGGCGGCCCCAGGAGAGACTCCGAGCCCCGGGGTCCCGGGCTTCCAGGTGACTACGATGACCCCAGAGGTTTTCCAGATCACTCATGAGAGAACCGGTCGACAGTGGGAAGTGGAGACCAGAATCCACCGGCCCTCATCGGGACAAGGTGCCGTCGCCGTTCGAATCAGCGGAGAAGGGGCGGAGTTCACCCCCATCGACCTCAAAGATGTGCCGGAAGGCTTCCGGATTCCCATAACCCGCGTCTTGACTGAAGAGGTACCTGATTTGCGCCAGGCTCTTATCGCTGCCGTTGAGGCTCTGGAACGGGATTGGGAATCGGATGCGGGTCCTTCCCTAACCAAGGTGGGGCGTGTTCGCGATTTGGCTGACCTCCACATCCTGCTCGAGGTACCCATACCCTTCGACGCCCAGACATCCTTATTCAGAGTCCTAACGGATGCTCCGCCGCCGGCCGCCCGGCGGCTCGTCGTTCTTCGCGAAGTCCTCGGCTTTACCCCGGCCACGTGAGTACCGCCATGCACGACCCTTTGTTCTTCGCCTTCGGCCTTCATGCCCATCAACCCGTGGGAAACTTCGGCCACGTCCTCGAGGACCACTTTCGGGATGTCTACGAACCCTTCCTGAACCGAGCCGTGGAGGGTGACCTCCTTCCCCTCACGCTGCACCTGTCCGGGCCGCTTCTCGACTGGCTGGAAGTTCACCGATCCGGCTACCTGGATCTGGTGGGGAGGCTGGTTACCGATGGAAAGCTCGAACTCCTTCTGGCCGGGTATTACGAGCCCATCCTTCCCTCCCTCCTTCGGGAGGACCGGATTGAACAGGTTCAATGGATGCAGGAAGCTCTTCGAAGCCGGTTCGGCGTTGAAGCGAAAGGTCTCTGGCTCACAGAACGAGTCTGGGAGCCAGACTTGGCGGCAGACCTGGTAGACGCCGGGGTGGACTATGTGCTTGTGGACGACCGTCACTTCGTGGCAGCCGGGTTTCCCCGGGATCAGCTCCACCAATCATTCCGCACGGAGTCGAGCGGCAAAAGTCTAGGGGTTTTCGCCATTGACGAGAACCTTCGGTACTTCCTTCCCTTTCATCCTCCCGAAGACACCGTTTCCTATCTGCGCGAACTCCGGGCATCGGGAATACGACTGGCGGTGGCTGCCGACGACATCGAGAAGTTCGGCGGCTGGCCCGGGACTCGGGAATGGGTCTACGAACGCGGTTGGCTGGACAACTTCATCCGGGCGATGAAGAAGATGGAGGAGGAGGGAGAGGTAAGGCTGGCCACCTTCGGCCAGGCCTTGGCGGAATTGCCCAGCGGCGGGCCCGTATACCTACCCTCGTCCTCCTACCGGGAGATGGAAGAATGGGCGCTCCCACCGGAAGCTTACCATCGGCTGGAGGAGTTGAAGGAGGCTCTAGGGGAGGAACGGTTTTCCCAGGGTGACAGCCCCCTCATTCGGGGCTCCCATTGGCGGAATTTCTTGGTGAAGTACTCTGAGTCGAACCGCATGCACAAGAAGATGCTCGCCCTTTCCAAGCTGTGTCGGGACCGGGGTGACCCCCCGGAGGCCCGACGGGCTCTTGGCGCGGCACAGTGCAATGACGTCTACTGGCACGGTGTCTTTGGGGGCCTCTATCTCCGACACCTTCGGGACACGGTTTGGCAGAAGCTCTCTGAAGCTGAAGGGCGCCTTCGGGCCGGTGAGGGCCTGGCCTGGGAGCAGACCGATCTGGACCTGGACGGTCACGAGGAACTCTGGGTTCATTCCGCCAGCTTTTCAGCACTGGTGAGCCCGGTCCGGGGTGGCTCTGTGGAGGAACTCACCCTCTTCCCGGCCGGGGTCAACCTCGCGAATACTCTCACCCGGCGGCGGGAGGCATACCACGAACAGCCCGGCTCGGCAGAGGGCAGCTCTGGGGAGGACGATCCAGCCGTTCGGGAGGGAGAGGCTTCGACAGCTCCGTCCATCCATGATATCGAAGAGGATCTTCGATTTACCACGCTTCCTCCTGTGGACGACGACGACAGGGCACTATTCCAGGATAGGATTCTTCGGGGCGACCTGGAACTCGAAGCGTACCAAGGCGGGAATTATGACCCCTTTCACACCTGGACCACCCAAGACCTCGAGGTCCTGGCCGTGGTTGAGGGGGGACCCGTTGACGGTGATGAGGGCGGAGACCCAAAGCCTCGGTGGGTGGAGATCCGCCTCGGCGACTCCCCGGATGGAGCCTTCGAAAAGCGGATTCGGTTCGGATCCAACGGAGCGCTGGAGGTACTGTACAAGTGGGACCCGACTGGATTTCCTGAAGACGCCCTCTTCACTACGGAGCTCTCTTTGGGAGCCGAGGCGGAGGTAACGGCCTACCCCGAGTCCGCCTCATGGCGTTTTCCCATCTCCACGTTCTCAAAATCGGAGCGGGGCTTCGATGAGACGATCCAGGGAGAGTCGGTGACCATCCGGTGGCCCGTCGGTTCGGGCTGGGGAAGGGTGCGGTTGGCCCGAAAATAATCCCACCCGACCTAACTCGAGCATCCCATCTCGACCCTCCCCGTTTACCTCCCTACATTGAGGCCACTCTCTCGGGGCGAGGCCCCAGGCTCGTGTCTTCGGTGCCACCCCCGAGTACGACAATCACGGTTGTGAGAGGGAACCGATGAAACGGATTCTCGTGACAGGAGCTTCGGGGCAGGTGGGGTCGGACCTGGTCCTTGCGCTTCGCGATCGGTACGGTGGCGACAACGTTCTGGCCACGGACATTCGGGAGCCTCAAGGAGCCTTGGCGGAAGGCGGCCCCTTCGAGCTTGTGGACTGTACGAACAACGGTGTGATGGACCAAGCGGTGGTCCGGTTCAAGGCGGACACCATCTATCACCTGGCAGCGATCCTTTCGGCTGTGGGAGAGGCAGATCCCCACAGGGCCTACGAGGTGAATCTGGGCGGCCTTGAGACTACCCTGGAAATCTCACGAGTCAGGCAGTGCGCAGTCTTTATCCCGAGTTCCATCGCCGCTTTCGGGCCATCGACTCCCCCTGATCCCACCCCGCAGGTCACGATCCAACGGCCTACCACCATCTACGGCGTGACGAAGGTTGCTGGAGAGTTGTTGGCCGACTACTTCCACCTCCGGTTTGGAGTGGACACCCGGGGGGTCCGTTATCCCGGTCTCATCTCATGGGCGACCGAATGCGGAGGGGGCACCACGGACTACGCCGTCGAAATCTTCTACGAAGCCATCCAGAAAGGGAGCTATACCTGCTTCCTTAAGCCTGACGCCCAGCTGGATATGATGTACATGCCGGACGCCATTAAGGCCTCCATCAGCGTGATGGAAGCGGAGCCTTCCAGACTGATCAACAGGAACGCCTTCAATATCGCCGCCATGCAGTTCACTCCAGAGCAGTTGGCTGATGCGATCCGAAAGCACATCCCAGACTTCGTAATCGATTACGATGTGGACCCCCTCCGGCAGGGGATCGCCGATTCCTGGCCAAAGCGATTGGACGACTCGGCTGCCCGCGAAGAATGGGGCTGGGAGCCGGACTACGATCTGGACGCCATGGTTGAGGACATGCTGCTGAACCTTGGGAAGAAACTGGCCTGAGAGGCGTCTTGGAGAGACGGGAAGGGCCAGATCGCCACGCGCATACAACAGGAAGCTGAAGAGGGCGGGATCCAATGCCATTACATAGACTATCGGAGGTCCTCCGGAACCACGTGTCGGATCTGGAAGAAAAGGGTACCGCCAAGGGCGCCGAATCGGTGGTCACAAAGGCCATCCCACCGGCCGGCGAACGAGGCCCCCGCTTCCTTCTGGAGGGCGAGGGCGAAAAGGAGTTCCTGAGAATGAACTCCAACTCCTACCTGGGCATGTCTCTTCGGCCGGAAGTCATGAAGGCGGAGGAGGAAGGCACCGCTTGGTACGGGGCAGGGCCCGGCGCGGTCCGCTTCATCAGCGGCACCTACGACGTGCACACAGAGTTGGAAGGGGCCTTGGCCACCTTCCACGGTCGGGAAGAGGCCATGATCTTCTCGTCGGCCTACGCCACAATCATGGGAACAATCAGCCCCCTGGTCACCAAAGAAACAGCTCTCATCAGCGACGCCTTAAACCACAACTGCATCATCAACGCGGTTCGTCTCTCCAGGCCAAAGGAGAAGGTAGTCTACCCCCACTTGGACATGGCGGCTCTGGAGAAATCTCTGGTGGAGTTCAAGGGGAAGGTGAACCGGGCGCTGGTCATCACCGACGGGATCTTCAGCATGCGGGGTGACCATGCTCCCATGGACGAGATCATGGCGCTTGCCAAAAAGCACGACGACGACTATCCGGAGAACGTGGTGGTAGTCATGGACGACTCCCACGGGGTAGGGTCTTTCGGAGAAACGGGACGCGGGACCGAGGAATACACATCCGCCCCACAGATCGACGTTCTGGTTGGCACCCTGGGAAAGGCCTTCGGGGTCAATGGAGGGTATGTGACCTCCAACGCCGCCCTCATCCGGTTCCTGAGGGAATCGGCCCCCTTCTATATCTACTCCAACCCCATCACCCCGGGGGAGGCCAAAGCAAGTCTAGCCTCTCTACACCTCCTGGACAGCCCAAGAGGCCGGGAGCTCCTCGGGCACCTCCGGTCCCTCACCCAGCGATTCGAGGACGGTTTGGGCCGGCTGAACATGGAGACCATCCCTGGGGAACATCCGGTGGTGCCTTTGATGGTCCGGGATACGGCCAAGACCAATGCCCTGGTGGAACACCTTTACGCGAACGGGGTCCTGGCCACCGGACTGGCTTACCCCGTTGTGCCCAGGGGCGACGAGGAAATCCGCTTCCAAATCAACGCCGACCACACCGAGAAGGACGTGGACCGGGTCCTGGAGATTTTGGGAAGCTTCTAGGACGGTAGCCGGACAGAGGAATCCCTCCTCACCAGGAGTCGAAGGTGCTCAGTACCGAATCCTTCTCCGGCAAACGAGCTCTCATCACGGGTGGAGCCAAGCGGCTGGGCCGTGAAACCGCCCTCGCCTTAGGCCGGGCCGGCGTACACCTGGCGATCCACTACAACTCCTCGAAGGCTCCCGCCGACGCCCTCTGCGAGGAGCTACAATCGGTGGGGAGCGCGGCGTTTCCGATCCAGGCGAACTTGGAAAACCCCGTCGAAGTAGAGTCGCTCTTCGCCAACGCCTGGGACCGGATGGAAGGTCTGGACTTCCTGGTGAACAATGCCTCCATTTTCCCGGCGGACCGCCTGGAGGAGGTGGAGCTAAGCCACCTTCATGAGAACCTTCAGGTGAACGCCTGGGCCCCGTTCCTTCTTATCCGGGCCTTCTCGAGGCGGATCCGCGGGACGGACAAATGGGGATCCGTGGTGAACCTCCTGGACACTCGGCTGGTGGGAGGGGATCTGGCTCACGCCTCCTACCACTTGAGTAAAGCCACCCTCCGCGAGATCACTACCCTGACTGCCCTGGAGTTCGCCCCGGAACTCCAGGTGAACGGAGTGGCGCCTGGAGCCGTACTCGCCCCGGAGGAGGAGGGGGAGGGGGAGGACCACCTGGACCAGCTCACTTCCGACCTTCCCTTGAAACGCCGGGGACATCCCAAGGACATTGCTGACGCAATCCTATTTCTTCTCGGTGCCTCGTTCGTCACTGGCCAGGTCCTTTTCGTCGATGGCGGCCGACACCTTCGCCTCGGAGGGAACACATGAGCGACAAGATCCTCATCAAAGACCTCCTCATCCGAGGCATCATCGGCATCCACGATTGGGAACGGGAGAAGAGGCAGGACATCCTCATTAACATCGAGATGGAAGCCGACTGCCGACCCGCCGGCCTGAGTGATGATTTCCGGGACGCCGTGGACTACCGGGCCGTTACCAAATCGGTCATCGGTCTGATAGAGGAATCCGAGTTCTACCTGGTGGAGAAATTGGCCGAGGAGATCGCGAAAATCTGTCTCCAAGACTCGAGAGTGGCGTTGGCCAGGGTCCGGGTGGAAAAGCCAGGGGCCGTCCGATTCTCACGAAGTGTGGGGGTTGAGGTTGAGCGCATGCGTGAATAGCCATTCCGCTCTG
>Ga0255054_10002484_pt1 | contig 10526 bp, 6 predicted proteins | sample JV7_2_23_MG_FD_188634 | JGI IMG/M metagenome (GOLD analysis project Ga0255054, IMG submission 188634) | Seawater microbial communities from Jervis Inlet, British Columbia, Canada - JV7_2_23 | ecosystem: Environmental > Aquatic > Marine > Inlet | place: Canada: British Columbia | collected... | reverse complement strand
CGGGAGTCCTCCCATATCTCCCGCACCTCCCGCACCTCCCGCCGCCTGGGCCACCGAAACCTGGAGGTCCGAGCAAATGGGCTCCTCTTCCGAGGGTCGTCTGAGGAAGGACATTCGCCTCCACCATGCCACGGCCATGGTGGTGGGAACCATCATCGGCGCATCCATCTTCGTTCAGGCTTCGGAAATCGCCGTCCCCGTCCCCACCATGGCGGGAGCGGCCTTGGTCTGGTTGGTCGCGGGAATCCTGACGTTTTTCGGGGCCCTCGTGGTCGCTGAATTGGCCTCGATATTTGTCGAAAGTGGAGGGGTCTACGTATACCTCCGGGAGGCCTTCTCGCCGCTCATCGGATTCTTGTGGGGGTGGGCCATGTTCTGGACCATGCACACGGGAATCATTGCCGCCATCGCCACGGTGTTTGCCCGTTACCTGGCGTACTTCGTTCCCCTCGACGATCTGGGAATCAAGGTTGTTGCGGTAGGAGCCATCCTCTTCCTGTCATGGGTGAATTACCTGGGTGTCAAGCAGGGAAGCAATCTCCAAACCGCCTTCACGGCCGCAAAGGTCCTGGCCATCCTTCTCATGATCGGGGCGGGGTTTGTTCTGGGAGCACCAGCCGACTCGGGCATCAACACCGCCGCGCTCACGGACTCGGCCGCCGTCGACCTTCAGGACGCGACAAATACCGGCCTGATGGGCGGCGCCTCGTTCCAGGACTTCCTCATCGCCCTGGTGGCTGGGCTGTTCGCGTTCGGCGGGTGGCACATGGTGGCGTACAATTCCGAGGAGACCAGGAACTCCCGGACCACCATCCCCAGGGCGCTAACCATGGGGGTGCTTGTCGTCACGGTTTGTTACATCGCTCTGAACGCTGTCTACTTCTACGTCCTTCCCCTGGAAACCGTCATCGGTTCGGAGCGGGTTGCGGCGGATGCAGCGGATGCCGTAGTGGGACACGGCGGCACCTTCATGTCGGGCCTGGTGGTCTTTTCCACGTTCGGGGCCATCTCCGGCATCATTTTGGCGGGCCCCCGTGTGTACTTTGCCATGGCCCGGGACGGCCTCCTTTTTCGATGGGTTGGAGCGGTCCATCCCACCCGGGGCACGCCCCACCGTGCTCTTTGGCTCCAAGGAATCTGGGCCAGCGTTCTAGTCCTCACCGGGACCTACCGGGCCCTCTTCACCCGGGCGATCTACACGGAATGGATCTTCTTCGGGCTCATGGCGGTGGGGCTTTTCATCTTCCGAAGACGGGCGGAGTTGAAGAGAGCCTACTCGGTCTGGGGGTATCCTCTGACCCCGGTGGTTTTTGCGATCTCTGCCTTCGCCATCGTGGTAAACCAGGTTATCACCGACCCCGTTGAGAGCGCATGGGGACTGGGTTTCGTCCTCCTGGGGGCCCCGGTCTATTATGCCTGGGCCCGCAAAGGATACAAAAAGGAGAGAACCGGATGATCATCGACTTTCACAATCACTTCTATCCCCCGGAGTTTATCGACGCCGTTCGGGACGGTCCAAGCGAGTTCACCGTGACTGACGACGCCGAAGGGAATCCGGTCCTTCACTCCCCGGGCGATTACAACGTGGCGGTTCCGGGACACCGAGATATCGAGTACCGGACCCGGGTCCTGGATGAAGCCGGTGTGGACATGCAGGTCATAACCTTCACGGCCCCGGGTACCTACATCGAACCCCCGGACAGGGCCGCCCACCTGGCCTCCTTGGTCAACGATGCGCTGGCGAAGATCGTTCATGAGAGGGGGGACCGGTTCACCTCCTTGGCCCATCTACCCCTGACCAATCCCGACGCGGCCATTGAGGAGGCCGAACGGGCTCTCACTCAGCTTGGGTTCAGAGGGTTCATGCCCTTTGGTAACGTGAACGGCGTACCTCTGGCCGATGAGCGGTTCTGGCCAGTGTTCGAGGTGGCCAACGAACACGAAGCGGTCATCTATATCCACCCCACCTATCCCCTCGGGGTGGAGGCCATGACCGAGTTCATGCTCATGCCCATGGTGGGCTTCCTCTTCGATACCACCCTGGCCGCCACTCATCTGGTGCTGGCTGGAGTGCCGGAGCGGTATCCCAAGATCAAATGGGCTTTGGGTCATTTGGGCGGGACGATCCCCTTCTTGATGGAGAGATTGGACCGATGCTTCTACGCCTATGAAGTCTCACGGAAGCGCATTTCCAAACCGCCGTCGGAGTACCTCAAGCACTTTTTCTATGACACAGTGAACTTCGACCTGAATGCCCTGCGGTTGACTATCGACCTCGTGGGTGTGGATCAGATCCTGGCAGGAAGCGACTACCCACACCTCATCGGCAGCCTCGAGAAGATGAAGGCAAGCATCCGAGGTTTGGGCCTTACCCCAGAGGACGAGGCGAAGGTCTTCGGAGGAAATGCAAAGAGGATACTCGGGCTCCCCTAAAGCCTGGCCCAACAAGACCACTCAAGAACTCTCTCGGCCTGCACTCGCCAGGGCTCCGGACTGACCCTCGACCTGCATCGGCCAGAGCTCCGGACTGACCCTCGCACCGTCCTCTCTGGGGGACACTTTTTCTGATTTTTCAGGCTTTATCACACCCAAAAATCCCTTTTCCAAAACTCACAAACAGATGGGAGGGCTGGGGTTGGGGCCACCGGTCCTGTCCCTGGCATGACCGCTGCTTCTCTTGTGGCTGAGACGGGCTCCGATATGAGCCCGGCCCACCACCCGAGGAATCGGTGGCGGGACCTCGTAGAAGAAAGGGGTGGATGATGAACAGGTACATGGTTGGAATGGCACTGGCGCTTCTTTTCGCTGCCGCCGATTCCGTAGCCGCTCAGACAGCGGGTCGCGTCGAGTACAGGAACGGCCGGATCGACGTCGGCGTAGCCATCGGTCGCCTACCTGTCCGCGTCAGCCCTCACGGTCCGACGGCCCGGGGATGGGTCGCAGCCGACTGGGGGCCTGTCCGGATAAGGGTAGAGTCCCGACAGCCCTTCTTCCGCCAGGGGACCCTTGATAGGCAAGACCTGCGGTATCTCCTGGGGAAGGAAACGGTGAAAGACATCGAACGGCACGCGAGGAGGATGGGTATCCGAGGGAGAACCCTGGGCCGTTGGTTTCGGGCCGACAGGAATACGAGCGTTCTTGAAGTGACAGTCGACCGCGTCCCCGTGGCGGAACTCCACGACCACTGGAACGACGGATCCATCGACGACTTCTTCTTGACCGGGCCTCCGGAGCGTGTCCGCTACGGGGACTGGGATCGTGCTCGTTACAAGGAGCGGGGCATGGACCGCAGATACGGCAGGGACCGTAAGCCTTGGTGATGTAACACTCACCCCTCCCCTGCCCACCCTGGGGCAGACAACCGGGGGCCGGTCCTTTGGGGACCGGCCCCCGCCTTTCCTTGAGGGCACACCGCGCCGGGATTATGTTGCCCGGGCCCTTCAGGAACCCGGGCGGATCCGCATCACTCAGTCTCTTCACAGGATCCCGGGCACCCCGGCACCGCCCCTAGGCATCGAAGGAAGACACACCATGAGAATCCGACCTCGGTCCATTCTTCTCGCGGCCCTGGCTATGAGCCTGGCCACACCAGCCCTAGCCCAAAACGGTCCTCGCCTGGATGACACCTGGCTCGAAGGCTTCCAGTGGCGGTCCATCGGGCCGGCCAACATGTCCGGGCGGGTCACCGACGTCGAGGGGATCCCCAGCCCGTCCAAGACCTTCTATGTCGCAGCAGCGGCCGGAGGCATCTGGAAGACCACGAATAACGGAACCACGTTCCGTCCTCTTTTCCAGAATGAACGGGTCGCCGCGTTGGGAGACCTCGCCATCGCACCCAGCGACACCATGCAGATCTGGGCCGGGACGGGAGAAGAGGACTCCCGGAATTCCATCTCGCCGGGAGGAGGAATCTACAAGTCCATGGACGGTGGCCTGACGTGGGAGCTGAAGGGTCTAGAGGCCACGGAGCACATCGGCCGAATCGTGGTGCACCCCAACGACCCTGACATCGTGTGGGTGGCCGCCCTGGGAGCCCTCTGGAGATCGAACCCGGAGCGAGGCCTCTACAAGACCACCGACGGTGGGGACACATGGGAGCTCGTGAACTTCGTCAGCGACAAAGCAGGCTTCGTGGACGTGGCCATCCATCCCAAGGACCCCGACATCCTTTTCGCCACCAGTTGGGAACGGGATCGGGGCCCCTACTACCTCCAGAGCGGCGGCCCCGGAAGTGCTCTATGGAAAAGCATCGATGGGGGTGAGAATTGGGAAAAGGTAGAAGGAGGCGGCCTTCCGGAGACCGAGCTTGGCCGGCTCACCGTCGCCTTTGCACCCAGCTACCCGCAGGTCATGTACCTCATGGTTGAGGCGCCGCCCCTCGAGACGGAGGATGGGGGAACCGAACCCCGATCCGGCCTTTACCGCTCCCAGGACGGGGGTGAGACATGGGAGCAGATGAACACCTTCAACTCCCGCCCCTTCTACTACTCGGAAGTCCGGGTGGACCCCATGGACCCGGACCGGGTGTACTTCTCGTCTCTCCGCTTCACCACGGATGGAGGCCGGACAGCGGCGACGGCTGGCCAGGCGGTACATGTGGACTACCACGCCATCTGGATCGATCCCTACGATCCGGAGCGCATCGTCCTTGGGAACGATGGCGGAATCGCCGTCAGCTTCGACCAGGGAGGAAATTTCACCTTCCCCAACCACTTCCCTATCGGTCAGTTCTACGCGGTCAGCTACGACATGAACATGCCGTATAATGTCTGCGGAGGCCTTCAGGACAACTACACATGGTGCGGACCCAGCCGGAAATCCGGGGGAACTACCACCAACCATGACTGGTTCATGGTGAGCGGCGGGGACGGATTTGTGACCCAGCAGGACCCCCGTGACCCCGACATCGTTTACTCGGAGTCCCAGGGCGGAAACATGGGTCGATCCAATTTGGCCACGGGGGAACGGGAGTCTTTCGGCAGACCGAACTGGCGTGACTCCTACCGGGAGATCCAGGACTCCATCGCCTTCCTCTGGCCTGACAGCACACAACCCATGCCTAGCCAGCATGCGGCTAGGATCGCAGCCCTCACTGAGCAGGCCACAGCCGACTCAGCGAGTCTCCAGCTTCGGTTCAACTGGAACACACCCTTCTTCCTCTCCCCCCATGATCCGGACGTGGTGTACGCCGGTTCAAACAGGGTCCTGAAATCCACGAACCAGGGTGACGACCTTGTTCCCATCTCGCCGGATCTTTCCCGGCAGGACGAGGAGAAGATTCGGATCAGCACCTCGACCACAGGGGGGATCACTGTCGACAACACCGGGGCCGAGACCTTCGCTACGATTGTCTCCCTGAACGAATCTCCGGTTCGACGAGGGCTGCTTTATGCCGGGACCGACGATGGCAACCTCTGGGTGAGCCCCGATGATGGGGGCACATGGAACGACCTCACCGCAAACCTCGACGGGTTGATCCCGGATGGGACCTATGTGAGCCGCATTGAGCCCTCCCACCACGAAGCCGAGCGGGTCTACGTGACCTTCGATAATCATCGGAGGGGTGACTTTACCCCCTATGTCCTGGTCTCGGATGACGGCGGTGACCGCTTCAGATCAATCGTGAACGGCCTTCCCACCGGGAAGCCCGACTTCGCCCACGTAGTCCGAGAAGACCCGGTGAACGAAGACCTTCTCTTCGTTGGAACCGATGTCGGGGCCTATCTCTCCCTCGATAGGGGCGAGTCCTGGCAGAAGTTCATGAACGGACTGCCAACGACTCCGGTGCACGACCTTCAGATCCACTCGAGGGATGGTGATCTCATTGCCGGGACCCACGGGCGGTCCATCTGGATCGTCAATATCACCCCCCTCCAGCAACTCACCGAGTCGGTGATGGCGTCAGACGCTCACCTCTTCGCGCCGGCACCGGCCTACCAGTTCGGAACCCGGCCCACAGGGGGCGAGTTTACAGCGCAGGACTATTTTCAGGTTGGCAGCCCACCCTACGGTGCGCAGATCCGCTATTGGTTGAGCGAGTCGCCTGACGAGGACGTGGAGATCGTTATCCAGGACCCGGATGGCAACGAGTTTCAGACCATGACCGGCTCGAAACGACAAGGCTTAAATACCGCGACCTGGAACTTCAGAGGTCGGAGCCAACCGCTCCCCAAATCTCCTTCGGAGCTCCGCGACAGCATCGCTGTCGAGAAGCGATTGACTTTTGTCGTGGACTCGCTGGCCGAGGCCGGGTCCGATCGGGATGAGCTCGACCGGGTCGTTGAGCAAATCCGGGGATCTTCCACCGGCGGTGGCTTCACAGGTGGGGGACGCGGGAGCGGGGTAGTATCCACCACGTTCGCAGAGCGGCCCGCTGAGGGCCGCCCGACAACGGGGGGTGGTGGCCGGGGCGGCACCTCCGAGCCTTCCCTTCAGCAGCAGATCACCACGCTTGTTCGGGGAACCCAAAGCGGCCGTGGCCGACGCTTCGGTGGTGGCGGCGGTGGATTGTTCCCTTCCCGCTCCGAACCAGCTCCCATGGCCGACCCGGGAAGCTACACCGTGATCATGAGAATCGGTGACCAGACCTTCACCCAACCCCTTCAAGTGGACCGGAGCCACAACGCGCCGTCGGGCTGATTCACTTCGACCGCAAGGTCTTGAGGGCCGTCCCTAACCGGGGCGGCCCTCTTTTTTTTGCAGGCCCGCGTATAACCTAGGCGGGGCCATCCGGTATTCTCCGCCGTTGCAGAGATCTATTAGCCCAGTTAAATAGACGGATCTCGTCAGGCCAAACAGCTTCGATTGACATCAGATAAACAAAGGAGACATGGGATGTTCACTAGGCTCTCCACACTCGGATCCGTCGCTCTTCTCTTCATCGTGACGGCCTGCGGCGCTCAGTACTCCGGCCCTCCCGCCGACCTCGTGGTGATGAACGCCAACATCGTCACCATCGATAAGGACAACCCCAGGGCCGAGGCGGTGGCCGTCATCGGTGAAGAACTCATCGCCGTCACTTCCAACAGCGCTATCCAGGCCTATATCGGAGACGACACCGAGGTCGTGGACGCCGCCGGGCGTCTTGTGATTCCGGGTTTCAACGATGCCCACGCCCACTATGGCGGCCTGAACCCCGAGTACATCGAGCTCCGGTACATCACGGATCAGAACATCATCACCGACCGGGTTCGTGAGAGGGTGGCCCAGGTGGAGCCGGGGGTGTTAATCCGGGGCGGCCACTGGGAACACGAGATGTTCGACGATAGACAGTGGCCCACCAAAGAGCTCCTGGACGAGGTGGCTCCGGACAACCCCGTGGCTCTGAGCCGGGCTGACGGACACTCCACCCTTGTGAACAGCTACGTCCTCCGAGCCTCCGGCATCACCAACGACACCCCTGACCCCCCAGGTGGGGAAATCCAACGGGATCCGGTAACCGGGGAAGCCACGGGAATCTTCAAGGAGTCGGCCTCACGACTCCTCAGTTACAACGCGGTGGAGGTTGAAAGAACCCCGGAGGAGCAGGCAGCGCTCAGAGAGCAGGGCTGGGACTCCATGCTGGAGTACACACGGAGCCTTGGGGTTACCAGCATTCAGCACCCCGGGGGAGGAAACGCCCAGACCTACCAGAGGATGATGGACGAAGGGAAGCTCACGGTCCGTGTGGACGTTGCGGGGACACTGACCGCTGACCCGGGACGTTTGGACCGTTTTGATGAGCTCAGACAGGAGTATCCAGCCGAAGGGAACTGGATCCGTTTCGGCTATCTAAAGGGGTTTATCGACGGCACCCTCGGCTCCGGGACGGCCATGTTCTTCGAGCCCTTCGAAGATGAGCCGGACAAGAGGGGCCTCCCACAGATGTCCTACGAAGAGTTGGAGGAGAGGATCGTCGCCTCCGACGCCAGGGGGTTCCAGATCGGAATCCACGCCATCGGAACTGAAGCGAACAATTGGATTCTCAACGCCTACGAGAAGGCCCAGGAGGTGAACGGCCTGCGGGACAGCCGCCACCGGAGCGAGCACGCCCAGATCCTAATCGATGAAGACATTCCCCGGTTTGCCGAGCTGGGGGTGGTGGCCTCCATGCAGCCCACCCACTGCATCACCGACAAGCGTTTCGCTGAGAAGCGTATCGGGTTGGAGAGGAGCAAGGGCGCCTACGCCTGGAGACGCCTCCTGGATGCAGGTGTCAAGATCGCCTTCGGAACCGACTATTCAGTAGAACCGCTTCCGCCCCTCGAAGGCATCTACGCCGCAGTGACCCGGAAGGATCGCCTGGGCGAGCCAGGCGACGGGTGGTTCCCGGATCAGAAGCTCACTGCCGAGGAGGCCATCGAACTGTACACCCTGGGTGCCGCCTATGCCCAGTTCATGGAAGACCGTAAAGGGATGCTCAAGGAAGGCTACCTGGCCGACATGGTCCTTTACGACCGGGACTTCATGACCCTCCCCGAGGAAGAGATCATGCAGGCCCTGGTGGACTACACCATCGTGGGTGGGAGGGTGGTCTACACGAGATAGTGATCCATCTGAGTACGTGGCCCAGAGGAGACAGGGAATGAACCGACGTGACTTCCTCCTAGGCACGCTGGGGGCGACGGTTCTTCTCTCCCAAAGCGGGTGCCTGGAGGACCTACGAAAGCCCCCGAAGACCGGGTATCTCTACGGCGACCGCTTCCTGGAGCATGACTCCGGCGAGAGTCATGCCGAAAGCCCCGAGAGACTGACCGCGATTCGCGACAGGGTCCTGGGGTCAACGTGGTACGGGGACCTTCTGCAGATCCAACCGACAGAGGCGGACCCCGACACCGTCGCCCTGGTTCATACGCCGGAGTACATCGACCTGGTGAGAACTGAATGTGAATCAGGGTCGACCCGGCTCTCCACCGGGGACACCAACATCTCTCCCGCCAGTTATTCGGTTGCAGCAGCCGGAGTCGGGGGAATCGTCTCAGCCGTAGACCGGGTGATGAATGGGGATGCCAAAAACGCCTTTTGCGCCATCCGGCCACCCGGACACCACGCATCTTCTGAGCGAGGTATGGGCTTCTGCATCTTCAATAACGTCGCCATCGCCGCACGCTATGCTCAGACGATGTATGGTGTCGAACGTGTCCTCATCGCCGACTGGGACGTCCATCACGGAAACGGGACGCAAGACACCTTCTATCAGGATGGAACGGTGTTCTTCATGAGTACTCACCAGTCCCCCCTTTACCCGAACACAGGGAAGGTGGAGGAGACCGGGGAGGGACCAGGGACGGGCCTGACCATGAACCGTCCCTTCGCCGCCGGAGCAGGAAACCGAGAGCTCATCGGGGCGTTCCAAAACGACCTCCTCCCCGCGGCAAGGCAGTTCCAACCTGACCTCACACTGATCTCGGCGGGATTCGACTCGAGGGTTGATGATCGTCTGGGCGGTTTTACGGTGGATGACGACGGGTTTCGAGAGCTTACGAAGATCATGCTGGAGATCGCGAACATCAGCGGGGAGGGCCGACTAGTATCCGTTCTCGAAGGCGGGTACACCCCCTCCGGCCTGGCGTCGGCCGTGGCAGCACATCTGGAGGAGTTGATCAGCGCCTGACGTAAGGACCCTCTGCGCAGGTGGTGTGCGGCCGCGCACAGGGGTCTTAAAAGGCGAACCCGTACGCCTCCCGCCGAGGGTCGCTACCCACGGTAAGTGACCCCAAGCCCGGTTCCACCAGTATCATCTGGGCACCCCCGAACGTGGCCGTCCATCCCGAGATCACATCAAGGACATGCCCCCTTCGCTCCAGATCTCCAAGGACCGCTGAAGGAATCCAGGCCTCGATGGCCACGTCGAACCCCGGGTAACTCCTGAACCGGGGTGCTTCTATGGCCTCCTGGGGAGTCATATCAAAAAGCAGAAGGTTGTTGATGATCTGGATCAAGGATTGGGTTTGACCGTCTCCCCCCGGTGTGCCGAGGGTGAAAGCGAGGTCATCCCCACGCAGGGCCATCAGTGGGGTGAGGGTATGGTACGGCCGCTTACCGGGAGCCACGATGTTGGGGTGGGATTCGTCCATGGAGAAGAGCGCTCCCCGGTTCTGCAGTACGACGCCGCTTTCGGGCTCGAGAATTCCGGATCCAAAAGTCTGGAAGAGACTCTGGATCCAGCTTACTCCGTTCCCCCATTGATCCACCGCGGTCAAGTAGACCGTATCGCCCGAGTCGTCAATCTCATCCGGGGAGGTTCCCGCACCCCCCGAGAGCGCGTCGATTCCGGAGATGACGTCGGATGCCGCATGATCCGAGGTCACCATGGCAGCCCGGCGGGCCAGGTAACCCTCATCCAGCAGTTGATCCAAAGGGATCTCGGCAAAATTCGGGTCCGCTACCCATCGGTTCCGGTCGGCGAATGCCAGCTTCTTGAGCTCGATGAGGGTGTGCAGATAGTCGGCACCGGTGGGATCCATCCCGGCAAGATCGTGTCCCTTCGCCATCTCCAGGAGTTGGAGTTGCGCCATTCCCTGGGTATTTGGAGGGAGGACCAGAAT
>Ga0255054_10002483_pt1 | contig 10528 bp, 8 predicted proteins | sample JV7_2_23_MG_FD_188634 | JGI IMG/M metagenome (GOLD analysis project Ga0255054, IMG submission 188634) | Seawater microbial communities from Jervis Inlet, British Columbia, Canada - JV7_2_23 | ecosystem: Environmental > Aquatic > Marine > Inlet | place: Canada: British Columbia | collected... | reverse complement strand
ATTATTTTAATAAGGAGCAAACCATGGGAAAAAACCTCAAAATTGTTATAGTCGATGACAACACGGATTTCCTTTTTACCATGGAAACCTTTCTTCAAAGAAATGGTTTTGAGGTGCAAACGGCTGAGGACGGTCAAAAGGGGTTTGATTTGATCAAAAAAGAGCGCCCCGACCTGATTCTGCTCGATATCATGATGGAGACCCTGTTCTCCGGATTTGAGGTTTGCAAGCAGATCCGATCCGATGATGATCTGAAGGATATTCCCATCATCGGCATCTCCGCCATGGGAGATGAATTGGATATTAACTACAGCCAGTGGCCGGATTATGAATATTTCCGGCCGGACACCTTTTTGGAAAAACCGGTCGACAAACAGCGGCTGCTGCAGCTGATTCCAGAAGTACTCCAGAAAGCACAGAAACGCAAGCGCAGTCCCAAGTGGAAAAAAGAAATGGAAAAAGATTGGGCCCAAAAGGCATCTAAAAAATAGCGACCCTGATCCATTGGAAAGCAACACGGCCCTGTTCTGCCTTTTTCTCACGTTATCTACGGCTTAAAATATCATTCTGATCCACCGCCTTCGTGTCGTTCCGCTTTGAGTCTGGTCTGAGGCACCCGGCTTTTTAAAGAATTTTATACCTGAATCCTGCATGAAAAAGGATATCGCCGGATAATGTTCGATTATCTCTTCTACACCTCTCTTATTGTTTTCCTCCTCGGTTTAATATATAAGATTTCAACCTGGTTTACCAAGAAAATCGGCATCTTAGGAAAAAACATCACGACTGCGCAACGGTTGCTGTCGGCTGTCAGGGGCATCGTAAGTGTCATTTTCAGCTCAAAAATCCTCATCCTCCTCAAGGCCGTTGTGCTGGATGTCTTGTTGCAACGCCGCATTTTAAAAGAAAGCGTTGCCCGCTGGTTGGCGCATATGTTGATATTTTACGGATTTATGCTGCTGCTGCTCATGCATGCCCTGCAATCCGTGGTATCCGAAGCGTTATTTAGCGAATATTATTCAACGGTAAATCCGTTTTTCTTTTTGAGGGATTTTTTCGGCGTCATGGTGCTGGCCGGTGTGATCCTGGCGGCGGTTCGCCGCTACCTGGCAAAGCCGCAGCGGCTTCGAACCGGCGGTATGGATCATTATGCCATCATGATCGTGGCGGTGATAATGCTGTCCGGAATCGCCCTGGAAGGTCTTAAAATTGCCTCCCAGAGCGAATTTATGAGAATGGTTGAAGACTATGCCGGCCTGGATGATGAAGATGAAATTCAGGCCCTTGAAGCGCTCTGGGTAAAAGACTACGGTACGGTCTCGCCCAACGCTGAAGCGCCTTTTGACGAGGAGCTCATAGAGGCCGGCCGTGAAGTGCACGAGAGCAGTTGCATGGATTGTCACGCGTCTGCCAAATGGGCGTTTAACGGTTTTGCCGCGGCCAAACTCATCAAACCGATGGTCCTGTGGCTGGACGAAAAAGACGGTGTCACCCTGTTGTGGTATATTCATTTCATGGCCTGCTTTATCGGGCTGGCTTATCTGCCTTTCAGTAAGATGTTTCACCTGATTGCCACCCCCTTGAGCCTGATGACCAATCGGGTCATGGATCCAGCCAGATCTTTGTCGGCCAACATCCTCACCCGTCAGGTGATGGAACTGGACGCCTGTACCCACTGCGGAAGTTGCAGCCTGAACTGTTCTGCGGCCATGGTGTTTGAGGCCATCGGCAACGAATACATTCTGCCTTCCGAAAAAATGACCTTGCTCAAGCAGCTGGCCTCCGGCAAGAAACTCGATGATGCGCAGATGCGGGCCATCCAGGAGGGTGTTTATCTGTGCACCAATTGCGACCGCTGTACAGTGCGCTGCCCGTCCGGAATCCGGTTAAAGGAATTGTGGTACAGTGTCCGCGAGGCGCTTTTGGAAAGCGGGCCGCCGCTGCCGCATGTTTTGAGCCCCTTTTCTTTCGCGCGCGGATTAATCGTTAAGGAAAACCTCCCGGCGGATCGTTATACCCAACCGATTGAAAATGCACGCCGCGTGGTCGGCGGCCGGTTTGTCAATTTGATGAATCCAGACACCCCCATCCCGCTAAATACGCAGACCACCGCAGAAACTCAACCGGCCATAAAGGATAGCACCTATACCCATTGCTTTAGCTGCCAGAGCTGCACAACTGTGTGTCCGGTGGTCGAGAACTATGATGACCCCGAGCAGGTGCTCGGACTGCTGCCCCATCAAATCATGTGCAGTCTGGGCCTGGGATTAACCGAGATGGCCTGCGGTGCCGGCATGATCTGGGATTGCTTAACCTGTTACAAGTGCCAGGAAAACTGTCCGCAGCAGGTCGAGGTGTGTGACGTTTTATATCGATTGAAAAATACCGCCGTAGCATCCATCGAGCGCTAAGGCTCAATGGAAGGTTATTAGTTAAAGGTTATTCGTTATTCATTAACCGAATAGATATTTAATGCGAACTTTTTTATATTTAATGACAGAATTCCTTAACTTTAGGCACTTTAGATCATTTTAGGCATTTTAGGCACTTTTCTAATAGGAAGAAACATGAAATTTGCTTTGTTCCACGGCTGCAACATTCCGGCACGCGTCGAGCAGTATGCGGATGCCACCGAAGCGGTGTGTGACCGGCTGGACCTCGAGCTGGTTGAGATGACCGCCTTCAACTGCTGCGGATATCCGGTCCGCAACGCGGATCATCGCGCCTATGTCCTTTCAGCAGCCAAAAATTTAGCCCTGGCCGAACGAGCCGGCCTCGATATGCTGGTGATGTGCAAATGCTGTTACGGCAGCTTAAAAAACGCATCCTATTTTTTAAACCAGGATCCGGGCTTAAAAACCGACATCAACCGCATCCTGGCAAAAGAAAATCTGGAATATAAAAATAAGACCCGGGTCAAACATCTGCTGTCGGTCCTTTATCATGATGTGGGTCTTGAGCGTTTAAAGGAAAATATTTCAAAAGTATACAGCGGCCTTCAAATAGCGGTCAGCTATGGGTGCCATGCCCTGCGGCCAAGCACGGTGACGGAGTTTGACGATCCGGTTTCACCGAAAATCTTTGACGAACTGGTGGAGGCCACCGGCGCATTCAGTGTGGAGTGGGCCCGCAAACTGGATTGCTGCGGCGCTCCCCTGACCGGCATCAATGATCAGCTGGCCATGGATATGGCCCGCAATAAAATAGACAGTGCCCGGCAAGCCGGCGCGCATTTTATCTGCACGGCCTGCCCCTATACCCAGCTTCAGCTCGACGGGGTGCAAATGCGTATGGCCGCTCAAGCAGATAACGGTGAGCACTTGGCGCCCATTTTGTATCCGCAGCTGCTGGGTTTGTGCATGGGCATCGATGAAAAAACCCTGGGTCTTTCTAAAAATGAAATTGACTTATCCGGTATTACATCATTCTTAATGACGGAGTAATTATGTCGAAAACAGTTACAGGTGCGGTCATGGTGGTCGGCGGCGGTATCGCCGGAATGCAGGCAGCTCTGGATCTTGCCGATTCCGGCTACTATGTCTACCTGGTGGAAAGCTCAAGCTCTATCGGCGGCATGATGTCGCAGCTGGACAAGACCTTTCCCACCAATGACTGTGCGATGTGAATTATATCGCCGAAACTGGTCGAGGTCGGCCGGCACATCAACATCGAACTGCTGACGCTAAGCGAAGTGCAGAGTATTGGCGGCGAAGAGGGCAATTTTGAAGTCAAATTGACCCAAAACCCTCGCTACGTAGACATGGACAAGTGTATTGCCTGCAATGCCTGTGCGGAAAAATGCCCCAAGAAAGTTCCCAACGAATATGACAGCGGTCTGGGCAAACGCAAGGCAGTTTACGTGCAGTACGCCCAGGCGGTCCCGCTAAAATATGCAATAGATGCCGACACCTGCATCTATTTCCTAAAAGGCAAGTGCAAAGCCTGTGAAAAATTTTGCCCCACCGGCGCCATCAACTTCGAGGACCGGAAAACAGAAATGTCCTTAAATGTGGGCGCCGTTGTTTTAGCCGCCGGCAGCCAAACGTTTGATCCGGCTACTTACGACACGTACGGCTATTCAAAATCTCCCAATATCGTCACCAGTCTGGAATTTGAGAGAATCCTGTCGGCTTCCGGGCCCTACGGCGGACATATGGTCCGGCCGTCGGATAAAACCGAGCCTGAAAAAATTGCCTGGCTGCAATGCGTGGGCTCCAGAGATACCCATATCGGTGCCAGAGGATACTGTTCCGGTATCTGCTGCACCTATGCCGTCAAGGAAGCCATTTTAGCCAAAGAGCACAGCAAAAACGGTCTGGATTCGGCCATTTTTTACATCGACATCCGCACCTTCGGCAAAGATTTTGAACGCTATTACAACAAGGCCAAAGACGACCTGGGCGTCCGCTTTGTCAAATCGCGCATTACCCATGTCGAGCCCATGGACGATAACGGCAAGCACATTATTCGCTACGTCGATGCCGCCGGCCATACTCAGGCTGAAGCGTTTGATATCGTTGTGCTGTCGGTGGGCCTGGAGGCCCGGGAGCAGGCCATCTCTCTGGCAAAAAAACTGGATGTCGATTTAAACCATTATCAGTTTGCCAGGACCGGGGGTTTTGATCCGGTCCAGAGCTCGCGACCCGGCATCTATGTTTGCGGTGCCTTTCAGGAGCCGAAAGATATTCCGACTTCGGTCATCGATGCCAGTGCCGCTGCCGGAAAAGTCGGCACCCGGCTTGCGGATGCCAGGTGGACCCTGACGAAAACCAAAGAGCTGCCCGCAGAGATCGATATCAAAGGCGAGCCCCCGCGAATCGGTGTTTTTGTCTGCTGCTGCGGCACCAATATTGCCGGATTTGTGGATGTGCCCGCGGTGGTGGAGTACGCCAAAACCCTGCCGAATGTGGTCTATGCCGAGCAAAACCTGTTCAGCTGCTCGCAGGATACCCAGACCCAGATTTCAGCAACGATTAAAGAGCACCGGCTCAACCGGGTTGTGGTGACCGCCTGTACCCCCAAGACCCACGAACCCCTTTTCCAGGAAACCCTGGTCAACGGGGGTTTGAATAAATATCTTTTCGAGATGGCCAATATCCGTAACCAATGCTCGTGGGTGCACAAAGACGATATGGACCGGGCCACTGAAAAGTCCAAAGACCTGCTGCAGATGGCGGTGGCCAAAGTCGCGCTGCATGAGCCCCTGGTGGAACCCAGGATGGAAGTCAACCAGGCCGCCCTGGTCATCGGCGGCGGCGTTGCCGGCATGACCGCCGCCCAGACCCTGGCCGCACACGGATATAAAACCTTTCTGGTTGAAAAAAATGAACGGCTGGGCGGCCAGGCCCTCAATCTCAATGAAACCTGGCAGTCGGAACCTGTGGGCCCGTTTCTGGATCATTTGATCGCGGACCTCACAGCCGATGAAAACATCGAGGTATTTTTAAATGCCAGCGTCACCAGCGGCGGAGGGTTTATCGGAAATTTTAAAACCACCATCCAATCCGACGGTGACAGTCAGGTTCTGGAACACGGCGTTACCCTGATCGCTTCGGGCGCCGAAGAGTTTAAACCCGATGATTATCTGTACGGCCAGGATCAGCGGGTGCTGACCGGGCTGGAGCTCCAGAAGAAAATTTTAAACGGAAACGGGTTTGATACCTGCCGCACGGCCGTATTTGTCCAGTGTGTCGGTTCGCGCATTCCTCAACGCCCGTACTGTTCGAAAGTTTGCTGCACCCAATCAATTAAAAGCGCCTTGAGCCTCAAAGCTAAAAATCCCGCTATGGATATTTTCATATTGTACCGGGATCTGCGGTCCTATGGTTTTCGCGAGGATCTTTATCGCGAAGCGCGCACTCGGGGCATCAAATTCATTCGCTATGACAACACCGCAGAAATCGGGGTCGGTTCAGCCCAAAATGGTCTGGAAATTACGTTTTCGGATCGGGTGCTCAAGCGGCAAATGGCTATTACCAGCGATCTTCTGGTTCTGGCCAGCGCGGTAGTGCCCGAAAAAGGCAACCCGCTGGCGCAAATGTATAAAGTCTCTCAAAATGACGACGGTTTTTTTGCCGAAGCACACGTCAAGTTGCGGCCCAATGATTTTGCCACCGACGGCGTGTTCGTCTGCGGCCTGGCGCATGCGCCCAAACCCATCGAGGAATCCATTACCCAGGCCCAGGCAGCCGCATCCCGGGCGGTGACGGTTTTAGCGGCACTGGAGGTTTCGGTCAGCGGCACGGTGGCTGTGGTGGATCCGAACTGCTGCAGCAGCTGCGGGGTTTGCGTGGAGATTTGTCCCTATTCGGCGCCGCACTTCATCGACAACACCGGCAAGGCCGAAATTCAAGCCACCCTGTGCAAGGGCTGTGGGCTGTGCGTGGCCTCCTGCCGCTCAGGAGCCATTCATCTGAAAGGCTTCGACACCGGTCAGATTATGGCCATGATTCAGAGCTGTTTGTTTGAGGAAGCGCCGGCTGAAACAACCTTCAGCTAGTATCCATTTAGAAATGGCATCTTTTGCCCCAATACTGCGTTCTCGGCTTTTTTCGATCCGCGACGTAGTCTAACTACGCCTGTGGTCAAAAAAAGCCTGCGGCCTTGTCTTGGAACAAAATCTACCATTTCTAAATGAATACAAGTTTTCTAATTGATGATTGACGATTGAATATTTGAACAATTCTGCTGTAATCTTAAAATCGATAGGATACATTCAATCGTCAATAGACAATATTCAATCCAAATGATAGTCAATCATTTGAAGACGGGTGATATAATGAAGACATTTACCGATTTGATTAAAGATGTTCAAAAACCGGGGTTATGCCATCGCTGCGGCGGGTGCGTGACCTTTTGCACCGCCATTAATTACGCCGCTCTGGAATTAGATTCTGAAGGCAAACCCCGCTATGCCGATGAGGCCAAATGCATCGAATGCGGGCTCTGCAATGCCATTTGCCCGGAAATTGCCGACCTGGATGAAGAGACAAAAGAAAGGCTGGGCTGGAAACCGCCCATCGGGCGGGTGATCGAAACCAGCATTGCCCGGGCCACGGATTCCAAAATCCGTAAAAAAGCTACCGATGGCGGTGTGGTGACCGCTCTGCTGGTGCATCTGCTTAAACGCGGCCGCATCGACGGTGCCATTGTCTCCAAACCGGCCGGCCGCTTTCAACGGTTGCCGTTACTGGCAGTATCTGAAGAAGATATTCTAAACGCCGCCGGGTTTTCCTTTGACACATCCCACGGCATGCCCAGTTTCAGCGATTATTATCTAACCCATTCGCAGATCAGTGGATTTGACCCCTTAATCAAAAAGGGCTTGCATCGCGTGGCCTTTGTGGGCACCCCCTGTCAGATCAAAGCCGTCCGCCGCATGCAGGCCCTGGGCATCATTCCGTCCGATTCGATTAAATTCTGCCTGGGACTGTTCTGTTCGGGCAATTTTGTTTTCGGCAAAAAAGAACAGGAAAAACTCGGTAAGATCGGCGGATTTAAATTTGAAGATGTTAGAAAAATAAACATTAAAGAGGAGCTGATCGTACATCTGAAAAGTGGGGAAGAAAAAACAATGATGCTCGATGAGCTCGAGTTCATGAAACGCTTTGCCTGCTACTTTTGCTCGGATTATTCCGCCGAGTACGCCGATATTTCCTTCGGCGGCATCGGCGCCGATGAGGGGTGGACGACCGTCATCACCCGCACCCCGGTCGGCCGGGCGATTTTTGCCGACGCGAAAGCCAACGCCATCGAGGAACACCGGCCGGACAATTTCCCAAAACTGGCAGCCCGGGTACTTAAAAAAGTGCAGACTTGGTCGGCCCGCAAAAAAGACGCGGCGGCCAAGAGCCGAAAAGTGCTCAACACCAAATTTCCCGACTTCGAGAAAGACACTTGAAGCTATCCGGATCTTTCCATCCATCTCAAAATTGGAAAAATCCAAACTTTTAGATAAACTTTTTTTTAGATTTGAATAAGATATCCATATAAATTTTGGATTGAAGATTAATAGCCGAAACCCATCATTCAGCCATTTTTAATATTTCGTTACGAAATCTAAAGCTGCAATTATTCAAATGGATAGCGTCTGGATAGTGTCAGCCTTTTAAAACTTCCAATTGACGTTGAAGGCCAAAAAGAAAATCTCATTGCGCTTATAATCTCCTCTGAGGAGATCATTTTTAATCTTGGCGTCTCCATAATCAGCGTATACAAACTGCCCCCCAAGTGATACATCCTCACTCCATTTATATTGCACGCCGGTTGCATAACGAATTTGCCGGTCAATGGGCATATCCGGTGCTCGGTCTTTTGCATCCACAGGAGAAGTGTCATAGGCAAAGCCGAGCTGCAGCAGCCATTGATCAACCGGACGAAAATGGACCCCGGCAGCGAATTTGTAAGTATCGTCCCAGTTGCGCGGGATTTTAGCCGAACCTTGGGCAGTAGAGATGTTGATATTGTCAAACGCGCTCCAGTCTTCCCAGCCGACAGTACCGAGAAGGGCCCATTGGTCGTTAAGTTCATGATAGATAGATGCGCGAATAAACCGAGCGAGCGTAACTTCGGTGTCTGTCCCTGCATCGGCATTCACTGCGCCACCTTTGAATTTAACATCACCGCTAAAGTCAGGTGTCATTTCCGATTGGTAAATAATCCCGAGTCTGGTTCGATCACTTATCTCAATCAACGCCCCCAGGTCGTATCCAAATTCTACATCATCTCCATCGATTTTGACTTCACCAGTGCCGTTAGGGGGCGGCGCCTTTAATTCCATTTCAATGTTCGCGTACATAAGCTGCGGCCCTCCGCCGATCGAAAGCCAATCCGTGACCCGGTAAGCAAGGGTGGGGTTGAGCGTGACGGTTATCATCGTTATCTCTGTATTCAGATAGCGCCCGGTCCAGTCATCGTCATAGTCGAGGATAGCACCTGTTATAGAAATCAGATTGGCGCCCAATTTTAACCGGTCTGAAACACTGTGGACGTAAAACTGACCCAGTATGGGTGCGGGACCGCCGGCTTCACCGCCATTTCCGCCATCAATGGGTGTGTCGGTATCCCTGTCGAACTTGACGGTTGAATACAGGGCCCCGCCGGTGAGCATCAACTCTTTGCCTTTAATTCGAGTCATACCGGCCGGATTGTGGAAGGCGGTGGATGCATCGCTGGCTACGGCCTGGGCACCGGCTCCGGCAACGCCCATGCTGGGAGTTCCAAATTCGCTGATATAAAGACCACCGGCGAATGCCGTCGTGTTCATAAAAATAAAAGCTGAAGCGACGATAATAGAAATTTTTACACGATTGATTTTAGCATCCATATTGTGTTCCTTTTTTGGCACCTGAGCCTATCAAAATTTATGATGTGTGACAATAAACCAAGGAGGGCGTTTGTTTTTGTTGCGGATTGGGTTTGTCGGCCAAAGCATTTTTCGAATCTAATACATAAACCGTAAACCAACACCGATCGCCTTATTATAAGCATCCGTACTGAAAACATCATCGCCGATAAATCCTTCGACGTAAGCTCCGATGCGCGGCGTAAACATTTTGCCGAGCTGCAACTCCAGGGTTGAGCTATAGTCCTCATCGTCCTCATGATCGATCGAACCTTTATAGTCGGCTTTGAACCAACCGCCGATCTGAGGAATTTTACGAATATAAATCAAGCGAGGGCCGGTCTTGCGCACCTTTGGCCCATTATCGTGCGTTTTGTAGGAATGAAAATATTGAACCAGCGTGATGACAAAATCCATATCCGTCAGCGACCAGCCGATACCGGCCAGCGGCGCAATCTGGTCAGAACCGCTCCCAGTGCCTTCCTCAAAATCACCAAGATCCTTCAACCACTCCGCTCCCAGGGCTAATTTTGCTTTAATACCGAATGGCATGATATCCGTCAGGAATATTCCCCTGAGCTTCAGTATCTCAAAGTCGGTTTCCCAGTCACCGCTGCGATCGGTGTGGACTCCGCGTAGTTCGTTGGTAAATTTGAATCGCGGATGAAACATGTAGGCGCCCTCGGTCTCGAAGCTGTGTTTATCGGCGCCGTCATTCAGATCGAAATAACGATAGCGCACGTCCTGAAAATTCACCGCCGCGGTTGGATTGGATGCGTCAGCACCGGCAGCCGCCTCCTGCTCTTCCTCTTCTGTGTAAGCAAACGCTTCAGGTGCAGAAACGGCGAATATAGCAAAGAACAACACAAGCGGAAGAATGATTTGAACCTGTGATTTTATATGAATATCGTTACCCCCTCCGGAATCCCGCGTTCAGCGGGATTCCGTGCCAAAACAGTTTATAACCTCACTAGTTTCGTTTTTCAACGCTTTTAATCATGCGGTGTCAGCTCTGCCCCTTTCGGTGTGATCTCATTCGTACGATGAGGATACTTTCTTATCGTCATCATATGCTGGCGCAGCCCATTCTGGATGGGAGTTACCGCAAACAACCCCTGGTACATCGCACCGAACTTCTCACCTGGATCCCGTTTAACGTTATAAAAGTCCATGTCGGGAAGTCCA
>Ga0255054_10002481_pt1 | contig 10532 bp, 11 predicted proteins | sample JV7_2_23_MG_FD_188634 | JGI IMG/M metagenome (GOLD analysis project Ga0255054, IMG submission 188634) | Seawater microbial communities from Jervis Inlet, British Columbia, Canada - JV7_2_23 | ecosystem: Environmental > Aquatic > Marine > Inlet | place: Canada: British Columbia | collected... | reverse complement strand
CCAGGTGGGCCGGCGGTATCCGCTGACGCCGAAGCAACATATCTCGCGGTCAAGCTGCTCGGTCTGGCGCTGGCCGAGGCCGGCACCTCGGAGATCGGCGCGGTCAAGCAAGCGGTTGCTCGTCAAGTGCTGACGGCGCCGCAGGGCCAAGTGCAGATCTCTCCCGAAACGATGCATGCGACGCTGACGCCGCGCATCGGTCGTTCGACATCGGCGGGTGAGTTCGAGATCGTGGTGGAGGCGTCGCAACCGATCCCGGCTGATCCCTATTTACTTCAAAATTCGTCGCGCTTCGGTGCGGTTTCAGAGCGTTCGAAATTGCGGGTCGTGTCATGATTGGTCAACCGCTGGTCCAGAATTTTCGCGGCAATCGCGCCTTGTTGTGGGGTGGGCCTGACGCTGCCACCGAGACGCTCGAGAAAACGCTGGCCAGGGTCGGCGTTTCGCTTGCGCGCTTCGAGGATGTTGACCTCACCACGCTTGATCCAAATCGCGACGTGTTGCTCATCGATGGCGATTTTCCGTTTAATCCCGCATCTGTACTGGTCGGCGAAACGGCTCTTCCGATAGTGCCCGCCATAGGAATCGTTGGAATCGAAGCGCCGAGCCGATTGAGGCTTCTGACAGAAGCTGGAGTGACCAGTTTCCTTCGCAAGCCAATCCACGCCGGTGCGGTCTACTCGGCACTGTTTCTCTGCGTGAACAACTATCGTCGGATGCGCGGCATGGAGCTGCGCCTGGCTGAGCACGACCGAAGGCGTAACGGTCGTCGTTTTGTGATCAAAGCCGTCGTGACACTCGTTCAGTCCCACGGGCTGAACGATGACGAGGCTTTTGCCTGGCTGCGGCGCGAAAGCATGCGCCGCCGTCAAGGCATCGAGGAGTCCTGTGAGGCCCTCCTGACAGAGGGTTTTGGCAACTACCCGGCGCATTGGCCATCGGACAGCACAAAAGCCGGTTCATCAAACAAGGAGGACTATGGGGATGCGTCGCTTACTAATGATGACGGCTGCCGCGATAGCGATGGCCGTACCGTTGGCCGCCATGGCCGCGGACCCGATCAAGCTCGGCGTGCTTGAGGACCAATCCGGCGATTTCGCGCTGGCCACGATCGGCAAAGTTCACGGCATTCAGCTTGCGGCAGAGGAAATCAATGCTGCCGGCGGTATCGCCGGACGCCCGCTGGAACTGGTCATATACGATACGCAGTCGGACAACACACGGTACCAGGAGTTCATGCGCCGCGCATTGCAGCGCGACAAGGTCAACGTGGTGTTCGCCGGATTCTCGAGTGCGTCGCGTGAAGCCTACAGGCCGATCGTCAAACAGCTCGACGGGTTCGCATTCTACAACAACCAGTACGAAGGCGGCGTCTGTGACGCGAACATGATTGTGACCGGCGCGGTGCCGGAGCAGCAATTCTCGACACTCATTCCGTGGATGATCGAAAAGTTCGGCAAGAAGGTCTACACCATCGCGGCGGACTACAATTTCGGACAGATATCGGCCGAATGGGTCCGCAATATCGTCAAGCAGAATGGCGGCGAAATGGTTGGCGAGGAGTTCATCCCGCTCGGGGTGTCGCAGTTCTCCTCGACGATTCAGAACATTCAGAAGGCAAAGCCCGATGTGCTCATCACGCTGCTCGTCGGTACGGCGCAATCGTCTTACTACGAGCAGGCGTCGGCCGCGAATTTGCGCGTGCCGATGGGTAGCTCCGTCAATGTCGGTCAGGCCTATGAGCACAAGCGCTTCAAGCCGCCGAGCCTTGCCAACATGTATGTGACGACGAACTGGATTGAAGAAATCGCCGATCCGAAGAGCAAGGAATTCGTCGCCAAGTGGCGCAAGAAATTCCCCAACGAGCCCTACATCAATCAAGAGGCGGAAAATTCCTACCTCGCGGTCTACCTCTACAAGCAGATGGTGGAGCGCGCCAAGGGCTCGACCAAGCGTGACGATCTTCGCGCAGTCATTGCCAAGGGTGATGTCTGTTTCGACGCGCCGGAAGGCAAGGTCTGCATCGACCCCAAGAGCCAGCATATGTCGCACACGATCTATCTCGCCAAGGTCAATGACGTCCATTCGATCTCGTTTCCGAAAACCTGGGAAGACGTCAAGCCCTATTGGCTGGGCGAAGCGGGTTGCGATCTGACGAAGAAGAATCCGAGCGCTCAATATACGCCGAGCAATCCGCCGCCGAAGTAAGCGGATCGGCAATTGCCGGTGAGGGCTGCGATAGCCCTCACCGGATGTTTCTATCGTGGTGCAGATCGGTTTTCAGCGGGAGCTTCAACAACGTGGTCGGTTTTCTCTATCAATTCGGAGACGCTGCGGCTTTTCTGGTTCTGTCCGCCTGCGGCCTCGCAATCATCTTCGGGATGATGGGCGTCATCAATCTCGCGCACGGCGAATTCATCATGGGCGGCGCCTATGTGACGGCGACGGTGTCGAAGATGGGCGCACCGCTGCCGCTCGCCATCCTGTGCGGCGCTTTGGCGGCGGGTCTCGTCGGCATCGTGCTTGAGCGCCTGGTCATCCGTCATCTCTACCATCGCCCCCTCGATACCATCGTCGCCACATGGGGCATCAGTCTTATCGTATCGCAAGGCACGTTGATTTTGCTGGGACCGAGCCTGACCGATATGTCCACGCCGCTTGGCAGCGTGACGATCGGCGAGCTATCCTATTCGGTCTATCGTTTTGCGCTGATGGGCGTCGCCGTGGCGATCCTCGCTGGCCTCTATGCGCTATTCAACTTTACGCGTTTCGGCGTGCTGGCGCGTGCGACCATCCAGGTGCCGCACATGGCGGAGTCGCTGGGTGTCAATACCCGCCTGATCTACAGTCTGACCTTCGGCATCGGCGCAGCCTTGGCGGGCGCAACTGGCGGGCTCTACGCGCCGACGATGAGTCTGGTGCCCACGATGGGCGCGCAGTTCATCATGGAGGCGTTCGTCACGGTCGTGGTGGGCGGAGGCGACGTTTTTCTCGGCACGGCGCCGGCTGGAGTCGCTCTCGGTTTTGTCAAGGCATTGATGACGACGTGGCAAGGCCAGCTTGCCGGTCAGATAGGCCTGCTCGTGGCGGTCATTCTTGTGATCCGCATTCTGCCTCGCGGCATTTCCGGCCTCATCCTGCGCGAGCGGGCATGAGTGCGGCTATCGATTGGAGATTTCCCGTGCGGCAAATTTTGAATCGCCTTGAAGGTCCGCAGACGCTGGGCCGAGGCCGCAAGTTTTGGATATCGGCGGGCGCCGTCGTGGCGCTTGCCATGGCCTACCCGCTGGTTGCGGATGCTTACACGGTCGGCAATACGATCTACTTTTTCAACTGGGTCTTCATGGCGATGGGGCTGTGCCTGATCTGGGGCTATGGCGGCGCACTCAGCTTTGGTCAGACCGCGTTCTTCGGCCTGTCGGGTTACGCTTACGGCATTGTCACGCTCAATTTCGGTGCGGCTTATGGCCTGACGCTTTTCGCGATGATTGTTGCGGTGGCGGCGTCGGCTGTTGTCGCGGCTGTGCTTGGCTATTTCCTGTTCTTCGGCCGCATCGGCGGCGTCTTCCTCGGTATCGTGACATTGGCCGTCACGTTGGTGTTCGAGCGCTTCATGGCCCAGACGGCGGCACCGGAATGGCGTATCGGCAACGCGCGCCTGAACGGCTTCAACGGCATGAGCGGAATGCCGCCGCTGACGATTCCGTGGCATGGCGGCGACATCGTGCTGGCTCCCGATATCCCGCTTTATTACGTCGTGTTGGGTCTGCTGGTCGTGGTCTATCTGGCGCTCCGCATTCTGGTGAACTCGTCATTCGGCTATGTCGTCGTTGCGATTCGCGAGAACCCGCAGCGCGCGACCATGCTTGGTTACGATGTGCGGAAGTATCAGCTTGCGACGTTTGTGATTGGCGCCGCCCTGGCAGGGTTGAGTGGCGTGCTCTACACGAGCTGGGGTCAGTACATCACGCCATCCAGCATGGGGATCACCGCTGCGGCGCTGCCGATTATCTGGGTGACAGTTGGCGGTCGCGGGGATCTGACGACGACGGTGCTCGGCACGTTATTCCTGCTCGGGACATTCCAGGCACTGACGATATATGGCAGCCAGTATGCATTGGTTGTGATGGGACTGCTGCTGGTGTTGACCGTCCTGCTCGCACCTAACGGGTTGGTCACGGCGCTCGCGCAGTTGCCTCAATGGCTGGATCGTCGCTTCCGCAAGGGAGGCGTTGCGTAATGGCCCTGCTCGAAGCTCGGAAGCTTAACAAGAATTTCGGCGGTCTGAAGGTCACAGCCGATGTCGATTTTGCGCTGGAGCCGGGTGAGTTGCATTGCCTGATCGGTCCCAACGGTGCCGGCAAGAGCACTTTCTTCCGGTTGATCCTCGGTGAGTATACACCGACCAGCGGCTCCATCTTCTACGATGGTGAAGATATCACCGCGCTGGAGCCGCATGACCGGATTCGCCGCGGCATCAGCGTCAAGTTTCAGGTACCTGGCATCTTCTCGTTGCTGAGTGTCAGCCAGAACCTCGAAATCGCTCTGCAGCGGCATTACCATGGCGAAAGCCTGCAGAGCGAGATCGACCGCGCTCTCCGTTTCCTCAATCTGTCCAGTGAGGCGACTCAATTGGCGGGCAATCTCAGTCACGGCCAGAAGCAGTGGCTAGAGATCGGCATGGCGGTGAGCCTCAAGCCGAAACTGCTCCTGCTCGACGAACCGACCGCCGGCATGTCACCCGAGGAGACCCGCGCGACCGGTGAGATGGTGCAGGCGCTCAAGGATGGCGGCATGACGGTTCTTGTCGTCGAGCACGACATGGCATTCGTGCGTCAGGTCGCGACGCGCGTCACGGTTCTGCATTTCGGCCGCATCTTCATGCAGGGCAGTATCGACGAGGTGATCGCGGACGAGCGTGTCGCCGAAATCTATCTCGGTCAGGGCCACGGCCCGCACCATGAAGCGAGCGTGCCGGATCAGCCGCCAGCTCGGAAGACGCAGGATATCGCTCATGGTTAAGCACTTGCTCTCCATCTCCGGGCTGCGGGCTGGCTACGGCGGTAAGCCGGTGCTTCAAGGCGTCGATCTGACGGTCAACGACGGCGAAATCCTCGCGCTGATCGGCCGTAATGGCGTCGGCAAATCGACGCTCATCAAGGCGATCATTGGGCTTCTACCTCCGAGCGATGGATCGATCCGTTTTAGGGGGGATGAAATCGGCGGAATGGCGCCGCACGCCCGTGCGCGCCTCGGGCTTGGCTATGTGCCGCAAGGGCGCGATGTGTTTCCGCGCATGAGCGTTGAGGAAAATCTGCGTGTCGGCGAGAGCATTCGTGGGGGGGCACCCGACTACGACCAAGTCTATCGCTACTTTCCGATTCTGCACGAGCGCCGCAGTCAACCAGCCGGCACCCTCTCGGGTGGTCAGCAGCAACAACTGGCGATCGGCCGTGTGCTGGTGGGTCGGCCGGCGATACTGCTGCTCGACGAACCGTCCGAAGGCATCCAGCCTTCGATCGTCCAGGACATCGCTCGCATTGGCGTCGATCTTAATCAGAAGACGGGCCTCACCATCGTGCTGGTTGAACAGAACATCGACATGATCCGCGCGATGGCACAGCGCTGCTTCGTGATGGACAAGGGTCGCGTCATTGCGGAACTGACGCCCGACCTTCTCGAGGATCGCGACATCGTCAGACGGTATCTCGCCGTCTGAACCAAACATTCACCAAGGGAGAAGAAACATGTCCTGGACAGATCAATCCATCATGGCCCGCAAGGGTGTGGCGCACGGCAAGCCCGGCAAGCAACACACGATCACCGAAAGCGAGCAGGGTAAATATCACTACGTCTACGGTCCGTTTGCCGAGCCGGTCTTGCGTGTTGATCCCGGTGCGGTTGTGTCCTGCGAAACGCACGACGCTTTCGAGGGAAAGATCCGCCTTGAGACCGATGTTCCGAGTCAGATACTGAACTTCCCGTTCCTCAATCCGCAGAACGGGCCGATTTACGTCAACGGTGCGGAGAAGGGGGATTGTCTCGCAGTCCACATCAAGTCCATTCGTCCGCGCGGACCGCAACCCGTCGGTACCACCTGCCTCATTCCGGAATTCGGCGGGCTGGTCGGCACCGGCACGACGGCGCTGTTGAACCAGCCGCTGCCGGAACGGGTCAAGAAGATCGAGGTGACGGTCGAAGGCGGTGTCAAATGGAGCGATAAGCTCACATTGCCCTATGAACCGTTCATCGGCACCATCGGCACGTCGCCGGAGATCGAGGCCATCTCGTCGCTCGTTCCCGACTACTATGGCGGCAACATGGATCTTCCGGATGTCGCGCCGGATTCGATTATCTATCTTCCGGTCAATGCCCCCGGCGCCCTGCTGTATCTGGGCGATTGTCACGCCATTCAAGGCGACGGCGAATTGTGCGGTGTCGCGCTCGAGCATCCGAGCATCACCACGGTGCAGGTCGATCTCATCAAGGGAATGACGTTGCAGTGGCCGCGACTTGAGACGGCGGATTTTTATATGACTATCGGCTCGGCCCGCCCGATGGAAGATGCTGCGCGCATCGCCTATCGCGAACTGATCCGCTGGATGGCCGCCGATTTCGGCTTCGACGAAAGCGACGCCTACATGCTGTTGACGATGTGCGGCAAGGTCCGCCTCGGCAACATGGTGGATCCGAAATACACGCTTGGCGCATCGATCTCGAAAAAGATCATCGAAGCCTCGCGCTAATCAGTGATCCCACCATGCGCACCCCGCCAGCCAGATCGGCATGGCGTGTTTCTTCTCCCATCGCTCACCGGAGCTCGTTATGACGATCAAAGAACCCGCCGAAGTGTCTGCATTTCCGAGTCTGATTGAAATGACCGCGGAGCAGGTGCAGGCTGCCTTCGCAAGCGGGGCGTTAACATCCGAAGCGCTGACGCAGGCGTTCCTCGCTCGCATCGACCAGATCGATCCGCGCTATAACTCCATCATCTTCCGTAATCCGGCGGCGCTAGACGAGGCGCGCGCCAGCGACAAGCGCCGCGCTGCCGGCAAGGTGATCGGTCCGCTCGACGGCGTCCCGGTCGTCATCAAGGATCCGATGGACATGGTCGGCTTCCCGACCACAGCGGGATGGAAACTGCTGCACTCAAAAACCGGCGGTGTCGATCTGATGCCAGCAGTGGATTCGCCGGTGGTGGCGCGCATGAAAGCGGCTGGCACCGTGATCCTCGGCAAGACCAATGTGCCGGTGCTGAGCCATACAGGCAGTCATGCCAATGATAGCTGGGCCGGGCCGACCTATAACGCTGCCGGCCGCGAATTTCTTCCAGGCGGCAGCAGTGCCGGCACCGCGACGGCGGTCGCTGCCAGCATGGCGGTCCTTGGTCTTGCGGAGGAAACCGGCGGATCCATTCAAAATCCTTCAGCGGCGCAAGGTCTGGTTGGTATCAAGCCGACTTTCGCGCTGGTGCCAAATGCCGGCGTTCTGCCCTTGTCGTCAAATCGCGATGTTGTCGGTCCGATCGCGCGCTGTGTGCGTGATGCGGCGCTGACGCTCGATGTTCTCGCCGGCTATACCTCTGAAGATCCAAAGACGATCGCTTGCGTTGGGCACAGGCCGGCAGGCGGCTATACGTCGAAGCTGCGCGAGGATGCCTTGCTAGGCAGGCGCATCGGCCTCTATGGCCCCGGCTGGCGCAACCAACCGCTGTCCGAAGAGACCTCGCAGCTTTACGCCCGCGCGCGCGGAGAACTCGAAAAACTCGGCGCCATTTTGGTGAAGGACCCTTTCGACGGGTCGGGATTTGCAGAACTGCGTCAGGCGACGCCGTCGTTGGAGGAATTCGATGCGCGTGGAATGGAATCGGTGCCCTACGACCTTGAGCAGTATCTCCATCGGTTGGGACCCGATGCCGCAGTGAAAACCTTCGCTGAATTCGCCACGGCGACTGCCGCCGAAAATGCTTTCGAGAAGGGAGGCGTGCTCCACTTCATGCATAATCTGCCGCAATTCAAGGCATGCTTGGCCGACCCGACGCGCCCGCCCGATCTATCCGACTTCATCGCCGCCAAGGAATCCTATTTGCGGATTTTCGCGGAAGTGTTCATGCGCGAACGCCTGGATGCCGTCATCTTCCCGCAGATGCGCACCGCGCTTGCTCCGCTGCACGGCGGAGACATTATCCACGAGACCACGGTTTGCGAAATCAACATTGCAGGGCTTCCCGGCGTGACGGTGCCAGCCGGCTATTACGCATCCGGCGCGCCGTTTTGCCTGATCGTCGTGGGGCATCAATGGGCTGAGGCCGATTTGCTCGCTTATGCCTATGCTTACGAGCAATTCAGCCGACACCGACGCGCGCCGAATCTCGATTGAACCACAAGCGAGCGCTGTTGCTGCGACGCCTCGCGTTCGGGATATGACGTACTATGAGCTACGCTATGTCGGTCCGGGGATCACCGATGAATCAATCGTCCAACCCTCACGCAATAAATTTAATGGGTCCTGATCCTAGTCAGGCGCGCAGCCGTCGCCCAATTCCGCGGTGATCACCGCCGGCGCCGAGATGAAATGGCGCAACGGCTTCTCGCTCGCCGGCAGCTTCGACGCCTCGAAGGAGACGACGCTGCATCGATTTCGAGCCGATCGATGGCGTCAGCCATCGACAGGACCCATGATGCGTTCAGACATTCTGCGCGCGGACGACCGTTGAAGGCTTCACAAAATGCGTTGTCTGTTGGCCTGCCGGGTCTGGAGAAGTCGATCCCCACGCCGCTAAGATGCGCCCATTTGCTCCCTGAAGCGCATCCTGCGCCTCGATCGATTCAGGCCACGAGGCCCATCTGGAGTCCACGACGAGTTCCTCCTCGCTGCCACCGTTCAAAACCTCCGAAAGCTGGCAAAGCTGATCCCGCGACCCGCTACAATGCCTGCCTGAGCAAGGGCGAACTCACCCGCGCGCGCCCCAATGTGCTCGCTGACAGCCAACTCGCCGACTTCTTCAACGCAATCGGCGCAAAGCAGACGTGTCGAGGCCACTGGCCCAAATTCGCGGAGACAATTATATAACGATTTCAATTATATAAGAGTTCGCAGTTTTGTTCTGAATGGCGCGCCATTCAGTACTCATCTGCGAACCCGGAGTTGCCCATTCCGGCTGGCCAGGACCGCTCTTTCGAGCACATCTTTGCTGCCTTTGATCCGGATTTGGGCATCATCGACCTCGGTCACGTCGATCAGGGATTGCAGATAAGCTTTGCGGAATGGAATCGATCCCGAGGTCATATTCTCACGCATGCTGCGACCGAACTGTTCCAACCGCGCTGGATCGATCCGGATGGCTTGCGATGAATGCGATTTGGCCCGTTCGAGCGGCCTTGGCGCGATCCCGTGCAATCCAAAAACGAGACGTATTCGCTCACTCTTACATCGAGTCTTTCAGCGATTCAGTGAATTTTGTAAGTCGGACAACCGGTGGCACATACAAGGCAACCAAACACGAATTCACTCAATCAAGTTTTGAGAAACATATTCTCGAAATGGTCAAAGTGAGTATGCAGTTCTATGACGCGCTCGGGGCCAGCCGGTACGACTTGCAAACTTTCGCGGAAGCCGCATTGAGCCTTAATCGCAAATCCAAAACATCCACCGGCAAACCTTCTACGAGCAAATCGTAGTTTTCCGACCGCCAGTCATCGAACACCCCTTCCAGCGCAGCGTTGGCGGGGTCCAGCATAACGGCGGGCTCGAAAGCCTCGCCGGGGCTGGCAGGCGCCAAATCTGATTCAAAATCACCGGGCGACAGAAAACCACCGGATTTGAGGGCGTCCATTTCGGACCTCCGTCACCACATCCAGCCCTTGTGGTGTCAGCTGGATAATTGGGAGGAATTGCGCTCGCGCGGCGCCACCGTCTGAACCCACCATAATATCTCTGAACAACTTACAAAGAGGATGAAATGATGCATTCGATGTCGAGCCGGACGAAACGGTTTTCTCTTACTCCGCGCGAACTGGAGCAATTCCATGCACAGGGCTGCGCTGGCCCCTTCACCTTGTACGGGCCTGATGAGATGAAGGAAATTTGATAATCCGTTTCTGGCAGAGCATATTTGCCAACCGGCTATTGTCGACCGCGTGAGCAGCGTCCTTGGACCGAATGTTGTACTGGCGCACTGAGTTTTTTCCAAAGTATCCGGGCGACGAAGGTACTGATTGGCATCAGGCGGATACCTTCGCTAATGCCTCCGGGACGCCGCAGATTGTGTGGCCGGAAGCGGAGGAATTCGGCGGTACAATCACTGTCTGGACGGCCTTTACCGAAGCCGGGATCGACACTGCTGCTCTGCAGTTTATTCCTGGCACCCACCGCTCGATGCATTACGATGAAACCAAACGAATGCACTATGATCCAGATCGGGTCAATGCGGCGGATAAGGATGGCGTCCGGCGAGGATTTTTTGGCTACGACTATCGCGAATTGCAAGTTGATCCGCATTGGAAGCCGGACGAGTCGAAGGCCGTATCGAT
>Ga0255054_10002480_pt1 | contig 10533 bp, 12 predicted proteins | sample JV7_2_23_MG_FD_188634 | JGI IMG/M metagenome (GOLD analysis project Ga0255054, IMG submission 188634) | Seawater microbial communities from Jervis Inlet, British Columbia, Canada - JV7_2_23 | ecosystem: Environmental > Aquatic > Marine > Inlet | place: Canada: British Columbia | collected... | reverse complement strand
TCTTCTTCAAGATCATAGAATCGTTTGGAATTTTGAATTTCTGTCATTGTGATTTGTTTGATATTTGATATTTGTTATTTGGAATTTTACTTGCTCCATTTAAGATAGACTGCACCCCTATGGGGTGAACCCAAAGCCTGGTTCTTAGGGCCAGGATTTTAACATCATAGGGAGGAATGACTGAGCGTGATTATAAAACAGATCCCTGTGGGATCGTTTCAAGTGATGACATATTTGGTGGTATGTTCACAAACCCGAGAATCGGTAATTATTGATCCGGCGGGAGAAGAGGATAGACTTTTTGATTTAATTCGATCCGAAGGCGCTCGGGTAAAATACATTCTGAACACGCATGCCCATGCTGACCATACTTTGGGCAACTCGAAATTAAAACACCTTTTGTCAGTTCCGGTCTGTATGCACGAAGCAGATGACCGATTTTTTTCGGATCATTCGGTTCGGGAGACGGCCTTAAAGGAATTGGGTTTGCCGGGACCCGAACCGGCAGATATAAGACTAAAAGATAAAGATGTACTAGAGGTAGGGGTGCTCAAGGTTGAAGTTATTCATACGCCTGGGCACACGCCGGGCTCAGTATGTTATCTTATTGACGGACACCTTTTTACCGGTGATACGCTCTTCGTGGGTGCGGCGGGAAGGACCGATTTAATCGGTGGTTCTCTGGACACGCTTATCGAATCTTTGGAGAAGAGACTCATTGTACTCCCTAAAGAGACCGTCGTATGGCCAGGGCATGATTACGGAACGAGTCCAACATCGACAATCGGTCGTGAGATGGAGGAAAATCTATATATTACTGATTTCATACTCGACTAAGAATATTATGACGACGTTTCTTGAATTGAAAAAAGAAGGAATCAAAAGATTTGGCGAAGCCGGTGCTTGGGTTTATGATGAATGGAAGAATTTAAATGATATCTTTTTTCATGGAAAAAATAAAGTCGGTCCAATTGTCTGGGGATTGACCTTACAGGGAGAGAGTTTGGGATATTACAAAGCTGCCGAAAATCTCATATATTTACACCGTCACTTATTAAGGCCGATTTATCCGACGAATGACCTCAAATGGAATGCCGACCATATGAATAAAAACCTTGCCAGTGATGTTCTTTTACACGAGATGGTTCACCAGAAGATTCACCAAACCGGCGGATGGGAAGGCGAAACCAGCCATAATAATGAGAGGTTTGTTGAGGAGGTCAATAGAATTTCAAAATTTCTTGGGTTGGGTGTTAAGGCAAGAGTTCTTGAAAAAAAAATATCCCAGGGCAAAATGAAGTGGGAGACTAATCCTAATTATTTAACGATGAGCGAACTGTTCTATTTTCCATACGCATCCAGACATTCTTCCTATTATCGAAAAAGAAATGATACCAGATCTCTAAATTGAGCAAATCGTTGGCGGTCTTCATCGGTAATTTCCAAGAAACTAACACCCATAGCGCAAGATTTTCCTTCGTCCATACCATAACTATCCGACCAGATGACTTTGCCCGAAAGCTCTATAACAGACTGGTTGAGAGGTTCGATGGATATACTCAAAGCTTCATTAAAAGGGAGCGGATCATCACAGTAGATTGACATACCGTCAAGAGAAATATTTACCGTTTCGCCTTCGATTTGACCTTCATTCGTCGATACCTTAATGGGCCATCTAACGTCAATTCGGGGGTTATTTCGTTTTTCGATGAAATCGTTCAAACCTGTTTCTCCTGTTTTAATTCATCATGTTAAAAAAATCGCACTGTATCGCACCTATTTGAATCCGGGCGCCTATTCATTCCCGTTCCGTTTCAAGAAGATGATTTCATGAAGCTTATAACAACTTTTATTGTAAATTTAAAGCAATGTCAAACAAATAAGGGCTCCAAATTGTGACATTTTTCCAAACATACCGCATAAGATATTAAAGATTTGTTGTCCTTGCCGTATTGATCTACTATTTGAAACCCACGGTTTCGTTTTCAAATAGTGGGTTGCATTTTGCCGGATGTGTCCAGATGCCGTCGGTTTCAGTGTATAATTCTTTTAGGGTGCGTTCAATCGACAACCGTTTTTCCTCGAAATCGGAACTTTTTAAGTTTTTTGGAACATAGATTTCGTCTCCGAACCTAATGATGATACGTGAAAAAGGCTTTGGAATCATAAACCTATCCCAGCTGTTGAACACCCACTTTTTCTCGGAAGATATGATGATAGGGAGAATAGGCATTTCCGAATACTGGGCGATTTTAACCAGGCCGGGTTTGACGATGCCAAAGGGGCCTCGGGGACCGTCGACAATATGACCGACTTTGTATCCTTGTCGTGCCATTTCACGGATTTCATATAGGGCTTTTCTCCCCCCGCGAGATGAAGACCCTCTTATCGCATGATATCCTAGCAAATGAGCGATTTTGGCGACTAGCTCGCCGTCCCTACTCTGGCTAATCATGATCGAGATAGGACGTCGGGTTTCAAAGAAGGTTATCCCGGGAAAAAATCGCTGATGCCATGAGGCATAGATGGGAACATGTCCTCTTTTGAGAATGTTTAGTTCAATTTCCGGGCGAACTATTTTTTTCTTGTACGTCGAGGATATGGTCTTTATGAAAGCAAGTCCGATATAAAGAAACATCCGTCCATATAAAAATCGTTTAAATACTTTTCGATATATGTTCACAAGCGGTTCAAATTTCCTGTAAAAGGTGTGGTATCTGTTTCCAGTCGAGGCCGAGAAGTTGTGCGGCTTGACGGTCGACCTCCACCGGGTTAAATCCTGCGATAATTTTCTTTACGGCAGGTGAGCAATGACGGCCTCCAAGATGAAAATCCGCCAGTCCTATACTTGCATCAATCAAGGAAAGATCAGGTCGTCTATACCGGTTCAGATCGATAATCGCTTGATGCATGTTTTTATGAAAAACCGATTTTTTCCACCCTCTGAAGCTGCCGGAATAGTATTTCGGCGGAGCAAAACCGATCATATTTTTCAATGTGCCGGTAACTGTGGCTATGGAATGGGCCTTTAGCACAGGCAAAGAAATAATAAAATGTGTAAAAGCGATTTCCGGCAGATAGATTTCGGGAAAAACCTCAAGATTTTTGTTTTCAAACTTTTTAAGAGATGCTCTATTTAAGTCGACCAGCGGGACGGCGTATTGTGTGGCAAGATTCCCGTATCCTAACAAATGAAATATCTCGTCGGTTTCGAGCACCGAATCACCGCATCCTTCGGCAATGACAATATCTGCTGATGAACAGGAGCGAATGTATTGTATGACAGCTTCACAACACGCGGCAGGCGTTGTGACCGGATGGGGTGTCGCATTAATCAGGTTCGGTTTAATTAGAATTGCCGACTGCTTTGAAAGTGTTTTCCCCGCATCTATTTCTTCGAACGCTGCTGGAACGGATTCATTATAGGAGCTAAAGTCGACCGTAGCTAATGTCATCAAAAAATGCCCTTCAAGATAAATCGCTTAAAATTGTGAAATGACGCCTGCACGGCGATCTCAACTTTACTTTGATTTCACATGTTAAGACTTCAGAGTTTTTAAAGCCCTGTTGAGCGCTGATTTATGAAATTCACCCGCTAAATGCACCGGACTTTTTCCGGATATAGGATCCCAGCTCGAAGGGTCTGCGACGCAAAAATACTGTACCTCAAGGCCAATGCGTACCGCGGCCTCTTCAACCGAAAGGTTAATGATGCGTTGGGCAGCATCCCAGGTTGCCCCACAGGGGGCCCCCCGTATGACCTGGATGTTGGCGATTTTCTCCCCGACAACCCTTACGGTAAATTCCGGCCGGCCAAACATTTTTCCATAAAGACCAAGACCGGTCTGCCTTGAGAGACCACATCAAGTGGGAGGGGTATGAATACCTTTAACCCGCAATTTTTTTCCTGAGGCGATGACGGGAATTTTCTTATGGCTGCAAATGGTGGCAAGGTCATGGGAAATGTCTGGATGTTTTAAAAAATCGAGTATTAAATCAGCGTGGATATCTTGAGGAACATATTCCTGAGCGTCGTCGATGACCGTAGGAAGAGGTGTATCTATGGATATTATTTCAATAGAAAAGCGATTTTTTCCATGCTGTATGATGCCTTCTATTTTTTTTTCACCACTACCGTTTTGCTGAAAAACGACTATTTTTTGGTTTTCTGTCATGGGCTAAATTCGCTCATTTACTAAGGAGTTATACACACGATTAATCATTTCATTCTTGTCGTTAAAAATCAATTCATTTCCGATTCGAGTTGTTTCAATTTCTTTTGATACACTGCATTTTTCTCTTCGAAAGCTGCAGTGAATTTTTCGAGTTCATCAAAAAGGCTGTCGATGGTTGTTCGACAGCTGTGTATTGATTGAGACACTGTCGTTATTCTTTTTGGATCTTGAACTTGTGATGCTTCCTGCATGGCTGTGTTGAGTTTATCTAATTTTTTTTCGTGTTTTTCGATGGCGTTTTCAGTGTTAAGGATCTGTTGTTCAAGGGGCTTTAGCACCTTGGCACGCTCGGTAATAAACTCGGAACGTTTTCGCCGCATCTTTTTTTTATTCAGCTTTAGATTCTGGCTTGTTGTATCGATTTTCTTTGGCTCAGATTTTGGTGCATGCACCACATCTTCCCAACCAATTTTATCGAGAAATCGCTCGTAACCGCCTTCAAATACGTATACCTGGTTATCTTGAAATACGATGAGACGATCCGCAAGGGTGTGCAGAAACATCTCATTGTGAGTAACCATAATGACCGTACCGTCAAAGTTGTCGATAGCTGAAAGCAATGCATCGCACGATTCCATATCCAGGTGGTTCGTGGGTTCATCGAGAAGCAGGAGGTTTGCGGGAGTGGCAATAATCTTGCCCAGCAACACCCTCATCTTCTCACCTCCAGAGAGGACACCAATCTTCTTCAAAGCATCATTGCCTTCAAACAACATTGCACCGCATATGTTCCTTGCTGACTGACGATTTACATCCGTATGTGACAAGAGGATTTCTTCTTCTATGGTTCTGGTGTTGACGAGATCTTTAACATTGGCCTGTTCGAAGAATCCCTGGGATGCAGACGGATGACTGACAATGTCGCCCTTATTAGGTTTTAAAACGCCTGATAGAAGTTTTAAAAGCGTTGTTTTTCCTTTGCCGTTTTTACCGACAACACAGATCCGGTCCCCTGCACTTACTGTAATACTAAAATCTGTAATTAGCGATTGTTTTTGATGGTACGAAAAAGATACATCTCTGATATTCATAACGTGTTTTCCAGGGGAAGGAATACTTCGAAAAAAAAAGTCTAAGGTTTTTAGATTTTCGAGCTTTTCTTTTGTTTCCAATTTGGATAGCGTTTTAATTCTTGACTGTACCAAATTGGCAAGGCGAGCTTTTGCTCTAAAACGGTTGATGAACAACTCGATTTCCTTTCGGCGGCGTTCGTCGTTAATGCGGGTCTTTTCATATACCTCTTCGTCTTGAGCGATCTGATTGTAATACTTTTCGGTATTTCCCGAAATTTTTCGTACTTTCTTTCGATGAATTCCTAACGTGTGCGTAACGACCTTGTCCATAAAGCTCCTGTCGTGGGTGATCATCATTAACTCACTGGGCCAATTAATGAGAAAACGTTCTACCCATCGTATGGACGTTATATCGAGAAAATTCGTCGGTTCGTCAAGGAGTAACAGGTCAGGCTCTGATGCGAGGACTTTGGCAAGGTTAAGGCGAACTTGAAATCCACCCGAAAATTCTGCTGGGTGCCGCTGCATATCCTTTTTAGAAAACCCGAGACCGGCAAGTATTTTTTCAACCTTCCAGAAGTGGTCCCGATTTTCTTCACGAAGTCCCGTCATACCCTCTGCCAGGACCGTATCCTTAGTAAACTCGATTTCTTGTCGAACACAGGCGATTCGATAGTGCTTGGGAACGGTTATTGCGCCTTCATCCGGAAACTCTTCGCCGATTAGAAGTCGAAAGAGCGTTGTCTTACCATGTCCATTACGACCCACGACCCCTATCCGCTCTTTGGGGTTGAGTTTGAAACTCATTCCCTCGAAAAGGGTCTGGGGGCCGAAGCTTTTATTGAGGTTTTCAACAACAATCATTTTAGATTTTTTTCTTCATTACCCCACAAGGGAATTTTACCAAAACGTTCGAACCACCACTCTTCTGCCGAAAGGTATTTGCTGACCTCTTCTTTGGAAAAGGAAAATTTGTAATTCTTACAATAATCATTAAGAATTCGGTATGCAGCAATAATGTTGGTTGTCATTTCCCTACATTTCTCTGTGTTTTTCTTGCATTTGTCAGGATGCCATTTTCTGATAAGTGTTCTATAACTGGACTTGATCTCTTCCATGGTTGCCCGTTCGGGTAATTCCAGCATGATTCTTGCGGCATTAACTTGCTCATATTTTTTCATTTCAGCGGTCTTCCTCATTTGTATTCAAATAAAAAACCTGAGGCCCTCTTGCCAGCAATTTTCTTTGAAGTTACCGTGTTTGTAGGTTTTATATGATAAATGGTTCTATATGTACGACAACGTCCAGTATATCAGGCCCTTTTACAAGCAATTTGTTTTTAACTTCATGTGAAACAAGATGTCCCTTTTGCACGGTCATTTCTCCGTCAACCAATACATGAAGGTCGACGTAAAGGCCGGCGCCAAACTTTCGAGTTCGGATGGCATGCGTAGCTTTCACGCCGTCGACTTCCATAACAATCGATTTTATTTTCTTGCGATCGTATTCAGAGGCTCCGCCTTCAGAAAGTTCTGAGACAGCAGGACGTATGATATCCCAAGAAACTTTAAGAATAAATAGCGAAACAATGAGTGCGCCGATAAGGTCAATAAATGCAAAATTTGGATTGAAAATTGCAACGGTTACAGCAATAAAAACCGGAATCGAACTGATGGCATCGGACCTGTGGTGCCATGCATTTGCAATCAAGGCGGGTGATTTTATCCGGGTCCCTACAGCTAATGTCCAATGGTATATGATTTCCTTTAATATGATAGATAGAATTGCTCCAAAGGCGGCGATCTTTGTCGGGGGCTTCAAATTTGCTTTTCTCATCAGGATGAGCGCGTTGTATCCGATTCCCAAAGCGATGATGGAAAGTACAATACCGATACCCACAGTGACAATGGTTTCAATGCGCTTGTGACCGTAAGGATGACATTCATCGGGGGGTGCTGACCAAAACTTTATGCCAAAGAGAATGGCAATGTCTGTGACTATATCTGACAGGCTGTGAAAAGCGTCGGCTATAACTGCCTGGCTGGAACCTAAAAAACCCAGGACAAATTTGGTAATGAACAAAATGAGATTTACTGCCAGGCCTATCCATGTAACTTGTCGTGCTTGTTTGTCCTGCTGAACATCGTCATGTTGTTCCAAATGGCTTTCAAGTGGGTTCACAGTTCTTTATCCACTTTTTGACATCTTTCTTTTTAGGAAATTTGCCCACGCTTTTGTCCTCACTCTCAACAACGACAGCAGGTGTTCCAAATACACCGTATTCGGATTACTTTCCGAATAACTGTCGCCATTTTTCACTCCCTTTCATGATAACAACTTCATTTTTGCCAATATGCTTTACCGTCGCCTTTTCAACCACCCCCCCTTCATGGACAATTTGACTGTTTATTACTGCCATGCGCTTTTCAGGATTGCTGGACCATGCGATGGCCTGGATCTCCAGCATAGATTCGTTGGCTGATCTGATGGGTATCGATGTAAACTTGGCCTTGTTTGCCTTTTGCTCAGACACTTCTTCATTTCCACCGGTCAATGCACTTTTTTTAATCGGCTCCTGTGAAAAGGGTTTTTCCTCGGGAACGCCAACTATTTTTGTCGGGTCGGTTTCGGTTTTTACGAATAGTTCCGGTTCTTCTTTTTTCAATTTATACGCAGGCAAGGAGGGCTCCTTGACAGCTTTATTAGGTGGGTCGAATTTTTCTGAATCCTTTAGGAAGCGAGTCGTTTCTTGTTTTATGGTGTAAGTTTTCACTTTTGTTTCAGAAGGGATTATGGGTGTTAAGTTGGAATTTAGGTCTGTTTTTGCCGTGGGCGACAGTTGTTTTTTCCAAGGTTTAAACGTTAAGGTCAGTCCGCTCCCTACCATTAAAAGTAACGTTGTAAAGATAATTAACAGGTGTTTGTTGGAAGGCAGAGCACTTTTTATACGTTTATGTATGGATTTTTTCGTATAAAATTTATGCTGGCTTGACCCGATGTCACTCTTCACTGGGGCTTCGTTCTCAAGCTTTTTTAATGCTTTTAATATAGAACTCAATGTTTAGGCACTCTCCCCAATCGCGGCCTATCTGAAAAAATCTATTTTCAGGCCGGATTCAGGTAATACGATTTTATTTTGTGATATGAAGAATTTTTGAAAAACATTTTTCATTATAAATCATCCTTTAACGACAGCAATAGGCCTAAGTTTTGCTACTTTTTTTGAAATACCCGAGTTATGGACAACCTCGACAACCTGGGAAACATCTTTATATGCGTCAGGCATCTCTTCGGCCAGGGTGGATCGACCGGTCCATCTGACAAAGATGCCCTTATTTTCAAGTTCTCGCTGTATAGACCTCCCTTTGCTCGCCTTTTTTGCCGCTTTTCTGCTCAAAATTCGCCCTGCACCGTGGCAGGTGGAGCCGAATGTTTCCTCCATTGCCTTTTGCGTTCCTGCAAGTATATAAGAAGCTGTGCCCATATCCCCCGGTATAATTACAGGTTGGCCAGTGCTCTGATATTCATCGCAAATGGCTTTGTGGTGGGGCGGAAAAGACCGGGTCGCGCCTTTCCTGTGCACACACACCGACATTTCTTTTCCATCGATGACGTGAGTTTCTTTCTTAGCGATGTTATGGCAAACATCATACACAAGATTCATACCCAGGTCTCTGGGTCCTATTCCTAAGACCCTTGACAATACGTCTTTGGACATATGCATGAGAATTTGCCGGTTGGCCCATGCGTAATTTGCAGCGCAGGCCATGGCATTGTAATAGCGTTTGCCTTGCTCCGACTGTATCATTGCGCAGGAAAGTTGTCGATCCGGTAGGTCGAAGTCGAGTTTTTTGGCATGTTGTGACATGCGCGCCAGAGAATCGTCGCAAATTTGATATCCCAATCCTCGGGATCCCGAATGCAACATCAGTGTGACCTGTCCTTCAAAAACACCAAACACCTGAGCGACTTTATCATCGTAGACGGTTTCGACAACACCGATTTCAACGAAGTGGTTGCCGGATCCAAGTGTTCCGAGTTGTTTGAGACCCCTCTCCAGCGCCCTTTTGCTAATGACGTCTGGGTCTGCATTCGGCATGCACCCACCATCTTCTGTGTGCTCCAAATCGATGTCTTCTCCATACCCATTGCGCACCGCCCAGCGGCTGCCTTCTTTTAAAACTTTTTTTTCTTCAGAGACAGACAGTTTTATTTGGCCAGTGGAACCTACGCCGGATGGAATGTTGCGGAAAAGTGCATCGACTAAATTCTCCAACTTTGGCCTTATCTCCTTTTCGATAATTGATGTCGTTGCCAGGCGAACACCGCAGTTAATATCATAGCCCACTCCACCGGGAGAAATAATACCGGAATCCCAGTCAAAGGCCGCAACACCACCGATGGGAAACCCGTACCCCCAGTGCATATCAGGCATTGCCAGTGATGCTTTTAAAATACCGGGAAGAGTGGCAACATTGGCCACCTGTTTGAGCGGTTCTTGTTGTTTTGCATCTTCCAGCATGGATGACGTTGAGTATACAATCCCCGGCACGCGCATAGATCCGGATTTGGGGATTTCCCAACGATATTTGTCTATTTTTTTTATTTTTATACTCATTTTTGCACCTTTTTATAAAATAAGTTTGCTGATAAATTTTCGTGCAATATCTGGGTCAGGTATTACACGTCGAATATAATCTTGGCCTCCCACCCTGAGGGATTACTATAAACTTGAATTTGGTGATAGGTTACGGCTTTGATTTCAGTCTTGATAACATGCCGGTCGGGATCATAGGGGTCAAACGTAACTTTCGCGGATAGGTTTTGTTGTGTGAGAGACTGAATAAACGCCATTTTGACAAGCATTTCTCGGCCATTCCACAAAAACAACGTTTCTCTTAACCAGTTTACCATAAGATCAGGCCAATCCTCTCCTGATATCTCCAAATCGATATATTCTTGCCCTATTAGCGAGCCTATATCTGTAAGCAGGTCGAACATGGCAATCACGGCATTGGAAAAAAGTGCCTTGGAATCAGAGCCAAAAACATGTATGCCGAAATCGGCAGTATGGTCTATCATTCTATAACTCATTTGCTTGCAACCATTTTCGACCTAACATTTAAGTAATAATATTGCCCGTTTTTTCAGTACTGTATCCCCCAAGAGCTTGGACCCGTTTTTTAAATGCCGAGGTGTTGATGATTTCCAACAGTATCTTCACATTTTTCGTTTCAAAATAGATCTTTGGAATAATGAGATCATACTGTTCCGTAGCAACGGGG
>Ga0255054_10002478_pt1 | contig 10536 bp, 10 predicted proteins | sample JV7_2_23_MG_FD_188634 | JGI IMG/M metagenome (GOLD analysis project Ga0255054, IMG submission 188634) | Seawater microbial communities from Jervis Inlet, British Columbia, Canada - JV7_2_23 | ecosystem: Environmental > Aquatic > Marine > Inlet | place: Canada: British Columbia | collected... | reverse complement strand
CACCAGCTTCGTCCAAGGCCCCGGCTCGACGACCCTCCCCGTCTACGTGTTTGGGCTGATCAAACGTTCCGTCACACCAGAAATCAATGCTGTGTCGACGCTGATGATGGTCATGTCGGTCGGACTTGTTCTGACCTCGCTCATGTTTCAGTCACGCGCCGACAGGACAGATAGACAACGAAGGAGAAGAAAATCATGAAGCGACTATTGGGTATTATCGCGGTGCTCGCCCTTGTGGTGGCCGCCTGCGGAGGTGGTGACACCAATGTTCAGGCATTGGCTGATGGCTGCGAGGCGGGCGAAACCGATGGCGACCTAAACCTGTACAACTGGACGGCGTATCTACCTACCGGGCCGGATGCGGAAGATGCCGGTGTCATCGACTTCATCGTCGAGTTCGAGGCCCGTTATCCCGACGTCAACGTCGTGTACACGCAATACGACTCCAATGAGGCGATGCTGGCCCAGGTCGACGCTGGAGCCTCATACGACCTTGTCGTTCCTTCGGACTACATGGTCTCGATCATGAAGGGCTCCGACCTGTTGGTAAAGCTCAATCACGACGCTATTCCCGGGATGGTCAACCTAGATCCGACCTTCGCCGACCCAGGCTACGACTCGGGCAACGAATACTCGGTTCCCTACCAGTGGGGTACCACCGGTATCGGGTTCAACTACGACTACCTCGACGACACCGAAGGTCTGTCTTGGAGTGTGATATTCGAACCGGATCCGGACGCCGAGTATCTGGGCAGGATTTCCTTCCTGGACGACACTCGAGAGACCTTGGGCGCTGCCCTCAAGTATCTCGGCTACTCGCTCAATACCACCAACCAGGCCGAACTAGACGAGGCCTCGGCTCTCATCAAGTCAGCCAAGGACGACATCGCGGCCTTCGACTCGAGCAGCTACTGGACGCTGCTGACCAATGGTGACACCCATGTGGCCATGGGCTGGAACGGTGACTTCCTGGCGGAGTACGACGGAATCTCAACCGACGATTTCGACGCCTATGAGCAATACGGGTATGCGATACCGGACGAAGGTGCGGCAGCCTGGGTTGACACGATGGCGATTCCGACGACGGCTGAACATCCGTGCACGGCTCATGCGTTCATCGACATGGTGCTCGAGCCCTTCATGGGAGGCGAGTTGACCAACTACAACTATTACGCGAGTCCGAACCTCGCAGCTGAGGAGCACATCTATCCGGACATCCTCGAGTGGGAAGCGGTCTATCCGTCTGAGGAGACAATGGCTTCGCTTGAGTTCTTCGAGGACCTAGGCGACTTCGAGATCAACTACGCGGACGCATTCGCAGCAGCCAAGAGCTGACAGACAGCAGGACCTTGTGTCCTGGGCAATCAGTGAGGGAGGCCGGTCCGAGGACCGGCCTCCCTTCCTTCAACTCGGTGTTGTTGGTCGAGATAGAAGTCTCTCCAAGCGACTCGCCGCCTTCTCCCCGCTCTCGATTGCACCGTCGATCGAGCCGGATCCAAACGTGTGCTCACCGGCGAAGACGATGGATCCTTCTTTCTCAAAGACCTGGAGAAGGCTTTCATCACCCGGTCCGAGAGCCGAGTAACACCCACCGGACCATTCCTCCAAACCCCAATCGACAGTGACCGAATCCTTGCCAATTCTCACTTCCGGGAGAGCCTCGGCTATTCGTTCTCGCCAGTTTCCTGACACCGCGTCTACCGCAGATTGCGTGCCGGCAAATGCCGTCTCAGTCTCGACGGGGAAATACCACGCTATTCACTATTGGACGCACGCGCAATAGAGTGGGATAACCGATATGACTCGTATGGACCCGGACGTGAGACGACAGACGATCGTCGAGGCTGGACAGGCGGTCGCAGCCCGAAAGGGTCTGTCGGCTACCACGGTGCGCGATGTGGCCGAGGAGATGGGCACGTCGAGTGGCCTGATCCACCACTACTTTGCATCGATGGACGAACTCCTTGCCGTGGTCTTCGCCCAGGTGGCAGAGACCGACCTGTCGGCGACCCGCGCGCGGATGGACCTCGCCGATTCACTCACCGGCAAACTCGCCGCATACTTCGCGGCTTGGGCCGACCCCGACAATGACGAAACCTTCCAATTCTGGCTCGACGCTTGGTCCGAGGCTGGACGAAACGACACAGTTCGAGAGAGATCCCGCGATCTGAACATCAAATGGCAAAGTCTTCTCTCAGAGGTGATCCGCCACGGAATCGAGACCGGGGAGTTCGACGACGTGGACGTCGAAGCCACGGCATGGAAGGCGTTGTCGCTTCTCGATGGGCTATCGCTTCAGGTGGTCGCGCATCCGACGGTCATAGAGCGTGAAAAAGCGGCCAAGTGGGCCGCGAGTGGAATCGAGAAGGATCTCGGGCTCCCACACGGTGCCCTAACCGAAGCAATCATCCCGGTCTGAGTCGGCTGGGGTGTTCCTTCTGTGGATCACAACGTTCGGGCGGAAACGAAATCTCCCAGACCGACTTCGACCGAATTGGGGCCGGGAATGCCCACTGCATAACCACGAACGCCATTTCGCAGCTTCTCACGGTCGGGTTTGACCTCCTGAGCGCTCGCTTCCGGTTGAGATGTCATGAACCGGGTGAACTCGACGCACGGTTCGAGCACGTGGGGCTCTCCTAGATCAACCTGACCGGTATTGGTTTCGAGGCGAATTCCTCCAGCGACGTCCTCGGGGTTGATCATCTGATCCGCAACCACGATCACGTTCTCTCCGGCCATTCCGAGCGATGTCACGCGGAACAATTCCCACATGAGGTCGTAGTGAGACGTGAAACCGAATGACAGAACGTCTTCGGCACGCCAGTGCTTTGCGGCTCGATGATCTCGGTGGTGTCGGTCAGCGATCCAATCATCATCAAAGAGGCCAAACACGCCGTCAGGGGTGAGTCTCAGGGTGTCGACAGGAACCAGCATGCTGGTGTCGTAGCTGCCTTGCCCTGTCATCTCCCCAGTCTGAATCTGGAGAAGGGCAATTTCTCCGATCTGTGTCCATCCCCCCACGGTCAGCGTCTGCCCTGCCCCGGCTCGGGAGCTCCGACCAACGCCACCCGGTTTCCATAGGAACCGGCTCCAGCCTCCATCTCATGGTGAGCCCTACCTATTTCTTCAAACTTGAACACATCACCCAGGCAAGGGTCGATCTTGCCGTCGACCACCATTTGGTTATACGCCAGTGCCTGGGTGTCGTTTGTCCCGTGAGATCCTTGGAGACGCTTCTGACGCACCCAGTGGTAGCGAAGATCCACCACCGCAGTGAAACCCGTCGTTCCGGCACAGATAACCACCATACCCCCGGGCTCACACACAAAGATGCTCGTCGGGATTGTCGCCTCGCCGGGATGCTCGAACACGATGTCGGGGTTGCGACGCTCGCCAAGCTGGTCCCACACCGCCTTGCCGAAGGCCCGGGCACCACCGGTCCATTCGCGCTGGCCCTCGCTGTCTTTCCAGTGTGGCGGCACACCCCAGTGGTCGAAGTGACCGCGATTCACATAACCGATCGCACCGAGCTGTTTGCAGTACTCGCCGCGTTCATCGCTGGAGACGACAGCGACGGCCCGGGCGCCGTGGGCGGTTGCCAGTTGTATTGCCTGTGTGCCGAGGCCACCCGAGCCACCCCAGACGAGAACGACATCGTCCTCCTTGAGCGTGTTGCCCTCCCATCCAAAAAGCATGCGATAGGCCGTGGTCCCGACCAGGGAGGGAGCGGCGGCTTCCTCCCACGTCAGCCGGGGCGCCTTCGGCATCACCTGGTGTGATTGGGCGACACAAAACTGGCCAAAGGAGCCGAAGTTGGTGTTGTAGCCCCAGATGGCGGCTGATGGGGCGATCATCGGATCTTTGCCCCTCTTGATCCACGGGTCATCCGGATCCCACCAGCCATGGTGAGTCACCACCTCGTCGCCAACAGAGACGTTCTCCACAGCAAGTCCGACGGCATAGACGATTCCCGAGGCGTCACTTCCTCCGATGTGGAAGTCGTAGGGTTCGCCGGCTCTCTGACGTGTCGCGATGACATCAATGGGAATGCCCCGAGCCGCCCACACATTATTGAAATTGATACCTGCGGCCATGACCGCGATCAAAACGTCGTTCGGGCCCAGTTCGGGAACTTCGACGACTTCTGGCTGAAAGGCCGTCAAGGGATCGCCAAACCGCTCACTGCGGACAACCTGGGCGTGCATCTCATCGGGCACATCGCCGACGGGAGGCAACTGGCCGATGTCGTAAAGCTGACTCATGGTTTGCTCCTGTCGACGCGAGAATGGTACTTCGGCACCACGGTCGTACCGGTCGCTTTGATGAAGTCCCCGGCCCCCATTCGGACTCGGATCGTGGACAAGATCTCGTGTTCATTCGCGGGCAATGTGTCCTCCTATATCGTTCTGCGATTCTCTTTGACTGTCATCAGCGCCTCGACTGCGACGGCATTCTCGAGGCTGACGCTTCAGCTCGCCAGGTTCCATATCAGCGTTGATTACCTGATGGGGGGACCCCCCAGGCATATGTCTGCTTGGTCAACCGCAGGTATGTGAATGCCTCCAGAGCCGAGACACCATCGAGGTCTCTCAAGTCGCCCATGAGCTGTAGCAGATGATCGTTGTCCGCACACAGGACCTCGACCAGAAGATCAAAGCGACCAGCGGTCAAGACAACGTAGGTGACTGATTCCATGGCTCCGATCTTGTCGCTGAGTACCTCAACATCGGAATTCGCGGTGAGGCCGATCATCGCCTGAACCGTGAATCCGGTCGACAGTGGATCAGTTATTGCGACGACATCGAGCACCCCCGAATCAAACAGCCGCTTGACTCTCAGGCGAATCGCTGCCTGAGACAAGTCGATCACCTTGGCCAGGTCGGCGTAGGTCGCCCGTCCGTCGATCTGCAGGGCGGCGATGATTTCCAGGTCCTTTACGTCAAGGTCTTTGTTCATCCACCGCTTCCCTGAACCCAACAGATCGACGCTGCCTTCGACAAACTTGGGTGGCGTTCTCGCTCACTGAACAGCAGCTTAGGTTGGTCCAACCCCGATCAGCCGGTCACTCTTTTGCGTGAATCATGCAGAATCCTGCAAACTTGCTTGCGAATCACTCGTCAGGCGTGATAGAAACTATTGGAAAACTGAAGAATCTGCCCCGACAAGCGCGATCGGAGATCGAATGCCTGAGACCCTCGACCCGGACCGTGTAGCCGAACTGACCAAGTCAATGGAAGAGTCGCTGAGACTGCGCACTGCCAAGTCCGGCGAGTACGTCGAAAAGGCCAGAGAGTTCCTGCCGGGCGGAGTTGCATCGTCCTTTCAGGAGCAAACCCCGCACCCAATCTTCATTGTCGAGGGTCAAGGGTCGAAGGTCATCGACCTCGACGGAAACGAATACACCGATTTCCACAACGGATTCGGAGTCATGGTGGTCGGCCATGCTCATCCGCTGATCGCCAAGGCCATCGCCGATGCCGCGTCGAAAGGAACCCATTTCGCGGCACCGAATCAGAGCGCTGTACGTGTGGCCCAGGAGCTGATCCGGCGCTATCGGTTGCCGAAAGTGCGGTTCTCCAATTCGGGAACCGAGGCCACATTGGACGCCATCCGCCTGGCGCGAGCCTTCAGCGGAAGAGAGGCCCTCTTGAAGATCGAGGGCTCGTATCACGGCCACCACGATGCCGTGATGGTCTCAGTGCATCCCGACCCGGGCGAGATCGGCCCCAGAGCCCATCCGGTTTCGGTTCCGCAGTCGGCTGGCATCCCGAAGGCCCTGCTCGATCTGACCTCAGTGGTGCCCTTCAACGACCCCGGCGCACTTGAAGCGGCCCTTGCGGCCAATCCGGAGATCGGCACCATGATCATCGAGCCGATAATGCTCAACATCGGAGTAGTCACCCCCAATCCCGGCTATTTGGAGGAGGTCCGGGAAATAACGCGACGACACGGTGTGGTCTTGATATTCGATGAAGTCAAGACCGGAGCCACCGTCGCCGCCGGAGGTGCGGTGGAGCTATACGACGTCATCCCCGATCTCATTGCGCTCGCCAAGGCCACTGGCGGCGGCATACCCGTAGGAGCGACCCTCGGAACCGAGGAGATCATGAGCCAGATCACAGATGGGACTGTGCCCCAGCTCGGCACTTTCAACGGGAATCCTCTCACGATGGCAGCAGCTGAGGTGACGTTGACCGAGGTGCTCGACGAACAGGCGTACCAACGACTCGACCAAATCGGCAAACGCATCGTCGATGGGTGCCAACAGGTCTGTGACCGCTATGCGCTGCCGGCGTATGCGACAGGTATCGCCTCGAAAGGCTGCGTCATGTTCGCCGACGAAAGGGTCGTCGACTACCGGTCGTATGTTCAACATTTCAGTGACGACCTCAATTATCTCGGCTGGCTCTATCACATGGTCAACGACGTCTACATGACACCAGGAGCCGACGAGCAGTGGACGCTATCGGTGAAGCACAGCGACGCCGAGATCGACCATTTCATCGATGTATTCGAGGAGTTCGCCAAAGACGTGACCCGTGCCCGAATTGGGTGACCTGGCTACGATCGCCGCGCACGAGAGGAAGCCATGCCACTGCTGACCGAATCGAAACTCTTCATACGTCCGGATGGGCCAGACAAGGTGACCGGCAGCGGACGGTACGTGGCAGATATCACCCTCACCGGGATGCTCACCGCGAAGTTTCTCTACGCGGGGGTCTCACATGCCCGGATCACCAAGCTCGATGTAACAGCAGCTCGTCAGGTCCCGGGCGTCTTTGCCGTCCTGACCCAAGAAGACGTTCCTGATCGACGTTTCGGCTCGGTCGCCGATCGCACTCTGTTCGCCAAGGATGTGGTGCGATTCGAAGGCGAAGTTGTTGTTGCAGTCGCTGCGATAGACGCTGACGCCGCCCAGAAGGCCCTTGATGCTGTCGTAGTCGAATATGAGCCCCTCCCGGTTGTCACAGACCTGGAAGCGGCGATTGCCGACGGGTCACCGCTGGTCCACGAGGGGTGGGCCGACTATGGACCAACCAGAGTGGAGCGAGACGGCAACGTCGCGTCGTTCACATCGATGACCCGGGGTGATGTCGAAAAGGGATTGGCCGAGGCCGACCATGTGATATCCAGCCGCTATGTAGCCGACGCGTCTCACGCTGCTCCAATCGAGCCCAGGGGGGTGCTGGCGCAGTGGGAGGGCGACCGGGTAACCATCTGGAGCTCCACCCAGGTCCCGTTCCAGGCCCGGGATGGCGTCTGCGAGACGCTCGATCTCCCCACCAATCGAGTGAGGATCATCGTCCCTCACATGGGCGGGGGTTTCGGTGGCAAGTGCGGATTCCATTACGAGGCACATGTCGCCGCACTGGCCAGGGCCGCCAGACGACCCGTCCGATTGCTCTTCTCTCGGTGGGAGGAGTTCGTCGCTCCCGATCGGCGACGGGAGGGAATGATCATCGAGATCACCACCGGTCTCAAGAACGACGGGACCTTGACTGCGCGCCGGGCGCGGGTGTTGCTCGACTGTGGTGCGTATAGCGCCGACTCCTCGTTCTTCCCGCACATGGCGGCGATGCACACTCTGGGGCCCTACAAGATCGACAACATCGAGGTCGAGGTGTCCAGCGTCTACACAAACCGTCAGCCTTCGGGCTCGGTGCGTGCCCCTACTGCTCCCCAAGCATGTTGGGCCTTGGAGTCGCACACTGATGAGCTGGCGGCCGTAGTAGGTATGGACCCTGTCGTCTTCCGCCAGCAGAACTGCGTCGACACCGGCGAAACGGGTGTCGCCGGGCAGGTGTACGACGAGATCGGGCTCCAGGAGTGCATTCGAGAGGCGGTAGCCGGCATCGACTACGGCCAGGACCTCGAAGATGACGAGGCCATCGGAGTAGCGGTGGGATGGTGGCCGAGTTTCCCTGGCGCATCCGGCGCCTACGTCAAGATCGACAGTGACGGAAAAGGTGTGATCACCACCGGCGCCCAAGAGTGCGGAACAGGCTCGGTGATGACGCTTCCCATGCTCGCCGCCGCCGAACTGGGCATGGAACCCGAAGATTTCGAGCTGGTCTACCAGGACACCAGCGCCGCGCCCTACGACGAGGGCGCAACCGGGTCCCAGACCATCCTCAACAACGGGCGGGCCATCGTCGAGGCTGCCCAGCAGATCGCCGTCCAGCTGAAGAATCTCGCGGCGGAGAAACTGGAGGCTTCGCCCGACGACATCGTCCTGGCGGACGGCGGGGCACACGTTGCCGGCTCGCCCGAGTCAGCAGTGCCGATCGCCAGACTGGCAAGGACCGCGGCGGGTGGCGAAATGCTTCTGGGCAAGGGATCAGGCACACCACCCGAGTATCCGTCTGCGGTTGACGTGTCTTGTGTTGGCGACCGCGGGATGTCCGGTTGGGCCGGGCCCCAGTTCTCATGTCACGCGGTCAAGATTCGCCTGGATCGGGAGACCGGTGTGGTCCGGATCCTCGAGGTCAGCACAGCCCACGACTCCGGAGTGATCATCAACCCGATCGGCGCCTCCGGCCAGGTCGAAGGTGGCGTGATGATGGGAATCGGCCAGGCGCTGACGGAGGGAACCGTCTATTCCGAAGACGGCGCGCAGGAGAATCCGGCCTTTCTCGACTACAAGCTGCAGACGATCGCCGATGCCCCGCCCATCAGCATCCACTTCGCCGAGGTTTACACGCCGGGAATGGGCCCACATGGTTCCAAGTCCGTCGCGGAGGCTCCCAACGTGGCCACGGCGGCCGCGATATCAAATGCCATCACAAAGCTGATCGGCCAGCCGGTTCCCCACCTACCGATGACAGCCCCGCGGGTGTGGGAGACGATGCAGCGACGAGGTGAGGGGTGAGCTTCACGATCGCCGAATCTGTTGACGAGGCGCTGGCCGCGCTGGCCGCCGGAGCCCGCCCCGTCGCGGGCGGAACCGATCTGGTGGTTGGCACCCGACAGGGCAAGGCAGACCTGCCGCCATCTTTGGTGGCCATCGACCGGATCGAAGAGTTGGACCACATCGAATCGGGAGAGCACGGCATCCGAATCGGGGCCACGGTGACACATTCCCGATTGACAGTCGAACCGACGATTGTGAGCGACTACACCGCACTCGCCGATGCTGCTGCCCTTGTCGGGTCGCCATCGACCCGGAACATCGGCACGCTCGGTGGCAACATCATGAACGCCTCTCCCGCCATGGATACCGGCGCGCCCTTGATGGTCCTGGGCGCGGTAGTGCAACTCCGTTCCGCGGGGGGATCGCGGGCCGTGGAATTGTCAGATCTATGGACCGGACCCGGTCAGACGAGCGCTACGGCAGATGAACTGTGTGTGGCCATTGAAATCCCGTCGCGACCGGAGCGGTCTGGCAGCGCTTACGTGCGCTTGGAGTATCGCCGGGCGATGGAGATCGCAGTGGTAGGCGCTGCGGCGAGCGTCACGCTTGCCGATGATGGAACAATCGTCGACGGTGCGGTGGCGCTCACGGCGGTTGCCCCCACGATCATCGAGGTCGGCAGCGCCGGTACGTCGATGACCGGTCTCCTGCCAGATGCAGCAGCAGCCGTTATTGCCAGCGCTGCCTCTGACGTAGCCCGACCCATCAGCGACCTCAGAGGGAGCGAATCGTATCGCCGCCACACCGTGGGCGTCATGGCTACCAGAGCCGTGGATGCTGCGGCCCGCAGAGCGGCTGGCGAGGAGATCAGCGTTCCCGTCAACCGGGCTATCGGGGTGGGAGCGTCCCGATGACTGAGCCGATCACACTCAACGTCAACGGGATGGACTACTCGGTCGACGTCGACACGGGTCGCAACCTGCTCGGCGTACTCCGCACCGAGATCGGGCTCACCGGGACCAAAGAGGGTTGCGACGACTCCGAGTGCGGCGCATGCATGGTGCTGCTCGATGGTCAGCCGGTGAACTCGTGTTCGTACCTGGCGATGCAGGCTCAGGGAAGGTCGGTGACGACCATCGAAGGCGTCATGTCCGCCGACGGGCTAGACGCCCTACAGCGAAGCCTTCTCGAGGAGGGTGGCGTTCAGTGCGGGTTCTGCACACCCGGCATGATCATGTCGGCGCATGCCTTGCTCGACCACAATCCGAGCCCGACCGAGGAGGAGATCCGGATCGGGTTGTCGGGCAATCTCTGTCGATGCACCGGATACGCCAAGATTCTGGCGGCCGTCACCCGAGTGGCGTCGGACGACTGAGGCGCGATTACGGATACTCACGGCTGGGCGGCACAGGCGCTGGCCGACGCGAGGCCCGCGGTGTTCTGGTCCGACCGTTACGACGCACCGCCGCTCACCCCGCCACTCGGAACCGACGTCACGGCCGATCTCACGATCATCGGCGGTGGTTTCACCGGCCTGTGGGCGGCGATTCAAGCACTCGAGGAGCAGCCAGGCCTGAAGGTGGTTGTGGTCGAAAGCGACCGATGTGGCTTCGGTGCCAGCTCACGCAATGGTGGCTTCTGCATCAGCTCGCTCACCCACGGCGTGGAGAATGGGCTCTCCC
>Ga0255054_10002475_pt1 | contig 10540 bp, 8 predicted proteins | sample JV7_2_23_MG_FD_188634 | JGI IMG/M metagenome (GOLD analysis project Ga0255054, IMG submission 188634) | Seawater microbial communities from Jervis Inlet, British Columbia, Canada - JV7_2_23 | ecosystem: Environmental > Aquatic > Marine > Inlet | place: Canada: British Columbia | collected... | reverse complement strand
GCAGGGTCTGCTTTGGGCAACTACGATGGCGCATTCGTGTGCGCAGACATTCGGCGAGCTAAACGTTTGTGGCAGTATAAAGACGGGGACTTGCCGATTTTCTCCTCCCCGGCAGTTGGAAAAGAGGTTGTGGTTTTCGGATCGCGAGACAAGCGGGTTCATTGCCTAAAACGAGAGAACGGTAAGGTAGTCTGGACATTTGATACGCTTGGGGAGGTTGACAGTTCGCCGGTTATTTGCTCAGACAAGGTGGTGGTCGGCTCGAATGACGGTCGGCTATACTTGCTTAAACTGGCCGACGGAAAACAGTTGTGGTCATATCCGATAGGTGAGCCTATAGTTTCATCACCGGCGGTGGCCAGCGGGGTTGTGGTAGTGGGCTGCGATGACGGTTACGTATATGCGTTCGGACCTGACAACTGAGAAGTGAGTGAGCTATGAGGATCGTTCAAATAACACCCGGCTCCGGCGGCAGCTTCTATTGCGAGAACTGTCTGCGCGACTCGGTCCTGGTCAGACAGATTCTCAAGCTGGGGCACGATGTTGTGATGGTGCCTATGTATCTGCCGCTGGGGATTGATCGGGACCAGCGTGTTCAGGACACGCCCATTTTTTTCGGGGGTATCAATGTGTACCTTCAGCAGAAGTTGGGGCTTTTCAGGCGGACTCCCCGCTGGCTCGATCGTTTGTTCGATTCGGAGAAGCTGTTGGAATGGGCCAGCCGACGGATCGGTATGACCAGCGCCAGACAGCTGGGCCAAACCACTGTCTCGATGCTGCGAGGGGAGCAGGGACGACAGAAAAAAGAACTACACAGATTATTGCAGTGGCTTAGCGAACAATCCCCCAAGCCCAACGTAGTTTGTCTTTCTAATATTTTGCTGGCAGGCTTGGTTCGGCCCCTCAAGGCTGAGTTAGGTGTGGCCGTTGTGTCTTTGCTGCAAGACGAGGATGGATTCTTGGACGGACTGGCGGCACCTTATTCGCAGCAGGCCTGGGAGCTGGTGGGCGAATGTTGTGGCGATGTGGACGGTTTTATAGCGGTCAGCAGATATTACGCCGAGGTCATGCAGCAGAGGCTGGGCATCGGTGAAGACAGAATGCATGTTGTGCCAGCTGGAGTTTGGCCGGATAGGTATGAGCCGGCCGGGACAGCTCCGGCAGTGCCGACCGTCGGCTATCTCTCGCGAATGTGTCCGGATCGGGGACTAGATACGCTTGTTGAGGCCTTTACTATACTCAAAGCCAAGGATGGACTAAAAGATGTCAGACTGCGGATAGCCGGCGGGGCTACGGTCAGCGACAGGGCTTTTGTGAATCAAATTAGGAAGAACTTGCATCGGCAGGGTCTGCTTGAATACGTTGAATTCCTAACGGATTTTGACTGGCCCGACAGAGCTAATTTCCTGAATAGTCTTTCCGTTCTGTGCGTGCCGGAGAAACATCCGGTGGCCGGTGGGGTCTATGTACTGGAGGCCTGGGCAACGGGCGTGCCGGTCGTTGAGCCGGACATGGGCGCCTTCCACGAGCTCGTGGGCGAAACAGGCGGGGGGCTACTCTATGAGCCGGGAAATGCCCAGGCGCTGGCTGACTCTCTGGGAGCATTACTCAGCGATCCGCAGCGCTCTGTGAAAATTGGACAACGCGGCAGAGACGCAGTCTGCAAGCAGTACAATATAGAGCACACCGCCGAGAGGATGGTGCAAGTATTCGATAAGGTTGCGAGCGGGTATAGGTGAGATCGAAGATGCTTGAGCTGATACATGTAGCCAAAGATTATCCCTCGCCCGGCCGGGCTGGAAGCTTCACGGTTTTGAAAGACATTACGCTGAAGATCTCAGGGGGTGAGTCGCTGGCTGTGGTTGGCCCCTCCGGCAGCGGCAAGAGCACGCTTTTGAATATCATTGGTGCGTTGGACCGTCCCAGCCGCGGGAAGGTCCTGCTGGACGGTAAAGATTTGGGCAAACTCCCAGATTCAGCCTTGGCCAAGCTGCGGAGCGGCCGGATCGGCTTCGTGTTTCAACTGCACCATCTCTTGCCGCAGTGTACGGTCCTGGAGAACGTGCTCTTGCCGACGATTGCGGCCGGAAACAGCAAGTTGCGAAAACAGGCCCAGCCGAGGGCTGCTGAACTTCTTGAACGGGTGGGACTGAGGGGTCTGGAAAATCATCGGCCGGGTGAGCTGTCCGGCGGGCAACGACAGCGAGCAGCGGTGGTGCGGGCCTTGATTAACAAGCCTGAGCTTCTTTTGGCCGACGAGCCGACCGGCTCGCTCGACGCAGACAACGCTGAAGACATATCCGATTTGCTCGTGGAACTAAACCGCAGCGAACAAGTAACACTGATAGTCGTAACACATTGGCCAAATTTAGCTGAGAAGATGGCAAAGGTGCTGTATCTGGCCGACGGATGTCTGCAGGAAAGAACAAATTCGGCATGAGTCTTATTAAACTCATCTGCAAAAGCCTCTCGTTTTACTGGCGGACGAACCTGAGCGTGTTGCTGGCCGCTGTGGTTACGGTTGCGGTGCTGTGCGGGGCGCTTCTGGTAGGCGATTCGGTGCGCTACAGTCTGCGGGCTGCGGCCAAGGCCCGGCTGGGCAGGACCGAATTCGCCCTAGCAGGTTCCACAGATTTTTTTAGGTCCGCTTTAGCCGACGATCTGGCCAAGGAGTTGGGAGCGACGGTAGCTCCTGTTTTGCACATCAAGGGCTTGATCTCTAACAGTGATGGATCTCGGCGGGCGAACAGGGTCGAAGTGCTGGGGGTGGAAGAGAGGTTTTATCATCTCGGAAAAGCTGAGAATATGTTCGGCGGTGAATTAAACGAGGGTGTTGTTTTGAACGAACCTCTGGCGCGAAAACTAGGGGTCCAGACCGGAGATGAGGTCGTTCTGCGAATCGCCAAGCCCAGTCTGATGCCCCGGGATGCGCCAATTGGATCGGATGCGGATTCATCGATCGCTTTTCGGATTACGATCAAGGCTGTGGCGGATGAGTCGGCATTCGGGCGTTTCAGCCTGCAGGCTAATCAAAGCTGGCCTTTGAACGTCTTTGTGCCGCTTGAATGGTTGCAGGACAAGATCGGCATAAGCGAACAGGCAAATGTGGTGCTGGTGGGGGAACAGAACGGGCAAGAGCTGCAGCTGGAAGAACTCAACAAGACAATAGGACGGTGCTGGAGACTGGCTGATGCGGGACTTGAACTGCGGAGGCTCAACGAGCAAGGACGTCTTGAGATACGCAGCAATCGAGTTTTTATCAGCGACAATCTGAGCGAAGCAGCTTTACATGCAGCGGACGAAGCGGTCGGCATATTGAGCTATTTTGTCAACGAGTTGCGCTTGGGCCGCAGGTCAACGCCCTACTCCATGGTAGCTGCGATCGGGAACTCGGGTTCTAAATTCAGCAGCATTATTCCCGCTGGGATGAAAGATAATGAGATTGTCATAAACGAATGGCTGGCTAAAGATTTGGGGGCCAAACAGGGAAACAACATCGAGCTGACTTATTTCGTGGCCGGGGCTATGCGGAAGCTGACCGAACGCAAAGAAAGTTTTGTTGTTCGCAGGATCGCGCCGATTGAAGGTGCTGGGGCTGATCGTGAGTTGATGCCAGAGTTTCCGGGCCTGGTAGATGTTGACAACTGCCGAGACTGGCAGCCGGGTATTCCGATAGACCTCGATAAGATTCGGCGGCATGACGAGGAATACTGGGATAAATACAAAGGTACGCCCAAAGCATTCATAACGCTGCAGGCCGGCAGGAATATCTGGGCCAACAGGTACGGCAATCTGACGGCAGTGAGGTATCCGTTGAATGGTGATCCCAAGAGAATAACGGAGAACATATTGGACGCCGTGGATCCGGCTTCGGTTGGTTTGTTCTTCCGGCCCGTGCGAGCGGAGGCTTTTGAGGCGGCTGAGCAGGCCACGGATTTCGGCCAATTGTTTCTGGGATTCAGTTTCTTCCTGATTGCCGCTGCGGCTGTGCTGATGGGATTGATTTTTCTCTTTGGGATAGAGAGTCGGACCCAGCAGGTGGGAATACTCAAGGCCATGGGTTTTTCGGCAGGGCAGATAAAGAGGCTATTACTCGCCGAAGGAGCTGTCTTAGCAGTTCTGGGGGCTTTTGGCGGAACGATGGGGGGCATGCTGTTGACCAAGGCTATGATAGGCGGGCTGGCCAGCATCTGGCGGACGGCAGTGAGCGGCAGTGCAATTACGTTTCACGCGGAGGTTTCGACGCTGCTGATCGGGGGTCTGATGGGAGTGGTTATATCTCTTGCTGTGATTTGGCTGGCATTGGTCGGGAGACTGCGCAGCAGCCCCCATGAGCTTTTGGCTGGCTATCCGAGAGGGCAGTTCTTCGGAGCTGGAAAGATGCCTGCCGGTAAAGCAGGGCTCTTATTGGCTGCTACTGCAGGAGCAGCAGCGGTGGCAGTGCTTTCAGTTATGGCGCTAAACACAGGCAGGACTGCAGCAGGGGCTTTTTTCGCAGCAGGGGCGTTGCTACTGTTGGCTGGGCTTGGTCTGAGCCAGTGGCTGCTGTCTTTGCTTGGCGGCGGTCTGGAGCAATCGGCTGAGTCACTGCCCGGATTGAGTCTGCGGAATATGACCAGACGTCGGGGGCGAAGTTTGGCGGTGGTATGGCTGCTGGCCTGCGGAGTATTTCTGGTAGTTGCCGTCGGAGCTAACAGGCACGACCCGGCCAGCCAGGCCGGTGAAAGGCAGTCAGGAACCGGCGGGTTTGAATTGTTCGGTGAGTCAACCGTCAGTATTTTGCATGATTTGAACAGCACGGACGGACGTATTAGACTTGGTGTGGATGCGGATGAACTCAGGGGTGTGGATATTATTCAATTGCGAAGCTACGAGGGAGATGAGGCGAGCTGCTTGAACCTCAACCGGGCCGGCAAGCCACAATTGCTCGGTGTAAATCCAAAGCGGCTGGCAGCGTTAGGCGCATTTGCTTTCAGCAAGAATATCGAGAGCGTAAGCAGGAGTGACGGCTGGGGAATGCTCGAAGAGCCTTTTGGTCGGGATGTCGTGCCGGCAGTCGGGGACTCGGCTACTATAACCTGGGCCTTGGGCAAATCCGTCGGCGATAAGATTGATTACGTCGATCAGAGGGGCCTTGAGTTCAGCGTGTTGATTGTTGGCATGATAGAGACGTCGATTCTGCAGGGCAGCCTGGTTATTTCGGAAGAGCACTTCATGGAGCGTTTCCCGGGTGTGGAAGGTTACCAGACTTTTCTGATGGATGTGCCCGAAAGGATAGCGCCGGCTGTTATGAGTTTGTTGGGAAGGAAACTGGGAGACTTCGGCCTAGAACTCACACCAGCGGCAGAGAAATTGGCCGGCTTTATTGCCGTAGAAAACACTTACCTTTCGATATTTCAACTGCTGGGAGGTTTAGGCCTGGTGCTTGGCAGCGGCGGGGTTGGGCTGGTTGTTCTGCGCAATGTTCTGGATAGGCGTGGTGAATTAGCCATGCTGCGGGCGGTGGGTTTTGAAAGGAATTGGCTCAAACGAATGATTTTCTATGAGCATACAGCCATGTTCTCGGCCGGCCTAGTCATAGGTTTGGTATCGGGGCTGGTGGCTGTGGGGCCGGTGCTGATATCAGGGGGTGCTAAAGTTCCTTATCTGTCAGTGTCTCTTACGATAGCTGCGATCTTGCTGAGCGGCACGCTATGGATCTGGGTGGCGGCGACGCTGGCGATGAAAGGTGAGATGCTTGGGGCTTTGAGAAACGAATGAGGTCCATGTTTTGGAAGTGAGACAGCATGAAGAAATTCATTGCCAGCTGGATAGTCCCAATCGTCTTGGCTTCGGTTGGGGTGATATTTGTGTATGTGTGGGTTAATCTCGATACGGCATCGGAGTTGAGCGAGAGGCTGCCGGGCACGTCGGGCCCTGGGATTTTGGTCGATGAATCGCAGCCGACTGGTCCGATTCGGGGCGAGTTGATTAGATTCGACGGTGTGGCCTCGGAGTTGCCAGGCGGCTGGCCTCGCTTCAGAGGAGAACAATTCGATAACATAAGCCGCGAAGACTATGCGCTTGCGACGTCCTGGCCTGCGGAAGGTCCAAAGGTTCTATGGTCACTTGACGTGGGCGAGGGCTATGCCGGAGCGGCCGTCTTGAACGGCAGGGTGTACATTCTGGATTACGATAGGGAAAACCGTGCTGATGCTGTCAGATGTTTGTCTCTTGATGACGGGCGGGAGATCTGGCGCTACTCGTATCCGGTTAAGGTCAAGCGCAATCATGGCATGAGCCGAACCGTGCCGGCTGTTACGGATAAATTTATAGTTACTCTGGGACCGAAATGCCACGTTACCTGCCTGGATTCCCAGACGGGAGAATTCCTGTGGATGAAGAATTTGGTCGGAGAATTCTCAGCCAAGGTTCCGCTGTGGTACGCTGGCCAATGCCCACTGATAGATAACGGTAGAGCAATAATCGCTACCGGCGGAGATGCCTTGTTGATAGCCGTGGACTGTGCGACAGGGCAACTCGTCTGGAAAAGCCCAAATCCGCTAGGCTGGAAAATGACGCACTCTTCGATTATGCTGGCCGAGTTCGGCGGAAAACGCATATACGTTTATTGCGGCAGCGGGGGCGTTGCGGGAATCTCGGCTGAGGACGGGAGCATTTTGTGGCAGAGCACTGAGTGGCGTATCCGCATTGCTACCATTGCCTCGCCTTTAGTGATAGGAGAGGGGAGGATTTTTCTATCGGGGGGGTATAACTCCGGCAGCATGATGTTGGAGGTCAAGAATCAACAAGACCGCATAACAGCACAGCCGGCCTTCAAACTCGGGGCGGAGGTTTTTGGTGCGACGCAGCACACGCCGATTTTCTATGAAGGCTATATCTACGGAGTTCGCCCGGATGGCCAATTGGTTTGTCTGAGTACCGACGGACGGGTCGTGTGGACAAGCGGCAGTGCCCATCGCTTCGGACTCGGGCCTTATATGATCGCCCATGGTCTAATATATGCCATGAATGACATGGGTGTGTTGACGTTGGTAAAGGCGACACCGGCAGGGTACAGGCAGCTGGCCCAGGCGAAAGTATTAGAAGGTCCTGATTCGTGGGGACCGATGGCTGTGGCTTCGGGTAGGTTGATATTGCGGGATTTGAAGCAGATGATTTGCCTGGATATATCAGAGCGATAGAATTAGGTTTATTAAATTGCTATAATTGTTAGCTGATCTGGCATTGGCTAATGGCTGGAGGCGCCTGATAATGAACCGTTCAGGTATAAGCAGGATTGCCGTGCTTGTGGGCTTGCTCATCGTAGCGGCTGTGGTTGTTGCAGTCGTTGCCTTAATGCGCATTGACGTTACGGGCCAAAAAGGCAGCGGGCTGGGCAGCGAGTTCGACTATGATCTTGAGCAGATGGGAAGAATAGATCCGGAGCTTATTCTCTATCAAGAGTCAGCTGAAAGCATCAGCACAGGTTTTGAGAGGGCCCGGGCAATTGCGGTCGGGCCAGGGGACAAGGTGTATGTTGCCGGCGACAAGGCCATACGAGTTTTCGAACGGGCTGGCGTTCTTGCCGGTGAAATACTTTTGGCCGATGCACCTACGTGCCTGACTATAGATACTGACGGAAACATCTATGCCGGAGTCGCAGACCATGTTGAAGTTCATGGTGACTCGGTTGGTAAGAACGCCACAACTTGGCCCGGACTCGGCGAGAAAACCGTTTTGACTAGTATTGCAGTGGTCGGTAACGACATATATGTGGCTGACGCGGGCAATAGGGTGGTTATTCGCTACAACGCAACGGGGAAATTGGTAAATCGTATCGGCCAAAAAGACCGCCAGCGAGGTATCGACGGTTTTGTGGTTCCCAGCCCTAATTTTGATTTGGCTGTTGCTGATGATGGACTGCTGCGAGTGGTCAATCCGGGTTGGCACCGTATTGAAGCCTATACCCCCGAAGGTGACCTGGAGTTCTGGTGGGGTAAGTTTTCGATGAAGATTGACGGCTTCTGCGGATGCTGCAATCCGACGAATTTCGCGATGCTGGCTGACGGCAGTTTCATCACCAGCGAGAAGGGCCTGACTAGAGTGAAGATATATGACCCGCAGGGAAAGTTCGTGGGCGTAGTGGCTGGGCCCCAGCGGCTGCTCGGACACGGTGATTCGAGCGTCTGCAAGACGGTGGCAGAGTGTCAGCAGAGCAGCTTCGATGTAGCCGTTGATTCGGCTGGTCGAATCCTGGTTCTGGATACACTTAGGAACGAAGTGAGAGTATTCGTCAGGAAGAAGGCTAATTCATGAGCCAAACCGAACCTGAAAATCCAAGCCGTAGGGAATTGCTGGCCAACGGAGTGAGATACACTGCGTTGGGGGCGTTGGCCTGTGTCGGCGGGGCTGCGATGCTGAAGAGGCGACGGCTGGTCAAGGAGGGCAAATGTATCGGTGGGCAAATTTGCCGAAGGTGTGAAATTATTAAGCAGTGTTCGCTACCCCAAGCTTTGTCTGCCAAGAAAGTGTTAGGTAAAGGTAGTCATGGCTGAAAACAACCACGATATGAACAGAAGAGATTTTCTGAAGACCGGCGCGGGCACAGCGTGTTTGGCGGGCCTGGGGGGCTTGACCTGGCTGGCGAGGGGCAAGAAGAGTAAATCGCATACGGTCTGGCAACTCGACCCGCATGTGTGTGTATCGTGCGGAAACTGTGAGAACCACTGCGTTCTGGAGATCTCGGCTGTCAAGTGCGTCCATGCCTTTGCCATGTGCGGCTATTGCAACCTTTGCACGGGTTTTCTCAGACCCGATCCGGTAACACTGGACAGTGGAGCCGAGAATGAGCCTTGCCCGACCGGAGCTATCAAGCGCACCTTCATTGAAGACCCTTATTACGAATACACCATCGACGAGTCTCTGTGCATTGGTTGCGGCAAGTGTGTAAAGGGCTGCGCCGCGTTTGGCAACGGGTCGCTATTTTTGCAGGTTCGGCATGACCGGTGTTTGAACTGCAATGAATGCTCTATTGCGGCAGCCTGTCCTTCGGGGGCCTACAAAAGAGTACCTGCCGAGAATCCCTATCTGCTGAAGGACGTGAGCCACTCTTGAAGACCAACTTGCCTGTCATCTACTGCCTTCTGAGTATTGCGCTTATGCAAGGGGTGGCCTGGGGCATCGAGCGGTTTGCACCTCCTGATTTCGAAAGCGGTCACCAACTCCCTCAACCAACTACGCCGGAGCCGAGAGAGAGCGTTCTGGAGTATCTGGACGTTGTGGTACTCTTTCTGGCCCTGGTACTAGCCAGCTATCTGGTGCTGAAACGACGCAGCCGTAAGTTAATATTCGTTCTGATGATCTTTTCCATAGTTTATTTCGGCTTTTGGCGCAAGGGGTGCATCTGTCCGATAGGGGCGATCCAGAACGCTGTGTTCACCGTTTTCGACGCGGACTATGCTGCCTCGATAACGGTGGTCCTGTTCTTTCTGCTGCCGCTGGCGTTTACGCTTTTTTTCGGGCGGGTGTTTTGCGCTGGGGTCTGCCCGCTGGGGGCGATTCAGGATGTTTTTCTGCTAAAGCCTATTAGCGTCCCGCCGTGGCTGGAAAGTGCGTTGCGTCTGCTGGCCTATGCCTACCTGGGCCTGGCAGTTCTTCTTGCCGCCACGGGATGTGCGTTCGTCATCTGCAGGTACGATCCGTTCATTGGTTTTTTCCGGATGAGTGCCACTTTGAACATGTTGATAGTAGGGGCGTGCTTTCTGCTGGTGGGCATTTTCGTCGGCCGTCCCTATTGCCGGTTCTTTTGTCCATATGGGATTATACTTAGGCTTATTTCGCGGATCTCCAGATGGCGAGTGACCATTACGCCCGACGAGTGCATCAAGTGCCGCTTGTGCCAGGACGCTTGCCCGTTCGGGGCCATTGAAGAGCCCACGGCCGAATGGGCCGGACAAGATTATGACAAGGGCAAGAAGATACTGGCGATTGCTCTTGGTATTTTGCCTGTCTTGATATTGCTCGGCGGCTGGGGCGTCTCGCGCACTGCCGGGAAGATGTCCCGCATGCATCCCACGGTAAAGCTGGCTGACCGTATTTACTTGGAAGAAAGCGGGCAGGCAAAGGATACCACCGATGCCAGCGCAGCTTTTAGAGGTACGGGACGGAGCGTGGAGGAGCTTTACGCGGAGACTGCGAGCATTCAGTTTGCTGTGGGCCGGGGCAGCTGGATCCTTGGCGGATTTCTCGGCCTTGTGATCGGACTAAAGCTTATAATGCATTGCGTAAGACGACCGAGAACAGATTACCAGGCCGACAAGGCCCAGTGTCTTGCCTGCGGGCGGTGTTTTAAATACTGTCCGAGGGAGCGTCTGAGATTGGCAAAACTTCGTGAGCAGACTGCGAGCAAGGGGTAATAGCTGTGGGCGAGCGGCAAGCTGAAAATACCGAGACGGTCAGTCAATTGCGGAAGACCGCAATCCGGTCGGCAGTTGTATCGGGGGCGTTCTCCCTGATCGTGGCTGGGTTGCTCCTGGTGAACTATTTGCAGATCAAAGTA
>Ga0255054_10002474_pt1 | contig 10541 bp, 10 predicted proteins | sample JV7_2_23_MG_FD_188634 | JGI IMG/M metagenome (GOLD analysis project Ga0255054, IMG submission 188634) | Seawater microbial communities from Jervis Inlet, British Columbia, Canada - JV7_2_23 | ecosystem: Environmental > Aquatic > Marine > Inlet | place: Canada: British Columbia | collected... | reverse complement strand
GTAGTACAACCCATCCCAGTCATCGAACAGGCGCACGACCTCGCCAGATGGATCGTTCATGTCGCGATAGTAAAGGCCATTGGTCTGATAGCCGTCGAACACGCCGATGATGAGGTAGCGGCCGTCCTCGGTAAGCCGCGCCGCGGGGTTTCGTGTGTCGTGATCGGTGATCTCGTAGATCAGTTCGTCCGCGGACTGCGGATCGCCTATGTCATGATGGTGGATCTTCACCTGCAGGTCATCGTTCGCCTCACCCTCAGCGCCTCCGACCACCCAGGGGTAGCGGCTGTAGTAGAAACCGCCGGAATCGCGATCCCAGGACACCCCGGTGAACTTGGTGCCCTCGATCAGGTCGGCCAAGTCCTCCCCGGCGTTGATATCGTGGACATGCCAGGTCTTCCAGTCCGAGCCGCCGTCTGAGGTTGAGTAAGCAACCAGAGCCCCGTCCGGGCTGACAGAAAAAGTGGACAACGCGATTGTCGCGTCGTCCGAGAATGTGTTTGGGTCAATCATCACGCGGGCTTCCGCGGACAGATCGTCGGTCACGTAGAGGACGTCCTGGTCCTGGGTGCCGTCATTGCGGTTGTAGAAATAGCGGCCGCCCTCGGAGACCGGCACACGGTAGCGCTCGAAGCTCCAGAGCTCGTCGATGCGTCGGGCAACGCGCTCGCGCACCGGGATCGCTTCGAGGTATGGGCTCGCGATCTCGTTTTGCGCCTTGACGAATGCGGCGATCTCGTCACTGTTCAGATCCTCCATCCATCGGTAAGGGTCGGCGACCGCCTCGCCGAAGTAGTCGTCCGTATGATCGCTGCGCGCTGCTGCTGAGTACGTCAGTGCGGAGGAGCCAGCCTCTGGTTCCGAATGATCCGTGGTTGCATCACAGGCGCTCAACACACAGGCAGTGAGGCCGAGGGTGAGGATGTTCGTAATCTGCATGTCGTCGCTCCTTAACAGAGGACGCAAGTATAAGTCAGTCAGTTACACGTTGAATATTGATGACGACTCGAATCCGTCAAATTCCATACCGGTCAGATGCTGTCACTAGAGCAGAAATACTTCCTCTATGGCCAGGTCGAAAGTCGTTGCAACCTTATGAGCCAACAACAGGGAAGGATTGTATTTACCCTTCTCCAGGAAAACGATCGTCTCGCGCCTGACGTCGACCGTTTTGGCCAGATCGGCCTGCGTCATTCCCCGAGACGCTCTTAGCTCCTTAATTTTCGTTTTCATCTTAGCCTCGCCTCAGGTACGCCCTGATACCCATAAAAACGATCATCGATAGCAAAAGCCCGCCACCCAGCATAGTTTCGGTATCGGGAATGAATTGTTGGAACGCGAAGATCGCGAACCAGATAAAGAGGGAAGCATTGAATGAGTAGTACCCAGCCTTGTACTGAATCTGTGTACTCAATTCATCCTCTACCGCAAATCCTTCTTTTTCCTCCTTGTACCGCCGCATGTGAATAAAAAACGCATAGATCCCCGCAATCATGATCATAGCGAATATGAAAACACCCAATCCTTTGGGTATATAGTCCCAGTGATTCAGGGCGACGAATCCCCAGACGGAGAACATGAACAGCAGGGAAACAGGAAGAATGGTACTTTTGGATTTACTCATGGCACTCACCGTTTGTTATGTATTTCTAACAAGGCAATGTTAGAAATATACCACACGCTTGTCAAGCCTTTTCTTGATCTAAATTGGCGTACTGATTTGGAATAAGGTTGCTATTTGAGTGACCGCTTTTGGTGTTTTGGCCATTCAACATCAGGCCATGCTTACCCGCCTATGCGTAGAGGCCCTTTTGACTGATTCCAGGCTGGCCGATCAGGTCTGGGAATTGTGGAGCGCAGGGGTAATTACGAATTGAGTTGCCGCGATAGCGTGGCTTATATTGGCAATGTCTGATCGTCACGGGGAGATGACTTTATGAAAAGCGTACTGCGGATTCTTATGCTCGTTCTCGTATGGGCACCTGCAGTTGTTGACGCGAGTGATCCCATATTGAACATGGAGGATGTGCCTATTTCTTTGAAAGCGGACGGAACCTCATTTACAGATCAAGAAGTGAGGGCCGCCATTATTGAGGGATGTATGGCGAAGGGCTGGTTGCCTATAGTGGATAACGAAGGAGCGATCCGCGCCACAATACTCGTACGTCAAACGCACTTCGCTGAAGTAGAGATAACGTACACGCCAAAAACGTACTCGATTACATACGTCTCTAGCAAGAATCTGAATTACAGCGAGGGGCAGCAGCGAATCCATAGGAACTATAACAAATGGATCGTCAATCTTTCCGCATCAATCGGCAAGGTACTTAGTAGAAACTTGTATAACACGACTCCCGCTCCGGATGCTGTCACCGATAGAGATCGAAGTGATGTCTATTCTAAAATACTGATGTTGGACGATATGCGTAACAGGGGAATCCTCACCGACGAGGAGTTTGATGCTGAGAAGACAAAACTACTCAATGGAAACTAATCGCTGGTGCCCTTTTTCGGCTAAGAAAACACAAAACTAGCCACCCAATTCACAGGGTAGGGTCAAGCGGAGATCGTCGCTTGACGGCTGCACGTGCAAGCACTGGTCCAATCTGGAATTTTAGGCTGGCTCTAACGCCCTCTAGGTACATGCCAGAATTGACGCCACTCGGTCACTTCCTCATAAACGGCAGTTACATCCGACAAAGGCAAACCTGACCAAAGTCAGGGACGCAAAGCCACGGGTCCTCGCTTCCTCCGAGAAGCCATGGATGACTCCCCGAAGGACCCAAGATCGCCGGGTTGCCGACTTCCCAGATACGATGATAGGAATATGCTAATTCGAAAGAAACTGATTGGTGCCCTCATGGCTGCCGCGATATTGACGAGTAATGCGTGTTTTGTAGTTCAACCAACTAAGGAATTGGAGGTAGTCAAAACTCCCAAATTCAAAATGAAAACGATGAGATCAGAGTCTGTAAGCAAACCGACGGTTTCGCAACGTATGGTCGGAAGCACGGAATATATGGATGACGGCAAGTTTGAATTTGAAGGTTTAGTGGGCATTGCGGCCATGAACAAGGCCTGCGAATCTGAGTACGGCCCTGGAGCACTAGCGGCGACTCGCAATATGGGAAATAATCTATACAAGTCTACGAAAATCACTAGCGGAGCATGGATAGCCCCCAGCCCCTACACGGACGTAAGGCCCCGCGATACAAAGTACGTGGCCTATTACAGCCGGGCCGTGAATTGGCAGGTCGGGCAAGAGCAATCAGATAAGGATTTGGCGATGACAGCAGCATATTGCGCCAGCTATCAATGCAACACCACAACCTGCGCCGGGCCATACATTGTTCACGAGTCGACGGAGAATATAGCGCAAATTTATTACACTATTACTCACAGGATACATTTAGGCCGCTGCGACGAGATCCGCCCAGTGGCATGTAGTGCGCCCGTCAAACTGATCCCGGATTGAAACTCCGCTGTCTGAACCGGATAGAAATTTGGCACATGCGGATACCCGTTTTGCGGGTATTCGAACAGCGGATTGAGACTCCCCTGTCTGAACCGGATAGAAATTTGCCATTCTCAACGGAAAAAGCCGGTTCTAGTTACCCAAAGTTACCTAGAACCGGCTGAGACTTTTCTATAAGTCTTTGAAAAATATGGCACTCCCTAGGGGATTCGAACCCCTGTTACCGCCGTGAGAGGGCGGCGTCCTAAACCACTAGACGAAGGGAGCGGAGTGTCATGTTGCCCGACAAATCGGGGCCGCTATTATAAGGCGGAAAAATCAATGCTCAAGTCTGTTTATCCCTAAATTTGGACGCACTCCCCGGGGATGGATTCACTTGCACAGCAAGCTCACCCCTTCGGGGCGCATTCACTGCGTTCATGCGTCTGTCGGATGGCTGCGCCATCCTCGGCTCGAACCCTTATTGATTGCCGTGAGAGGGCGGCGTCCTAAACCACTAGACGAAGGGAGCGGAGTGCAGGTATTTGCCTGCCCCAGCGGTGCGGGGGCTGCTATTATACGACCGCATATTTAATGCTCAAGCGGAATTTCGATTGAAAAACAGCGGGACCAAGAAGCCCAAGCCGCCGAAGATCATTCCCCGCGCCGCTCACAACGTCTCCCGGGACGAGATCTCCAAAAGCGCGTTGAAAGTGTTGTATCGGCTGCACAAGTCAGGTTATCAGGCGTTCCTGGTAGGCGGTTGCGTGCGCGATGCGATGCTCGAGTTGCATCCGAAGGATTTCGACGTTGCTACCAATGCGACGCCGGAGGAGGTCAGGGCGCTGTTTGGCAATTGCAGGTTGATCGGTCGGCGGTTTCGCCTCGCACACGTTCGCTTTGGGCGGGAAATCATCGAGGTTGCTACGTTTCGAGCTGCAGCAAACCACAGGGATGATGACCATGCGCACGACGAAGAAGGCCGCATTGTTCGTGACAACGTCTACGGGACGATCGAAGAAGATGTCTGGCGCAGAGATTTCACTTGTAACGCGCTCTATTACAACATTGCGGATTTCAGCATCTGGGATTACACCGGCGGCGTTCGGGACTTAGGACATCGACGCCTGGTCCTGATCGGTGATCCGGGCACACGCCTTCGCGAGGACCCGGTTCGGATGCTGCGTGCCGTGCGATTTGCGGCCAAGCTCGATTTCACGATCGATCCTGCGGTCGTTAAAGCAATGGCTGAACATTCGACCTTACTTGCCAACGTTCCGGCTGCGCGATTGTTCGACGAGTTTCTGAAACTGTTTCAGGCAGGCTTTGCGGAGCGGACCTTCGACCTTCTTCGGGAACACAATCTGTTTGCAGAACTTTTTCCGACGGTGGACAAGGAACTAAGCGCGGACCCATCGTTTCTTGAGTTTGTACGGGCTGCTTTGCAAAACACCGATCGCCGTGTCAGTTCGGGCAAGTCCGTTACGCCAATGTTTCTGATCGGCGTGTTCTTGTGGAACCCCACCAGGAAACTGGCAGCCATTCGACGATCGGAAGAAAAGATGTCCGAATCGCAGTCGCTGAGTCTCGCGTCGTATGAACTCGGGGCACAACAACAACGACGTATCGCGATCCCGCGCCGTTTCACGGTGCCGATGCGCGAGATGCTCGCGTTACAACCGCGATTTGTGCAGACACACGGCAAGCGTGCAATCAAATTGCTCGAGCATCGACGCTTTCGTGCTGCGTATGATTTCATGGTTTTACTTGCGGCGGTCGGCCAGTTCGATGCTGACAAGGCGGCGTTCTGGACCAAGGTGCAGAGCCAGTCGGCGGAAGAGCGTGCATCCAGCTTTCAGATAAGCGCACAGCCGAAAGGAAAGAGTCAGCGTCGGCGCCGCCGAAGACGTTCTAAACACTCAGGTTCGTCGTGACGGCAGGCCGCACAGACCAAACGGCCGCCTTTATTGGATTGGGCAGCAACATGGAAGAGCCAGCCCGGCAAATTGAACGCGCGATCGGACTGCTCGAAACCATTCCGGACACCGAATTGATATCCCGATCTTCCTTGTACCGGTCGGGTCCATTGGGAGGGATCGCGCAACCCGACTTCGTCAATTCCGTCGCGAAAATTCTGACGTTGCTCGATGCGCACTCCCTGCTACAGTATCTGCAGGCGATCGAGCAGTCGCAGGGGCGCGTTCGCGGCGAACGCTGGGGTCCGCGGGTCCTTGATCTGGACCTGCTGGTTTTCGGGGACGCGAAAATCGATCAGTCGACGCTTACGGTGCCGCATCCGGGCATTGCGGATCGAAATTTTGTATTGTTACCCCTGCAGGAAATTGCACCCGAGCTCATTATCCCGGGCCTCGGCTGCATTTCCGACATCGCGGTGAACCGGACCGAGCCGCGAATATCGCGAATCGATCAATAGGAAAGAGCATTTGTCTGTCAACCAGTTAAGTCGCAGCGAAAACTCCTCACGGTACATTGTTGTCGAAGGGCCGATTGGCGTTGGCAAGACGAGTTTGGCAAAGAAGCTGGCAACAAGCCTCTCGGCGGATGTCGTTCTTGAGGAAGTGTATGAGAATCCTTTTTTGGAGCGCTTCTACCGAAATGGGCAATCGGCCGCCTTGCCGGCCCAAATGTTCTTTCTGTTTGCACGCGCGCGGCAAATTGAAGATCTTCGTCAGTCCGACATGTTCACTAATGTGAGGGTCTCGGATTACCTGTTCTCGAAAGACCAGCTCTTTGCTGAATTGAACCTGAGTTCCGATGAACTGATGTTGTACAGGAAGGTTGTTGAATCGCTGCATGTCGACGCACCTGTTCCTGACCTTGTTATCTATCTGCAAGCCTCCGTCGATTCGCTTCTTGATCGTATCGCGCGCCGCGGCATCGGATTCGAACGTGCGATAGACAGGAGATACCTCGAAAAACTGACCGATGCCTATGCACGCTTCTTTCACGAATACAATGAGGGCCCGTTACTCATCGTCAATGCGTCGCAAATCGACCCGATCAATAACGAGGCGGATTATGAGCAGCTTTTTCAGCAAATAGAACGAACAACAGGTGGGCGACGTTTTTTCAATCCCGCTGCTGCCGCATTGGCCTGAACGGCCAAGCTAATTAGATACGATGTTCCGCCCTGCGTGCTTGGCGCGGTAGAGCGCTGCGTCTGCGGCGCGTATCAGCGCGTTCAAGTTGCTGCCGGTTTCGAGTTCTGCCACGCCCATCGACAGGCGAATCGGTATCTGAATGAGCGAATCGCTGCCATCATCTGTCTCGCCGCAAACAGCTTTTCTCACCCGGTCCGCGATAATAAGTGCGAGCTCTTCATCGACTTCCGGCAGCAAGACGGCAAACTCATCGCCACCATAGCGAACCAGAACGTCGCGTGGGCGAAACTGATGTTGCAAGACACTGGCGACGGCCGACAATGCGCGGTCTCCCGCCAAGTGGCCGAATTGATCGTTAAAGACCTTTAAGTTGTCTATGTCGATCATGACCAGCGAAATGGGCTTTTCGTCCTTCTCGCAGCGCTGAATTTCGCGTATGAATAGCTCTTCCATCATGTGCCGGTTGCTGAGTCCCGTCAGCGCGTCTGTGGTTGCATGGAGCTCGAACTTGCGTAGTTCTCCATAGCTGTCGGCAATGACTCGGTTGTGGCTACGAACCCGTTCGGAGAGGACGACCAACAGGTTCTTGGCGAATTTGTGTGACGCGTTGACCATGTCCCACAACACGGTCTGGTGAATTACGAGTAAGTGTGACGATTCTGCCGCGACCACGAATGCCGATGGATCGCGGTCTTCAATTATGGACATTTCGCCGACACAGGCGCCGACATGCATCGTCGCGAGGACCGGAGCATCGGGACTACCGACATGAACATCGACGCTGCCAGAAAGCACGATGAACACGTGTTCATTCTTGGCGTCTGGCGATAACAGCAATTCGCCTTCAGCCAGATCACGGCGGCTGCATTTCTGCAGCAGATCCTGCACGTCATCGGCACAGACACCCTTAAATAGCTCGAGGCCCTCGAGTAGCGAGCGTTTGTAGTCCGAGCTAATACTGAACGTTTGCGGCACTACTTCGTTCTCCTGAATAGTGTAATTCTTGCGTTAAATACAGCCAAAAAAAAACGACTGGGCCACAGTATTGCGCAAAATCACGGTGTTGTTGCGCAGCTACGATAGCTCGGATCGCGATTCTGTGAACTCCTCGTTTTCTGATTCATTGTCTTCGTGCTGCTGAAGAGCCCATTCGACATGTTCGGCGATGAGTTTAGAGTCTGAATCACGTCGTAATTCGAGCGCCGTAATGACTGCAGATGTTGTCGCCACGTTGCCAAGTGCGACTGCAATATTGCGCATCCAACTCTCATAGCCAATGCGTCGAATCGGGCTACCCGTCATTCTCTCCAGCCACTTGGCCTCGCTCCAGGAGAATAAGTCCGTCAGCTCGGCCGAGTCCAGTCCGTGCCGCGGTGAAAAGTCGCCTTCCGCTGTCGGTTCGGCAAATTTGTTCCAGGGGCAATACAACTGGCAGTCGTCGCAGCCGTAAATACGATTGCCCATCGCCTTGCGAAACTTGATTGGTATGGACCCGCGCAACTCAATCGTCAGATACGAAATGCACCGTCGCGCATCAAGTTTGTAAGGTGCGATAATCGCATCGGTTGGGCACACATCGATACATGCGCGACAGGTTCCACAGTGCCCTGTTGCTTGTTTGTCAACGGGCAACGGAAGATCTGTATACAACTCGCCGAGAAAGAACCAGGAACCGGCCTTCTGATTGATGACATTTGTGTGCTTGCCTATCCAGCCGATGCTGGCTTTTTCCGCAAGCGGTTTCTCCAGTACCGGTGCGCTGTCAACGAATACCCGATACCCGTAATCACCGATGTGTTGTCCAATCCGCGATGCGAGCTTTTGCAGTCGCGTCCGCATTAATTTGTGATAGTCGCGGCCCAGTGCATAGCGCGAGACATAAGCTTTCGACGCGTGATCGAGCAGGTCAGCGACGTGCTCCTGCTGTTCCGGCAAGTAGTCCAGGCGCGCCGATATCACGCGAATCGTGCCCGGAACGAGCTGCTCTGGCCGGCTGCGCTTCGTGCCGTGCTTGCGCATGTAATGCATCTCACCGTGCAACTCGTCGGCCAGCCACTCGTCCAGACGTGATTCAGCCTCGGACAGGTCGATATCACTGACGCCCAGCTGCTGAAAACCCAGTTCGGTTCCCCACCGGAGAATGTCGGCCTTCAGTGCCGTCATATCGTGTGTCGAATTCATAGGTGGTTGTGGCAATGCCAGTTCCTCGTCGGCTCACAGTATAATCATGGTCATGAGGACCATGCCCGAGGAAATCTATTCAGTCGCCACTGTGCGTGAGATTGATCGCACGGCGATCGAGGATATGGGAATACCCGGCTATACCCTGATGTCACGGGCCGGGGCTGAGGTTTTTAAGGAAGCGCAGCACCGCTATCCGGATGCCAGGCGGTGGCAGATTGTTTGTGGGGCTGGAAACAACGCCGGCGATGGCTACGTGCTGGCCCGGCTTGCCGACAGCGAAGGAATCGCTGTTTCCGTCGTCGCACTGGTAAATCCGGATTCTTTGCGGGGCGATGCGGCAACTGCTTACAGCGATTTTGCGGCCGACGGCGGCGTTGTTACTTCGTGGTCCGGTCATCTGGACCCCGATGCCCAGCTAATCTTCGACGGTATCCTCGGCAGCGGTTTGGAGCGAAAGGTTGACGGCGAATTCGCGGTCGCTGTCGCCATTATCAATTCGCATCAGGCTGATGTTGTTGCTCTTGATATCCCAACCGGGATTCATGGCGATTCCGGTGCTGTGATGGGCTGCGCGGTACAGGCTGATCTGACCGTGACTTTTGTCGGGTTAAAAACAGGACTATTTCAGGGTGAAGGCCCGGCGTATTGTGGCGATGTCGTCTTTGCAGGTCTCGATATTCCCGCCGCGGGTCGGGAAAAGAGCCGGGCGGAATGCAGGCTTATCGGTGACGATGGGGTGCGAAGGAGGTTGTCACCGCGCCGACGCACGGCGCACAAAGGAGATTTCGGCCACGTTCTCGTCGTCGGTGGCGGAGCGGGCATGCCTGGCGCCGTAAGGCTTTGCGGTGAAGCTGCGCTCAGATCCGGAGCAGGGCGCGTGAGCATTGCCACAGACCCCGGTCACGCCGCAAGTATCGTCGCAACGCGCCCCGAACTCATGTCACATGGCATCAGCGGCGCTAAAGACCTGGCACCTCTCCTCGAGAAAGCCGATGTCATCGCATTTGGGCCGGGTCTGGGCCAAACGCCCTGGGCAGCTGAACTTGTCGAGCGACTTGGCACCGATAAGCGACCCTCTGTCTGGGATGCGGATGCACTCAACTGGCTAGCTGAAACGCCGACATCAAGCGAGAACCGGGTGATTACACCGCACCCGGGCGAGGCCGCTACCTTGCTGGGAGTAGGTACCGCAGCGATTCAGGACGATCGCCGGGCAGCATTGCGCGGTCTGCAAGAGCGTTTTGGCGGTGTGGTGATCCTCAAAGGAGCGGGAACCCTGATATCGGCCGCTACAGGAGTGCCGTGGCTTTGCGCTGCTGGCAATCCCGGCATGGCGTCGCCCGGGATGGGCGACGTTCTGACAGGCATCATCGCATCCCTGCTTGCGCAGGGCCTGACAGCCGAAGAGGCCGCTGCCATTGGTGTCGAAGTACACGCCCGAGCAGGGGATCGGGCCGCCAGGACCGGTGAACGGGGATTACTGGCCTCAGATCTGCTGTCAGAGCTGAGAGGCATCATTAATCCATGAAGCAGCACCTGCCTGACGCCGCGGCAACCGATGCGTTCGCCGCGGAATTGCATTCAGTCCTGCCGACCGATACAGCGGGTTGGACCTTGCTGCTCGAGGGTGAGCTCGGTGCCGGAAAATCGACGTTCGCGCGAGCCCTGATTATGGCGATGGGACACAGTGGTTCCGTCCCAAGTCCGACCTACACACTCGTCGAGCCCTACCAGCTTCCCGGTAGAATAATATATCATATTGATTTATATAGAGTTTCCGA
>Ga0255054_10002473_pt1 | contig 10542 bp, 7 predicted proteins | sample JV7_2_23_MG_FD_188634 | JGI IMG/M metagenome (GOLD analysis project Ga0255054, IMG submission 188634) | Seawater microbial communities from Jervis Inlet, British Columbia, Canada - JV7_2_23 | ecosystem: Environmental > Aquatic > Marine > Inlet | place: Canada: British Columbia | collected... | reverse complement strand
ACAACCAGAATGTTCGGAGAAATTATCGAACAGGATCCGGATTGCGCGATGGCGCGCTGGGGTGCGGCAATGAGTATCTGGCATCCACTCTGGGCTCCACCAAGTAAGGACGACCTCGAGGCTGGCGCGCATATTCTGGCTACTGTAGACGACCTGCAGGCAACACCACGAGAAACAGCCTACATTGATGCATTAAAGGCGTTTTTTTCCAGCAATGACAGGAGCACACATATGATTCGTGCTCGTGCCTATGAAGAGCGCATGGGCGGTGTGTACTCCGAGAATCTTGACGATCCTGAGGCCGCAGTATTCAATGCGCTCGCATTATTGGCAACGCAAGATCCGCACGATAAGAGCTACGCGCACCAGTTTAAGTCAGCGGGTCTGCTGAACTGGGTTCGGACGTCTCAACCTGGGCATCCGGGCGTCATGCACTACCTGATCCACAGTTACGATTTTCCCGGCCTCGCGCATCTGGCGCTAGATGTGGCAGAGACCTACGCAAATGCGGCACCGGATTCCGCGCATGCCCAGCATATGCCTTCGCACATTTTCACGCGCTTGGGTCTCTGGGACCTCTCGCTATCCTCCAATCACGATTCCACGAGATCGGCGGCTGAGTATACCGAACGAGCGCACTTGCCCGGCCACTATGACGAGGGGCTGCACAGCATGGATTATCTGATGTACGCCATGTTGCAGACAGCAAGAGACAATGAGGCAAAGGAGCTGTTGCTACAACTCGGCAGCATTACGAAAACGGATACCGAGAATTTCAAGGTCGCCTATACCTATGCCGCATCGCCGGCACGTTACGTACTGGAACGGCGCGAATGGGAGGAGGCGAGAGATCTACAACCAGTTCGGGAAGATTTCGCCTGGGATGACTTTGGTTGGGCGCAATCAATTCATTTCTTTGCCCGCGGCATTGGTGCGGCTCGAAGCGGTCAGCCTGAAGTAGCGCGCCAAGAACTTGCAACTATCAAGGCACTTCAAGATGCTTTGCCGGAAACCACGTTGCCATACTGGAAAGAAGAGGTTCAGGTTCACGTTGATTCCGTAACGTCCTGGATCTTGCTGGCTGAGGGCCATGAAACGAAAGCATTGGAGCTAGCCGCGATAGCGGCAGATCGTGAAGACGCGGTAGACAAGCATCCGGTAACGCCAGGCGAAGTTCTGCCAGCGCGGGAGCTTTATGCCGACATGTTGCTAGATACCGGCAACTACGCTAATGCGCTCATTCAATACGATAGTGTGTTGAAAAGTTCTCCCAATCGATTGAATGCAATGATCGGCGCTTCAAACGCGGCATCGAAAAGCGGCGATGCTGTTCTTGCAGAGCAATACAACGCAGTGATTCGGCAGCAATCCCTCTCCGGAAATACGCAGCGAGCGGGTCTGAGTGCGATCGTCCTGTGAACGCAATAAGTCTCGGCAAACGATTCCCAAAATATCTCTCATGTACTTGATCGTATTAGGGGTGTTTCAGGGGGTAGTTTTGGGAATTCTTGCTGTAACTGATTGAAATCATTTATTTGTATCCCTGGCTTCGAACCTGGGCAGCCCAGGACCCGGATTTCACGAACGACGGGATCAAGCACGCGATTGAGGGTTAGCTTGGCTTCAAATCGAGACGATGGTGTTGCACGCGATCCCGGATCAAGGCTGCAGTGACACCCGCTTCCTTACCCAAATGTGGCCATTCGGCGACCGCGTCCACGACCTGATCTATAATGTTGTCTGGCTTCGGCAGACTAATTGAGTTTCCGACTGCGATCAGGTCCTGTCGCGTCAGGTTCTCACGCCTTCCGTTGATGCTCATTTGATGTTGATTGGTCCACTTGCCTGCGGGATTGTGTGCATAAGTGAGGTCGAACGCGGGCGAAAGTGTCCAATCACCATTCTCATCCATCAAAAACGCGATGTTCTTCGTGTGATCGTCCAGGTTTTTGGCGACCACGTTGAAGACCATGCGTCGGAACTGCTCAATGGCGTCTTTTTTGCTGAGACGCAGTTTCCGCATTACGGAAAATGCTTGCTCGTAACTGTACATGCCCGATTCATTAAAATCGAAATGTGCAAGTCCACAGAGTGATTGCATATGAATCTTGCGTCCGTCGACGCGATCAAATCGCCGGGTCATGAAATGGGCTCGTCCGTTTTCTTCGAGCAGCCTGCATTCGGTCATCTCAATCCCGGCGAGCCGCGCCATGTTGTAGTAAGCGAATTCGATTCGGCCATACTCAGCCGGCTCGCCCAGTTCAATGTCAGTTACTCCATCGAATTTCAAGATCCAGTAGTCATAGTCGGATGGCACTTCGGCCTGTCCTGAGAGCACGTGACCATGATCATTGACGGCGATGATAGCTTTAGGCCGCGCACCGCCCGCGGACGTACCGACACTAAGAATTTCCTGTATTGCTTCGGCGTCACCGTCATCCGACGCTCCCAGCTGCACAGCCAGGCCTTCGCGTTCGTTGACGATCTTCTGCGCAAGCGCGACCAATTCAGCGATCTCGATCGGCTGCGCCTTTTCTTTACGTTTGAGTATCGGCGGTGCGAACTCGAGAGCACCCATCGCTCGCGTCGCTGTGTAGCACAGCCGTTCTACCGGGCTGAAACTTTCAGGGTCGCGGCCCTGCCGCGCCAACCAGACATCAATAACGCTTCTGCCGTATTTGTCGGGCAGTGCATCGGCCAGTAGCCCCGGAAATCCAAGATACGTTCTCCTGGCAAGTTCGGGAAAAGCAAAGAATCCGTCTCCCGCTCGTGCCGCGTCGAGCCCCATGTGGATTGGCGAGATATCTAGTCCTCTGCGCAGAAATCCGGGGTCATACTCGAAAATCGCATAGCCGCGATCGTCCTGCCAGGACACGGCGCCAACGAGCTGGTCCCATAGCCGGACTTCTGCCGTTTCGACCCGTCTTACCACGCATCCTCACTGTCGTGTTTGCGGCTGCTTCGACGCCCCGACGCGCGCTTGCGCTCCTTGCCTTGTCGGCGAGCAAGTTGCAGCGGGCTGACTGTGATTTCGGGAATGAATTGGTCGAGGTGATCCAGTGCGGACAGTTCACGAAGCACGGCAATCAGCGTGGACAGCCTGCCACGACCCGACTCGAGCCCCTTAATCGCCGTTTCCGACAGGCCTGCGGCCTCGGCGAGTGCCTGCTGAGTGACGTTCCGACGCAATCGCAGTGCTCGTATGCGTGCACCGATTTCCGCTTCGATCGCTGAATCAGATAGCGAGTAATAGTCCATAACAGCTTAATAACAACCTATAAAATGGATGAAATGCAATTTACTGATTAATTTTAAACTATTATTGGAAAAATGTCTTGTAGCGGGAGCATTTAATCGATTGTTATTAATCTTTAAAGGCCTAAAATCATAATAACAGATTAAAAACCATCTATTACATATCAATCCCGGCGTGTCCCTCCGCATGGCCATGAGTCCTTCTCCGCCAGTTATTGATCTGACAGGTCTCAGCTTGACCGCCATTTGACCAGGACGTCAACCAGGAAAAGCCCGACAAATCTTCAGGATTAGCGCATTTCAGAGGAAGTCCGGGTGTGGTTGCGGCCGCGCTCATTGACCGACTCATGCATCACTGTCATGTGGTCAACATTCGAGGCAACAGCTATCGTATGCGAGAACATACCGACCTCTGGCAGGCCCTGCAGCCAGGTTATGAAGAACCACCGTCAGAATCATCCCGAGAACAAAAGGAAAAGGAGCTCAAGACGCATTGAGGATCGTCACCTCACCAAAAGCGTGCAACTTTCAGGCGCCATCAATGAGCAATTTTCGCCCGGCGTTGACACCGGGCGCGCAACTAATAGATAAGGTGTGTTCCGGAAACATGGGTTACCGATTTCGGCAGACTTTTATTTTTGGTATTCCCAAATTTTTCCCAATACAGGCGTCATGACGGCTTCTGTAGGTGGGCCTTGAATACCATCCGTCAGACGTACGTGCTCGACGACACCCCCTTCCATGATGGATGAACGCGTCGGCATTTAGGAAGCCCTCTAAACAACCACAAGTACCAGAGAATCCCGAGGACCTCTTTCGGGACCAGCGTGCCAAGATCATTGATGGCCCGTACTCAAACAAAGCAGATATCTGGCGGGAATTTCAGAAAACTGCTGTCGAAAGCCCGGATGTCCTGATTGTGCTCATCTGGGCCGCTCGTGACATATTCGGACTGGCCGATTCCCGTCACATTATGTTCAACGAAATCAAGTGAGACATACATCACTGCGTGAAAATTCGCGGCCGATATAGTCGTCATTCGGAGGATAAATAGGCTGGTCTACCTAGTCTGGCGATTCGAAATGATTAAAAAGAGACTGCGATCAGCGGGGCCCTTTCAAATGGAAAAGTCAGAACCGCTGCGAGGGATGATTCTCAGATCAGCGCTGATTCTTTTGTTGCTGGCTGTGTCGGGTTGCGCGGTGAAACCTCCCGGACCGCCGCCCATCGTAGTGACGGTTCCCGGTCCTGACCCAGCGCCACCTGTCGATGCGGAACCAATCATAAAACCATCGCCTGAACCCGGGCCAGTCGCGCCACATGTTGCGGTCGTGCTTAGCGAATCATTGCCAGCGTACACAAATGTTTCCACGGCCCTGGCTGCATATCTCGAGGATTACAAAGTTTACGATCTGGCAGACGGTAGCAGGTTGCCGCATGAGACATTTTCCGCAATCGAAGAGTCGGAAGCAGAACTCGTGATTGCAATAGGCCTGGACGCCGCGAAGCTTGCGAAATCTTTTGCCAAAGTTCCTGTAATTTTCAGCCAGGTCTTCAACGTCAATGAGAATGATCTGGTCTCAGATGAGATTAAAGGCGTCGCCGTATTGCCGCCGTTGGAATTGCAGGCCGATGCCTGGCGTGGGATGGATCCGAATTTACGAAACATCGGAGCGATTCTCGGTGCAGGTCACGAAGAGTTGATCGCAGAAGCGGAACAGGCGATGAAAAAACAGGGAATTAAATTCCACTACGCCGTCGCACAATCTGATCGGGAAACGCTGTACGTGTTCAATCGCATGATCCGCCATATCGATGGATTCCTGCTATTTCCGGATAACAGAGTCCTGAGCCGAGCGGTTTTGACTGAAATAATGAAACATGCTGCGCGCCATCGAATACAGGTCGCCGTTTTCAATGAATCATTGCTTGAGCATGGTGCTACTTTCAGTGCGAGTTCAGTTGACACAGATATCGCGCGCAAAATTGCAATTGCGCTCAATCAGATCCTCAATGGCAACATTGATGATATCGCAGCGCTAACTCCGCTGTCCGAAATTCGGTTTAAGACCAATCCTGCCATGGTGCAGAAATTCGGGCTGGATGCGGGAGGCGTAGAGATCGGCAGCTCGGTGGCGGACGCGCAATGATGCACACAATCAGAGCCTGGTTTGGCGCCGGATCGGCGGCGATCACATCGATGCGACCACGTTTGCGCCGACGCAAACGGGTTCTAGTTCACGAGATCCTGTCTCTGCAACTGGCCATCACCGCACTCATAGGTACGTTGGCAATTGCCGGACTTTACGGGGGTGGTCAATGGGTTCTGCAGGATAATTACCGGCGCTGGGCGTTTCAGTGGACTGAGGAGTTGAACGAGTTGGGCGCGCCACTTTACCTGCCGGGCGACGATGAAGTACTACTCCGCCTGGAGAGTTTCATCGACAAGTATCCGGAAATCGATCGCGTTACCTACTATCGTAAAGACGGCACGGTGATGTATTCAATGTCAAACGGGCAGCCGGATAATGTCCGAGCCGCAAGTCTGCAAAGCGATACGACGCTGGAGTTGACCGAACTCGTCAGTTCTGAGACGCCATACCTCATCGAAAGCGGTTTCACCAATGCGCGGGCTTTCGAAATTCTTGCGCCCGTGTGGACCGAGTCGATCGAGCACGACGGCCTTTTGAATTTTGATCCTACGGCAAACTCAAACCGTAGGAGGGTCAAGTTGATCGGCTTTGTCGGCGTCGACCTCGACTTCATTCCATTTCATAATCGACTGCTGACCAACATTAAAATCGCGATCAGCATTTTGCTGGCGCTCCTTATAGTTTCGGGTTTCCTTGGAAGACGTTCACTGCGACGGGCGTTGTCGGCGATATCCGATCTTCAACAACCAATTGCCGAACTTGCGAAAGGCAACCTGTCTGTTGAGTTCAAGCCGGCAAAACACCGGGAGATTTCAGAAATCGTGGAGGCGCTCGAATCGACTGCGTCGGCATTGGGCGAACGGGATGCCCGGCTTCTGAAGTTGGCTAATCAGGACGTACTGACCGGGCTTTTGAACCGTCGTCGCCTCGTCGATGAGCTAAAAAGGGAAATCGATAACATATCCGTATGCAAACTCTCGAGTGCGCTGCTGTTTATCGACCTCGATCAGTTCAAGTATATTAATGATACCTGTGGCCATCCAGCTGGTGATCGCCTCATACGTAAGGTTGCTGATCAATTGAAGCGATCGGTAGATGACAAGGGAATTGTCGCGCGATTCGGTGGCGATGAATTTGCCGTTCTTGCACATGGCATAAATAGGCACAAAGCAAAAAAGCTGGCGGAAAAGATACTCGAAGATATGCGACGACTTGCGCATATCGAGAATGACAACGTGTTTTACGTGCATTGCAGCATTGGCATCGCCATGATTACCGCGAACAATTTCGATCACGACGAGATTATCGCGCAAGCGGATATTGCTTGCCGTGAGGCCAAGGCCGGTGGACGCAACCGCTTCGACTTTTACAGCGTGTCGGAGCAGGAAGCTGAAAAGATGGTCGTTGACGTTGGCTGGATGAGCAAGCTGCGTGAGGCGATAGACAATGATCTGTTCAAGTTGCGGTATCAACCGATCGCGAAGATCTCGACAGGCCAGATTACGCACCACGAAGTGCTATTACGGATGCAGGGAGAAAACGGCAAGACCATTGATCCGGACGCCTTTCTGCCGGCAGCAGTGCGTTTCGGTTTGATGGCCGAGATCGACAGCTGGGTGGTTGAACACGCTATCGCTGCGCTGGCGGAGTATCGTAAAAAACGACCCGAATTGCGATTTGCGGTCAATTTGTCTGCCAATGCATTCGAACGACCGGACCTGACAGAGTTTGTGCGAGCAATTCTCGATAAACACGGCGTTCCGCCGACATCCGTTATCATTGAAATTACCGAGAGTCTGGCCGTGCGGCACCTTAGCTACGTGGAAAAGCAGATCGTATCCTTGCGTAAGTTGGGTTGCGAAATGGCGCTCGATGATTTTGGGAAAGGTTACAGTTCGTTTAGTTACCTGCAGCGATTACCGATGAATTACATCAAGATTGATGGTTGCTTCATCAAGGATCTTGTGAAGAATCCGGTGGACCAAAAGATGGTTCGCCTGATCGGCGAGATTTGTCGTGAAGCAGGCATGAAGACAATTGCCGAGTATGTTCAAAACGGTCCGGCAATGTCGTTGCTCGGAGATCTTGGGATCGACTTTGCCCAGGGCTATTACGTTGGCCGACCTCTAGTTACGCCGAGTACAAAAACAATGCCGATTACACTCAGCTCCAAGAGCCGCAAGCGGTCAGCGCGGGCACGTGCCTGACCCCTGGCCACTAAACCTGTTCGACTTCGTCTTCGTTCTCCTCCGGTGACCAGTCCTGAGGTGTAATGGACCCCTTTCCAGATTTGAAGCTTCGTCGAGCGTTCTAACGCTGATGCCCGAAGGGCAATGTTCGCGCCGAGGAGCGCTTAGCACGACGACAGGCGGAGCCGCGAAGCGGCAACGAGGCAGCGAAGCTGCCGTCCAATCTGTCCGGGCGCGCCACTAAATAAAAAAGGGATCTGACCGCCAACTTTAAGCTTTGTGCGAAGGGACGAGGATTAGACTTTCTCCGATGGCAACTTACTCAACTGAACTCAACTGACCCGAAGTGACGCCTGACATAACGGCCACCACATTCTTCACACCGATCTCTGGGTTCCCAGACTCGATCCAGTTCTTCATATTGAGCGTCCATGTCCTCATCGATGTATGGAAACATGGTTCCACAACAGGTACACGTTGACATTTGACACGCAAGGGCAATATCTGACTCGCTTGTATGTCGTACGCTCTCTACTCCGTGTTTACACTTCGTCATTTGAAATAGGTCTCCCTGCTCTTGTCCTTGCACCCTCTCGTAGGGCATTTGCCGCAGCTGCCTCATAGTTATTCTACACCCGTTGCAGGTATTCTGCGGCCACCGACCACCACGCCACACAAGCCGTCAGATCATCAATCTCCCGAGCATCCCAGACCTGATCAGCCAGTTCCTCATCAACCAGCAGGATCTCGATGTAGATTTGGGTGAGCATGGCCGGAGGATTCCGTGCTCGTGGAGCTATTGCGCGCGGCAAATTCAGGCTATTTGCGCAAAACCAGCAATTCACTGGCGAGCAGAATGGGAAGGGGAAGATTGGAACGGACAGGCTCATTCCAGGGGGCAGAGTATGTCGGATTGTGCCGAACCCTGCCCGCTCCAAATAGAGCGTAATGATCCCTTGTTTTAGGACGGATTCAAATTCGTAAATCTACCTATGGATAGGTGCGAGAACCCGGACCCGACCGTACAGACACTGTCAGAATTACGCTCGCCTTAATGGCGGCTCTCAGGACCGGCCGGGGAAGCGGCCGTTGAGCTGATAGGATGACGACAGGCTGCATTCGATCCGTAGCGGAGTGCGCCAGGCAAAGCTGGCAAAGGATAGGAGATGAAAGTTCTCTACGCGGTAAAGTGTAGCCAACAACCGCGACCCCGAGTGATGTACGTTACCCGTGAGGGTGGTTGTGAAGGGTTCACAGGGGAGATCATGGGCTGGGTATTGAGCGGCGAAAGTGGCCGAATTTCGAGGTGCCGATCTCGTTCTGCTGAAGAGAAGGCAACATAATTTCATGCGCAGAAGGCCAGTGTGGAATGGACCTTGCGCCGTCGTAGACCCCATGCACGTGGAGACATCCTTTGAGCGGAACCTGGGAGATCTCATTCACGCCCGGACAGGCCCGGGCCGGTTCATGAAGGCATAAACCGGACGATGAACAGGTACGTGGATGAGAAGTCGGACAGCGTTATAGTACTGACGAAGCCATCGAACAAAGAGGGCTTGCCCTCGGCGGAGACGGTGGAGGGAAGGACGCTGCCTGAGGGGAACAGCGATCAGGAGACCGCAGTCCGGACACAGAGCCGGGCAGCTGCGTCGAACGATCTGATGGCTGTGCGTAGAGCAGGACAACAGGATGTAGACACGAAGTGCCTGATGCGTTCTCATCTTGTGCAGTAGTTTTGCTCATGCGTTAGTACCTGAAGGAGGAGCCCGGTGCGTTAGTAGCGCGCGCCGGGATCTGTGAGGGGGGTGCCGGGTGACCGGCATTCCTACCGCGACTCCCAACTAAAGACGATACTTGCTCGTCAAACGTCGCCTGCAACATGGCCAATCCGTAACGAATAAGGCACCTCATGAAAAGACCGACGACAAGAACAGCGGCCGGCACTCCAAACTGACTGGATCGAATGTCATCCAATAACGTCCGTTTATTTGCAGTCTGTATGTTGGCCGCATTCGTTATAGCCGGCTTTTTGGCTCCTTATGGGATCCTGGTCGGGCCGATTGCGGATGCGTTCGCGATGGAGATCGGTGTAATCGGGTCGCTGTTTTCGTTTTTCACGGGAGGCATTTTTGTAGGCTACATCGTCGCTTTCTACATATTTATTCAAGTTAAGGTCAAGACCATCATTGTAGTTGGATACGGTGTTGTTGCTCTCGCCGTAACCTCCATCTTCCTGGCGCCAGGGATAGTTACGCTTTCGACGGCACTAGCCGTAATCGGGTTTTGCTGCAGCCTCATCGTTTGCGGTTCAGTGACGCTAATCAGCCAGACCTGGCATGGGAAACAACGTCAGAGCGCACTGGTTGCGCAGGATGCTGCGTTTAACGGCGGCGGCATATTTTTTACCGCCATAACGGCACATCTAATTGGAAAGAACCTTTCCTGGCAGGTTGGTTACGTCTCGCCGGCGTTATTCGCGTTAATGACAATTGTACTTACAATATTCACACGGTTAAGAATCACCGAGCAAACGGAACAAAAAAGCAACGAAACGACCGAATGGAATGCCGGAATCATATTGGTCGGCGTCGCTGTCATGATTTTTATGGCGGCAAAGCTGACTGTTATCGTTTGGGCGCCGCAATACCTGGAGCAGGAATTCGGTGCCTCGCCCCGTCAGGCTAGCGATGTAATGTCCAATGTCTTCCAAGCTGCTTTTTTTGGTTCGTTAGTTGGAACGTATGTCGTATCTAAAGTCCGAATTCATCATTTTCTTGCCATGATGATTTCGATTGGTGTGATTGCAACCCTGGTGATGCTTATCACGGAGGACTTGCAGGTGGTTACGGCAATGGGGTACTTATTCGGGCTGTCCGTTTCGGCCACATTTAATTCGTATATGGCGTTCGCCCTTAGTTTCGTAAGCGCTCCAAACCACAAGAATG
>Ga0255054_10002472_pt1 | contig 10544 bp, 13 predicted proteins | sample JV7_2_23_MG_FD_188634 | JGI IMG/M metagenome (GOLD analysis project Ga0255054, IMG submission 188634) | Seawater microbial communities from Jervis Inlet, British Columbia, Canada - JV7_2_23 | ecosystem: Environmental > Aquatic > Marine > Inlet | place: Canada: British Columbia | collected... | reverse complement strand
ACCAGACTGGAAAAGTCTTTTTGACGCACACTTCTTTGAGGGGAAAATACGTGCATCGGTTATCAATCGGCTCGAGGACCACCGAGGAGCGTCATGTAAAAGAAGCGTGGGAGCTGATAAAAACAAAAGCAGCAGAAGTATTAAAGTAATTTTCGTTTGCACTTTTGACTGCTGCCATTAATTTTGATAAGAGAGGTAGACAGAAATACAATTTGAAGAGAGAAGACGATTATTCCTTTCGCTCGGTTCAATCCGCGAAATCTCGCATTATTAACGCTGGATCAGGTAGCAATTTCAAGGAGATGAATAATGAAACTTAAAATTGATGCTAAGATTTTTGAGAAATTTCCAGAATTAAAATTAGGGGCTGTCACGGCCAAAAATGTCGATAACCATGGTCTTAGCGATGAGATCATGCAAGTGATCCGAGAAAGAGAAAAGGAAATAAGAGAGAATTATGATACTGAAACACTCTCTCTGCAGCCAAAAATTAACTCTTGGAGGGGGGCTTATTCGTCTTTTGGAGCCAAACCTAAGAAATACAAGAGTTCGGTTGAAAGTCTTTATCGAATGATCTTGAAAGGGCTTGATTTAAGACACATCAATAAGATCGTTGATTTATTCAACTTTATTTCCATAAAGCACATGATCCCTGCTGGGGGAGATGATCTGACAAAAGTGGATGGAGATATCACCTTAAAGTTCGCCGTCGGAGATGAACCCTTCACTGCCCTCAATTCTAAGGAGAAGGGAACTGCCAAAGAAGGAGAAGTCGTCTACGCGGACAGCAAAGAGATCCTTTGCAGAAGATGGAACTGGAGGGAATGTGATAAGACAAAAATGACAGAAGAGACCAAAGACGTCATTCTGGTTGTCGAAGCGCTTCCTCCTGTAACGAAAGAAGAATTAGATGAAGTTGAGGAGGAATTAAGCCGGTTGGTTACAAAATATTGCGGAGGGGAAATTAGAACAGCTATCCTGGATGATGGGAAAAGAGAGATTGAAGTTTAATCTAAATAATCATTTTTTTTATAAATAATGTGGGTTTGATGAATCAAACCCCTACAGAAAAAACAATTAGATGTGGCCTTGATTTATCAAGCCCCTGCATAACTCAGCCACTTTTCGTATTCTTGAATATTTCCTTGTACAGCATCTTTGTAAGTTCTGGTTAATTTTTTGGTTATGTCTCCTGCCTTGCCTGAGCCTATTGTGTATTCTTTTTTCTCTGCCTGAGGGTTCGAGCCATCTGCCACACTAATAACAGACACGATTTCAACGGCCGTACCTGTGAAAAAGATCTCATCGGCCTGGAGAATATCCTCCTTTGTCATGGATCCAATACGGGTTTCAAGGCCGAGGCCTTTGGCCATCTCCAGCACGCTTGCTCGAGTGATTCCCTCAAGGACGGATTCTGTCTTATCATTGGTTTTAAGAACTCCTTCCTTTACTATGAAAATGTTCTCTCCGGGACCTTCAGCTATGTTTCCTTCAAGGTTAAGGAAAACTGCCTCATCATATCCCAGGGAACGGGCTTCCATACCGCAAATAGCTGACTGGACATAGACACCGCCGAGTTTAGCCGTCATTTTTAACTGGGAGTGATGAATCCTTTTCCAGGGGGTGATATAAACATGAGCTCCTTTCTCCGTTTTTTCCCCAAGATAGGCTCCCCAATCCCAGGCCCCGATTGTTAATTCCACAGGAGAGAATTTTGGCACAAGACCCAGGTTTCCAAAAGAATAAAACAGGAGGGGGCGAATATAAGCGGATTCAAGTTTGTTTTCCTTTATGACTGATTTAATTGCCTCAATTATTTCCTCTTTGCTGTATGGCACTTCCATGGATAAAGTTGAAGCTGAATGGAAAAACCTGTCCACGTGCTCAGGAAGGCGAAAAACCGCAGGTCCTTTAGAAGTCTTATAGGCGCGGATTCCTTCGAAGACTGAGGTGCCATAATGGAGGGCATGGCTCATGACGTGAATGTTGGGATGATTCCAATCATAAAGTTTTCCCATGTACCAGAACTTTTTTGCCTGGGGGAAATAGGTGTTATTAAACATTATAACTCCTTGTATTATGCTTATATATTATGAAAATAATTTCCTCTTGTTTCATTAAATCTCAGGCATTACTTATTTTTTATGGCTTTTAGAACTACAAAGCCCCCCCTTCCAAAACCTCTTTTTGGCTGCTCTATATCTTTGATATCTGGAGGAGGCTGGAAGAGAGTTTGAAAAGCCTCTTCGAATTCCACATCGATGTTTTTAAAAATTTCAAGAACTTCTTCCGGGATTAGAAAACTGAAACCGGCGTAAGATTTGTCTTGAGCCGCTTTCTGTTCATGAAATTCTCCCCATAAACTATTCCTGTCCATTATGCCCAAGATTAATGTGCCGTCCTTCTTTAATGTTCTTGCTGCCTCTTTTAAGAAACGGAGGGGATCATCAACAAGTTCTATTGTAAACACAATTAGGACATAATGAAAAGATTCATTTTTAAACGGAAGGTTTTCACCAAAGCCCTGGATGACACTAATATTTCTTTGCTTTGCAAGTTTGAGCATATTGAATGAGGGATCCAAGCCATAAGGGACAGATAAAAGAGAAGCGACCCTTCCTGTTCCCACTCCTATCTCCAAACCCAAGCCAGAAGGCATCACTTTCTCCAGAGCTTTTATCTCTGTTTGATAAAAGGCCTGATGAGTATCATACCACTCATCAAATTCCTGCCAGTTTTTTTCATAATGTGCTACTTTTTCTTTGCTCATAGAAGTTAAGGTTTGAGACGGAATTCCCAGGCACACCAGACATCAGGAGGGTGAGGATCAGGGGGACAAACCAAGCATGTTGTTGCAATCCGGGGGTCTATTGTTTTGGCAAAGCCGCTGTATTCAACGATTCCCACTGATTTGCAAGGAAAATCAGGGAGCCCCTGCCTTTTTCTTGCCTCCTGGACTCGGCATCTGTTCATGCGGAAGACACAGTGAGTGTCGCTTATTTCTTTTATTTCCTGGATATTGATATGCGCATAGAGCCTGAATTTGAGAGCTTGAGCAAGAGCAGGGATTCCTGCCCCTGGTCCTATCCCAAGTCTATCCATGATTCTTCTAGCTTCGAATACAGTGAACTTTTCCCAGGCTTTCCGGTCAAGCTCCATGGCAGCCTCGATTCCGAATTTATCTTCAACTGCCCGAAACCAGAGACCGTCGTGAGTTAACCAGTTCTTTGAAGCATCTTCCAGTAGTCCGATGAGCTCGTCCTTTGACAAATCATTGACTTCCTTCATGCTGACTCCTCATTTTAATTAATATTTCATTTTGGCTCAAAATATTTTAATCCCTTATGGATGACAGACTTAATTTTTCCTTCTTCAAGGAGGAAGTTCAGATATTTTATGACCTCATTTTTGTGTTTTCCTAAAGAGTTGGAGATATCAGCCAGAGTAACTGGCCTTCTTTGAATCAGGGAAAATATTGCTCCTTCAAGATTTTCTGGGGTCGATTTTTGCGCTTCTCTAGAGAATTCAGCGATGATCTCGCAGTTTGCGCCGAAGATTTTTTTTATTTTTTCAAGTTCTCTCAGGCTCAAAGACCGAGCAAACTCTTCAGCAGGAGGGCGGATAACTGTGTTGAGCTGTATCTTATCAGGCTTTATCTTGGCGATGGCTTCTTTAAGCTTCCTGATATGAGAAGGAGAATCGTTCACTCCTTTAACCAGCATTATCTCCAGCCAGATTGAGCCCTTAAATTCCTGGCGAAGCTTCCGCAGGCCTTCTATGATTTCTTCAAGTTTGAGGGAGGAGTGAGGTCGGTTAACTTTGACGAAAATCTCTTGGGTAGCTGCGTCCAAAGAAGGAACAACTAGATCTGCATCCATCAAGGCATTTCTTGTGCTTTTTTGAGAGAGGAGTGTGCTATTGGTTAAGACGGCCACAGGAATTGACGTGATTTTTCTTATTTCTCTGATGAGTTTTCCCAAGATCTTGTTTAAAGTAGGTTCTCCTGAGCCTGAAAATGTCATGTAGTCAATCCGCTGACCTGAGGAAAGTTTCTTTTTTATTTGGGAGAGTATTTCTGACGAGGATAAATATTCTTTTCTATGGATAGTTTTTTTGGTTGTGGGGCCGAGTTGACAGTAGATACAGTTAAGAGAGCATTTCTTAAAAGGAATGATATCTATTCCAAGAGAGAACCCCAGGCGTCTTGAAGGAACAGGCCCGTAGATATGAATGGTCTGGCTTTTATCTTCCTTTATACTCACGGCGTCTGTGGTCAACCTCTATCTTTATAGACCTCGATGAATCTTCTTAGGGAACGGTCAAAAGTTCTCTCTACATCATCAGGGAAAAAACAGGCAGGAAGTTCTTTCATGCCCCAGTGATACTGGATGCATTCGCAGCAGATTCCCTTTCGGCTGCACGGTTCATAGGAGCAGTTGCATTTTTCCATATTTTTTTCACTATTGCATTCTTTCATTGTAGACTCCATCGATAATAAGATAATTATAAGCTCATGTTTTCCTGTGATGTTTTTTTCATGGAGCTCTTTTCTGGTAAAGATAGTCAGCTAAGGCTCGTCTTAGTGTTTCTGCCGCGAGCTGGGCGCAATGGACATCAGATTGAGGCAATCCTCCGAGTCTTTTTAATATCTCGTCAGCACTGACCAAACCCAGAGCTTGAATGAAGGATTTATTCAGAGCCAATTCTGTGGCTACACTTCCGCAAACAATTGATGTTCCACAGCCATCGGTTTGAAATCCGCATTCTGAAATATTTTCCTTATCTGTTCTTAGGTACATCTCCATCGTATCTCCACAGGGGCCTTTCACTTTAGCCTGGCCATCTGGGTTCGCAATTTTTCTGAAGTTTCGGGGGTTTTGCCAGTGATCGATTACAGTTTCAGAGTATCGTTTTCTTAATTGTTCCATAATTTGTTTCTGGAGTTCTTGAGCAAATTTGTCTACGTCTTTGGCCATGGTTCTCTTTTTTCAGAAAGATTCAAAAAAATTTCGCCTCTGAGTTCCTCACGCTTGATTTGATGAGGAATCAAAGATGAAGATATATTTAAGCGAAGAGTTATTATATCAAAATAATAATTTAATCAAAAACATAGAGATTTTTCATTTCTTCATTAAAGAAGCAATGACATCCTTTAATTCTTGCATGGTAAAGAAATATCTTTTTCTAAGTCTTCCTATGGTTTCATTGAGAGGAGCATTCGAGGGAACGCCTAGTTTGTCTGCGATCTTGCGGGCAGGAATACCTGTTTTGTCTTCTAAATCATAAAGAGTCATTCGACCTGTAATCAAGATTCCGGATATGTCTTCAGCCAATCTTCCTCTTGTCAATGTTTCTTCATGCTCTTCCCCATGAGTTTCCTTATGCTTTTCTTCGTGTATTGGGTGTCTTTCTTTTGATATCTGTTGCCGCCTTGCTCTTTCTCCATCTCTTATTCCATAGTCTTCATAAGCACCTGGAACCTTTGGGTAAAGGGACCAGAAAAGAAAGAGCACGAGGAAAGAGGCGATAGCTGTGAGGATCAGTGCGGTAGCCCATCTTCCTTTGAAAATCTGACGCGCTTTGGTCTTTATCCACTTCCAGCTAAGAATAAGATGGATGATTATGAGTGCAGAAAAAATAATAGATAGGTATAAATGAATATTTCCCCATTGATGCCGGTGAAGCCACAGGAAATATTTGGCGCTTTCCGGGGCTGTGGGTCCTTTGGGAATGAAAAGGCCCAAGAGAAACCCGATAAAGGCAATTCCCACGATGCAAAGAAAAAGAAGCGTATCTACCAGATATTGCCAATCTGTTTTTTTCATTTTTTAATTACCTCTCTACCAATTAATTCGTCTAGTATTTGCCACATTTTTTTTATTTCCTTCGATACAGAATTATTTGTATATTCAGTAAGAGGAATTCCCTGAACCATGGATTTTGTGACTTCTTCATCAAAAGGTATTTTTCCTACAAGAGGTATAGAATTTTTTTCGCACCAGCTTTCGATTTGAGCAGAGTTTTGAAGATTGAGATCGTATTTATTGATGCAGCAGGCTGTTTGAGTTTTGAAATGATGGGCCATTTGAATCACTCGTTCCATATCATGAATTCCGGAAAGAGAGGGTTCAGTTACGACCAATGCCAGATCTGTCCCGGAAAGGGAAGCAATAACCGGGCAGCCTATTCCTGGAGGACCGTCGATGATGATAAAATTCAGTTTATTGTTCTCAGCGATTTCTTTTGCCTTTTTTCTGACCTCAGTTACCAACTTCCCTGAACTTTCCTCAGCAATTCCAAGCCTGGCGTGGACAAAGGGTCCGTATTTGGTTTGAGAGATAAACCATTCTCCGGCGATACTCTGTTCCATTTTTATTGCTTCTACAGGACAGATGTAAGAACAGACTCCGCATCCTTCACAGGATATAGGATCGATGATTACTTCTCCCTCGTCTTTCTCGCTAATCGCTCCAAAGCGGCAGGTGTTTACACATTCACCACATCCAGTGCAATTTTCTTGTTCGATCCTTGCTTTCATTCCACCTGTAAATTGATGTGTTTCTTGAATTTCTGGATGAAGGAGGAGATAGAGATTAGCAGCATCGACATCGCAGTCGGCGATTACTTTTTTTTGAGCAAGGGTGGCGAAGCAAGCTGAGATAATCGTTTTTCCTGTTCCGCCCTTGCCGCTTATGACAACCAGTTGCTTCATTTTATTAATTTTTCCACCTTTTTGAATAGTTCAAGAAATTTTTGTTTGTAAGCAGGTTGGGTTTCGATGATAGTTTTTCCCTCAGAGTAGGCCACAGCAATATTTCTATCTGTGGGTATGGTCATCAAGACAGGAATATTTTCTTTAAGGCAATACTCCTGAACTTGCTTATCCCCTATATCAGCTCGATTGAGGATAACACCGAATGGAATTCTTAGCTCTCTTAAGGTTTCAACAGCTAAGCGCAGATCGTTGAGGCCAAAAGGAGTCGGTTCAGTAACCAGAAGAGATACATCGCTTCCTTTAACAGATTCAACCACCGGACAAGATGTTCCTGGGGGAGCGTCGATAATGATTGTCCGCGTGGCATCCATATGCTTCTTCACTTCCCTTATGAGGGGAGGAGACATGGCTTGGCCGATATCGAGTTTTCCGTGGATGAACTGGAGGCCATTAGCTGCTCCAAACTCCATGACGCCTATTCTCTGCCCTTTCTCTTTTATGGCTTGCTCAGGACAAAGGAGGCTGCATCCTCCACATCCGTGACAGAGCTCTGGGAAAACCAGGACATTGTCTTTAAGGACTGCTAGAGTATTGTAAGCGCAAACTTCGGCACATTTCCCGCAATAGGTGCATTTTTCTTCCACAATCTCGGGGATGGGAAGGAAAACAGGCTGAGATTGATGAATTCGAGGCTTCAGGAAAAAATGAGCGTTGGGTTCTTCAACATCGCAGTCTAAAAACTGTACGGAACAGGAACCTTCCAAGGATAGCGCTAAATTGACGGCGATGGTTGTCTTTCCTGTTCCTCCTTTTCCGCTGGCGATTGAGAGTATCATTAGACTTTAATCTCTTTTCCTACACCTATTTCTATAAAATCATCTTTGTATTCTTTAGCAAAAAGTCTGCGAGCATCATCTCCGGAACAATGGCCTGGTCCTACTTTTTTCACTCCTGATTTCCGAAAATGATCTATAATTTCATTTATTTCCTTTTCATAAAAGGCAGCCAAGTGGAAGCCACCAAAGACCATGTGAATATCTTTTTTTAAGAGTTCTTTAGCTTTGGTGATGATATTAGTGATCCTGGGATGCGCGCAGCCTGTTATCAAGATAATGCCTTTGTCCGTATCCAAGACCAAGGACTGCTCTTTGATCCAGCCTGGAATTACCCCTGTGCTGTAGGCTCCACGGCATATTTTTTGAAAGTTATCCACTTCTGCAACAGACACGCCCTTTTTTTTGATGACATTCTTGAAGCTTGAAGAGAAGAATTCAGGAAGCCAGACTTCAATTTTAGAATTTTGCTCCAGAAGGGCGTCCAGGCCTCCTGTGTGATCTCTATGGGCATGGGAAAGGAAAACAAGATCAATCTCTTCAGGAAGGATTCCGAGTTTTTCCATGTTGGAAAGCAAGCTTCGTCCGTTTGTGCCTGTATCGAAGAGGATGGATTTCTCCAATCCTTTGATGAAGCAGGAGAAACCCCAGTCCCTCTCGAGCTTTTCGTCAAAAGGATTGTTATCGTAGACTATTGTCATCAGGATTGGATGAGTGTTATTCATTTATAATCAAAATTTAATTGTATCTGAGCAAAAGACGGTTCTAAGTCCTTCTTTAATCTTTTCGGCACACTCCTCCGTCTGAACAGGGAGGAGTTTCGCAGCGGTCTGTTTCACCGCAGCAGGTTAAACCTTTTGCAGAAGAATTTCCTGTTTTAATAACCGCGGGGGTAGAGAATATTTTTTGGAGATTTTTGCTGTTGCACTGAGAACAGGACAAATCAATTTCTTGATGAAGCGAACGGACAAAGACTTCGGTGACTTTTCCACATTCCTTGCATTTATATTCATAAATAGGCATTTTTGTGCTCTAACGAGTCATTTTAGTCCCGCATTTAGGGCAGGACCTCTGGTAACAGGGAAAACCTCTCTGATGTGGAACTCTGGCTCCACATGAGGGGCATACACAGTAATCTCCTGGGCCTCCACCTCTGCCGCCCATCCAACCACGGCCTCCACCTCCTCCTTGTTGTCCTCCTCCTTGCATCTTAACCTCCTTTCTTAATTGTAAGCTTCCATAATTTTCTTATCTTCTTTCATCAAGTCTCCAGCAATTTCCTCCATGTTCATCCTTTTCCAGAAAGATAGCTTATTATGCGCTTCTAAATACTTTAAGGGAATAGGATGAGTTCCGATGATCACGGGCAATTCGTAGTAAGACTCTATGAATTCTTTAAAATGGCGAATTCGAGGGCAGGGAGGATAGCCGACAACAAGTCCTGTTGCTAAATGGATTACTTCTGCTCCATTATTTTTCATCTCTTCAGGGACATATTCTATATTCCCTCCCGGACAGCTTCCACAGTAGGAAAAGCCAACAACTTCAACAAGTTCATCTTTCGGATAGCGGGAAAAACCTCCAGCTCTTTCTCTAATGGCTCTAAAACATTTTCCACCGCCGCAGTCTTGGTATCTGCCGCAAATGATGATTCCTATTTTTTTCATTTATGCTCCTTTTTAAAGATGAGACTTTATCAAAGTTTATGGCGAACAGTCGTTCAATGAGCTTTTGTTTCCGGAATGCTTTCGACTATTTTCATAAAAGCTTTACTTGCTTCAGAATCAGGGTGGGTGCCAATAAAAGGCTTTCCCTCGTCTGAAGAGATAACAATTTGGGGGTCAATAGGAATTTTTCCTAAAAATGGAACTCCCAATTCAAGGGCCACTTTTTTACCTCCGCCTTCTTTAAAGAGGTCAATTTCTTTTCCGCAGTGGGGACAGGTCATACCGCTCATGTTTTCAATTATCCCCAGTATTTTCAGATTAAGGCTTTTGGCAAAAGCCACCGCCTTTCTGGAATCCATAAGGGAAACTTCTTGAGGTGTAGTCACCACGATCGCTCCTGTAGCGGGAATAAGCTGGGCAACAGAGAGGGGTTCATCGCCAGTGCCCGGAGGGGAGTCGATAATAAGCCAATCCAGTTCTCCCCAATCCACATCCCCTAAGAATTGCTGGATGGCTTTCATCTTCAGCGGTCCACGCCAGATAACCGGAAGATTGGGGTTCTGCAAAAGAAAAGACATAGAGACTAATTTCAAATTCTCGCTCACATCTACCGCCCTTATCCCATCAGGAGAGAGATCCATTTTTTTGCCTTCAACTCCCAGCATTTTGGCTAAATTAGGACCGTGGATATCCACATCCAGAAGCCCAACCTTCAATCCTTTCCTGGCAAAAGCAAGGGCGAGATTAGCGGCGACCGTGCTTTTTCCTACTCCGCCTTTTCCGCTGAAAACAAGAAGCCTGTTTCTAATCTTGGCTAAAGTCCTTGATACTTTTATTTCTTCTTCCTTCATTAGTTCTTCTTTTGTTTTCGGCGACATTAATTCTCCTCAGATTTGAGTTCTAAGAGTGCATCCTCGACTTTTCCGCTTATGCCCGTTATAACTTTAGTTCCTGAGGATTGAAGAACCCTTTGTGCGTTTGGGCCACAATTTCCTGTCAATACGGCTCCAACATTTTTACTTGATATGAGCTGGGCAGTTTGTATTCCTGCCCCCAGTGCAGCATCGATGTTTGGGTTGCGAACAACTTCAAAATCCATGGTCTCGGGGTCAACGAATAAAAAATATTGAGCTCTACCAAAACTTGGGTCCACTTCTGCACCAAGGTCTTTTCCTTTTGATGTGATACAGATTTTAGTTCCTGCTGGCTGCTGGATTCCTTCTCCATGGTGATCACAGGGAGAATGTTCTTCTGGTCCATGTTTGTGGCCGCATAAATCATCACCCGCTTCAAGTTCCTGCTTCATGAATTTTTCGATAACTTTATCTA
>Ga0255054_10002469_pt1 | contig 10551 bp, 7 predicted proteins | sample JV7_2_23_MG_FD_188634 | JGI IMG/M metagenome (GOLD analysis project Ga0255054, IMG submission 188634) | Seawater microbial communities from Jervis Inlet, British Columbia, Canada - JV7_2_23 | ecosystem: Environmental > Aquatic > Marine > Inlet | place: Canada: British Columbia | collected... | reverse complement strand
ATCCCCTCCGCGGGTCGCCGGATCATAGGTGCAGTGAAGCTCGACGATTTCCCCCGTGGCGGGATCTTTGACGGCATCCACGCAAGTGATAAAATAGGCGTAGCGCAGACGGACCTCGCGGCCGGGTGCCAGGCGGAAGAACTTTTTGGGCGGGTCTTCCATAAAATCGTCCCGTTCAATATAAAGCTCGCGGGAAAAGGGCACCTTGCGGGTTCCCGCCGACGGATCTCCCGGGTTGTTGATAGCTTCCAGTTCCTCTTCGTTGTCTGCGGGATAGTTATCGATGATGACTTTTAAGGGACGCAGCACACCCATTACCCGGGGGGCGGTTTTGTTCAAATTTTCGCGGACGCAGTATTCCAGCAACGCCATGTCGACCATGCTGTCGGCTTTGGCTACCCCGATGCGATCACAAAAATTGCGCAGCGCCTCCGGCGGATAGCCTCTGCGGCGCACGCCGGAAATGGTCGGCATGCGCGGATCATCCCAGCCATCCACATGGCCTTCCTCAACCAGTCGAATGAGTTTACGCTTGCTCAATACGGTAAAACTCAGATTCAAGCGGGCAAACTCGATCTGCTGGGGATGGAAGACTTCCAGGTTGTCCAGCACCCAATCGTACAATTCGCGATTGGATTCAAATTCGAGGGTGCAGTTGGAGTGGGTGATCCCTTCGATGGAATCCGACAGGCAGTGGGTGAAATCATACATCGGATAAATGCACCACATTTTTGCGGTGCGATAATGGGAGACATGCTTAATGCGATAAAGGGTCGGGTCGCGCATGATGATATTGGGCGAGGCCATGTTGATTTTGGCCCTCAGCACGTGTTCCCCGTCCTTGAATTCGCCGGCCCGCATGCGTTCGAACAAATCCAGATTATCTTCGATGGATCGCTCCCGGTAGGAGCTGTTTTTGCCGGGGGCCGTCAGGGTCCCGCGGTATTGCCGGATTTCATCCGCACTTAAACTGTCTACGTAAGCCTTACCGGCCTTGATCAGCTGCACGGCATATTCGAAAAGCTGCTCGAAGTAATTGGATGCATAATACTCCCGATCTCCCCAGCCGTACCCCAACCAGCGCACGTCTTTTTTAATAGAATCAACGTACTCAATTTCTTCTTTGCTTGGATCGGTGTCATCATAGCGCAAATTGCATAGTCCGTTGTATTGTTCAGCCAGACCAAAGTTGAGGCATATGGACTTGGCGTGTCCGATGTGCAGATAGCCGTTGGGCTCCGGGGGAAACCGGGTATGGACCCTGCCGTCGTTTTTGCCTGCTTTTAAGTCTTCATCAATAATGTGCTTGATGAAGTTTGGGGCCGAATCTGAAGCGGCTGAATTTTTCTTTTGAATTTCATTTCGGGTTGGTGTCATGGTCTTTTCCTCAACAATTGGAATATATCGCTTTAGTGTCTAATCATTTTTAACAGAATTTTCCATATTCTGGCAAGGTTAAAAGTAACAATAGATTTGACCAATCAATCAAATTTTATTAAGATTAAGCATAAAGATACTCATTACCGGAATTTATATATGAAAAAAGGCAACACAACCGATCCCAACCAAACTGTCTTCGAGAATACCAGGTCCTTTATAAAAGACAGCACTCAGCATCCCTATCTGGTGATTTTTATCGGCCAGGACAGGGGTAAACGTCATAAACTCAGACCCGGCAGCATGACCATTGGCCGATCGCCCCAGGCGGATATCCTCATTGAGGATGACTGGGCTTCCCGCATTAATTGTGTTATCCACTGGAAAGATGATGTCTTTGAACTCGAGGACCGGGATTCGACCAACGGGACCTATGTGAATACCCATAAAATCACACGGATCCAGGTGCCACCGGGAGTTCCCATCCAGGTCGGTCACTCGCTTCTGAAAATTGAGTACAAGGATGAAGCCGAACTTCAGTTGGAGAAAAATCTTCATCGCAGTGCCTCCATTGACGGATTAACCGGTATATTCAACCGCCAGTATTTTATGAAACGGGCGGCCGAAGAACTGTCGTATGCCCGTCGGCATCATCGTTCCCTTGGTGTCATTATGATTGATATTGACCATTTTAAGCTCATCAATGATACCTATGGTCATCAAATGGGGGATTTTGTCCTGAACCGATTTGCGAGCATTATTAAGGCCAACAAGCGGCCCGAGGATGTGTTTGCGCGTTATGGCGGGGAAGAATTCATTATCCTGCCGCGCGGTGACCTTAGCAAAGAGGGGATGCACCTTCACTGCGAGCGTTTCCGCCAGACGATTGAGACTTCTGAATTCGCTTTCGGTGAAACACGTGTGCGGATTACAATCTCGCTTGGTTTCCACCTGGCAATGGTGGTCGATGGCGATCAGAAGCCTTCAATTGACGAATGGATTGGTAAAGCCGACGAGGCCCTCTATCGAGCCAAAGATCTGGGACGCAACCGTACGGAATGTTTGGCTTGAATCATAATAAATAAAAAATGCTGGGCCTTTCGACGCATTCGACTGGCTCAGCGCAGGCAGGCTCAAAGCCATTTCTCCGCGTTCATAAAACTATCAAGTATTTCATCCTGGCCGGAGGCCCTGAGTCCCTCGACTTTGCTCGGGACCTTGAGTTTATCGAAAGGCAAAAAAAGGGCATGCATCAATTTCTTTTGATGATGTCCTTTTTGCGTCGAAATGGCTGGGGGACCAGGATTCGAACCTGAGTTAACGGGGCCAGAACCCGTCGTCCTGCCGCTAGACGATCCCCCAGCAGTGTGTAAACGTATTTACTACAGAATATAATTGAACGCGTCAAGTGATTTAGTTAAATAGAGTAATAGTTGAATAGTTAATTAGGTTAGGATGGTTGAGATCGTTGAGATCGTTTAGATGGCTTGGATCGTTTTCACGACCCAAACGATCCAAACGAACATAACGATCTAAACGTTCCAAACCATTTCAACCATCCCTTCCTTCTATAAATTGGATCGCTTTTTTAAGGCGCGGCAGCACCCGCTCCTTGCCCAGAATCGCTATAATTTCGAAGATGCCCGGGCTGGCGGTTCGGCCGGTCAGCGCCACCCGCACCGGCTGGGCGATTTTACCCAGCTTAAGGCCGGTTTCATCCATCACCGCCTTAAATACCTCTTCCAGATTCGAATGGCTGTAATCTTCCAGGGCAGCGAGTTTCTCAGTCAGGATCTTCACAGGCTCCAGGGCGGCCGGTTTGAGGAATTTTTGGGCCGCTTTTTCTTCATAGCTGATATCGTCCAAATAATAAAACAGGGCCGCCTCGGCCATGTCTTCAAGGGTTTTGCTGCGGGGCTGCAGGGTTTCAATGGCCTGCAGAATATAATTACCTTCCTTGATTTCAATGCCGTTGTTTTTTAGAAACGGTTTCAACGGATCGACCAGATCCCCGGGGGACGCCGCCATGATGTGTTCGGCGTTGATCGCCAGCAGCTTGTCGAGATCAAAAATTCCGGCCGAACGCCCGATGTTTCGCAGATCAAATACCTCGATCAGTTCATCGCGGGTAAAAAACTCCTGGTCTCCGTGGGACCATCCGAGACGAACCAGATAGTTTATCAGGGCTTCGGGCAAAAAGCCCATGTCCCGGTACGCGGTGACCGACATCGCTCCGTGACGCTTGCTCAGACGGGTGCGGTCGTTTCCCAGCACCATGGGCACATGACCGAAGGTGGGCAGCGGACTTCCCAGAGCCTTATACAGCAGTATCTGTTTGGGCGTGTTCATGACATGGTCGTCACCGCGAATAACGGTATTGATGTTCATGGTGATGTCGTCGACCACGACGACAAAATTATAGGTGGGCGTGCCGTCGCTGCGGCAAATGACAAAATCATCCAGCTCATCATTCTGAAATACCATATGACCTTTGATCACATCGTCAACCACGGTTGTGCCACTAAGGGGGGCTTTGAAGCGCACCACGGCCTTATCCGACGGCCCCAGTCCCTTTTCGCGACAAGTGCCGTCATAACGCGGTTTGGCCCCGGTTGCCATGGCCTTTTGCCGCATGACGTCAATTTGCTCGGGCGAACAGGTGCAATAATAGGCCCGGTCGGAGTCTATGAGTTTTTGAATATATTCCCGGTAGATATCGAAACGCTGGGTCTGGAAGTAGGGCCCCTCGTCCCAGTCGATACCGAGCCACTGCAGGGCCTCAAAAATGGCATCCACCGAGGCCTGGGTGGAGCGTTCGGCATCCGTATCCTCGATTCGCAGGACAAATTTGCCTTTCATGTGCCGGGCATATAACCAGTTGAATATTGCCGTGCGGGCGCCTCCCACGTGGAGGTAACCGGTGGGGCTCGGCGGAAACCGTGTAATTATTTGTTCCATATTGTTCACCTTGATAGAAATATTTTTACTGCAAATGTCTTAAAATAGGTAATTAATTAGTAAATCGCCGGGGCGGCAAAATGAGCCGGCGCCCAATTCGCTTTCTTTGTATTTCCTTAAAAATCCTGCACTTATTGGCCTTTTCCAATTCACTATTTAAGCCCGGTCAAATAGATTTGACAAATGATATTAAACGGTTATATTATAAAGCTATTAATCGCAAGATAATTCAATAACACAGAAGCTATCCCAGTACAAGAAAACAAAATGGATGGTTTGTTTGAAAACCCTTGACATTCATCTGAATATGAATTACTAGAACCGCACCCTTGAAATTGAGTACTAAATTTTATAAATTTATAGATATATTAGATAGTTAGGAGATTACTCATGGCAGTGCCCAAGCGCAAGACTTCTAAGTCAAAACGCGATAAGCGACGAACACACCAAAAAACAACGGCCCCGAATTTATCAACTTGTCCTGATTGCGGTGAGGCAACCCTGCCGCATCATGCCTGTCCCAGCTGCGGTTCTTACAAAGGCCGTACCGTTATTTCAACAGATGAGGATTAACGCCAAATTTTGTCAACCATACCAGGTCTGTAACAACCCCCTGCCGGTGATGGGGGTTGCTTTTATGTCAATCTAACCCAATCCACCAGATTATAGCTAAGATTTACAAAAAGTTTTGTTAAAGCTGTTGTGTGCAAAATACAGGTCACGCATTACTATGGCCAAATATGACCTGAATCTTGCATGAAAATTAAGGAATTAAATTGATGGCTTCTGAAGAGACCCAACTCCAGGGATTGGATCAAGAGTCCCGGCAAATGGTTTTGGATACTATTGCCCAGCTGAGAAAGCGGCTCTTGACCAAGGAGAAAATACTGCAATACGACCGTGAGGAAATATTTCCGGAAGAAACCATCCGCGAAATGCTGGGTCCTGAAATCGGGCTGCAATTGTTGATGCTGCCGGAGGCCTACGGCGGGATGGGGGGCGGCGCATGGGACAGCTGTGAGGTGACCCGGGAGATGGCCAAAATTTGCCTGGGTATCACCACCGCTTTTTTTGCCATTCAGCTGGGTGCCGATCCGATCGTCGTCGCAGGCACCGAAGAGCAGAAGCAGAAATGGCTCGGTGCCATTGCAACAGGCGAGGCCCTGGTTGCCTATGCGGTCACCGAGCCGGATGCCGGCAGCAATGTGGTCGCTATCAAGACCAAGGCCGATCCGGTGACCAATGAGGCCGGTGACCTCATCGGATACAAAATAAACGGCAGCAAGCAGTTCATTTCCACCGGCCTGTATGCGGATTTTATCACTGTGCTGGCAAACACCCCGGAGGGGGCCACCTTCTTCATCATGGAAAAGGGCACCGGGGGCTTCACCCCGGGAAAAGGGGAAGAAAAACACGGGATACGGGCTTCGAATACCTCACCGCTGACCTTTTCCGATGCCTTCGTGCCGGTGGAAAATTTGGTCGGCGGCGTTCCCGGCCAGGGATTCAAACAGGCCAGCAAGGTTTTCGGCTATACGCGCTTGATGGTTGCCTCCATGGCCCTGGGCGGCGGGGAAGCGGCAGTGGATATTGCCATCAATTATGCCAAAGAACGCATTCAGTTCAAGGCCCCGTTGTCGGAAAAGCAGGGATACACCCACAAACTGATCATTCCTCATGTCGTTTGCCTGGCCGCAGCCGACGCTTACATCCAGGAAGTTGCCCAAAGATTGGACTCCGGGGAAAAAGATCTTGAAGTGGAAGGTTCGATTGCCAAGCTGTTTACCACGGAATCCGCCAACAAAGCGGCCGAAGACTCCATCCAGGCGCTGGGCGGTTACGGCTACATTGCCGAGTACGAAGTAGAAAAAATCAAACGGGACGTTCGAATTACCTGTATATACGAAGGGACCAGCGAGATTCAGCAGAATATTATCAGCATGTTTCGCTGGAAAAAAACCCGCAAATCCAAAGGCCTGTTTTACCAATCCATCAGGGATGAGATGATGCAGCTGGACGGTGAGGCGGATGATCTCGGGTGCCGGATCTACGGGCTGGCCGCCGACGCGCTGAACCAGGCGGTCAACCTGGCTCACGACCAGCGGTTAACCCGGCAGCAGTATGTCATGTTCGCCCTGGCGGATATGATGGCCCACGTCGAGGTGGGGGCCAGCCTGGCCCGCAAGGCCTTTGATGCGGTTCAACGCGGCGGCGCTGCAGCGGAAAAAATGAAAGTAATTTCCCGGCTTTTCGCCAATGAAGCCGCCCAGATGGTTTCCCAGGGCATTTTAAAAATCGTGATGGGCTGTGGGGCATGTGATCTGGATATGACCAATGATTTTATGCAGAAAATTGCCTACACCGAGCTGACTGCCAGCTGCCAAAATATTATCAACGACATGGACCGGCTGGCCGACATCGTCTTTGAGAGGTGAGCATGACGGATGGGGACAAACGAACGATTCTGGTTACCGGTGGTTCCCGGGGGATTGGCCGGGGCATTTGCCTGGCGTTTGCCCGGACCGACAACTACATTTATTTTAACTATTCATCGGCCGGTGAGGCCGCCGCTCAGACCGAAAAGTTGGTGGCCGAAGCCGGCGGTACCGCTACCGGGATACAGGTAAATGTTGCTTCTGAAAAAGAGGTCATGGATTTTGTTGCACGTGCCCTGGATGAAACCGGACGGGTTGATGTTCTGGTCAACAATGCCGGTATTACCCGCGATGGCCTTCTTGTCCGGATGAAGGAAGCCGATTGGGAAGAGGTTCTCAATATCAATTTAAAGGGGTCTTTTCTCTGCACCAAAGCCGTTACCAAGCCGATGATGAAACAACGCTACGGCCGCATCATCAATGTGTCATCGGTGGTGGGGGTGAGCGGAAATCCGGGCCAGGCCAATTATGTCGCCTCCAAGGCCGGCATTATCGGGCTTACCAAAGGTGTTGCCAAGGAGCTGGCATCGCGCGGCATCACGGCCAATGTGGTGGCGCCGGGCTACATCGAAACCGATATGACGGCCGATCTGCCGGACAAAGCCAAAGAGGCGATGGTGAGCCAGATTCCGCTGGGCCGGGCCGGAACACCGGAGGACATTGCGGCGGCGGTGGTGTTTTTGGCGTCCGATCAGGCGGCTTATATTACGGGGCAGGTCCTGCACGTATCAGGCGGCATGTACATGTGAGAAGGGTTGGATGGTTGTGATGGTTAGGATGGTTTGGATGGTTGTGATGGTTAGGATGGTTTAGATGGTTAGGATGGTTGTGATGGTTAGGATGGTTAGGATGGTTAGGATGGTTTAGATCGTTGAGATCGTTTTCACGAACTCAACGAAAATAACGATCCAAACGAAAATAACGAACTCAACGATCAAAACGAACATAACGATCTTAACACATTTACCTGGGACCAATTCGGTCTCAGCTATTTAAAAGGAGGTAAGTCTGATGTCTATTGAGGATAAAGTAAAAAAGATTATTGCCGAAAAATTGAGTGTTGATTTGTCAGAAGTTGTACCTGAAGCTTCTTTCGTGGATGATCTGGGAGCCGATTCCCTTGACCTGGTTGAATTAATCATGTCCATGGAAGAAGAATTTGATATTGAGATATCCGATGAAGATGCCGAAAAGATCGCAACCGTCAAGGACGCGATGGCATACGTAGCGGCGGATTAGGCGGCAGGGGTCACATGGCGCAGGTTACTGGTCGCTGGTTCCTGGTTACTCGATACTGGATGTTCGTTGCTGGTCTCTGGCAACTGGTGGCGACCCAACGATCACAACGATCACAACGATCAAAACGAACCAAACGAGACTAACGATCTCAACGATCTCAACGATCCAAACGAACTAAACGATCATAACCATCATAACGAGCTATATCTATGAAAAAACGGGTTGTAATCACGGGATTGGGACTTGTAACCCCGGTGGGTGTTGGCGTTAAGCAGACATGGGAGTCTCTGTGCACCGGAAAATCGGGTGCCGGAGAAATTACGCATTTCGATGCGTCTGCTTTTTCGACAAAGATTGCCGCTGAAGTCAAGGATTTCAAGCCGGAGGATTTCATGCCCAAAAAAGATGCCAATCGCGTTGAACCCTTTATTGCGTTTGCTCTGGCGGCCTGCCGTATGGCTGTTGAAGACTCCGGCCTGGTCATCAACAGTTCCAATGAATCCAGGGTCGGGGCCATTACAGGATGTGGTCTGGGCGGTTTGCACTTCATGGAGGATACCGTTCGTAAGGTTACCGAACAGGGGCCACGCAGAGTAAGCCCCTTCTTTATTCCCATGATGATCGGCAATATGGTCCCTGGAATGATATCCATTCATTTTGGCGCCAAGGGTCCGAATTCCTCACTTGCCACCGCCTGTGCGGCCGGCGCCCATGCGGTGGGAAATTCGTTTCGACTGATTCAGAGCGGTACCGTGGATGCCATGATCACCGGCGGCAGCGAAGCCGTTATCAGCCCGACCTGCATCGCCGGTTTCGGCTCCATGAAGGCCCTGTCCACCCGCAACGATGATCCCGAGAAAGCCTCGCGCCCTTTTGACAGGGACCGTGACGGTTTTGTTGTGGGGGAAGGCAGCGGTATATTAATCATCGAGGCCCTAGATCATGCCCTTGAACGGGGCGCCCCCATCTATGCTGAGATAATGGGTTACGGCATGAGCGGCGATGGATACCACATGACCTCGCCGCCACCGGACGGTTCCGGAGCGGTTCGGTGTATGGAGGCCGCTCTCGAGGATGCAGGCCTTGACTACAGCAAAATTGACTATGTCAATGCCCACGGCACATCCACCGAATTGAACGATCTGTATGAAACCCGGGCGATAAAGACGGTATTCAAGGAACATGCCCACTGCGTGGCGGTAAGTTCCACCAAATCAATGACCGGTCATTTGCTTGGGGGGGCCGGAGGCATCGAGACTGTTTTCACGGCTCTGAGCATCCATGAAAACACGATTCCACCGACCATCAATTATGAAAATCAGGCCGAAGAATGCGATCTGGATTACGTGCCCAATGTCGCCCGAAAAACCGAAGTACAAAATGCCATGAGCAATTCATTCGGATTTGGCGGTACGAATGCTTCCCTGATTCTGTCAAAATATCATAAATAAGCATTGATAAATTCCTCCCCCAATCGCCTCTCTGACTGCTCTTAAAACCAATTCAAAAATTTTTTGCTTGCGGTAATGTGAATAGAAATATACTATCTTTTTTTATGATTTTCAGAGTCAACGACCGCCTGTAGAGCAGGTGGCTTGAGCTTGCAACCGGGTGCGAAGCACTCGGTTTGTACGGCAAGAATCACGAGAACGTGGAGGCTTTAGTCCAGCATGGCAAAAACGGAAAATCGCCCATCATGGGATACATACTTCATGAATATTACCAATCTCGTGGCCCAGCGCTCGACCTGTCTGAGGCGGGCGGTAGGTGCCGTTCTGGTCAAGGATAAACGAATTCTGTCAACCGGATACAACGGTGCGCCGACGAATTTGAAGCATTGTCTCGAAGTCGGCTGTCTGCGTGAACAAATGGGTATCGAATCCGGCAAGATGCACGAGCTGTGCCGGGGTATTCATGCCGAACAAAATGCGATTATACAAGCCGCTTACCATGGCGTATCGGTAAAAGGGGCCGTGATTTACTGCACGAACCAGCCCTGCTCCATCTGTGCCAGGATGATTATCAATGCCGGTATTGTAAAGATCTATTACCAGTCGGGCTATGCAGATCCCCTGGCCAAAGAATTGCTGGCCGAAGCAAATATTGAATTAAAACAAATTGAATCCGACAATCAAGGGGAAGACTAATGAAATGTCCTTATTGCGGCGAAACTGACAACAAGGTAATCGATTCCAGGTTGAGCAAAGATGCCAGTGCGATTCGGCGGCGCAGGGAATGCATTGATTGCAGCCGTCGGTTTACAACCTACGAGCACATTGAAGAGATTCCCATCATGATCATTAAAAAGGATGGGCGTCGCGAGGTCTTTAACCGGGAAAAGGTACGCAGCGGGATAAAAAGGGCTTGTGAGAAACGTGACATCAGCATGAATGTTATCGAAGAATTTATTGACGATCTGGAGCGAGACTTGCGTGAAATCGGCGAAAAGGAATTGCCCGCCTCTGTTGTCGGTGAGAAAATTATGGCCAAGCTGCACGAGTTGGATGGCGTCGCCTATGTACGGTTTGCGTCGGTTTATCGG
>Ga0255054_10002468_pt1 | contig 10551 bp, 12 predicted proteins | sample JV7_2_23_MG_FD_188634 | JGI IMG/M metagenome (GOLD analysis project Ga0255054, IMG submission 188634) | Seawater microbial communities from Jervis Inlet, British Columbia, Canada - JV7_2_23 | ecosystem: Environmental > Aquatic > Marine > Inlet | place: Canada: British Columbia | collected... | reverse complement strand
AGCTTTCCCGACTTCTCCGCCTCTTCAACCATGCGAAGCGCCATCCTGTCCTTGATGCTCCCGCTGGGATTCAGATATTCACATTTGACGTAAATATCTACGTCCGGGTTGTCGATCACCTTTCTTAATTTCAGAAGCGGTGTTCTTCCTATATGGTCAAGAATGTCTATTTCGCTCATTCCTATCGCATCCTCCGGAGAGATGTTACCTCCGCTTCTCCTCCCAGTTAAAGGCAATCGACGCTTCAGCTTTCCCATGAGCGCACGTTATCAATCCGCCCGTTGCACGGGGCTAGGCGCCCTAGCTGAAGCGTCGAGCTGAAGAGAAATTTGCCGAATGAAGGCGTCGGCGATCAGGCTGCCGAAGTTTGAAGCGCGAGATCAGCCCCAGGCTTTCATCCTGGGCTATTCGGGCGTGCCCCCCCCCGGAAAGTAATCAACAACGGGATCATTAATGAGCTCCTGCCATGAGACGTAGGTGGGAGACCCATGAGGCGATCGGGGTTATGCCCACCGTCACTCACCTTCAAGACTGAGACAGCGGTGACCCCTTTATAGTTTTTGATTTTTTCCACAAAGGCTTCGAGGATTCCCTCGCTCTTCGAGTCGACTGGGACGACCACGTTCCTATCGCGCTCGCCTTCAACGACGTCGGCCCGCACAACCACAAGATTAGGGCTGCCTCCACCGAACTCGTACTCACGTCTTTCATCCCTATATTTTGTTGCCAACGCTTTCGAAAAGACCTTAGATTTCGTCGCCTTTACCAGGACCCAAGCCCGGACACGTCTTTCCTCATTGACAACTTGGGGCGTGCCATCCGTCTCAATGACATCGTGAATAGCTACGATGTTGCCATGGTTCAACTGTGCCGCGAGCCGCGCCTCCCGCAGCAATCGTTCCCGCCCTATCTCTCCGAGATTTGGATCATTGACGACTTTGATTGCTACATGACGATCAGGCAACTCGTCGTGGGCGAGATATAGAATTCCCATCCCTCCTTGACCGAGTTCACTCTCAATTTCGTAGCGGTCTGCAATCAATTCCAATGAAGGACCCCTATGTTGTTTTGCAGTTCACGTCGAACGGTGCGTGGGAAAGCAACAACCCGACTTCGCCATAAGTCGGGCCAAAGTTTTTCGATGAGGGTGCGTGGCTTCCCCCGACGGCTCGGTCTGCCCTCACAGCCAGCCGGCTATTGAATTGACCACTCCATGTTACATGATTTGTATGACGGCTTCAATCGTGAGGGTGAATGCAATCGCAACAGTAGGACCAACCACATTCGAGTTCGAATGAACATTCATCCCGATCATTCTCGCGATGAATTGATATTCCGATTCTTTATCGTCGGCAGCTTGCTTTGGGACGGTCTTAGGCTAGAGCCAGTAATGTGGTTCGATTTGTTCTGCTGGCGGTCTTGGAGGTTGATCAATATTCAATATTAGATTGCGTCGAGGAAGCACCATGTTCAGAATTGTCCAGAGGAGTAGAGCAAACAGTATCAGCCGTGCAATTGTGCCTCCTGCCCCAGGTCTAAAGGTATCGTCGCCTTCGTCTCCGGCGGGCTCTGCTACCCAATAGTCGATCTCAGATTCCATACTCCAAGTTTATCAGCCGGCTGGTGGCAAGCTAGATCAGATCCTATTCCAGCTCGACTCAAGCTTGCCCTCTTAGACCCAGCCATACGGCATTTGAGTTGTGTAGGTTCGCCAAGTGAAGAGTGCAATGAGGGCTAGCAAAACCAAAGTTAGCCCTAAGGGGAACACGGAATACACCTGCACACCCAACATCGCAGTCGTCAACACCACGAACATGCAGATGGACGCAATTCGCTTCCTCCGCCCCCTCAGCGATCCGATCTCCGATGCCGGTTCGCCTTCAATCGGCAGGTCAGGCTGATCCAAGAGTTTATCAATCTGAGGCTGTATGGTGAAGTGGACGTAAGTCAACAGGCCGATGATGAGCAAGAGAAGAACAAACTTCAAGCCCAGGATCGGGTTAGCGATGAGGTCGTCCAGGCCCTGACCTCGGAAAGCAATCAGCGCAAGCCCGGATACCAGAGCGGTCCCTTGAAAAACAAAACATGGGATCGTACGGTTCTTGATGATATTTTCCATATAGGTGTCGGTTCTATCCCCCAGCGGCGGGCCGAGTCGGACGCGCTGATTAACCGCCACCAATGCGTACACGGGCCAAGCCATCAGGATCGCTGTCACGATATGGATAACTTTCATAATGGCAATTGCTTCAGACATCGTTACTCCTTTCTAGAGTCTTAGAAGATTACTCTGATTGCCTCGCGTGTTGCTGAAGAAATCCGATAATCTCTCCAATAGTCGCCGAGCCCGGCACGGTCTTCCCCTGGGTGACCATGTTCTGTTTCATACGCTCGACCACAGCAGGCCATTCCTCCGCAGTATGCTGCTGCGGATCGGGAAGCGCATGGCAGACCGAGCAGGTCGATTGGAATGCCCTTCCCGCTAACGTATCCAGGTCATCATATTGAGCCATATCAATGGGCTTCTGTGCATACTCCTGCAGGTAACGGAGAATTATCCGCAATTCGGATCCGTTCGGCGCTTCGACCATCATTCCCATCATGTCTGGCCCGCTCATCATCTGCATGCGCAGGTTCATGCGCTCGACAACCGCAGGCCATTCATCCGCAGTGTGCGTGCCGGGTCCCGGCAGATTGTGACACTGGCTGCAATAGCGAGCGAGCAACAACGCACCCTGGGATTGCGGTTCCGGCAACAAGGCGGGATCGATTCCGGGCGGCAGGACATCACCCATCATGCCCTGCATAACCGTCTTCATGCCTTCGCGGTCCATCATCGTCCCGCGATCCGTCAGGCCCTGACTGAATGGTCCGGCGCAGAACAATAGGCCGGTGAGCCCCATAGATAACCATGCCATGCCTATGTAGAGTGACCGAGTTCCGATCATGTCGCGCAGCAAATAGCCTTGCCTCGCGATTTCAGAGACAGCATATGCAAACAATGTAAGAAGCTGGAGTGATGAAACCTCCAGCTTCCTATCTCAAGTGCGTCCGTAGTGCGATTCAATCTATCTTATTAGCCCGGCTTTCGCGCGCGCAGGCTGATCCCTTGTGTGCCGTATTTCAGAGCGCTCGATGGATCAGGTACACCCTCAAAAATATCGTACCTCTCGACTATCTCGGCGTCTTCAAATCCTGCATCGCTCACTGCGCTGAGAAGGTCTGCATCCAGCAGACCGCCGGCAATTCAACCGGTCCATAAGGAAATATCGTCGAGTGCCGATTCCGGTACCTCACGAGCTACCAGAATATCTCCAAGCTGGAGTCGTCCACCGGGGCGGAGCACGCGCGCCCACTCGCGAAGCGTCTCAACCTTGTCAACGGTGATGTTGAGAACTCCGTTGCTGATGACCACATCCGCAAAGTCATCGGATAGGGGCAAATCTTCCGCGAAGCCCCGTTTGAATTCCACGTTTGCTGCCTCGATCTCAGCCGCCCCATCGCGTGCTTTCGCCAGCATCTCCTCGGTCATATCTATACCAACGACGCGGCCTTCGGGGCCCACCATCTTGGCCGCAATCAGCGAATCAAACCCAGAACCGGAGCCGATATCAACTACGACGTCGCCTCGGTTGATCGGTCCAAGTATGAATGGGTTGCCCATACCAGCGAATGACTCGATATTTCCTTCGGGTATGTGGGTATAAAGCGCCTCATCGTAACCCAGACGCGCGGCGGCTTCGCGGCCAGTGTGGAAGTGGTAGCCCTTCCCAGGATCTTGGGCGACATTCGCGTACTCTTTCTTGACCTCCGCACGAAGGTCCTCAACCGATAGGTCAGGCACCGATTGCAAAGTACTCAATGCTCACTCCTTTCACGTCTGCTCACTCTAGCGAAAAGATGATTTGGCTAGTGGAAACTACTACGAAAGGCTGGCTTGGTGTTGTTGGACTCGAAGTGGGAAGGCCTTCTGCTTCACCCTAACGCAGGATTACCGAATCCGGCAATGACGAACGTCAGCCGCGAAGTGTGACTAATGTCACTTTGGCCTGGTTTGCCGAGAGGAGCCGATCCGTCGGCAGGTTGTGCTATCGATTCACTTAGGAAATGTTTCTAGATCCTGCACTCTTGAGCGAGCTTACCCAAATCGCCCCTCAATATAGTCCTCGGTGCGCTGATCGCGGGGGCGAGTAAATATCTTCTTACCCGCGGTGAACTCGATCAACTCGCCTTCGAGGATGAAGGCGGCGTGGTCAGCGGTGCGGGCAGCTTGTTGTACCGAATGTGGGACCAGCAAGATCGTGTAGCGGTCCTTGAGCTCCTGCAGGGTTCCTTCGACCTTTCCGGTTGAGATCGGGTCCAGTCCGGAGGTCGGCTCATCGAGCATGATGACCTCCGGCTCGAGCGCCAGAACGCGGGCAATACACAACCGTTGCTGCTGGCCTCCCGAAAGGCTGATCGCCGGGTCGTCGAGCCTGTCAGCGACCTCCTCCCACAATGCCGCCGCCTTAAGACTGGATTCAACGGCTCGATCTTTGGTGGCGTCGTTCTTTTCACCGGCCAACTCAAGACCGTAGGTTAGATTCTCTCGGATGCTCATCGGGAGCACCACCGGCCTCGCAAAAACCATCCCAACCTTTCTTCGCAGAGCTATCAAATCAATTTCCGGATCGAGGATATTTTCGCCATCTAGCCAGATCTCGCCTGATAAATGGTCTACGTCTGTCAGGTCATTCAATCGGTTGATGGTGCGTAGCAGCGACGACTTGCCTCCTCCGGCAGGCCCGAACAGTACGGTGATAGCGTTGCGTTCAATTTCCAGATTGATATGTCGGAGCGATTCTTTCCCGTCCGAGTATCTGAGGGAGACATCTCGTACGGAGATCTTCGGGGATGTCACCACTGGCGACGAGCACGCGCGCGTGAGCGAATGACCGTGGCAATCAAATTCATGATCAGCACAAATATCAGAAGCACCGCGGCTGTGCCATATTGGATTTGAATGGGCATCCCAGGCACTTGAGTAGAGATCACGAACAAGTGATACGGCAGCGCCATCGTCGCATCAAAGGGGGAGTTTGGTAGTGAGGGAAGGAAGAATGCCGCTGCGGTGAACAGGATGACCGCGGTTTCCCCGACCGCCCGCTCCAACCCAAGGATAACTCCGGTGAGAATACCAGGCAGCGCCTGAGGGAGCACGATACGCCGGATCGTCTGCCACTGTGTCCCGCCGAGCGAGATGCTAACCGCTCGAAAGCTCTGAGGAACGGATCGGATCGCCTCCTCGGAGGTGCTGATAATCACAGGCAAGGTCATGATGGCCAACGTCAATGCGCCGGCGACGATACTGGTGCCAAATTGCAGGAAGAGCACGAACAATCCCAGACCAAATAACCCGTAAACAATCGATGGGATCCCCGCCAGATTGATAATCGCGATTCGGATGGCGCGGGTCCAGCGGTTTTCGGAGGCATACTCCGCAAGATAGATCGCGGCCCCAATTCCGAAGGGGACCGAAGCGATTGCGGTGCCCAGCGCAAGCAAGAAGGTACCAACGATCGCCGGCATGATCCCGCCGGCCTTCATGCCATCACTCGGCGGGGCGGTGAGAAACTCCAAATTGATGGCCGAAGCGCCTCGAACCAGGATGATGCCGACTACCAGAACGATCGGAATAACTGTAAGGACTGTTGCCAGGGCCAGGCTCGCGAAGCCTATTCGCTGGGTCCATTGCCGGCGATTAGTCGCTGCGGTCATGAGCTATGACAGAATCCGTTCGGCACGAGTGCGCCGCCGAAACACGACCCCCGATACAGAAAGATTGACGATAAGCGAAAAAGTAAACAGCACGATTCCGATCAAGAACAACGCGTGGTAATGCACGCTGCCGTTGGCGACCTCGCCCATCTCGGCCGCGATTGTGGCGGTCATTGTTCTAGCTGGGCGGAAAAGAGAGGCAAGGCCGTTGGGAATGACGGGTGCATTTCCGGTAACCATCATCACTGCCATGGTTTCGCCGATGACCCGCCCGATGCCCAACATCACAGCCGTTAGCACTCCCGATCGAGCAGCTGGCAGCGTCACGCGCCAGATGATCTGCCAATCGGTCGCTCCAAGTGCCCTGGCGGCCTCACGATAGGTGCTTGGGACGGCATCCAATGCGTCCTCTGCTACTGAAACCACTGTCGGGATCGCCATCGCGCCCAGTAGAATCGCGCCGGTAAAAGCGGATAATCCGGTAGGAAGATCGAATGTCTGACGGATGAACGGCGCCAGCACAACGATGCCGAGAAATCCCAACATAACCGAAGGCAGGCCGGCCAAGACTTCGACCACAGGCTTCAATACCTCGCGCAACGTCCGCGGCGCGACCTCAGCAATGTAGATGGCAGTTGATAGCCCTAACGGCAATGCGATCATGGCTGCCCCGATCGTCACCAGGACCGTTCCGCCAATCAATGGGAGCAAGCCAAAGCGCCCCTCGATCGGATACCAGCGGGTGTCAAGCAGATCCTGCAGGGGGATCTCGACAAGTGCTGGCGCCCCTTCTAAAAGAAGGAACAGGAAAATCAAGGCCACAAACAAGATCGCCGAATAGCCCACGATCTTTATCAAGCGAGTGACGATGAGCTCAGATTTAGCCATGTTGCGCATCAGGGTGTGGCCGGTACAAAGCCCAAATCGGAGACAATGGTTTGGGCATCCGCATGCAATATCCACTCAAGATAGGCCAGGATTCGGCCGGTTGGCTCTCCAGCTGTGTACATGTAGAGATCGCGTGAGATGGGGTACTTGGCATTGTTTACGGTTTCTATTGAAGGTAGAACGTAGAAACCAGATTGGTCGGCGGCGACTGCGACCACTTTTACATCGTCGGTCACATAGCCAAGCCCGTCATATCCAAGCGCATTTGGGTTGTCTCTGACCTCCGACATGATCCCCTCCGACGACGGAAGCAGCAATGTGTCGGGTGAGAATAAGGTCAAATCTTCTTTGTCGCCTTTTCGCAGCACCTGCTCCAGGAAGTAGACGTGAGTCCCCGAATTGGTTTCGCGTGAAAGCTTCACAATTGGCCGGTCATCACCACCCAGCTCGGACCAATTGCTGATTTTTCCACTGTAGATGTCGGAAAGCTGATCGATCGACAGCTCGTCGATCGGATTGCTGTGATGGACAATGATCGCGATGGCATCGCGAGCGATTACAAACTCAACCGGTTCGACACCGTTGGCTACGGCCTCTTCACGCTCCACAGGCTTAATCTGACGAGAGGCGTTCGCCACGTCTACCGTCCCGTTGATGAGCGCCGCTATTCCAGTGCCCGAGCCTCCGCCGGTAACCGCGATATCGACCTGCGGCTCAACGCCCTTATAAGCTTCGGCCCAGGCCAAAGCTAAATTTACGATAGTGTCGGATCCTTTATTGACAATGGTGCCGGTGGTCCTCTGGGAGGAAGGGGTTGAACAGCTGGCCAAGAGTAGGCCAAGGAGAAGTGTGACCGCCAAGAATGTTTTCAAGGAATGGAGTGCTCTCGGCATTGCGCGTCATTATACTTCCGGGTTTTCGCCATGTAGCGCGGAGTAGAATTCCTCCTATGCGTGAGGCAAACCACATCAAGATCGAAGTCAGAGATCTTGATTTCTTCTATAGTTCATTCCAGGCTCTTAGCGACATTTCAGTGGTATTTCGCGAGCAGGAAATCACTGCTTTGATCGGGCCATCGGGGTGCGGGAAGAGCACATTCTTGCGCTGCCTCAATCGGATGAATGATGAGATCGATGGCGCCAGGGTGGAGGGGGAAGTGCTTATCGATGGCAGCGATATCTACGATCCGTCGGTCGATGTTGTCGAGCTGCGGCGCCGGGTTGGCATGGTGTTCCAGAAACCAAATCCGTTTCCGCAGTCGGTATTCGACAACGTCGCCTTCGGTCCGCGGATCCTTGACCTGGTTGATGGAAAAGGCGACCTGGAGGCTTTGGTCGAGCGATCGCTCACTCGAGCCGCGCTCTGGGGTCACGTTAAAGACGATCTTAGCGCCGACGCGTTGTCCCTATCGCTCGGAGAGCAGCAAAGATTGTGTATCGCCCGAGTGCTCGCAGTCGAACCAGAAATCATCCTCATGGATGAGCCGTGCTCGGCGCTTGATCCGAGCGATACACTGAAGATTGAAGAGCTGATGCGTCAGCTGCGGGAGCGATACACCATCGTGATTGTGACGCACAACATGCAGCAAGCCGCCAGAGTCTCAGATCGCACCGGATTATTCTGGCTGGGCAAACTGGTGGAATTTGACGAAACGCCGAAAGTCTTCACTCGCCCCAGCGAGCAGCTCACCGAGGACTACATCACAGGCAGGATGGGCTAGGAATCAGAATCCGGCTCAGGCTCGTCCAGGGGACCAGTGCCGAGCATCTTGTCTGCGACGTCGTGGGTCTCACGGACATGAGAAAGATAGCGCGTGTCTGTATTTCGAAGCCGAGTGCCAAGCGAGACGGCCAACTGATGCCATACCTGCGCAGCTAGCTCAGGAGCCTCATCAGTTAGCTTCATTAGCCGTACACGTTCTATTTGAATCACATCTGTAGGTTCAAGCGCAGTTACGGTCGCCGCATGAGGCGCGTCGATCAGCAATGACACCTCGCCCAGCACCTCCCCGTCGCCCACTTCGATGAGCTCCATGCTTTCTTCCGAATTATTTGCAAGCACTATACGCGCGGCGCCCCTCAGAATGATGTAAAGATTGCTGTTGAGGGACCCTTCCTTCAAGATCACTTCGTCCTTGTCGAAGTGCACCTGATCGCCGATTGCGAATAGCTTTTTAACCTGCTCATCATTCAATCCCGCAAAAAAAGGCACTCCCTCAACTTGGGGATGCGTTATTGATTGGTCGGCTTTGGCAGCTTGTGCAGGCGGGGGTTCCAGGATTAGCGCGTCCTTTTGATGATTGAGTCTGCTTTTCTCGATCACTGTATGAAGGTCTTCGTGAAGTTCGCGAAAGGTAAGCTTCCTCAAGGCACGCCATCTTTGCTGGAATTTCAAATAGCCCTGAAACGGGTTTTCTCCTGGTATGGCCGCAGTGTTTGCCAACCATATATTCCGAACGGTCTCTCTTGCTTCCTCGACGCGATCATTCGCCAGATAATCGAGCGCGAGAATTAGGTTGGACTTCAATATCTTGTCGGCCAGGGTGTCTTTCAGGAACTCCCCCGGGTATGGATCAAAATCTTCGGCGGAAATAATTGTCATGTTAGTCTCAGGCGTCTGACCGTCAATTTTCGCCTTGGTATAAAGCAGCCGAAAGATGTCTTCGCGGAAACGTCGCCAGGTGGGATGGGTCTTCGCAGGCGGACGATGCTGGATATGCAGCTCGTTGTCCAGGAAGAAATCGAATCCAAACATGCGAGCGTTGATCACATAGTCGGTATCCTCCCCGCGAGCGATGCGGGGGTCGAAAGGAACGCTCCGGAAAAGTGATCTGTGGATGACCATGCATCCCCCGAACGCAAATGGAGTCAACTTCAGGCGCGGTTTTCCCGGGATCACCTGGTCAAACGCCTCCCGCTTGCTTCCAAAGCGATCCCAATAGGTCATCCAGTGAATTTCGTCCGGCACATCGTCGTAGTAGCTTCCATTCGAGTTGATGTAATATCCGGCAATTCCATCGATGGTCTGGCCCATAAATCGGCGTCCGATAAATTCGCCGGCTTTCTCCATGAATTGCGGGTCATCAAAAATTTCGTCGTCATCGATCAGGACAACCACCTCCGCCCCTAGCACGTAGGGAACGAATAGGCACATGTTGCGGATATTGGCATAACCAGTCAAAGAGAGGATGTTTGCCAACTCCTCCTTCCCGGACTCGGCGATGACGGCCTGGAGATCCCTCAAATGCGAATGGGAGACGACGTAGGTGTCGACAGGACGTTTGCTCGTTCGGACGATTTCCAAAACCCGTTCCTCGACTGCTTCTTCTATCTCTGGTGTTGTGGCACAGGCCAAGATAAGCAGTGAAAAATCGTTGCTTTCCAAAACTGCGAGTGAATCGAGGGCGGCACGGAGAGTCCCCTCCTGATCGATAGGGGTCGGATGATCATAGACCGCGTCGCCAGGCTGCCAGCCCGTGGCGGAGTCCCTCGCCCAGTATGTAGGTATCACCATTACTGTCTTCATTTGGGTCCTTGTCGAGTCATCCTATGTGGCGTCTTACCTTGAGAACCCCCGTCTGCTATTCCCGCCTCGGCGCATTTCCCTTATTCGACTTTCTTGGATTCGTGAGAGCGCGCTATGTATGTTCAGGTTGCTGACAAATGAATTGCAATTCAATGGGATTGGCGTGATTTGGGATCCTCTGGATTCCGATCTCGAAGGTAGCTGCTAAGCTGGCTGTGCTCCGAGATTTTCCGGATTGTAGCTTCGATCCCCAAATGCATCTTGCAGTGCGGCCCATCCGCTCATGAGCGATCGGTAGCGTGCAATGGCTTGTGGGAGGGCATCCACCGAGGATTCTAAAGCATCCGCAAGCGTTTCAAATCGATCGTCTGATAGATAGCG
>Ga0255054_10002467_pt1 | contig 10552 bp, 10 predicted proteins | sample JV7_2_23_MG_FD_188634 | JGI IMG/M metagenome (GOLD analysis project Ga0255054, IMG submission 188634) | Seawater microbial communities from Jervis Inlet, British Columbia, Canada - JV7_2_23 | ecosystem: Environmental > Aquatic > Marine > Inlet | place: Canada: British Columbia | collected... | reverse complement strand
CGCGCCGAAGAGGGCGAGGGATCCGATGATCCGCTCCTCGGCCTCGGTGTTCCTGCCGTGTTTGGATGTCGGGTGGACCGACTGGAGGTGGAACACGATGTGTGGCTGGACGTCGATGACGTACCTGGCCAACGTCAGCCGATCGAGCGACAGCCGACGGAAGTCGGATGCAAACGACACTCTGGGCTCGATCTCGTCCACACCGAATACCTCGAGATCCGGCCTCGCCTCGAGTCGGCGCGCGAGATGTCCACCCGTCCATCCTGCCGCTCCCGTGATGAGCACCCTTCGCATGTGGTTCAGGGTAGGGGCTGATGGGGGGCACGGCACAGAGGGACAGACGATGGACGACGGAGGACGCCCGACACGCACAAGCAGGGGCCCAGCGGCAGGATCCAGTGGTCTGTCGCAGAAATGGATGCCGTGTCTCTCCGGCCCTCGACGCCACTGGCTGTGTCCTCCGCCTTGACGCAGTCCAGACTGCGCCTTCGTTGTGCGTCCTTGCCAGATGACGCCGATGCCACGGCGACACCCAGACACCACTTCAGCGACAGACCACTAGCAGCGCAAGTGAGGCCTGAGCCTGTCGTCGGCCGTCCGCGAGGGAGTGGAGCCACCGATCCGTCTTCCAGTGGCGGCAGAGCTGGCACCTGGTATCAGGCACCTGTGTAGCCTCGCCGCATGGACGCTGTACGAAGCGACGAAATGGCCGATCCCACAACAGGTGGCTGCTGATGCCACTCGTCGGGGTCATCGGCACTGGACTCGTTGGCGGGTCGATCGCCGCGGGACTCACCTCAGCTGGTTGGGATGTGGTGGGATACGACGCCGATCGGGACACGCTCGAGGTTGCGCTCGAGCGTGAGCTCATCGGTATCGCTGTCGACTCGGTCGCGGGGATTCTCGACGCACCGGCCGAAATCGTCGTCGTCGCCGCACCCCCGAAGGCGACCATCGAGATCCTCGCCAGTCTCGAGACCTCCGCAGTTGTGATGGACGTCGCAGGTATCAAGACGGCTGTTGTCGACGCCGCAGAACACCTTCCCATGTTCGTTGGCACGCATCCAATGGCAGGGCGCGAAACATCAGGTCCGAAGGCAGCGTCGCCTGCCCTGTTCCGCGGTGCGAACTGGGTCGTTGTCGAAGGCAGCTCGGAAGAGGCGACAGACCGAGCTGTCGAAGTTATCAGCGAGCTTGGCGCCAACCCCGTGTTCATGACAGCAGCAGCGCATGATGAAGCGGTCGCGGCGATAAGTCACTTGCCGCAGGTCCTGGCGGCGGGCCTACTGGCATCGGCGGCTGACGCTCCGGAGGCGCTGGACCTTGCGGCCGGGAGCTTCAGGGACCTCACCAGAGTCGCTGCCTCCCAGCCGATCCCCTGGGTCGAGATCCTCAAGTCGAACGAATCCGCCGTTCTGGCAGCCGTCGATTCACTGAGGGATCAACTCGCCAGGATCGAGTCCGCCCTCCGTTCCGATGACGACGACCTGTTGGCCTATCTGTCGCGATCAAGAGATGTGCGGCGGTCACTCGGTGCTCCTGTCGCCGCAGTGAGAGTGAGCCTCGCAGATGAGCCAGGCGAGATAGCGAGGGTCGGGCATGCACTGGAGGAATCCCATGTCGATGTTCGGGATATCCAGATGCGGCATGCACCTTACGGCGGTGGTGGTGTCCTGACGGTCTCGGTGCGCGCCGGTGAGGAAGAAGCGCTTCGGCACGCTCTCGAACATGTCGGTCTGCTGACAGTTCCTTGAGGAGCTTCGATTACGATGGCGGGAGAGGAGCCATGACTTTGGATCATCCATCATTCACCATCGGGATGGAGGAGGAGTACTTCGTCGTAGATCGCGACTCGCGCGATCTCGTTCCTGATCTTCCCGACTCCCTTCTCGAGAAGTTGTTGGATCCACCGATCGGGGAAACGAGCCCCGAGTTCCTCCGTTCCCAGATCGAGATAGGCACACCGGTATGCAGCGACATTTCGGAACTCGAACAGTCCCTCCGTGTCATGCGTCGGTTCATCTCCGATACGGTGTCCGAGGACAACATGGCGATTGTTGCTGCGTCAACACATCCGTCTGCCCGATGGGGCCAGCAGCGACATGTGAACAAGGACCGCTACAACCTTCTTGCGGAGGCGCTCCAAGGCGTCGTTCGTCGTCTCCTGATCTGTGGCATGCACGTGCACGTCGGCATCGAGGATCCGGATCTGCGCATCGACGTGATGAACCAGGTCTCCTACTTCCTGCCGCACCTGCTTGCGCTGTCTGGTTCGTCGCCGTTCTGGCACGGTCAGGACACAGGCCTCAAGAGCTACCGGCCTGGAGTCTTCAGGGCGTTGCCCAGGACGGGCCTTCCCGACGAGTTCTCGAGCTGGTCCGACTACTCGCGACATGTGAATGTGCTTGTCGACACAGGGGTGATAGAGGACGCATCGAAGTTGTGGTGGGACATTCGGCCGTCCTCTCGATATCCGACGCTTGAGATGCGCTCCGCCGACATCTGCACGCGATACGAAGATGGCATCACCATCGCAGCCGTGTATCAGGCGTTGGTCGCGACCTTGTTCGACCGCCGAATGGCCAATCAGAAGTGGCGGATCTACTCGCGGATGCTGATTTCGGAGAACTCATGGCGTGCGCAACGCTACGGGGTCGATGAGCCCCTCATCGACTTCGGTCGATCCGAGCTCATTCCCGTGTCACGACTCATGGATGAGCTCGTCGATCTCCTTCACGAGCAGGCTGTCGTGCTCGGCTCTGTCGGCAACATCGAGCGTGTGAAGACCATCGCCGCGGAGGGGACAAGCGCCGATCGGCAACGGGGAGTGTATGAGAAAGCGATCCGGGGCGGAGCCGAGGATCGAGAGGCGCTTCGTGCGGTGGTTGATCACCTGATCGATGAGACCGTGGAGGATCTGTGACCCGAAGTCTTCGAGTCGCCGGTGGCCAGCTCGATCTCATCGTCGGCGATCTTTCGGGCAACGAGGACAAGATTCGGCGCACCATGGAGTGGGCAGAGGACCACCAGGCCGACGTGCTCGTTCTGCCGGAGCTGGCGATCTGCGGGTACCCGCCTGAGGACCTTGTTCTGCGCCAGGGGTTCGTTGATGAGAATCTCGCAGTTCTCGATCGTCTGGCATCGATTTCAGGCCGTACGGCGACCGTCGTCGGGTTCCTCGACCGTCTCGATGAGGAGCAATTGGACGACGATTCGCTGGGTCGAGACGTGACAAACGCCGCAGCTGTCGTCGCTGAGGGCGAGATCAAGGGCGTGTACCACAAGAGCCTCTTGCCGACGTACGGCGTGTTCGATGAAGGTCGATACTTCGCCGAAGGTCGGACGCCCTTGACGCTTCACAACATCGCCGGTGTCGCAAGCGGAATCTCGATCTGTGAGGACATCTGGGACAGCGACGGCCCCCCGACCGGACAAGCTGTCGGAGGCGCAGAGGTGCTCCTTAACATCAACGGGTCGCCCTACCACATAGGGAAGAGCGCGGAACGGCTTCGCATGCTCACCGACCGTGCCACGGCGGGAGGCGTTCATGTTGTCCACGTGAACGCTGTGGGCGGTCAGGACGAGTTGGTGTTCGACGGGGCCTCGATGGTCATCGCTCCGGACGGGGCGCTGCTTCACCGGTCGCCGCAGTTCGTGGAGAACCAGTTCCTCGTGGATATCAAGGTCGAGGAGCACAGAACAGCGTTGCTGCCGATCGTTGCGGTGACTGAGCGCGGACCCGGCCTTCTGGGGATGGAGACATCGTCGGTCGCCGCCGAACTCGGTGAGTTCGAAGAGATCTACGAGGCGCTCTGTGCCGGGTTGTTCGGCTATGTGACCAAGAACGGCTTCAGCGAGGTCGTTGTCGGGCTGTCCGGAGGGATCGACTCAGCTCTGACGGCAGCGATTGCCACGGACGCTCTGGGAGCCGGAGCCGTGCACGGCATCACGATGCCAACGAGGTACTCGTCCTCAGGCTCTGTCGAGGACTCCTACGAATTGGCCGACCGGTTGGGGATTCGCATCGACATGATCCCGATCGAGGGCCTCTTCGGAGGGTTCCTCGAAGCTCTCGACCCACTCTTCGCCGACACACCGGCGAACGTAGCCGAGGAGAATCTGCAGGCCCGCATCAGAGGGACGATCCTGATGGCCGTGTCCAACAAGTTCGGCGGCATGGTCGTGGCAACGGGCAACAAATCCGAGATGGCTGTGGGTTACGCAACTCTGTACGGCGACATGGCGGGCGGTTATGCCGTGCTGAAAGACGTATACAAGACGATGGTCTACGACCTGGCGAGGTGGCGCAACGGGAGGGGAGAGGTTATTCCACAGGCCGTCATCGACAAGGAGCCATCGGCTGAGCTGAGGCCGGACCAGCGTGACTCGGACTCACTACCGCCGTACGCGATACTCGACGAGATCTTGTTCCGCTACATCGAACTCGACATGACCGCTGATGAGATCGTCGCGGCCGGCTACGACGCCGTGCTCACCCACCGCACTGCGACCATGGTGGATCGCAACGAGTACAAGCGCAGACAGGCTGCACCCGGTGTTCGCATCACGCAGAAGGCCTTCGGACGAGATCGTCGTCTTCCCATCACGAATTGGTTCAAGCCGTGACACCACGCACCATCGGCCCCGTCCTCGTCAACGGAGTTGCGACCGATCCACAAGGTGCAGTGGTATCGGTATTCGATGTCGGTTTTCAGCGCGGGTATGGATGTTTCGAGGCGATGAGGTCATACGGCGGAACCGTCTTCCGGCTTGACGGTCACCTCGACCGTCTCGCCCGCAGCGCAGGCCATCTGCGTATCGAGTTGGTCGATCGCTCGACCCTGCGATCCTGGTGCGAGACCTCTGCTCGCGGGGGTGATGGCGTCCTCAGAGTGTACGTGACCGGCGGAACCGATGCATCGGTGCCCGGTACCGACAACGTAACGATCGTGTATCTGGAACCGCTGCCCGAGTTGCCCGACAGCGTACGTCTTGATCTGCTCGCCGCTCCTTGGCACGCTGATGGGCAAGTGAGCGAACTGACCGGCGCCAAGACTCTGTCGTACGGACCGAATCTTGCGGCCACGATCGAGGCGAAATCCAAGGGCTTCGACGATGCCGCGCTTCTCGGCAGTGACGAGGTCGTACTCGAGGGCCCAACGTTCTCCCTTGCATGGGTCAAGCACGGTTCGCTGTTCACGCCAAGCCTCGACAGCCAGATCCTCGCATCGATCACAAGGGAAGCAACGCTCGAGGCTGCAGAGCGGATCGGCGTTGGGGTGGCCGTGGGACGATTCCACAAGGATGCACTCATGGAAGCAGACGAGGTGATCGTCATGTCCACCGTGCGGGAGGTGATGCCCGTGACAGCAGTAGCGGACGTGACGTTCAGCACGGGTCCGACGACGCACAAGCTCAGGCAAGCGTTCAACGAACTTGTGCGCACCGAGACATCATGACGGTTCTCGATGAAGTCGATCAGTTGTACAGACTTGCTGTGACCGAGCCCTCCGCTGTCACTGATCAGGCGATTCTGGACTGGACAGATGGTGTGGCCGGCGATTCTGAGATCGACCGCCACGGCGCCAAGTACGTGCGCAGATGTGTGAACGCCGCCAGAAAGCTCGCGGCGTTCTGGTCTGCGAGGGAACCGGCAGGAGCCGATCCGTCGGAATGGCCATCTCGTGTCGATCTTGCCCTCGGGGTGAGAGCTTGGAGGCCACAGCTCGAGCTTGCCCGACACCTGCTCGATGTATCGCCGAACACCGAGACGTACGACAGGACGGCGCAGCTGTTTCGGATCGTCAACAACGAACCGTTCCTCGATGGTTTGTCGTATGAGGGCTGGCTCGAGACACAGCAGAGATGAACGTTCACGGTAGCATTCAGCGCATGCTGTTCGGAGCACGCACAGGCCTGGTGATCGCTGCTGTTGCCATGGCTGCTGTGGCGTGTACCTCATCCGGCTCAGACGAAACAACCTCCACGACGGTGGGTACACCTGTGACCACGCTGTCGGTTCCCGGAGATACAGAGCCGCCGGTCGATTCGACCACAACGACCACGACACCGAAGACGGTACTCACCGCCCCCGAATACACGATCGTCGACCGCATTGATGGCGAGGGCGCAGGCGATATCGTCATCGTGTTGCTTGATGACGGAACATATGACTCTTTGACCGATCTCGATCTCTACGACCTCATTGCAGAAGTCGTCGAACTCTTCCCGCCGATCGCCGTCGTGCACATCGTTGACGACGCCGCGGCCGCCAACGTCGTCGCGAATCCCGATGCGTCCGAGGCAGAACGCCAGGCCGTGGCGGCCAACTACCTCGCCCGCCTCGAGAACGGTTTCCAGATCACCTACCTGGGACCATTCGCTTCCTCTGGGACGGCAGTGCTGGGAAGCTGACGACGGCGGACGGAAGGCTGATTCCCAACGGCTGTCCTACGTGAGGAGAATCGTTGCCGTCAGGAGGAATCCGGTGAAGCCCACGATGTCGGTGACCATCGTGAGGAAGATGTTTGAGGCGAGCGCAGGGTCCTGTCCGATTCTGCGGAGAAGGACAGGGATTCCTGATCCGACGAGTCCGGCGACAAGGAACGACACCCAAACTGATACGAATACGATTGTCGCGAGCTCCGCTGGCGCAATGACTTCCCTACCTGACTGAAAGGCAGACACCGTCAGAGCCGCGACGGCAGCGGCCGTGGCTGCCATCAGTGTGCCGTCGATGAGCCCGACGGTCACCTCCCTGCGGATGGCTCGCCCTGCGCGTCCGCGGGGGAGGTCGCCTACGGCCATCGAGCGGATGATCACGGCGAGGCTCTGTGCTCCGGAGTTCCCTGCGAGCAGTGCCACCAGCGGCATGTATGCGGCAAGAACTGCATAGGTGGTCAGCGTCGGCTCAAAGCGCGAAATGGCGGCAGCGAGGAAGACCCCCACAACCAGGTTGAAGAAGATCCATGGAAGCCGTCTCCGAACAGATCGGCTCACCGGTGTGAAGACGGTCTCCTCCTCCCCTGCACCGACCATCACGGCGATGTCTTCACCTACCTCGGCGAGGATCGCCTCGATCGCCTCTGACACCTTGACCATGCCAACGAGTACTCCTCTGGCATCAACGACGGGGATTGCGATGAGGTTGTATCTCTTGATCTCATCAGCGACCTCTTCCCGGTCGGTATCGGTTCTGACGCTGACGATGTTCGTCTCCATCAGGTCGTCAAGTCCGACCCCCGGTCTGGCGAAGACGAGCTTGCGGAAGGGCACGACACCAAGGAGCCTTCGTGCATCGTCGATGACATACACGTACCGAACATTCGAGCCGAGCTCATCGTGGAGACGGCGTAACGCCTCGATGGCTTCACCAGAGGACATGCCCACGCCGAGCGCGGCGACATCCGTGGTCATCATGCCGCCGGCCGTATCGGCTGCATAGATCAAGAGGCGCTCGACCTCGCCGGCGGTCCTTGCGTCGAGTGCGCTGAGGACCGCCGTGCGGTCCTCAGCATCAAGTGCGCCGATGAGGTCTACAGCCTGGTCGGTTTCCATCTCCGACACAAGGGCTGCTGCTTCGTGTGGCTGAAGCTCCTGGAGAATGTCGGCAGCAGCCTCGGGGTGCATCTCGTCGAGCACGTCACCTGCTTCATCGGCAGGGAGCTCCTGGAGAAGGTCCGCTGCGCCTTCCTCATCGATGGCCTCGAGAATGTCGGCAGCGTCGTATGGATCACCAACGGCGAGCTCCTCCCACGCTTCGTGATGTGAGTCGAGGTATTCCTCGGCCTCGTCGGGCTTGCGCCGCGCGAGTTCACGGATTGTCGAGCCGAGCTGGCCGGGACGCGTGATTCGGATCTTCATGGGCGTTTCCAGCCTATCGCCTTGGTGCGCTCCAGACATGCAACAGGCCCCCAGGGGGATAGGGGCCCGTTGCGGGTTCTACAGACTCCGAGGGGGGACAAGGAGCCCGTAGTGTTTTCGCAGGTCCCCCAGGGGGGACGAGGGGACCTGCTGAGGGTCGTCTGGCGACCCAGCAGTGCCGAGGATACATCATCGAACGCTGACTTCAAGGTGAATTGCGTAGCTTTTTTCTCAGGAAACGGAGATTCCGCCGGAAGGCCCGTGTTCGAACGCCCTCTCGACCATTCGTCCGATTTCCCAATTGGTGACACCTTCGTCCGCAAGGGCCTGCTTGAAGGCATCTGAGAGTGGTTCGTCGACCGCAATGAGAAGTCCACCGCTTGTCTGTGCATCTGCCAGGACCCACTTGATGTCATCATCGACATTCGCATAGGTGACGAGCGAAGAGGCCGCGGCAAGGTTCCGCCTTGTCCCTCCGGCGATCTGACCCGCCGCCACGAGTTCGAGCACACCGTCGAGCACAGGGACCGACTCGGCGTCGATCTCCGCGCTGACGTTCGAGGCTCGCGTCATCTCGGAGAGGTGACCGAGCAGCCCGAATCCGGTCACGTCGGTGACGGCCTTCGCTCCCACGCGCCTGGCCGCTCTGGCGGCCCCGTCGTTCAGTGTCACCATCGTGGCGATCGCTTCGGCAACAACGTCGCGGGGTGCTTCACCGTGTTTTGCTGCGGTCGCCACGATGCCCGTACCGAGCGGCTTGGTGATGATCAGCACTTGGCCCGGCCGTGCGGAGCTGTTGGTCGTGATATCTCCGGGCGGAGCGACACCGGTGACGGCGAATCCGTATTTGGGCTCAGGGTCATCGACGGAATGCCCACCGAGCACCGTGCAACGAGCCTCGTTCATGACCTCCAAGCCGCCCTCCATGACACGCCCGAGCACATCGAAGGGAATCGAGTCACGCGGCCATCCGACGAGTTGAAGTGCGGTGAGGGCGTCGGCACCCATCGCGTAGATGTCGCTCAGCGCGTTCGCGGCGGTGATTCGGCCCCAGTCGTATGGGTCGTCGACGATCGGAGTGAAGAAGTCGACGGTCTGGACAATCGTCCGGTCCTCGTCGATGCGAAAGACCCCGGCGTCATCTGAACCCGGGATACCTACGAGCAGGTCGGGGTGCAGCGTGGCCGGATGGTTGTGCGTGGGACGCAGGACCTGCGTCAGCTCGTCAGGACCGAGCTTGCACGCTCAACCAGAGCCGTGCGAGAAGGCTGTGAGGCGGAGATGTTCCATGGACTAGACGGTAGACCGCCTACGGTTCACGGCAATCGGTTCGCGGTTCACGGTCTGCGGTCTACGGTTTGCGGTTTGCGGTTCACGGTTTACGGTTTACGGTTTGGGTATGAACATTGCAGTCATAGGCGGGGGAACCATGGGGGTTGGGATCGCACATCGGTTTGCGGCGAATGGGGCCGAAGTCGTGATCGTCGATGTTGACCTCGATACGGCGCAGGGTTCCGTGGAGCGTGTGGCTGATTCGCTCAGAACCGCTGCGAATCGGGGGAAGCTCAATCCGGATGATCTCGATGGCGTGATCGCCAATCTCGGTGCTGCCGGTTCGGTCGAACAACTCGATGAGGGCCTCGATCTGATCGTCGAGGCGGTCATCGAGGACGTGGAACTCAAACGGTCGATCCTGTTGGCTTCCGAGAAGCGAAACCCCATGGTCCTTGCCTCGAACACCTCGAGCTTCTCGATCGATGTGCTGGCCGAGGGCCTGGATGCTCCCGATCGATTCGTTGGGATGCACTTCTTCAACCCTGTGTGGGCGATGCACCTGGTCGAGGTGATCAAGGGAGCCGCAACCTCACAAGAAACGTTGCACAGAGTTCTGTCGTTGGTCGAGTTTCTCGGCATGGAGCAGGCGCTCATCAACGACGCTCCCGGGTTTGCGACGAGTCGTCTCGGTGTCCTGGTCGGCATCGAGGCGATTCGCATGGTGGCAGAAGGCGTCGCGAGGCCACAGGACATCGATCGTGCCATGTCTGTCGGCTACCGGCACCCGATGGGGCCGTTGATGCTCGGCGACCTCGTTGGTCTGGATGTCAGGCTGAAGATTGCGTCACATCTCGCTACGGTCTACGGCGACAGATTCGAGCCACCTGAGCTGCTGCGTGAGATGGTTGCAGCAGGCAGATTGGGCAAGAAGTCCGGCGTCGGTTTCTATGACTGGACGTCTGGATCAGCCGTCCCGATCGAGGAAACGTGAGATCGCCCCGTAGGTGACTTCTGGCTGATCCGCGAGCGGGTTGTGGCCTGCGTCGCCGATGACCAGCAGTTCTGCGTCGGGGATCAACCCAGCCATTTCGGTATTGATCGATGTGTAGCGGTCGTCCCTGCTCCCAACGATGAGTAGGACGGGCATCGTGAGGCTGCCGAGCTCATGCCAGACGGACGGTTGCGCACCCTGGCCGTATCCCCTGAGAGCCGAGGCGAGACCGTCCGCAGAGTTCTGTGAACGGACGCTTCTGTCCCAGACGCGGTATGCCTCATCCAGATGGTCGAGGCGCGTGATGCCAACCGATGTCCAGGAGTCGACGAATGCTCCGACCCCGATCTCCCTGATCCGGTCGCCGAGCACGTGGTCACGCTCGACGCGGGACTCCCTGACTGTTTGATCCCTGATTCCGGC
>Ga0255054_10002463_pt1 | contig 10562 bp, 10 predicted proteins | sample JV7_2_23_MG_FD_188634 | JGI IMG/M metagenome (GOLD analysis project Ga0255054, IMG submission 188634) | Seawater microbial communities from Jervis Inlet, British Columbia, Canada - JV7_2_23 | ecosystem: Environmental > Aquatic > Marine > Inlet | place: Canada: British Columbia | collected... | reverse complement strand
CGGGATATCCTTGCCGGGCGAGGTGACCGCCCCGGGCGCCGGGTTGATGATCTCGACGATCAGCGCGTCTTCGTTCTTGAGGAAAATCGAGTCCTTGTCGACGTTGCCGTTGTTGTTGCCGTCCGACGCCGACGCCGTGATGATGATCCATCCGCCGGCCGCAGTACCCTCGGGCAGGATGATCTCGATCGGAAGTGTGAACGTCGTGACCTGGCTGGAAAACACGGTGTCCAGCTGGCCGTCCAACCCGCCCTCGAGCAGCACAGAAACAGCCTTGAGGCCGAGGTTGTCGCTGGCGTCGATCTGGAACCTGACCCCTTCGGTCAGGTCCGTGGTGTCGCCCGGCGTACTGACGGACACCGAGGGCGGCGTCAGGTCCGGGTTCAGGCCCGGCGCGAGCGCCGACTCGTTACAGCCGACGACCAAGGCGAACGCCAGGACGGCTGTACCGGCTCCGATTATTCGATTTCTCATTGCCCTGCCTCCGAGGCTACCGGGCCCCTTCCGCCGCAGCCGGATTATCGATGATGTGCGGCGTGACCAGGATCAGTAGGTCACGGCGCGTCTCCGAACGCTGCGTGAAGCCAAAGAGGCCGCCAATGATCGGCAGGTCTACAAGAAACGGAATCCCGCTCTTTGACACCGTGACTGAGGTCACGGTGAGCCCTCCGATCACCGCCGTTTGGCCATCCTCAACCATTATCTGGACTTGCGCTTCCTGCGTCTGGAACGTGAAGCCGAGGTCGCTCGGAGCCGCCTGAATCGACGAGTTCTCCGCGTGGACCTGCATCAAGACCTGACGGTTGTTCGTCACGTGCGGCGTGACCCGCAGCTTGATACCGGTTTCCACGTAGTCCACCGTCGCCTGTGCGGCCTCCGACTGCGCGCTCGGGTCAAGCACGCGGACCGGCGTCCGCTCACCCACCAGGATGTAGGCTTCCGTGTTGTCCGCGGTGGAGGTCAACGGCTCGGCCTGCAGATCGGCCAACTCGACGCGCTGCAACGCGCTCACGAACGCCGTAACGCTGAAGTTCCCGAGCGCCGTCGAGAAGATCAGGTCCAGAGCCGGGCTGATGATCGTGGCCTCGGCGTTGGCCAGCAGTGAAAGCGTGTTCCCGCCCAGATCCACGACGCTGGGCACCTCTTGCGGATTGAAGAAGTCCGTCGGCGCCACCGCGTCGGGCACTCCATCCCCGTCCGTGTCGACGGGCTGCGACGTCCGCGGGTCGGGCCGGGCAACGAGCGTATTGAAGAACTGCGTCGGACTACCGATGTCGTACTTCACGCCCAGTTCCTCGACGTCGGTCCGGTTGACGAAGATCAACTTCGCCTGGATCGACACCTGCGGAGTGGGCACGTCCAGCTGGGCCACGAACTCCAGGTCGTCGGGAATCCGGCTACGGATGTCGGTGATGATCAGCGTGTTCGTTCCGGTATCCGCCATGACGCGGCCACGGCCCTGAGTCACGATCGAGCCCACCACCTCGACGAGCGAAGCGGCGCGCGCGTAGTTGATCGGGACGATCCGCGTCTCGAGCGGCTCCGTCGAGTCACGGGCCAGCAGGGCCGCGCGCGAGTCCACCCGAATGATCCCGGGCGGATCCTCCACGGCGTCCAGTCCCTGGGCCTCCAGGATCACCTGGAACGCAACGTCCCACGGCTGGTTGCGGATGTCGGCCGTCACGTAGCCCTCGATGTCCTTTCCGAGGACGATGCTCTTGCCGGACAGCTCCGCGAAGCCCGCCATGACGTCCGAGATCGTTGCGGAGTCGAACGAGGCGGTCACCGTGGCCTGCTGCGACTGCAGCACCGGGGGCACTACGACCGGGTTCGCGCGCGCGGGCGCGAACACTTCGGGCTCCTCCGGCGCCGCGTACTGCGCGGGCGCTGAGGAAGACCAGGCCGTGAAGCTCCGGTCCGACCCAAGGGTGATCCGCACTGCGTCATCGGCGTACTCCAGCTCGTAGTCCTTGAGGGACTCGAGCTCGAGCACTATGCGCACCACGTCCGGCCGGAACTGCGCGTAGCGGATGTTCTGGATGCCGCCACGATTCTGACCGTCGTACATCATTCCGGGCGCGTTCAGTCGGGCTCCGAGCACGTCGATCACGAGACGTGACGGATTCTGCAGCGTGAAGTCCTGCACGCTCACGCTACCCCGAATGTCGATGATCACGTGAACGCGGCCGGGACCCGGCAGCACGCTCACGGCCGTGACTTCGCCTGGCCCCGCAAGTGGCCCCGCAAGGGCACTTGGGGCCAGCATTACGAGCCCGGCGAGTGCGAGCATCAGTAACCGCTTCATGGTTGCTCCTCCTGCCTGCGCCGCATGCGAAGTATCCGCTGCCGCTCGACGCCAAACTCTTCGATAATCACCATCACCTCGGACTGCCGGATCGCGGCGATCCGCAGGCGTCCGAGTTCGTCTCCGACACGTACCGTGTATCGCTGCTGCACCGTGGTATCACGCAGCACTGCCACACTTGCGCTGGGATACCGCGGATTGAAATTGATCGCCGTGACCCGAAGGTCCTCCAGGAGCGGCCGCACGTCACCCGACCTCAGCAGGGAGATGAACGGGTCACGCCCCGAGCCGCGGAACGAGAAGACCTCGCGCACGAGCTCGGTGCCGGGCTCGCTCTGCGGCTCCTCGGCTGCCTGGGCAACCTGGGTCCCGGGCGCGCCACCCTCCGGCGCTGCCGTCTCTTCGGGTGGGGGCGTAGCGGGCTGCTGGGGTGGGGGCGGAGCCTCGTCCCCACCGCACGCGCCGGCCATCAGTCCGACGCACGCCACGAACCACACCAGCTTGTTATTCAATCGCACCACTGCCTCCCGGCGACGGCGGCTTCACGAACGTTCTCAGCTGGAACTGCCCCTGCAGCAGCGCACCAGTCGTGTCGCCGTAGGTCACCTGCGCCGTGAGCGGCGCGATTCCGAGCGTCAGGTCGTACGGCACCATGATCCTGGGCAGCGACGCAATATCCGCCAGGAACCCGCTGATCTCGTCATAGTGCCCGACCACGCTCACCCGGTATCGGTGGACGTTGAACATCCCCGCCGCGTCGACGGACTGCGGGTTGATTTCCTGGATCTGCACCCCGCGCAGTGTCGCGCGGGACGCGATGTCGTCGATCAGTCTCGGTACCTCATTCTCGAGCGGCACCAATCGCCGCATCAGACTGAGGCTGGCCTCGTAGCCGGTGATGCGCTGCCGCAGGCTCTCGACCGTGCCCGAAGCCAAGTCGCGCCGGGCCGAGTCGACCACCGTGTGGAGGGAATCGACCTCCACCTCCAGGCTGGAGATCTGTTCGACCTTGGGGGCCCGCCACAGGTACCAGAACCCAGCTCCCGCGCCGATCGCCAGGATGATGGCGATCACGAGGACCTGCTGCCGATCCTTCTGGGAGAGCGCCATAGTCCTCCCCTACCGCACCGACTCCGCCACCGGAACCGTTCGCATAAAGCTCGAATCGGCCTGCCTGAAGGTGGCGGTGATGCTGAATGCTGTGAGTGCCTTATCGTCCTCCACGACCGTGCGGTTCGCGCCCGGGACCACGTTCGTGACCCACGGGGAGTTCGCGAGATTCCGCAGGAAGCGGGTGTATGCGCTGATATCCGACGTACGGCCGTCAACCATGAAGCGCACGGCGGCCTGCTGTTGGGACGCATCGGTCTCGGCGCCTGGAATCGGCGCCGTCTGCACCACGTTCATGCTGACCAACCACGTGTAGTCGGGCAACGACTTGGTGACCTCCTCGAGGACGTGCGGCCAGATGTAGCGATCGGAATCGATGCGCCGGATGTCCTGGAGCTCGAGCATCAGCGAGTCGCGCAGTCCCTCTGCCCGCCGCTTTTGGGCGATCATGTTGGAGAACCGCCGGGCCTCCGCCCGGATCACCTGCGCCTCGTTCTGGAGCGTCGACAGCTGGGCTTGCATCGCGACGAAGAGGAACCCGCCAGCCGCGCCCACCACGATCCACGCGCCCACGGCGCCGAGCAGCAGCGGGTTCTTCACTCCCTTGATCAGCTCGCCGAAGTTGGGCAGCGATATGCCCCCACCGCCCTTCCGCTTCTTCGGGCCCCCGAGCAGGTTGACTTCGATAATCATCGTTCAAATCCCCCGGCGCTCACCGGCGCGCCCGAAGCGCGAGACCCGTGGCGAGCATCAGCAGCGGTCCGACCTCGTCGGCGTTGACCGTGTCGAACACCTGGTCCTTCACCCTGAGCCGCTGGAGCGGAGTGGCCACCTCCACGGGCAGCCGCAGCCGCTGTCCCAACACGTCCGTAAGACCCGGAATCCGGGCGCCGCCGCCGCAGCAATAGACGCGCTGCAGCGCCCCGGCATCGCGGGCCGCGGTCTGGAGGAAGGCGCCGGCCCGCTCGAGGCCGACCGCCATCTCCTCACCCCGGTTCTGCACGTAGGGCTCGAGGTCGGCCGTGAGCTCGTAACCCTGCAGCAGGGCATCGGCGTCTTCGGCCGACATTCCGCGCTCCCGCTGGAGGTCCTCACGGAACTTCCGGGTGCCGATGCTCAGGTCTCGTGTGAGCAGCGGAACCCCGCCCAGCAGGATGTTCACGTTGGTGACCTCGTGCCCGATGTTGAGTAGTGCCACCACGCCCTGTTTCGCATCCGGGTAATTCAGCTCGAACGCGTTATGCAGTGCGAACGCGTCGACGTCCACGATGGCGGCTTCGAGGCCGGCCTGGGCCAAGAGTTGGAGCTTGTCCTCGACCAGATCGCGCTTGGCCGCCACGAGGAGCACGTCCATCTGGAGCCCCTCGCCATCGGGGTCCAGGATCTGGAAGTCCAGCTCCACCGCCTCGATGTCGAACGGCACATGCTGCTGGGCTTCCCACCGGACCACCTCGTAGGCGTCGCTCTCCTTCATGCGATCGACCTGGATCTTCTTGATGATCACGTCGCGCCCGCCGACCGCCACTACGACCTGCTTCTGCTTGATCCCCGCGCTCTTGAACAGCCCCTGCACCGTGTCGGCCACGATGTCGGGATCCATCACCTCACCTTCGACGATGGCATCCGCCAGCACCGGGGCCACGGCCACACGGCTCAAAACCGGCTCACCCTTGCCGTGGTCCATCGCAACGAGCTTCAGATAGCCGCTGCCGATGTCCAGGGCAACCGTCGACTTGGAACCACCGAGTCCGAAAAGCGCCATATCTGCCCACCGCTAAACGAGATAAGAGGCTGGAGCGGCAGACTACAGTAGGGCCCACCCCATTCTTTGTCAAGCTCCAACCTACTTTAACCCACAGGCACCAAGGCCAACCCCTATCGTGACTTACGGAGTTTGAGTCAGCCTCAGCCACCCTCGATCCGTCACAAGCTCTCCCGCCGCGCTGGCGGCGAGCGCCCGGCCCAAAGCGCAGCTCGAGAACCCGATCGTCTTTGCGCCTGGGGCGTTTTGAGCCAGCACAACTCTAGCGGCAACCACCCCTCCGCTGAAGTGACCTCCCTCACTAGTCATTGTCAGATGTCCATTTACGACCACCGGCCCGAGAAACCGGAATCCGCCCCGGACCGTGAGGTCGCCGTCCACCAATAGCACGCCCTGACCCCGCCCGCCGAACAGTTCCAGATCGCCGTTTGCGTGAATAACCGGGAAATGGTCTCCGCAGGCAGAGCCTGGGCCGTCGGGGTCGCCCCAATTGGCAGGATCGCCGACCAGGCACTCCCCCCCAGCGGAGCGGGGGGCGGGCGTCAGCGACCCAGACTGGATCCACTTGTCCGCCAGCGACCTGATCTCCTCGGCGGCCCGGGTCGCCCATGCCGGAAGGGTGCCATCGGCGGCGGTGCCGCCTCGGAGTACCGGAGGCGCCCCGGCCAGGCAGGGACCGGCCGAGCACGAGGACGTGTCGAGGGAGGCGGCCTGGTGGAGAAAGAGCCCTGGCCGTTCGGCCTTCGTCGGGGGACACAGCCACCCGGGCGGAGGGAGATCCTGACCGCTCACGACCACCATGCCGGCCAGCGTGACGGGGCCACCCGACTCCAGGGCCGCCCTGAAATCGAGCTCCAGCGGCCGCGGTCGGACCAGCAGCCCAACCCGTTGGCGGGCCTCCCCACCGGCGCTACTTCCCTCGGATTCGACCAGGTAGAGCAGGCGGCCCAGGCGCAGCACCCGGCCGCTGTACCGCGCCCTACCCACCCGCGCCGATCCCTCGAAGGCGGCCCACGCTCCGATCGCCATGCGGTGATGGCCGGCAGTGCTCCAGGCAGCCACTTGGAGGGCTGCGCCCTCCTCCGCGGCGTGGAGCGCCGCCACGAATGCCACCGCGTCCCGGACAGCACGGCGGTCTCGGAGTCCCATCGAGGCCCCCGCCGCCACCAGCCCGGCTACGAGGAACAGCGCAATCAGCACGATGAGCAACGCGGCGCCCGAGCGCCCACTCAGACTCACGGTGGGTCCCGCCGATCGGGGCGGGGGTTGTTCCGCAGCGCCACCAGGAGGGTGATGGAGTCGCCGGGCGCAACCCAGTCCGGTCGGGGAGCGCCTGGCCCGCGGCGCGCCGCAATGCCGATCCCGATGCGGGCAACGGCCGTCGGCACAGCGGTCTCCGTGCCGGCCAGGTCGTAGTAGGTGAACCGGATCCCACCCGGGACGAGCGGCCCGAGCACGGGCTGGGTGCCACTCCAGCCACCCGACTTCCGCATGCGGCGTGAGCCCAGCCACCAATCCCCGTGGCGGTCCCTGTAGGAGCGCAGTCGGGCGAGCTCGAGCGCCACGACCGGGGCTCCCTGCGCCACTTGGGTCAGAGCGTCGCGCGGCCGAACACCGCGGACTGTCAGCTCGTGGCCCGGACCACGTCCCGGGCAGGCGTCGCCCGCCCATACGCTCAACAGATCCGCACGCGCCCAGTGATTGTCGTCAGGTGTGCCGGGGTCGGCCTCGGCATAGATGAGGAGAGAGTCGCGCTCCGGGTCCGGGAGGCGCTGCCCGAAGCGGGGCTCGGCCGCCACCACGAGACGCCAGGAGCCTGCGCCAATCGGCTGCGGAGGACGGCATAGAAAGGCCGTCGCGCGCAGCGCCCGGTATGTGATTTCCCGCGGTGCCAGCTCGATCAGGTCGCTCGACACGGTGTCCCCGGCGTCCAGTCCGGCCAGCTCCAGCGAGACCAGTGCCGCCGCCAGGCGCAGCGTGGAGTTGACCCGCACCCAGCCGGCCTGGCGTCCATGCACGCGCTGCGATTCGAGCACCACGCCGTGCACCGCCACGGCAATGAGGCCTGCCAGAGCCAGCGACACCACGAGCTCGACGAGCGACGCCCCGCGGCCACTCCCGCACGCCCTCAGCACGCGACCACGGTGGAGAGGGTGTGTCCCCCATCCGCTGCCTCGGCGCGGGCGCGGACCACAACTTGAAGTCGCCGGCTCGCACCGCCGCCGTCCGCCCACACAGCCCAGGTCACGTCGAACGCTCCCCGCGTCCCCGCTCCCGAGCCGGGCTCAGGGCAGCCGCCTTCCCGGAGCCGCTCGAGCTCGGACCACGCCGCGAGCGCGGCGCGCTCGAGACGGCGCCCGTCACTGATCAGCCGCGTGGTTCGCGCCGCAGTGCCGGCGAACGCCAGCAGCCCGACGGAGAGGGTGATGAGAGCAACCAGGACTTCCACCAGGGTGAGGCCGCGGGAGGACATGGCCCCAAGCTATCGAGGCCCGAAGCTGAACCGGGCGCAAAGCTCGCGGGCCTGGAGTCTCGAAAACGCGCTCGCGGCCTACGGGCCGAAGAAACAAAAGAGCGACAGGTATCCCTGCCGCTCAGCATCGAGGCGCCACCACGGTCCGTCAGCTACAGGTGGGTTCGCCCTCGTTTGTGGCGGGCGCCGGCGGGCTGCCGACGGTTCCGTAGAAGATGGCGCACGCCCTGCCGGTGCCGGTGTGCGTTGCGGTTGCTGCCCAGCCGGATGCAGTCACGCTCTGCAAGGCGACGGTCACCCCAGCCGACGACTGGTACCTCGCTCCGAGGTTCGAAGTGTAGGTGTAGAAGTCGGCCAGGTAGGACTCCTCGGCGGTAACCAGGTTCCGCAGATCGGCCTTCATCGAGGTGAGATACGCCCTCTCCTTGGTGTTGGCGAACTTGGGGATCGCGATTGCAGCCAGAATCCCGATTATCACCACCACTATCAGCAACTCGATGATCGTGAAACCTCTGGACTCGCTACGCATAGGACGCTTCCTCGACGCTAGATCCTGGAAAGGCACGAGGCGGTGGAGGTATCCTCCACCGCCTCACCCTAATCAAAGACTAGCCCAAATGTACCTAGACGCAGATGGGCTCGCCTTCGTTTTCGCCAGCTGCGGCGGCATTGACGCCAAGATAGATGGCGCAGGTCTTGGCGGTACCGGTGTGCGTGGCACTCGCCTGCCAGCCGGAGCCGGTCACGGTGGCGATGGCCACGGTGACGCCCGGCGACTCGGCGTAACCGGTGCCGAGCTGCGCCGTGGTACCATACGTCACGAAGTCCGCAAAGTAGCTCTCCTCGGCATTGACGAGGTTACGCAGGTCGGACTTCATGGACGCGACGTACGCCTTCTCCTTCGTGTTCGCGAACTTCGGAATCGCGATCGCGGCCAGAATACCGATGATGACCACGACGATCAGAAGCTCAATCAGAGTGAAACCCTTGCGGTTCATCTAAACACCTCCGCAGAACGTGAAACGAGTGACCCTTGTGCCGCCCGGACTTCCCGGACGGAAGTACTGCCGTGACCCCTTTAAGCAAACTCCGTGCCTGAACTGGTCGCCGCTACTTAACTACTTGCAGTATAGCACCTTACGCTGTCAGAGTGGGGGGTGCCAATCGGACGCGGCCAAGCCGCAGGCTCTCAATTTGCAAGCCCTCCCGCCTGGCGCAAGAGGCCGCCTTCGCAATGGGTTCCCGCCCCTTCCGCCGCCTCGAGCGCTCGATCCAGCAGGGCTGGGCGGAGCGTCGCGATGACGGGCGCGAGCTCACCCAGCTCCCAGCACAGACCCTCGAGTCCGCCCTCCGGGTAGAGCAAGGCCGCCGCGCTGTCCAGCGCCGCGGTAGCGGCCGCCAGATGACCCGTGCGCCACGATACCCTGGCCTCGGCCAGAGCAAGCTGCCACTCCGGAGCACCCCTGGTCCGCAGCGCCTCCCGGTAGATGACCGCGGGAGTGTAGCCCAGCGGCGCCAGTTCGACTCCACTTCGGGCCATCGTCAGTGCCGAATCCTCCCGGCCGGTGGCCTGGAGCGCGGACACGAGCAGGCCCGTGATTGCCGGGTGCCCGGGCCTGAGCTCCCAGGCCCGCTCCGCTTCCCCGAGTGCCAGCTCGCCGCGGCCCAGGGAGAGCGCGACGGGCGCGGAGCGGGCGGCAACGAACGGGTCTTGCTCGAACAGGGCGCCGGCAATCAGATACTCGGCCAGGGCCACGGCCGACAACCCGCGCAAATCCAGGTGGCGCCCGAGCTGGAGATGGGCCCGGTAGTTCTGCGGATACTCCAGCAGCGTCTCGGTCATGGCGGTGCGGCTGTCACGCCAGAACGGAGTCCTGGTCCAGGTGCGAACGCTGAAGGCCACGCACAGCGCCGCAAGACCGATCGGCGCGGCCCTGCGCCAGCGCGAGTCACCGAGCGCGTGCTGCACGATCCAGCCCGTGGCGAACGCCGGCGCCAGCGCGGCGAAGTAGAGCGTCCGCTCGCCCAGCAGCGTACCGGAGACAAAGACCAGGTTGGAGGTCGGCGCGTACGTCGCGATCGCAGCCAGGATCGCGAACCCCACGGCCGGCGCCCGGCGCAGGCTCGCCACTCCCAACCCCAATATTGCCGTGGCGGCGGCAGCCCCGAGCGCGGCCGCGGCCGTGAACTCCGTGCGCTGCGGGATCATCTGCGGGTTGTAGTCTGCGGCCAGCTTCATGGGCCAGGTGAGCAGCCGGACCACCTCCAGGTACACCGGGAACACGGTGTCCAGCCGCTCTCCGAAGGAGAGGTACTGCAGAGCCGCCGCGGTGGTTAGCTGCGCCCAGCCCCCCGCCACCGCCCGCCACACGACGAGCCACACCACGGTGACGGCCACGACCGCCAGCAGCGGACCCGCCACGGGCCGCCGCGCGGGATCCCGCACCAGCCACGCGTCGAGCGCGAGGATCGCCACGGCCACGACCGCGTGCTCCTTGGAAAGCAGCGCGAGCGCGACCGCGGCAACCGTCGCTACGAGCCAAGCGGCGCGTGCTCGCCCCTCCGCGGCCAACCGATAGCGGCGGAACGCGAGGACGCTCAGCAGGAGCCCGACGGCCACCACAATCTCCGACCTGCCGGCCACGTTGGCCACCGCTTCCACGTGCACGGGGTGGACGGCGAATACCAGCCCTGCCGCCAAGGCGCCAACGGGCGTGAGCCACGCCGCCGCGACCAGGACCGCAAGCGCAGTCGCGAGGGCGTGCAGCAACACGTTGTGCACGTGGAACCACCAAGCACGACCCCCGGAGAGTGTCCAGTCGACTGCGTAGGTCAGTATCACAGCCGGACGGTAGAGGCCCGCCGTCGTGCCGTCGCGCACCGGCCAGTAGGGAGCGAACCGGGCCTCCCAT
>Ga0255054_10002462_pt1 | contig 10565 bp, 6 predicted proteins | sample JV7_2_23_MG_FD_188634 | JGI IMG/M metagenome (GOLD analysis project Ga0255054, IMG submission 188634) | Seawater microbial communities from Jervis Inlet, British Columbia, Canada - JV7_2_23 | ecosystem: Environmental > Aquatic > Marine > Inlet | place: Canada: British Columbia | collected... | reverse complement strand
AGGGAAAGCGATCACATCGCGGATGGATGATTCGCCGCACATCAGCATCACCAGGCGGTCATAGCCGATGGCAATGCCGCCGTGGGGCGGTGCGCCGGAATCCAGGGCTTCAAGCAAAAATCCGAACTTGCCTTCATAGGTCTTTCGATCCATATTCAGGGCCTCAAATACTTTTTCCTGAATGCTGCGCTGATGGATCCGGATGCTCCCGCCACCGATTTCAAAGCCGTTCAAAACCAGATCGTAGGCCCGGCTGTTTACGGAAAGCGGTTCATCTTTGAGACGCTCGTAATCCTCCTCCAGAGGGGATGTAAACGGATGATGCAAGGCCTGCAGCCGCTTTTCGGTTTCATCATATTCAAACATCGGAAACCGGGTCACCCACAAAAAATGATATTCATTTTCATCGATCAGGCCCAGGGTCTTGCCCAAATGGTTTCTGAGATGCCCCAGGGCCTCATTGACCACCTTGGGCTGATCGGCGACAAAAAATATCAGGTCCCCCGGTTCCATTTCGATGCGTTCGGCCAGCGCATGTTTTTCCTCGTCTGAAAAGAATTTTGTGATCGGAGATTGCCATTTATCTTCTTTGACCTTTATCCAGGCCATTCCTTTTGCCCGGTATACAGCGACAAATTCGGTCAGATCATCAATTTCCTTACGTGAAAAATCAATGCATCCTTTGGCATTCAAGGCTTTGACAATTCCACCTTTTTTTACCGCATTGGCAAATACTTTAAAATTTGAACCGGCCACAATGTCGGAAATATCTTTAAGCTCAAAGCCGAAGCGGGTATCGGGTTTATCCAGGCCATAACGGCCGACGGCTTCCTCGTAAGTCAACTGTGAAAAAGGCCGCTTGAGCTTTATTCCGAGAATTTCTTTAAAAAGCTGGGCCATCATGCCTTCGGAAAGGTTCATGACGTCGTCTTCCCCCACAAAAGACATCTCGATATCAATCTGGGTAAACTCCGGCTGACGATCCGCCCGCAGGTCCTCATCCCGAAAACAGCGCACGATTTGATAATAGCGGTCAAATCCGGAAATCATAAAAAGCTGTTTGAATATTTGCGGCGATTGCGGCAGCGCATAAAACTCGCCCGGATTCACCCGGCTGGGAACCAGGTAGTCCCTGGCCCCCTCGGGGGTGCTGCGTGTTAAAAACGGCGTTTCCAGATCGAGAAACCCCTGTTGGTTGAGATAGCCTCTGACGGCTGCCGATACCCGGTGCCGCAGGATGAGATTTTTTTGCATTTCGGATCGACGCAAATCCAGATGACGATATTTGAGCCGGACCGTTTCCGAAACATCGATCTCATCTTCGATTAGAAAAGGCGGTGTTTTGGCCGGATTTAATATTTTGAGCTCGGTTGCCGTAACTTCGATCTCGCCGGTCTTGAGTTTAGGATTAATCATGTCGGCCGGCCGATGATCCACTTTGCCGCGCACAGCCAGTACATATTCATTACGGATCGCATGCGCTTTGGCATGTATTTTCTTGTCTACTTTCGGATTAAATACCACTTGGGTGAGGCCTTCCCGGTCGCGAAGGTCCACGAAAATCACACCGCCGTGATCTCTGCGCCGATGGACCCAGCCCATCAACACGACTTCCTTGCCGACATCATCCGCCCCAAGTTCCCAGCAATGATGCGTTCTGCGCATTTCACCGAGTTGATCCTGCAATACAATCTCCTTCTATTTCGTAAGAATTTCTTTCTTAATTGTTTCAACAAGACCATCGATGGGAATTGAAACCTGGTCTTTGGTTTCCATATTTCGCAGGATGGCCTCACCTTTTTCAAGTTCGTCGTCACCCACAATCAGTACATAGTCGGCCTCAAGCCGGTCGGCCCGCTTCATCTGGCTTTTTAGGCTCTTTCCCCCAAAATCCAATTCGGCCCGAATGCCTTGATCTCCCAAGGAGCAGACCCACTCAAAAGCGAGTAAACGACTTTTATCCCCCAAAGCCGCCACAAAAATATCAGGCTGCCTGTAAAATGAGTCGGCGGCAAGACCGACCAATTCAGTGAGCCTGTCAAAACCAATCGCAAAGCCGGTTGCCGGAATATCCGGTCCGTCCAGTTCACTGACCAGTCCATCGTACCGGCCCCCGCCGGCAACCGCATTTTGGGCCCCTAAGGATTCGGTTTGAATCTCAAAGGTTGTGCGCGCATAATAATCCAGTCCGCGAACTAAATTTTTATCGACGACAAAAGGCACGGCCAGCTTTTCCAGCATCGATTTGACTTCATCAAAATCCGCTTGGCATTCAGAACAGAGGTGATCCAGAATTGACGGCGCATCAGCCATCGCCTCCCGGCAGGAAGGCACCTTGCAATCCAGCACCCTTAACGGATTACGATCCTTGCGCCGAATGCAATCAGCGCACAGCTTATCACTGACGGATGCCAAAAATTCAGACAGGGCTCCTTTGAATACCGGCCGGCATTTCGGGCAGCCCAAAGAGTTGATGTGCGCTTTAACATCAGCGACTTTCAGCCGCGAGAACAGGGTCACCAGCAGAAAAATAAGCTGGACGTCAGCCAGCCCGGACTGGACACCAAAGATCTCGGCATTAATTTGATAAAACTGCCGGTATCTTCCCTTCTGGGGGCGCTCCCGGCGAAACATGGGGCCGATGGTGTAAAATTTTTGGACCGGATCCGTGGCATACAGTCGATGCTGAATGTAGGCCCGCACAATCGAAGCCGTAGCTTCAGGGCGCAGGGTAATCAGGCCGCCTTTGCGATCCGGAAAAGTGTACATCTCCTTTTCGACAATGTCGGTATCCTCACCGATGCTGCGGGCAAAGAGTTCGGTGCGCTCCATGATGGGGATACGGATCTCCTTAAAACCGAAATCCTCCAGAAGCTTCCGCGCAACCGATTCGACTGCCTGCCAGAGCTCGACTTCGCCGGGAAGAATGTCCTTAAAACCTCTGATTAACTGGATCATCGAATTCAATGCCCTTCAAGACCATTGATTGGCCGAAAAATTATGAAGCCCGCAACATGCTCTTAAGCCGGTTTTCAAGTAAACTTGGTTTTTTATCTTAGTATTCATGTTTTAGTCAACCTTAATATTTAAGATCCAGAAATTCTCGGTGAAATTAAGCAAAAGATTGCTTCGTCGCTCACGCTCCTCGCAATGACAGTACGAAACATTCGCGGGTCATTGCGAGCGAAGCGAAGCAATCTCAACGCTCTGGTATCTCAGCGAGAATTGCTGGCGATTGCCTAATTGATTTGCGTTTGAACCTAAAAAGATTTATATAGATCCCCTTAAACTGCCGATCAAATTAAGCTTTGAGGCTAAAGGGATAAATAAATGGCGACAATCGGAAAGTACAACGCTTTAACAGATGTGGACGGTATTCTGGTGGGTCATTACACCGATACAGCTGCTGCCAGCGGTGTAACCGTGGCTGTTTGTTTGGAAGGCGCTGTTGCCGGCGTTGATGTGCGCGGATCGGGTCCCTGCACCCGCGAAACCGACTTGCTGGCACCGGCAAACCTGGTGGAACATGCGCAGGCGGTGGTGCTTTCCGGCGGCTCGGTCTTCGGTCTGGCCGCCGCAGACGGTGTGGTGCGCTGGCTGGCCTCAAAGGGCTTCGGCTTCCCGCTGGACAAAGGATTTGTGGCCCCGATCGTACCGGCGGCCGCTTTATACGACCTGGATCGCGGAGCTGAATTTGTCCCGCCCATCAGCGCAGAATGGGGCAAAAAAGCCTGCCGGACAGCCGACAGAGGTCCGCTGGCCACCGGTTGTGTGGGTGCCGGAACCGGCGCATGGGCCGGCAGCATCAAAGGGGGGCTGGGAACTGCCAGCCGGATTATAGATTCGGGCATCACCACCGCCGCTCTGGTGGCGGTCAATTCGGATGGCGAGGTCATTAATCCCACCACGGGACGCCCCTGGGAAATCGGCCTGGAGATTGAAAACGAGTTCGGCCGGCAGGGAAAACGCGCTGTCATACTCCCGCCACAGTCCGAAAGTAGGCCGGCCAGAAACACCACCATCGGAGTCATCGCGACCGACGCCATCCTCACCAAGGCGCAGGCTCACAAAGTCGCCCAGATGGCTCATGACGGGATGGCGCGAGCCATTCGGCCGTGTCATACCCTATTCGAAGGTGACACGATCTTCTGCATGGCCACCGGTAAGCGAAAATTACCGGAGGTTCCCGGATATTACGGCCCGGTTCACACCCGGGCAGTCAGTGACATCGGCCACACGGCGGCAGACTGCATGTCAAGAGCAATCATAAAAGCAATCCTGACAGCCAAAAGCATAGCCGGCATGACCGCATTTTGTGATCTTGAGAATCGTTAGTTTAATGTTGCGGAGGAATAACCTATGACCAAGAATCGTTTCGGGAAAATGATACTTTTATCCTTTTTGGTAATTTTATCCGGTTTCTTCCTGTTCGCCTGTGAAAGACCCGGAGGGCCTGCAGGAGACACAGACCGACTGAATAAAATCACCGAGCAGGTTGAAATGTTGACCGCAAAGGTCGATGAACTCAGCCAGAGGCTCGATGAGTTGAGCAAAAAAATGGCTGCGCCAACCAGAGGCGGTAAACTGGTGGTCTGCCAGCCCGGCGAGCCGCCGGGACTGGATCCCACAGCAAATACGGCGGCTGCCATCGATCGGGTGGTATACGCCAACATCTATGAGGGATTGATTAAGGTGAACAGTGAGGGGCAATTTGTCCCCGGGCTGGCCACCCAATGGACAGCTTCATCGGATGGCAAAATCTACACATTCTATCTGCGAAAAGGTGTTAAATTCCATAACGACGAGCCGTTTAATGCTCAGGTGGCCAAATGGAATCTGGAACGGGCCAAAGCGCAGGGTACGATTAACCCGCATTCGGAATTTTTTCGCGGAATTGAAAAAATTGAAACCCCTGATGATGCCACTTTGATCGTGACGCTGAAAGAGGTAGACGCCCTGTTTATTGCCCATATGGCTGAAGGCGATGCCGTCATGCTGCCCCCTAAGGGCTATGAACAGGCCAAATCCCAGCCGATCGGAACCGGACCGTTCAAGTTTGTCGAATGGGTACGCGGTGACCGCGTCGAAATGGTTCGTTTCGACGGATACTGGAATCCTCAACTGCCTTATCTTGATCAAGTGACCTTTAAGTTCATCGGTGACGCCAGTGCCCAGATTGCGGCCCTCAAAGCGGGCGATATCGATGTTTTAGGGTGGATTTCAGCCCCCGAGTCGGCGGCCGAACTTTCCCGCGACAAACGGTTTAAGGTGTATGCCGGGGCCACCACCGGCGAGGTCATTATGTCGACCAACAACAAAGCCAAACCGTTTGATAACAAACGAGTCCGTCAGGCCATGGCCCATGCGATTGACCGAGACACCGTCATAGAACTGGTGATGTTTGGATACGGTACGCCCATTGGCTCTCACTGGTCACCGGCGACACCCTACTACATGGATTTAACCGAAAAATTTCCCTATGATCCCCAAAAGGCCAAAGCGTTACTGAAACAGGCGGGATATCCAGATGGGTTTGAAGCCACCATCAAGTTGCCGGCCATCTATTCTTATTCCAGACGAGCCGGCGAAGTGATTGCAGATATGCTGAAAGCGGTGGGAATTAACCTGAAAATTGAAATCGTTGAATGGCCCTATTGGCTGGAACGGATTTACAAACAAAAAGAATACCAGCTGACCATGATCGGCCACGTGGAAGCCTGGGATATCGGCATTTACGCCAACCCGAATTATTACTTTCAGTATGATTCACAGGAGTTCCGGGATGCCTATGCCAAAGCGCTAAAAGCACCCAATGAAGCCGAAAAGGCCAAGTGGTTCGGTCGCTGTCAGGAAATCATCGCTGAAGATGCGGTAAACGGTTATCTGTTCTCGGCGCCCAATTTGCCGGCCATGAAGGCCGAAGTTATGAACTGGTGGGAAAATTATCCGACCATTGCACTGGATGTCACAGAGGTATGGCTTAAACGCTAAACAATACACGATTAGGCAGCCAGGTTTTATTGATAATCGCGCCATTTATTGCGAATGATGTAATTCTACCACGAAGTTCACGAAGGACACGAAGCAAAGAATTTAATTATTTTTTTTTTATTCTTCGTGCATCTTCGTGTTCTTTGTGGTGAATAGGAAAATTCAAATTAATTAATGATAGAACCAGGCTATCTAAATTAAAGCACATGGCTCGTTACCTGATTAAAAAGCTGATAACCCTTTTGATTCTGCTTTGCTTTGTTTCAACTGCGGTTTTTACGGTGCTATTCGTACTGCCGGGAGACCCCGCCCAGATCATTCTTGGCATCAATGCGACCCCCGAAACCCTGGCTAACCTGCGAGCCGAACTGGGCCTGGATCAATCTTTCTTTGCACAGTATGCGGATTGGATCGGCAATATCATTACCGGCCGCGGCAACCGCTCCATCACTTATGACATGCCGGTCTCTGATTTGATCCTGTCGAGTCTGGCCGTCACCGGTCCCCTGGCCCTGCTGGCCATAGTCTTTGCAGTTGTTCTGTCCATTCCATTGGGCATTTTCGCAGCTCGCCATCAGAATCGCCCGGGGGACGTAATGGTGATGTTTTTCACCCAGTTGGGCCTTGCGACACCGGAGTTCTGGCTGGGAATTTTGCTGGTTCTGCTGTTAGCTGTCCATTGGGGATTGTTTGCTGCCGGCGGTTTTCCCGGATGGGCGGCTGATTTCTGGGGTTCTTTAAAAGCATTGCTGTTGCCGGCATTTGCGCTGGGCGTTATCCGGGCGTCAATCTTAACCCGTTTAACCCGCTCCTCTATGCTTGAAGTTCTAAAAGAAGACTACATCCGAACCGCCAGAGCCAAAGGCCTCAGGGAAAGAACCGTCATTTATGTCCATGCGCTGAAAAATGCTCTGATACCGATATTGACGATTCTCGGTCTGCAGCTGGGGCAGCTTCTTGCCGGAGCCATTATTATCGAAAACGTTTTTTACCTTCCCGGCATGGGCAGATTGGTTTTTCAGGCAATCGGCCAACGCGATCTGCCGGTGGTTAGGGATATCGTTTTGGTTATGGCCGCCGCCGTTGTCGTGGTTAACTTTGTCGTCGATCTTTGCTATGCCGGCTTGGATCCGAGAATCCAACTTGAATGAGAACCTATCTCAAAAATGCGTCTAAGTGCCCATGGCTACGTTGTCCCGGGAATTGAAATACTCACGTACTCAGCGTACGCTCCGTTATCAATTCACGGGACGCCTTGCCCTGATGAACACATATATTTATTAGATCAAGATGTGAAATCCCGCTTTTAAGCGGGGAACCCTGATCCACACTTTTGAGATAGGTTCAAGTTAAATTTGCGGAGCAAATTTGAATGACGCGATTTTTTAAAAATTTGAACTTCACGGTCGGCTTTGTTTTATCCGTGGTCATCATTCTGATGGCGGTTATCAGCCTGGCCTGGACGCCGTATGATGCCAATAAAATGGATCCGCTGCACCGACTTAAAAGCCCATCGATCAGCCATCCGTTGGGCACCGATCAATATGGCCGGGACATCTTTTCACGGGTAATGGTCGGAGCGGTAAATTCCATCATCGTGGGTCTGGTGACGGTAGCAATCGGTTTGACGATCGGGGTCGCGCTGGGGCTTGCCTCGGCCTATTACCGTGGGCTGGTTGATGAGGCCATCATGCGTTTATCTGATTTCCTGTTTGGCTTCCCGGCGGTGCTTACGGCCATTTTGATCACCTCAATTCTGGGCCCATCGATGATCAATGCCATGCTGGCAATCGGTATATTCTATATTCCGGTGTTTGCCCGGTTGACCCGGGCAGTCGCGCTGAGCATCTGGCAAAAAGAATTTATTATGGCAGCCCGTGCTTCCGGGATCAACGAGTGGGCCATTACCTGGAGACACGTTTTGCCCAATATATCATCACCGTTGCTGATCCAGGGAACCATTCAGTTTGCCGTAGCGATTCTGGCAGAGGCCGGTCTTAGCTATCTGGGATTGGGCACCCAGCCTCCGCATGCCTCCTGGGGCCGAATGCTGAATGAAGCTCAGACCTTTATGTCTCTGTCGCCTTGGATGGCAATCTTTCCCGGCGTGGCCATCGCCTGGGCGGTACTGGGCTTTAACCTGCTGGGAGACGGGCTCAGGGATATGCTGGATCCTAAGATGGTCAGGATTAGATAGTGGCAATCCGAAAACGGTTAGATTTAGACAACTAATTTTAACCGCAGAACCGCAGAACAAGGAATTTCGAATATCGAAATAAAAAGATGAGCAACTTCTGCGGTTTGACATTCCTTGTTCGACCTGCCCGCCATTGCGAGCCGCTCAGGCGAGGCGGGCGGGTATTCGATATTCAGGGAGTAAGATATACTAAAAAAAATGATTCCTGCTGAAACTATAGAAAAAGTTTTAAACGAAATCGACGCTGATGAATTGATTAAACTAACGGCAGATCTGGTGCGGATCAATTCGGTGTGGGACCCGGTGGCCGGAACCAATGAGCAGGCTGTATCTGAAATGATCGCAAGCTGGGCCCGATCGCAGGGTTTTGATGTTCAGGTAGACCCGGTGGCCCCGAACAGGCCGAATATCATCATCAGCGGGCCGGCCGCAGCGCAAAAACGCACACTGATGTTTGAAGGCCATACCGATGTCGTCACCCCGGGGGATGTCTCGGCCTGGAAATACGACCCCTTTGGCGCTGAAATTATCAGCCGCCGGATGTATGGCCGCGGAACCAATGATACCAAGGGAAACCTGGCTGCCATGCTGATCGCAATGAAAGCCATAAAAACCTCCGCGGTTGAGCTTTGCGGTTCGGTGATCGGCGGTGTTTTGTGTGACGAGGAAGACCGGATGTTGGGGGTCAGGGATTTTATCAAAAGAGGTCATGCCGATAAGATAACGGCCGCTGTGATCTGCGAACCTCAAGACGGAATGATCTGTACCTCCCAGAAGGGCGCTATTCGCGCCAGCTATCTGATCACAGGCCGAATGAGCCACGGCGCCATGCCGCTTTCCGGCTTGAACTGTGCGCCGGCGATCGCCCGGCTCATTGACGGCTTGCACCGGCTGGAAAAAAAAGCGGCAACCACTGTCGGATGCGATCAATATTTAGGCTGGCCCAGCTTCACGCCAACGGTGATCCAGGCGCCGGCTGCCGGTGCGTCCCAGCTCAACGTGATGCCGAGGGCGGCCAAGGTGCTGGTCGACATCCGCACAACACCGCGGCAGTCTCACCAAAAAATCATCAAGGATCTGGAGACGCTGGCACTAAATATTGAACAAAACGTCAGAAAACATTACCGGGAACTCGATGGCCTGCTCCACTTTCAACGTGACCGTGATCTTGCTGTTGTGGTCGATATTTTGACCGACAGACCTTGTACGCTGACCGACCCGGCTGAGCCCATCGTTAAAGCGGCCGATTGGGCCAGCCGATCGATCACCGGCAAAACATCTGTTTATGCAGGGGTGCTCGGTGCAACCGATGGGACCTTTCTGTGGGCGGTCAAAAACATCCCCATTGTTACCATGGGCGCAGGAGACCGTCAGGTTCCTCATCAAATCGACGAATGGGTCGACCTGGATCAATTGATTGAAACCGCCAGGGTTTATGCGCTCACGGCGCTGCATTATCTCTTTCCCTCAGGCAAAACGAAATGAGCTCCAAAATACTGGAGATAGAAAATCTATGCGTTCATTTCCACCTTCCCGAAGGTATCGCCCGGGCGGTGGATGGAGTCAGCTTTGATCTGGCGGCCGGTGAAACGCTGGGCCTGGTGGGTGAATCCGGTTGCGGCAAAAGTGTAACCTCACTGAGCATTTTAGGCCTGGTTCCGTCTCCGCCGGGGCGAATTGAAGCCGGCCGCATCCAGTTTGAAGAACGGAATCTGCTTGACCTGGATGCGGAACGATTGCGCCGAATCCGAGGCCGTGACATCGCCATGATCTTTCAGGAACCCATGACGTCTCTAAATCCGGTGCTGCCTATCGGGCGACAGGTGGCCGAACCACTGATGATCCATAAAGCACTTTCAAGATCAGACGCATTGGCAGAAGCTGCCGCATGGCTGGATCATGTCAAAATCCCGGCTGCCCGAAGACGACTCGGCGATTACCCCCATCAGCTCTCGGGCGGTATGCGGCAGCGGGTAATGATTGCCATGGCCATGGTGTGCCGGCCGAAGTTACTGATCGCAGATGAGCCCACAACCGCGCTGGATGTGACCATCCAGGCCCAGATCCTATCTCTCATGCTGGAGCTTAAATCAGAGCTGAACATGTCTCTGTTGCTCATTACGCACGATCTGGGGGTGGTCGCTCAGATGGCTTCGAGAGTGGTGGTGATGTACGCCGGTCAGATCGTCGAAGAAGGGGGCCTGACCGATATCTTTGATCGATCGTTTCACCCCTATACTCGGGGTCTTCTCAAATCCATGCCCCGATTGGGTAACCGTCGTGACGGTCAGGCACCCCGGCTCCATGAAATTCCCGGATCCGTGCATTCGCTGACTGATGCCGTTACCGGGTGCAAATTTGCCGACCGCTGCCCCGA
>Ga0255054_10002459_pt1 | contig 10575 bp, 9 predicted proteins | sample JV7_2_23_MG_FD_188634 | JGI IMG/M metagenome (GOLD analysis project Ga0255054, IMG submission 188634) | Seawater microbial communities from Jervis Inlet, British Columbia, Canada - JV7_2_23 | ecosystem: Environmental > Aquatic > Marine > Inlet | place: Canada: British Columbia | collected... | reverse complement strand
TTGACGCCGACTTGCGCCAACCCTTTTCGGTTTATTCAGGCGATAAAATTCTGTCGCTTACAGCAAGAATGGTACCAGCAGTAAAGCAACAACATTGAGGATTTTAATCATGGGGTTCACGGCAGGGCCGGCGGTATCCTTGTAAGGATCGCCGACGGTATCGCCGGTAACCGCCGCCTTGTGCGCATCACTGCCTTTGCCGCCAAGGTGGCCGTCTTCGATGTATTTTTTGGCGTTGTCCCAGGCAGCCCCGCCGGTGGTCATGGAAATGGCAACAAAGACACCGGTAATAATACTGCCGATCAGCAAGCCGCCCAGCGCAACTTTGCCCAGCAGAAAACCGACCAGCACCGGCGCGATAACCGGCAGCAGAGCCGGAATGAGCATTTCTTTCAAAGCGAACTTGGTAACGATATCAACGCATGCTCCGTAATCCGGTTTGGCAGTGCCTTCCATAATTCCGGGAATTTCACGGAACTGGCGTCTGACCTCTTCTACAACCGCACCGCCGGCTTTGCCCACGGCGTTCATGGCAATCGAGGCAAAAAGATACGGCAATAACCCGCCGATAAACAGGCCGATGATCACCTTGACATTGCTCAGGTCAAAACTCAACTCCTCGCCCCCGCCATGCAGCCTAAATTCTTGCGTGTAAGCCGCAAAAAGCACCAGGGCAGCCAGACCGGCTGAACCGATGGCGTAACCTTTGGTGACGGCTTTGGTGGTATTTCCGACCGCATCCAGCGGATCGGTGACCGCACGGACGCTTTCATCCATTTCCGCCATTTCGGCAATGCCGCCGGCGTTGTCGGTAATCGGACCGTAAGCATCGATGGCAATCACCATCCCTGTCATCGAGAGCATGGACATGGCTGCCATGGCAATGCCGTAAAGCCCGGCAAAATGATAGGCAAGACCGATAGCGGCGCAGATGGCCAGCACCGGCGCAGCGGTGGACTGCATGCTGACACCCAGCCCGGCAATAATATTGGTGCCGTGTCCGGTGGTGGATGCATTGGCTATAGCTTTTACCGGGCCGTAAATCCCGGTGTAGTATTCCGTGATGATAACGATCAAGACGGTAAGCACGAGGCCCACCAGGGTGGAATAATAAATCTTTAAGTATGAAATTTCAGGAATTCCGCCCATCAAGTGCCGGGTGGCAAAGAAAAATGCAATACCCGCCAGGATGGCAGCGCCGAACATTCCCCAGTACAGAGCCCCCATAATATACTCGCTTTTGCCCAGTCTGACGAAGAAAACAGCGATCATGGATGCAACGATCGATATGGCGCCAAGTACCAGCGGAAATTCCGTAGCGATGCCGATCTGCGGGAAAATAAGGTTGCCCAGCAGCATGGCCGCAACCGCGGTGATGGCGTAAGTTTCGAAAAGATCGGCCGCCATACCGGCACAGTCGCCCACATTATCGCCGACATTATCGGCGATGGTCGCCGGGTTTCTGGGGTCGTCCTCCGGAATTCCGGCTTCGACTTTGCCGACCAGATCGGCACCGACATCAGCCCCTTTGGTAAAGATTCCGCCGCCCAGACGGGCAAAGATAGAAATAAGGCTTCCGCCAAAACCGAGAGCCACCAGCGCAATCACTGCATCTCTGCTGGATGTGCCCATCGAGATCAAAATGCTATAGTAACCGGCAACAGACATCAGGGCCAGACCGGCGACAATCATTCCGGTTACCGAACCGCCTTTAAAGGCCATGGCCAGACCTTTGGCCAAGCCCCCTTTGGCAGCTTCTGCGGTGCGCACGTTCGCAATTACGGACACGCGCATGCCGATATATCCCGCCAGAAAAGAGGCGGTTGCCCCGAGCAGGAAACCGAGTGCGGTTTTTACCCCCAGCGTAAAAATGATGATCGCAAAAATTACCAGCCCGGCAATCCCCATGCTCTTGAGCTGTCGATTCAGATAGGCGATGGCGCCTTCCTTGATGGCATTGGCAATTTCCTGCATCTTTTCATTTCCGGCTGGTGCGCCTTTAACGATAACCGCAAGAATGATGGCAAACAGCACCCCTGCGGCCCCCACCAGCGTACAAATTAACGGTAAGTAATTCATCCTCTCCTCCATTTAAAAAAGTTAACGTTTAGCCTTTAATTATAATTCCTTTTTGTTAAACTGATTCATTCCGATCCTGCTACCTTCCGTCAGAATCGTTACCACTGCATCCCGAGCCTGATTTAAAACCGCGTCTAAAAGCTTCCTTTCATCATCATAGAAGGGTCCCAGAACATGATTTGAAACACTGCTTCCCGACTCGGAACGCCCAACACCGAAGCGCAGGCGCACAAATTCGTCTCCGCCAACAGCATTGATAATCGATTTTAGACCTTTGTGTCCGCCATGTCCTCCTTTCTCTTTTATTTGTAATCTTCCGAAAGCAAGGTCGATGTCGTCGTGAATGACGATCATATCCCCGCTTGGTATTTTGAAATAGGCGGCCAGTTTCTGAACCGGCGGACCGCTGAGATTCATAAAGGCCATCGGATTGGCCAGCATGACCTCATGGTCTTTAATGGTTCCCCGGCCGTAGCGCACATCAAACTTGTTTTTGTTTAAAGAAATACCGAAGTCCCCGGCGAGCTTATCCACCACCATGAATCCGGTGTTGTGCCGTGTGTGTTCGTATTGAATGCCGGGGTTTCCAAGCCCGACAATCAGATGCGTACGCTTTTGTGGCACGCAGTTCGTATCCTCCAATCCCAGTGCCGATTAGGCAATCGGTCGCAAAGCCGGCGCCCCATCATTGTTAACTGAGTTGTGTGGCGGGCTCTCCAGTCTGCCGAATAACTTAATCCGCTTTGGTTTCTTCCGAAGGAGCTTCTTGATCAGCACCCTCCTCTGCAGCTTCTTCACCTTCGGCCAACTCTTCGCCTTCTTCAAGCTCTTCTTCTTCGACGACTTCTTCTTCAACCTTCGGTGCCAGTACGGTTAAAACTGTAAAGTTTGTATCTGCCAGAATCTCAACATCGCCCGAAAGCGAAATATCCTCCAAATGGATCGAATCACCGATATCAAGATCGGTAATATCAACTTCAATGGATTCGGGAATCGCGGTCGGAAGACAAAGTACTTCGAGTTCTCTGCGGACGTACTGCATCAGCCCGCCGACTTCCACACCTATGGAATGGCCTTTGGCAACCACCGGAACTTTGGCGGTGATCTTCGTTTGCATATCGACTTCATAGAAATCCACATGCAGAAAACTCCCGCTTACCGGGTGGGTTTGCAGTTCCTTAATCATAGCCGACCGCGTATAGGCTTTGCCGTTTTGAATCTGTAAATTCAACAAAACCGATCCGACACTTGCTTCTTTTAAAATTTGTTCGAAATCTTTTGAATCAATACAAAGCAAAACTGTCTCTGTTTTCGGCCCGTAAAGCACCGCCGGCACTTTGCCTTCGCGCCGCAGCGTCCGTGCCGGACCGTTTCCGACCGTTTTTCTGATCTGTGCTTTTAAATCAATCTGTTCCAATGAATTATCCTCCTTATTTTGCCGTTCAAGCCTTGATTAATCGTCGCAATATCCTTTCCTTCTCACTTGTCCGGCAAATGCGAAATCCGAAGCACGAAATGCGAAACAAATTCTAAATTCGAATGTTTTAATGACCAAAATCCTGGGAATATCAATGATCATTTAGGTCACGATCATGTTTGGGACATTTGAATTTAGGTCATTTGAATTTATTTCGAATTTCGATATTCGATATTCGGATTTCATTTAATGTTTATAGGTATATTATCAATATAAAATTTTTCTCATAGCAATAGAATCAATAAAATTATTAGAGTCTATACAAATAAAGAGGTTACCGAATCGCCACGATAACTGCGGATGATCGCCTCACCGACCAGTTCTGAAATCGAAATTACAACTACTTTACCGCAGGCGACGGCATTGGGGGTTAACGGTATGGTATCGGTAACCACCATACTTTTCATTTCTGATTCTGTAATACGCTCAATTGCCGGTCCGGAAAGCACTGCATGGGCACAGCAGGCATGAATTTCACTGGCCCCTTCCGCTTTAAGGGCATGCACAGCCTCGGTCAGAGTGCCGGCCGTATCGACCATGTCATCGAGGATTACCACCACCTTACCCTTCACATCGCCAATAACTGCCATTGCCTTGGCCTCGTTGGGAGCAGACCGCCGTTTATCAATAATTGCCAGATCCGCATTTAGTCGTTTGGCAAACGCCCGGGCCCTTTCTACACCACCGGCATCCGGTGAAACAATGGCAAGATTATTATTAAAACTATTACGAATATACTCGATCAACAGGGGCGCTGCAAAGATGTTGTCCACGGGGATGCCAAAAAACCCCTGAATCTGACCGGCGTGCAGATCCATGGTGATAACTCGATTCGCACCGGCAACGGTCACCATATCCGCAACCAGTTTGGCGCTGATGGGAACCCGCGGGGCAACCTTCTTATCCTGGCGGGCATAGCCGAAATATGGTATCACCGCAGTAATTCTTCCGGCCGAAGAACGTTTTAGCGCGTCAATCATCAACAGTAACTCAACCAGGTTGTCATTTACCGGTGCGCAGGTAGATTGAATCACAAAAACATCCTTGGATCGAACGTTTTCATCGATTTCAATTTGGATCTCACCGTCACTAAAGGTTTTCACCTGCGCATTGCCCTGAGACAGGTTAAGATATTCGCATATTTTATTTGCCAGGGCAGGGTTCGAATTTCCCGCAAAAATCGATATGCCTTCCATTTAGCCTTCCATCTTCAATGGTTAATCTTTGGATATGTTAATTACCACAGAGCACACACAGAACGCAGAGATTGGATTTAGTAGTATAAAGCAGCGCTTATTAATTTAATAATTTTCTCTGTGGTCTCTGTGAACTTTGTGGTTAAATGTGCCTCAGCAATCATGTCACAAAAAATATGGCTGGGGCGGGAGGACTCGAACCTCCGAGTGCAGGGACCAAAACCCTGTGCCTTACCGCTTGGCGACGCCCCAAAATTATGGACGGCAATATCAACCGCGCTGTTTATGCGTTCAAGCATTTCCTCAAATCCCGGCAGTACCTTTCAGACGTCAATTCGCTTAAGGTCTGCATCAAGAATCGGATCTGCCAGAAACACCTGCACATCTGGATCCTCCTGATCACAGCTTAGCGCCTGCTTAGCCGTTTTCGCTGTTTCGGCCCTGTCGAAAAGGCCGAACACGGTCGGGCCGCTTCCGCTCATCAGCGCACCGACAGCCCCCAATTTTAACAGGTTTTCTTTGGCCAAACCAATTTCCGGGTATCTGGAGGCTGTAACCTGTTCAAGATCATTGGTTAAATGGCGCGCTGGATTGAACCTGTTTAGTTTTAAATGGTTGCTTGTAGGTTTTTTTTCAGCTTTTGTCAATCCCAAATTGAGGTTTTGGTAGGTCTCGGCGGTTGAAACGTTAAACCCCGGATATAACAACAAAACATAATAAGGCAAATCCCCCTCAAAGGCCTCCAGTTTTTCACCGATTCCGGTGGCAAGCGCCGGTTTTTGGAAAATAAAAAAAGGAACGTCGGCCCCGAGCTTAAGACCCATTTCCATGAGATGTTTTCTGGAAAATGGATGGCCGTAATGGGTGTTTAGGGCCAACAATATGCTGGCTGCATTGCTGCTGCCTCCCCCGAGGCCGGCAGCTACCGGAATGTTCTTTGTCAGCTTCATTTTAAGGCCCTGCGCCGAACCCATCTGGCTTAGAAACAAACTTGCAGCCTGATGAGCAAGGTTGGTGTCATCGGCAGGTACGTTTGGATGCGAACAGTCAATTTCGATGGTTTCAATGCCGCCAAACTGAAGCGAAATCTCATCGAAAAGCGTAATGCAACACATCAAAGAAAATAATTCGTGGTAGCCGTCAGGGCGCTTCCCGCGCACTTGCAGAAAAAGATTGATTTTGGCGGGTGAGAGTATCTTCATAACCGTTTCATGGCAAGCTGGGTATTAGGAATTGGGTATTGGGTATTGGGTATTTGTTATTAAAACCAGTCCCCATCCTTCATAACCAATACCTAATACCCAGTATCCGTTACCCAAATTTATTTTACAACCTTTACAACCCGATAGCCCGAGTTCCGTCTTTTAATTAAAAAGGCTATCGGTTCGCCGGATTCCACAGAGTCAATGATTCTTTTGTAATCCTCAACGTTTTTAACTTCTACTCGATTCAGGCCCTTGATAACATCTCCGGCCCGTAATCCGGCATTCTCGCCTCTGCTTCCGGATTTTATTTCGACCAGAATCACGCCTTCAGTGTCGGCCAGGTCAAACCGCCGTGCGGCCTCCGATGACAGATCAGCAACCTGGATACCCAGCTCAGGATCGGCTTTTAGCGGTGTCTTTTTGGCGGTCAGGTTGGCATCATTTCGCTTGGCAACCTTGACCTGAAAATCTTTGAGTTTGCCATTGCGCAGCACCTTAACTTCTACTGTTTCGCCCACATTCAAAGCGGCTACAAGTTGTAAAAGTTCGCGGCTATCCTCAACATTTTGACCGTTCATTTCAACAATGATGTCCTTTGGCCGGATGCCGGCTGTATCAGCAGGATCTCCGGGGACCACATCGGCCACCAGAGCCCCCCTGTCATCCTCAATGCCGAAGTACTCGGCAAGATCATTGGGGACATCCTGTATGCTCACACCCAGCCAACCCCGGGTGACCTCACCTCTTTCTCTCAGCTGCACGACAACATTTTTAGCCATATTGACGGGAATGGCAAATCCGATCCCGCGGCCACCTGCAAAAATCATGGTGTTGATACCGATAACTTCGCCGTCCATATTGAGGAGCGGTCCACCGCTGTTTCCGGGATTAATCGAGGCATCGGTTTGAATATAGTCATTATAAGGCCCCGATTCGATTATGCGGCCTTTGGCGCTCACAATTCCGGCAGTAACCGTATTCTCGAGCCCAAAAGGATTGCCGATCGCCACAACCCATTCGCCTATCTTGAGGGTGTCCGAATTGCCCAGTTTCACAAACTCAAAATTATCATCCGACAGGATCTTGATTAAGGCAATGTCAGTGTTGGCATCCCGTCCGATGATTTTTGCCTCATAAACCGTTTCATCTTTCAAGATGACCTGAATCTCATCGGCATTTTCGATAACATGGTTGTTGGTTACCACGTACCCCTCTCCATCAATGATAAATCCGGATCCAAGACTGCGTTGTTTGAAATTCTGTTCAGGTTGTTCGCCGAAAAATTTCTCAAAAAATTCCTTCATGCGATCATCTTTGCCGAAGGGCTCCTTTTGAAAATGCCGAAATACACGCCCTTCGCCTTTAGCCGTCGTGACGGTACGAATATTGACGATCGCAGGACTGGCCATTTCAGCCAGAGCGCTGAAACTTTTAGGCACCATCTCGATGTTGATGGTTGTGGCTTCCGCGTCCGAGGCCACCAGAGCCGGTAGATTTTTTAACCCGCTTTGTATATCTTCAGCGCGATTCGCGAAGTCCGAAGGAGAATTTTCGCATGCGATTGTTATAAAAGTGAGCAGGAGACTCACAAACGTAATTTTGATCGTGGATCTCACAGGTTTTTTAGAGCGGTGCACTTCATTCATAGGATCATTCCTTTTTATCTTTCGGCTCTAACGGTCAGCACTCATAATTGCGATCACCGGTTGAAGTCACGGAAAATAATCCAAATGAAGCCTCCCGCACCTTCAGGTGGGAAAATAGCCTGCCGACAGAAGATATATGCAGATAGGAGGAATAAGGGCGAATTTACTGTTTGCGTTTGATGAGGCGCAATTGACAGATTATGGATTTTAGTTTTAAACAAAATTTATGGTCGTGCATAAAACAGCTAAACAAAAGGCGGAATTGAAAAAGATAGAATCCCGCTATAACTCAATAGACGATTCAGCGGATATTACTATTGTTTCTCTCTGACATACATAATTCGCAAATCATAGAGGATATTTTTCAACAAGCTTTCTTCTTCTTCACTTAAATTCCCGACAGTTTTTTCTTGCAGCATACTTAATATATCAATTGTCTGTTTGGCCATCGGCAGGCTTTTATCCCGGGTGCCGGAGGCCGGATCTTCTATCGCTCCTAAATGCAATAAGGCCGAAGCATTCAATGACGCCACAAAAGTGGCAAAATTGATTTCCGGAAACTGTAGTGGCGGTTCTTGCGATTCGGGGTCCGGTTCTTTACCGGTTTCATCAGCTTTTGCCTCCTTTTCCTTTTCAGCCGGCGGTGTCTCCTTTTCTTCTTTTGGCTCGGCGTCCGCGTTTTCTTCTGCGAAAATTCTGCGATCCTTTACTACAAAATCCTTTTTTTCCTCTTTTTCCTCTGGCATACCTAACCTCCCTGATTGTTGCCCTCCGGAAGTGGAGGTTCAAAACAGTCTGATAAATTACGAATGTCTAATATTTTCTGATCAGCCTATGTTCTTCCATTCAACACAAGCAGGCAAAAAAATAAAGTTATTCAACCCGGTTTCGATAGATAGCGTCCTCGCTGTCGGCTGCCGATCAACGGCTCGAGAATAATCCGCGGCCATTCTTAGTTCCTGTCACGATCCGGCATTCAGGTCTTAAGGACACTACCATGCCCAACGCCCGATTCCGGCGCTTATAACATATTAAGTCAGCTGTTTTTGTCAAGGATAAAGCAGGGTTTACACATCTCCAAAAGCGTACTTGCTGATCAATTCTTCAATATCCAGTGCGGACTCGGTATCGGTGATGACATCTTCGGGTTTTAAAATTTCGTCGGATCCACCCGGGGTCAGCTTAATATATTTATCCCCGATGAGTCCGGCCGTCTTCACCGAGGCAATGACGTCATCGGTCAATACGACATTTCTTAATATTTTTAACCTGACAATCGCTGTATGATCGTTGGTGTCCAGGGTGATGGAATCCACCTGCCCCACTTTGACGCCTGCAATCTCCACCTGCGAACCGGTTTTCAAGCCCGAAACCGAATGAAATCTGGCATTCAGAAAGTAATGATCATCTCCCAGCAACTCCATTTTACCCAGTTGAACCGTTAGATACCCGATACATATAATCCCTAACAGAACAAAAACACCGACTCCTAATTCAACAGAAGATTTCTTCATTTTCCCTCCGGACAATAGATGGCTAATAAAAAAGTCTGCGTCCGTCTGCGTGCATCTGCCTGCCCAGTGGAATGTTGCAAAGCAACCCCATCGAAGATGGGATTCCACCGGGGGCGGTTAATAAATAAGTTTAAATCCTGCATTCATAGAATATATTCTGCTTCTCCTCCACCCCGGAAAGCAACGCTCCGATTGGGCTATCTTTTTGCGCCTGGGCAATACCGGCTGAAACAGCAAAGCACAGCCCCCTGCTGGTTTCTGCTTCGCTAAAGATCAAGCCGGTATCCAGGTTACGGGACAGTTTTTTGCAAAACATATCCGCCTGATTCGCATCCGTATCCGGCAAAACGACCATGATTTTATTCATACCGTATCTAAAACAGGTATCGGTAAGATAAATATTTTGTTTCACATAATGAGCAAAATTTTTCAAAGCCGTTTGGCCGGCCACATGCCCGGCAATCCGATCGACGTCTTCCAGATTTTCGACTGAAAGCAAAACAATGGAAAACGGCATTTGATGCCGCTGCAGACGATTCATTTCCTGGCGCAATCGATTCTGACCCTGGGACTGAGAAGCAACTCCGGTTAATTCGTCATGCGGGCTTTCCAGGGCCTTGATAAAATTTCTGACCACCGGGTCTGTCGCCCGCTGGATCTCTTGCGGGGTTCCCTCGAAACGGATCCGCCCTGCATCGATCATAGCAACCCGCTGGGATATAAAAAACACATCCGGAATCTCGTGACTGACAATAACACCTGTAAATCCGAAACGTTTCTGGTAGTCTGATATCATACTGTGCACCGCAGTTTTTCGAATCGGATCAAGACCCGTGGTGGGCTCATCAAATAAGACGATTTCCGGATCGGTCACCAGAGCTCTGGCCAGGGCCACCCGTTTTTTCATCCCTCCGGAAAGTTGGGACGGGTATTGGTTATCAATTTCATGCAGATCCAGTTGATGCAACTTATTCCGAACCCGCTCACTGATCTCTGCTTCCGTGGAATCTGTTTTCTCTACGAGCGGAAGAGCGATATTCTCAAAAACGGTTAAAAAATCAAAAAGCGCCGTATCTTGAAAGACATAACTGAATTTTTGCTTAAGGGTCTTGCGTTCAACTTTTTTCATCGCTGCCAGCGGTTTTCCGTTAAAAAGTACCTCGCCGGAATCCGGTTCAAGCAGGCCGATTATATGCTTGAGCAACACGCTTTTTCCTACCCCGCTCTGGCCGATAATGGAGGTAATCTGGCCCCGATAAATACTTAGATTGACACCGTTTAGAACATTATTGGCGCCAAATCGTTTTACCGTATCTTTTAACTCAATAAGTGCTTGATCCAACGATTGAATTCCTTAAAAACAATTTATTTTTTACTTTAACCTATTTCAAAAATAGTAGATCAGGTCCAAGGGTCCGTCCCAGGCGGATTGAGATAGGTTCAAATTTTAAAAAACTA
>Ga0255054_10002458_pt1 | contig 10575 bp, 9 predicted proteins | sample JV7_2_23_MG_FD_188634 | JGI IMG/M metagenome (GOLD analysis project Ga0255054, IMG submission 188634) | Seawater microbial communities from Jervis Inlet, British Columbia, Canada - JV7_2_23 | ecosystem: Environmental > Aquatic > Marine > Inlet | place: Canada: British Columbia | collected... | reverse complement strand
TGACTGCGGAGAATGTTCTTCCCACTTTGTGCCCTTAAGCGCTAAGAAGCGAGGTTTAGTCATGCTTTCGGTCTTGTAGAATATATAAGGGCCGTATCTTCCTTTGCGGACAGACATTTCTGGGGTGATAGTCAACAGCACGCTGGGATTTGTTGAACGTTTCCCTGTCAATACGTCTAGCACATCTTCTAGGGTTATGGCCTTATCTGGTTTTCGCAGGAATTTGATCGAATAATTTTTATCGCTGTGAGAGATATATAGTCCGTACTTGCCCTTCTTTAAGAGTACGTCTTTATTCTTGTACGAGCCAAGAACACGCCCAACGAAAGATGCACGATCATCGAGGATTTCCTCTAGTGTGTATTCTCCTTTTCTCAGCTTATCAATATCCAGATCTTTTTTAACGCGTTTAAAGGTCGTCTTGCCTGCCTCCTTGCACTTGACAACTGGACCATATTTCGCAATAGTATAAACATGAGCATCGTCGATTCGAATATCGGAACGGTGTTTTGGTGCTATGCTGCCTGCCAGTCGCATCAGCTCTCCGTAGCACTGTGCGCACAACATGTACCACTCTTTCTCCCCTCTTGATATGGTATCGAGAGATTCTTCCATTTCCTTAGTATAGTCATACTGGAACAATGCGTCCATGTACTTGATAAGGAACTCAAGAACGATGATTCCTGTTGGTTGGATTATCAGCTTATTTCTCTCGTTTCCGAATGTTCGGGAGGTCTCAATCTCCTCGAGTTCGTCGCCCTGCAATCTGAAGTCCGTTCCTTTGATCTGCTTTCCTTCGACGTTCTCCTTGTTGACATACCCGCGGTCCTGTATCTTGGCCACTAAACTGGAAAACGTAGACGGTCGTCCGATGCCTTTTTTCTCGAGTTGTTGGACCAGTCTTGCTTCAGTCAGATGCGTTTTCAGGTCTTTCATACTGAATTTGCTGTCGATTTCGTGATAAGGAAATATGGTTCCCTGCTCGCACTGTCCTAGGTAGTGGTAAATAGGGTTGTCCTCTTCGTAGCCTCCGACCACTAGCCAACCCGGAAACGTAATGAGCTCAGCAGAATAGCCGTATCTATGCCCTTCAGGAGCCGTTAATGTAGCCGTTACTAGATTATATTTCGCAGCGCTCATGCAGCTTTCAACGGTATTCCTCCATATCAGCGAGTAGAGGCGGACTTCAGGTCCCTTCAAAGAAGGCGGCAACGTCTCTCTGCTAATATCCGTGGGGCGTATAGCTTCATGTGCCTCCTGCGCGTTGGGAGATTTTGTTTTCCCTTTAGCAACGGCTAATGAGCCGATGTCTGGATGAACATAAGACTCCTCACCGCTCCCCCAACGCTTCTCGATATACCTTTTCGCCTCCATAACAAACTCCTTACTGTAGGTCCTGCTATCTGTTCGCATATATGTGATATACCCCTTTTCATAGAGAGTTTGAGCTAGCCGCATAGTCCGCTTCGGAGAAAGCGAAAGCTCATTGGACGCCTTTTGCTGTAAGGAGCTTGTCGTGAACGGAAGAGGAGGCTTTCGCAACTTTTTTTTAATTGCTGAGCATGAATAAATGTGATCGAAATTAGCACTAGTTTCCAGGAAATCTAACATTTTGTCTTCATTGTCGTAGAAATGGTTCAGCTTAAACGGCAGCTTGTGTTTGGTAAAAGTTCCCAGCGTCTCGTATACCAATTTGCCTGGGGATCTGTCTATGTCTGACTGGTTGTCGTAGATAATCCGCAGAGCAGGCGTTTGGCACCTGCCCGCAGACAAACTCTGTTTCGACGTTCTACTCACGTGTTCCCACAAAAGAGGAGAGACGATGAATCCAACTAAACGATCAAGCACCTGTCTAGCTTGCTGAGCATGGACCTTGTCCATATCGACACGGGTTGGGTGGGCGATCGCATGCTTAATCGCTGACTTCGTTATCTCATGAAAGATTATCCTTTTCGTAGTCGCAACATTGAGCTTGAAGGCATCGCAAATGTGCCATGCTATGGCCTCACCCTCACGATCGTCATCCGTGGCTAGGACAACTTCGTCAGCTTTCCGAATATGCTCTCGCAAGGAAGCGATATACTTCGATTTGCCTTTCGAAAATTTAAACGTTGGGCGAAAGTTATCCTCCACATCGATGCACTTCAATCCATCATTCAAGTCGCGTATGTGGCCAAAACTCGCCACACATCTGAAGCCACTCCCAAGGAAACTTTCAATCTTTGCGCATTTGGCCCGCGATTCGACGATTACCAAGATAGTCATGTGTACAATTGAAATAGTGATCACGGTTTATACTATTTCAATTTATTCGATGGACACAGAGTCATTCAAACAAGCCACTCTTTTTATAAAGACTCCAACTTATGTCGCGCGCGGGTTTCCTATTTGTAGACGGAGCAGCCTCTGCTTCCTGCTCAAGCTTGTTTTGTCTTTTCATGGCACTGTCTATGTAAAGTCTTTTGAGAATAGTCCCCACATCAGCCGAAGCCGTGTGCTGGTCTAGTCGTCCTTCCTCGATATCCCGCAGTTTGCTCAGAAATGCGTCAAGAATACTCACGTCAAGTTCGTCTTTCAATAGACGGTTGAATATGTTGGTATAGTTCCTCCAAAGAAACGCGCAATGAGAGTGCACCAGTTTCTCGAAAGCACTCTTGTCCATTAAACGGAGAGAACCATACTGAGACTTTAAGCTAATAAGTTTGTCGACATCATTCTTTATTCGTTGGCTGTGCCTCAAATTACGTATCTTTTCGGTGTTATCGTCTGCGTCGAAGGCAGTCACCAGCTTCTGAAGATTTAGACGCGTTTTTTCATCCATTTGTAAGCTTATTACTCAATTCGTTTTTAATTATTTTTAATATACTTATATTTTATAGAAACGCGATGAGCGGAAAGAAATTTGTGAATGTAATTAAATCAAATCCTATGCAGACAACAGCAGCAGGCAGCAGCGCCATAGCGGCGATGGGATACACGCACGATAAACTCATCGGCACGGCTGATGAGCAAACCAGCCGCAACAACGCTTTGGCTGGGGGAGGCGGAACCTATGTGATTCCGCAATCAGCTGACGGGGCTGGGGGCACTTCGGGGTACGGACCGAATTCAGCAAATGCTAACATACAGAACATCATCGTGAAGAGCAACAACGCTGGCGCCCAGACTCAGTATGATAGCGAAGTGGCTAAGCCAGGGACCTTGCACCAGAGCTCCGCAGGCCCTGGTCCTGTTGTCGCAGGACCAGGAGTGACCGCTGCACAAAAGGGAGGATTCAGCGGTATCAATGCATACTATGGCATCTGTGGACCAAGCTGTCCATACTTCGGGGGAAAACCACAATATAGCGGCGGAAGACGTAAAAAGCGAAAGACAAAACGAAAAACGCGGCGAAGAAACGGGCGCAAGAAACGCGGCACTGGGAAAAGGCGCCGCAGGAACAGAAGAACCAGAAGAGTCAGGAGAACCAGAAGAGTCAGGAGAACCAGAAGAGTCAGGAGAACTAGGAGAACCAGAAGAGGTGGACGCCTGACCAACACAAAATGCAAGTTGTATGATGTGTCGAAATTGATCACACCTAGTTATCCTATATACCAATATTGATTTAATTTCATAAATAAAATAGCCGTATATTTTAATATGAAGTTCAGAGACATTATTTTAGCAGTACTAGTGATTGCAGTATTTATTGCTATGTATGTATTCAGCATTCTGGCCGTAGGGGTCAAGAAACTTAAAAAAGATTGGCCCAAATATAGGTGCAACCCTGCCGTCATGCCTTTCGCGGGACAGTTCGGACACGACGCGGAGAAAAATTTTACGTTTTGCATAGGCAATATACAGCAAAATATGATGGGATTCTTCCTGCAACCGATACACTATATCATGAACTCCACGAGCCAGATGGGCGGTGTTATAGGTGACGCCATAAATGAGGTCCGCAAACTACAATCATTCTTGAAGACAGCGATCGGAGGAATCGTTGGCGACATTTTCGGAATATTCATGAATATTCTGATACAGTTTCAACGACTGATAATTGACGCGAAGGATTTAGCGATGAAGGTACTGGGGGTGGGCACCACGCTGCTGTATATTATGGACAGTTCGATGAAACTCGGACAAAGTATTTGGGCTGGCCCGATTGGAGGAATATTGCGAACCTTGTGCTTTCATCCAGATACACCGATTGAACTTGAAGACGGCACAGTCACACCAATGAAAGCCATCCGACTGGGACAAAAACTCGCCAACGGCAGCACCGTCGTGGGCACGCTCAAAATCAAGGGAGACGAGCACAACAAGTATTTCAAGATTTACAGCAAAAAGCTGGGACAACACATCTACGTGACTGGAGAACATAAGATCCAATCACCAGAACGCATGCGGTTTATGAAAGTCCAAGACTACGACGGAGCTGAGTCTACCGAGGCATGGGATGATGAGCTTAGTTGTCTTATCACGGACGATCACTTAATTCCAGTAGGTGAATACACATTCTGGGACTGGGAAGATTAAATACGTCATAATATTATCCGCTTACTATATAATGGATAATGTTTCAAACGTATTTTCCAAATATATAAATAGAATATATCATAAATCGGGATATTTAGATAAATACGGAGGATCGTTAGTCGCCACTGCTCTAACTCTGCTCATTTTCTTTCTCATATTCTCGTATTACTATACGCTGAACCATCTTAAACCAATAAAGGCAAACTGGATAAAATCCAGATGTCATCCCGCAGTCATGCCGTTTGCGGGGATGATTAATGCGCCTCCTGACCAAGGAAAACTCGACTTCACCGCGGAAAACTTCAGCCAATGTATAAGTAGCATTCTAACTGAAGTTGTGCACTTTTTTCTCGAACCGGTGTATTATGCTTCTCACCTTATTACTGAACTATTCGGGGCACTGGCGGGCTCCATACAGGAAATTCGAAAACTTTTCAATATAATCCGAGAGCAACTGATGGCTATCGTGGTGCAGATCATGAACAGAATCATGAACGTTCTCGTGCCGCTAAGAATAATAATGGGAAAACTGCAGACGATCATGGGGAAGACCGAAGGTGTCTTGACCGCTTCTTTATACACTGTGCTCACGCTTTATTTATCTATGCGTGCTTTTATGGGTGCATTCATTGAGATTATTATTCTCTTTCTCATCGTCTTGGCTGCCGCTGCCGTTGTCCTTTGGATTCTGATTTTCACCTTTCCTGCGGCTGCTGTCTTAACCGCATTATTTGTTGCCGTATCCGTTCCTTTCATCCTAATCCTAGTAGCACTGTTCCGCATTCTCCACCTGACGACGTCTCATAAAGTTCCACCCAACCCCAAGTGCTTCGGAGGAGATACGCTCGTGGAACTACGAAATGGTGACTATGTGTCGATGGAAAACGTGCGTGTGGGAGACGAGCTGGCAACGGGAGCGTCAGTATCGGCCAAGTTTACGCTGACCTCAACAGGCGAAGACATGTACAAGCTCGGAGACGCAGTTGTGAGCGGTAGTCATATGGTGCTAGATGAGAACAAAGGTTGGACGCACGTTAGAAATCATTTTTCCGCTGAGCCGATAAATGACTACAGAGAGCCCATGCTTTATTGCATTAACACTGCGAACAAGGTGATACGCGTAGGAGACTACATATTCTCCGACTGGGACGAAATGGATGCGAAAGACTGCGAGAATCTGAGATACATTGCTGCGAAGCACCTCCCAGTTGAATCAGAACTGAAAGATATCCATAGATATATGGACGGAGGGTTCACCGAAAACACGCAGATAGAATTAGAGGACGGACAATCCATTCCTATCAAAGATATCGCAGTAGGAGACCAACTTCGCTTTGGGGAGAGAGTTTTAGGAACGGTAGAGATTGATGCACGCGACTTGAGTGCCGTCAAATCCTACGACATCAAAGGATACACTTTCTGCGGAGGTCCGAACATCCGCATTGAAGATAATGATTTAGGGAATAAATCCACGCTCGACATGGACGGCACGCGCATCAAAACACCCCCGCGGCTTTATCATTTGGTAACGGATACAAAACTGATCATGATAAATGGTATTCGCTTTTGTGACTATAACGGTGGTCTCGAGAAAATTCTGTGGCCCAGTGAATTTTTACCCGCTTCATTTTAATTTTTATCTATCAAATATGTATAGCATGCAAATCAAGGTTTTAGGATTTACTGTCCGTCTGGAAGTTGTAGTTATTTCTCTCATTGTAGGCGCCTTACTCGGCTGCCACGTCCTTTGCGGTTGCGCCAGAAAACACGAAGTCAAGAAAAAAGTCAAAGAGGGCATGCAAATGCTAGGTGCTGCAGTCAACTACAGCATGAGCGATGGCGTTCCCGGATCCTACGGCAAGGGACGCTTGCAGCCATACGCTCAAGATCTCGACACCCACACGGGACCGAAGCTCCCGTTGCCCCCGGGTGAAATGTTCTTCTTCGCCGATACAGTGTTCAAGCCAGAATGCTGCGTGCCTCCATTCTCCAACGCCAGCACTGCGGATGGCTGTGCATGTGTGACGCAGGAACAGGTGAATTACATCAACGCGCGCGGCGGAAACAGAGTTCCCTACACGGATTTTTAATCTCACAAAATTGATTTAATGCGATACCGTTACGATATCGCACTAAACAATGGGTAACATACTGAGAAACCCTGATCGTAGCGCAGTACAAGAAGCCAACTGTTCAAAATGTGGCGTTAGTTACGCATTATCACTGGGAAGATACTCTAGCAGGCGTAGCTGCCGTTTCCACGAACTCGATTCGAACGGAAGATGTACGCTATGTTGGGAGATGGCATGCGGGCAGAACTGCTACCACATTAGCCAGCCTCACTTTTGCGATAACCATCTACGCTGCGCGATATCTTAGAACGAACGCGATAACTCGCAGTGGGCGCAATAGATGATCATCTCTGATAGCCTGTACCCTTTCATATGGTCAATATAATCAGTCACCCAATCGTGATCACAGCGTTCTAACAAAAATTTATTAATGCAGTCAATTTGCATGCGTTTTTCATCCGACGCTTGTTCAAGATTGGCGACGTCCCGAGTGATTTGTTGCCTTAGAGATACTAGCCCCTGCAAGTCACCGCTCATTTAATTTCCATGCGAAAATAGGTTTATACCCTTTAGATTATGTCCAATGGATATAAGCGGTGCACAAGACAGCGTAACATAGAGATGCGCACGGGAGCACAGTGGTCAATATTGCTACTTATGATGCTGGCGGCAGTCGGAGTAACCGCCCAGTACAGCACCGTCGCCAGACTGTGGACGCGGATACCGCCGGGAGCTGTTTTCGACAGACTACGCTTATTTTTGGACAACATAGGCATAAACAACTGCTTTGAATACGTAGAAGATCACTCGACAATGCTCTTGAAGTGTCTACGGGCAGGAAAAATAGTCGATGCTGAGGTGAGAATAGTAACCTCAGATAATTATATCACAGGATATATATAATGCCTTGTGGTTCTTGCGGCGGATGTGGCGGCGGTGGCAGAATGGATCGGTCTCACGGGGCCTTTCTCGGTGCCAAACGCACCAAAACGAAATACTATAACATCGTCTATAACGGCAGAGCAATGCGTGTCACTGCAGCTCAGTTTGCATGGTTCAGCGCATTCAAGAAACGGGTAAGATAGTAGGTATCCTTACATGTACATCCCGAACGGCACAGAGCCATCGTTACTACGCTTGACTAACTTGTCCACAATTTCTCGAGTAACCGTGAAAGGAAACTCCACCTTTATGGAAGACTCCTTCTCAAAGAGACTACTGTCGGGCTTCATGAGCCTATACAGGTTTATTTTGGTGTAAATAATTTCGAGACAACGCCTCAAGTTTCTGACCCCTTTCTCGCCATCTGTAAAAGTGGATATGATATGGGCAATAACGTCATCTGATATGCATATTTGACCCTTCTCGAAATTGATATTTTTCTCTATGCTTGGAATAAGATAGCCTTTAGCAATTGTTGTCTTGTTCTCACAATCGTATCCTTGTGTGGTTATTCGATACATACGGTCGCGAAGAATAGGATTTACTTTTGCTTCGTCATTGTAGCTGAATATGAACAACGCTTTACTAAGATCGAAGTCTATGTTTGCGAAGTATTTGTCGTGATATTGAGTATTTTGCGCAGTATCCGTTAGATGCGTCAAAATTCCTATGATTTCCTCGCCTTTCGGTGTGTCCGATACCTTGTCCAGCTCGTCAAAGTAGATCACCGGATTCATGCATTTACTTCGAATTATTATATCTACCACTTTCCCCCACATACTACCCTCGTATGTGTAGGAATGACCTTCGAGAAAACTGCTGTCTGTAGCGCCTCCCAGAGCAAGGAACGCGAAAGGGCGTTGCAGAATCTTACTAATACCTTCCTTAATGAGTGTTGTTTTACCTGTTCCCATGGGACCTTGTATAGCAATCGCCGTGCCGACTGCTGAAGGATTACTTATTAGTTGTCCAACGTACTGCATGATCTGCATTTTCGCATCATCAAGCCCATATACCGCGTCATCTAAAATCTTTTTAGCGTTTTCCATGAAGTCTTGACATGCTTCTTTACCCTGATCCATGGATACAGACAGTTTACGGTTCACGTCAAATGGGATCTGCATAAAGGTATCAACCCACTGTTTAATCTTGTAATATTCACCCGATCCTGGGTCCATATAGTTTAACGTATTAATTTTCCTCAGAGCATTGGCCTTGAAGGCTGCGGGTATGTTCGACTCCAATAGCGCTAGCCTATACGGTTTCTCTGAATGTGCGTATTTATTGACTAATCGAAGTTCAGCGAGAATCTTTTTTTGATCGCCCACCGCCATGGTTTTAAAATACTTGAAATCATTCATGACGTCCTTGGCTTTAAGAAGTCGTCGTAATTTTTTAGCGTTAGCTAACTTAGCTTTGTTATCTGATTCACGTTTTTTGGCTGCGTCTCTCTTGGCCTTAAGCTCGGCAAACTGCTCAAATTTCGCCAAAAGTCCTTTGTCCCCGCCTTTTTTTTTCGTGTTGCACAAGGTCCGCAACTCTTCTATAAGGTCATCATACTCTTCGTCTAGTACCAAATGCCTAATGTGTTTGGTACGCACATTGTGCAGCAGCTCAAATGATGAGTCTTCAAGCTCGACATCGAACAGTTTTCCCGGTTTGCACACCTTAATTACCGTGCCGGGGTAGTGCTTATCCCATTGAGCACATTTCACTTCAACGCGATCTCCTTTTTTGAATTCAATAGTAGATCTACTGGAACCGCCTTTCGGCTTCGAAGTCTCGGCTTCCTCGCTTTTGTCGCCTTTGGCGGTGCCTTCGGTTTCCTCATCCCCACTGTCGTCGCTGTCGCTGCTATCGTCCTCATCGTAGCCCCCCGTTGTTGGATCACCCACTGTGAAAATAATGTTGAACTTCATATTTTGACGTAACATATCTTTTATTTCTTCTTCATCCATTTCCTCGTCTTCGTCGTCGAGTAGGTACGCCAGCTCACTGTCGTCGGCCTTAGCGGCAGCTCCAGCGGCCTCCTCGTCATCCTCGTCATCGTCCGACGGTAGAGCATCCTCGTCTATGGCGAGTTCTATTGGATGATGATTTTTAGTAAGCTTACTTTTGCGCCTTCTGCGTCTCCTTCGCCGCTCGGACTGCGTGCCCCGTTTTTCCTTATTCGTAATCTCGTCTATTTTTTCCAACTCGCGCGTTAGCTCTGCGTCTTCTGCATCCGTGAGTTTTCTATTCTTTTTGGCTTTATCTTTAGCAAGTAGCTTGTCCAGCTTGTCCAGCTGCCTCAGCCGATCTTTTCCCGCCTTCGAAGGGAACAAGCGCTGAATAAATCGCTGGTACTCGCGAGCGTCGAACTCCTCGTCAGATTCTTCCACACCGCCGTCTTCGGGCGGCAGATAATCGCTGTCGCTGTCGCTATCATCTGAAGGGAGAGATTTTTTCTCATTTTTCTTCCTCTGGCGCGTCTTTCGTTTCCTCAAGTTATATTTCTTTTTAGGAGATTTTCCTTTCTCGATACAGTCCTCTTTGGCTTCCATTATGAACTAAGCTGTTATAATTTTTAAATTGTCTGTCTTAATAATCAATTTATAAATTAGTGGAGTGAAATAACTTATAAAATTTAAATTGAAAGGATCTAAATATTCTGTAGCTACTATAAGGAATGACCGAAAGCAAAGCCGATATGAATCCGGCGAGAGTAATAGGAATACAATTCAGCATACTGTCGCCCGACGAAATCAGGAAGGGGTCGGTAGCCAACATCACGAGTCGCGATACATATGTAAATAACAAGCCGGTTATCGGCGGATTGTTTGATCCGCGTATGGGCGTGCTGGACCCCGGGCTGATCTGTCCCACTGACGGGCACGACTACATGCGCACTCCTGGATACTTCGGACACATTGAGCTCGCGCGCCCTATCTTCTACATTCAATATCTAAACACAATTCTGAAGCTCCTAAGGTGCTTGTGTATTAAGTGTAGCAAATTGCTGATTAGCAAAACCAAGAATCGACGCGTCTTGAGTTTGACTGCG
>Ga0255054_10002456_pt1 | contig 10583 bp, 8 predicted proteins | sample JV7_2_23_MG_FD_188634 | JGI IMG/M metagenome (GOLD analysis project Ga0255054, IMG submission 188634) | Seawater microbial communities from Jervis Inlet, British Columbia, Canada - JV7_2_23 | ecosystem: Environmental > Aquatic > Marine > Inlet | place: Canada: British Columbia | collected... | reverse complement strand
CACTACCTTCGAGTCGGGCAGTAATTTTGCCCGCCGCCTGCACATCGCCTGCGAAGAGAAGGACCGATCCTTTGCCGTTCCGCAGCGCTAGGCCGCGTGCCGTGGTCTCGCTGCCGCTCTCATCGAACTCCCCGAGAGACGTCGAGACGGAGACAGTGGTCCCGTTAGGTGGACGGCTGCCGTCGTCTCGCGACCTGACATCGATAGAGACGGTTGCGGGAACCGCACTCGCCGCTTCGAGCTCGCTGGGCTCGACGCTCACCGTGATATTCCAAGCGTTTGGGCCGGGATCCGGCGTGGGTCCGGGGACCTGATCCGGCGCGGTCGGTGTATCCACCGAGCAGGCCAGCGTTCCCACCAGTATCACCGACAGGCAAGCCAGTATTGCGATTCGTCGTGTATCTTTCAGTCGACTCATGGCGACTCTCCTCCGTCTACCCAACCGGGCTAGGGAGTGAACTCAATAGTGAACCGAGCCGGTACGGTCTCTACGGCATTACCCGAGAGCGTCCGGCCAAAAAAGCGAAGCGATAGATTCAGCGCAATCTTGGACTGACCGGTCTCGCTATCCGTCCCACCCTGCTCGAACAGGAGATCGGAGAGCGGCGGCACCAGCAGCTGATCTGGCCCCAAGATCGGCAGATCGTCGTACGAGATCTCTCCACCCACCGGAACCACTCCAAAGATGCCGCGAGTGAACTTCGGCGGTAACCGGGTGCCCTGGTCGGCTCGCGAAAAGGTCACCTCGTACGAGACCATCTCCACGTTCATCAGGTCGCTGATGTCCCCTGTCGGATTCGCGGCAACGTTAGCCACCCTGATCTCTTCGACTTGAACGAAACCACCACCGGCCAAAGCCGAGTTGACGCCGAGCGCGATAGGCAGCCCATCGAAATCCGTGATGGAAAGCAGCACGCCTCCGCTGTCGGTTCTGTCGGTCCTGCTCTCGCAGGCCGTGAACACGACCACGAGGCAGGCGATCAGCAGTATGTTTGCGACTTTGCGCATGAGCGGATCCTCCCCGACGGCTCTATAGCTTCATCACCCTTGGAGTGATGAAAATCAGAAGTTCTTCGTTCGAGTCGTTACGACGCTTGTTCTTGAACAGATGACCGATGATCGGCACGTTGGCCAGCCCCGGAACACGGTCTTCACCGCGATCGGTCGTGACCTCGTAGATACCGCCGATCACTGTCGTGCCACCGTCGCGAACGATTACGCGCGTCCGAGCGTCTTTGGTGGAGATCGGGGCGTTGGTTGAACCAACGACCGCAAAGGCCAGCAAGGGCTCGCGCTTCTGGATGTTGATATCCATCAGAACCGTGCCTTCGGCGGTGACGTGTGGGGTGACCTCGAGACGGAGCGTCGCGTTGACGAACTGGACGCTGACCGTATTGTTGGCCACCGTCTGGATCGGGATCTGCAGACCGCTCTGGATCTCGGCCCTCTCGTTGTTCAAGGTCGTGACCTTGGGCGCCGAGAGAATATTGATCAGACCCTCGTTCTCAGCGGCTTGCAGGGTCATGTCAAGATTAAAGGTGTCCAGGATATTCCCCATCGATATATCGAGGAAGCCGTTGCTGCCACCTGTAAGCAGCTCGACACCGCCCTCGATCGATCCGTTGTTGGGGAACACGAGCCCCGTAGTGTTTCCGGTAGCTGCGCTGGAGGTGCCGGCGAAGTTCCAGGCGATACCGAGAGTCTGAGAGAACTGCTTGGTGGTCTCGATAATCCGGGCCTCGATCATGACCTGGGGCTCAGGCACATCGAGGTTTTCGATAACTGCCATCACCGTGTCCATGTAGTCCGGCAGCTCCTTGATGATCAGCGTATTGGTGCGCTGGTCGACGACCACCGAGCCACGCTGACTCATGATGCTGGCGCCACCGCCGGCCTTGAGAATGCCGGCCACCTCAGCGGCACTGGCATAGCTGACGCGCTTCATCATGGTGGTCAGGGGGATCGAAAGTGCCTGGGCCTGGAGCAGGCGCTGCTGCTCTTCGGCTTCGGCCCGCAGCTGGGAGGTGGGGGCAACGCGCATGATGTTGCCCTCCAGCTCGTAGCCCAGACCGTTGATCTTGAGGATCTGCTCTAGAGCCTGATCCCAAGGTACGTCGGTCAATTCGACCGTCACCGTGCCCGTGACCCCGGGCTGAACGACCACGTTCAGACCGCTGATCTGGGCGAAAGAGCGTAGAACGTCTTTGACGTCGCCATCCTTGAGGCTGATGGACATCGGAGCACCCGAGTAGGAGGTCTCCCTCCGGCCAACAGCCTGACTCTCGAAAGCCGGAGGCAAGTCTTCTTCCAACACGGCCTCCGCCTCCTCTACATCCTCCGCCTCCTGTGCGTAGGGAGTCGGTTCCGGTTCCGGACGAGCCTCGGCGATTTGAATCGGTTCCGCCTCGTACTGGATCGGCTCCGGAGCCGGCTCTGGGGCCAGTTCCTCTTCCAGCCGGTCGGTGGCCACTGCAGAAGCCAGACTCGACAGCTCGTGCGAACCGGTACTTCCAGTCTCGTTGGATCCCATGCCTTCGTCGGTCACCTCGGCCGCGGGGGGCTCGTAGGCAGCCACCTCTTCGGCCACCGGCTCCTCGACAACCTCGGCAACGACTGGCTCGGGCTCGGCGACCGGCTCGGGGATCTCTTCAGCGACGACCTCCGCGATCGCCGCCTCTTCGAACACGGCCGGCGTCAGCTCGGCAACCGGCGAATCGCCGAAAGTCACCATCAGGCCATCCGGAGTAGCCGTCACCTGTGTGGCGGCAGACTCCCGAAGATCGACGACAACCCGAGATACCGGATCGGGATAGGGCTTGTACTGGGCGATACGCACACGCTCCACCAGGTCGGTCTCGACCGCGATGTTCGTGTTGGGCGCCATATTGACGACCCCGATGAGATCGACCACGAAGCGGTCTGGGGCCTCGAGGGTCAATGTCGAGTAATAGAACTCGCCATCACCCGTGATCCGCACCGTCGTTGAGCCACTCTCGCCACCGATGTCGACGGTCTTGAGCTGACTGGCCACTACATCTCCAGTCGGCTCGCCCGACGGCCCCGGAATGGGCTCGACGGCAGCCTTGGCGACCGGCGGTGCCGAAGCAGGCGCCGTCTCGACGGCCATCGTCTCCAGATCCTCAGCGGCGATCTCCGTCTCCACCTGCTGAGGAGTAGCGGCGATTCCGGAAACCGGCTGCAGATCGATGCGCAGGTTGGCACCCTCTGCGACAACGGAATGCTCGGCGTCGGACCGGGTTTTGATGACAAGTCGGGTCAGCGGATGGTCAGAGTTCTGCTCAACCTGTACCTCGACCGCCTCGAGCAGGCCCGACTCGGAAGTCAGGCTTGCCACGGAGTCGGCAGGCAAAGAGTTGGCCAGCTCGACCACAAGGTTCCCGTTACTGTCTCGATAAGTTGTCCAGATGGGGGTCCCATTGGTTGCCACCTCGACCTTCGTGCCGAGGGCGTCCTCGCGGACTTCCAGGGCTAGGATCTCTGCCGGAGATGCGCCTTCTGCAACAGCGAGGGCATCCCGATAGGCAGATGGAGAAGGTGTGGCAGTAGCTAGCGCTGGGAGCATTCCCAAGGCGATTGCAACAATCGCCAACGCCAAACTGCTGCGGGTGGCCCAGTCCTGCTGGGTTCCCCTCCGTCTGGTTTTGCTTGCCAAATCACGCATGGCGCTCGCCTCCCTCCCACGAGTGGGAGACCGGATCAACCGGCCTTTACTCATGGGTTGAGCTTCTTGCTAACCTGCCGAAACGGTTTGAGAGCGGTCGGATCGTCCACAATTTGCTTAAAGACCGCTTCCCTCCCTGCGATACTGATGACGTCTCCGTCATAGAGCTGATCGCCGACACGCAGCAGATAGCTCTTTTCCTGGTCCGCTGAGGCAACCTGTGCCACCGGACCGTCGGGCGTCAGAAAAATGCCCGTGATATCGATCTCGTCGATCAGAAGGCCTGGTATACCCTCCGGTCGCGGGCCCCGAAACTCCAATCGATCGCGAGCTTGCAGCAGAGACCTGAACGGGTCTCGCCGGCCACCTGGATCGTAGTAGTAGCCCTCACCGGCTAGCATCTCAGCCTCATCCATGAGGATCTCATCGACACTGGCAGTTCGATCTTCTTCGGCAGTGAATACCAACTCTTCTGTCTCTGCCGGCGCTTCCGATTCCACCTGGTCCTGGGCCTGGACTGCAACGACACCCAGCAGCAGAAGGATTGCCATCGAGAGCAGGATTGTCTTGCCTTTATGCATCGCCATCGAATTCACCTCAACCTTGTCGCAATTCGCCTACTCGGCGGCGGGCGCCGCTTCACCAGTTTCTTCGGCCGGCGGCTCGGGCTCCTTGTAAACGAACGTCTTGGCTGTGAACGACGCTGAGATCGTGTGATCACCTGCGCCACTGCCGCGCGTCTCGTTGACCCGCAGTCCCTCGATATTGATGATTCGACGGAACTTACTCACACGATCGAACAACAGCGCCAGGTTGTGGTAGGTGCCATCCAGGCTCACCGCGATCGGCCACTCGCTGAAGAACTCCTGATCGACGAAGTTCCCAGGCGTGAATCGTTTGAGATCGAAATCGCCCTGCTCGGTGAGGTCACGAATGCGGCGGAGCAACTCCGGCGTGTTGCGGCGCGCAGGAAGGACGCGAAGCAGCTTGTCCAATTCCAACTCGAGCTGCTGGACTTCAGCTTGGAGCTGCGGCAGATTCTCTTTGGCCTGTAGACCCTCCGAGATCTTGATCTGCAGCTCATCATGCTCTTTATCCAACTGCACGAGGTTTTCTTGCCGCGGTTTCAACAGGTAGTGGTTACCCGCGAAGTAGATGGCTCCCGCCAGAACGAGACCCAGCAACCCCGCTGCCCACAAAGGCTTGTCTTCCAGACCTGTACGGAACTCCATGGCTTACTCGTCCTCGCTATCCCTCGGCAACCGCCGAAGCTTCATCTTTCTGCGTCGGCGGTGGCGTGAAGCTGTAATTGAAGGCGATCACGAAGGTATAAGTCTCACCCCTCTGCGTGGTATCTCTGAGGATCGGTTCCTGGAACTCGGGTACCCGATCCAGGTTCTCGATGAGATTGGCCACCGCGTTGGTATTGAAGGCCTCTCCGGTGAGCGTGATCGTGGTCGGGCTGACTTCCATTCGCGTCAGCCACAACAGCTCTGGCAAGGACCTGGACACGCTGTCCATGACCCGCACGGGACCGTGTTGTTTGGCTTTCAACTGCTCGATGACCTCGACCTTGCGCTTGAGCTCCGCCCTCTTGCTCTTGAACTCTTCGACCTTTCGAATGTAGGGCTCGAGTTCATCGACTTGGCGTTGGGCTTCGGCCACATCGGCCCGCTTCTTCTCGATCCTGCCGTCCAGAATGTACATGTGCCCCAAAGTAACGAGCACACCAGCAATGACCAGACCGGTGAGCAGCCAGTTCCCCAGTGAAGCACCCTCGAACCCACCGGCCCCAGCTGCCGGACTCGGAGTAACCGGGCGCTTTCTTTCACCGACGAGGTTTATCTTGATCATGGGTCGCTATTCCCCGACTCTGCGCACGGCCAGTCCTACAGCCACCGTGAGCATCGGTGCGATGGATTGGAGCCAACGACTATCGAAGTCGCTCTCCTTGTAAAAGACACGCTTCAGTGGATTCATGAGCTCGGTCGGTACATCGAACCGTTCATGAAGCACCGAAACAAGATTCGGAGTCTGAGCACAACCTCCCGACACCACCAACTCATCGACACTGTCCTCAGCGGCGGTGGCGGCAAAGAAGTCGAAGGTTTTTTGAATCTCCGAGGCCATCTCTGCCGATACGGCGTCGAGAACCGTGCGCGCCTCGGCGGCCGAACACCCTTCGACATCCTGACCGCGCTTGACCGCCTCGGCCTGATCGAAGGAGAGGTTGAACTCTCGCTGCAGGGCCTCTGTGAACTGGTTGCCGCCGAACGAGATGTCGCGCCAAAAGACTGTCGCGCCATGAGCCAGGATGTTGATGTTCGTCACCCCGGCTCCCATATTGACCAGTGCTACGACCTTGCCGGTATCGACGTCGTAGTTGGTCTCATAGGCGTTCTGCACGGCAAATGCATCCAGGTCGACGATCGCCGGGCTCTTGCCGGACTGACTGATGACCGACACATAGTCGTTCACCTTGTCCCGCTTGACCGCTACCAGCAGCACCTCCATCGACTCGTCACCGATGTCGCCCTCGGACAAGACCACATAGTCCAGGCGGACATCATTGATGTCGAATGGGATGTACTGCTCGGCCTCCCAGTGGATCGATTCCTCCAATTCCGCAGCCGGCATGGCAGGAACCTGGATCTTCTTGATGATGACCGAATGCCCAGACACGGAGGTGGCGAAGTTCATTCCTTTCGCCCCTGTCTCCTGGGCAAGCTTCTGGATGGCGTCGACCACCAGGGAGGAATCCATGATGGAGCCATCGACGATCGCCTCCGGCGACAGCGGCTCGACACCGACTCTCACCAGATTGAATTCGCCAGCCTTCCGCTCTTTCAGCTCGACGAGCTTGATAGCAGAACTACCGACGTCTAAGCCTATTACCCCTTTTGATCGCGACCAGAACACGGCGTCAGGAAACTCCCGAAAATTTAATGTTCATGCAATGTTGCGCACGAACTGTTAAAGCATTACTCGCAAGGTACAAAGTTATTTCATCCCTGTCAAGGGTATGTTTCACTTTCGATGACGAGAGCTTATGGGTAGATGGCCATCTCTCGATATGACCTTTTTCACTGCTGGCGGAATTATCTTGACCCCCGACACGAGCGTAGCGCCAACGATCGCCGCCATCGCTAGGACCAGAAAGTTCTCCAATGCACCCATCGCCTCTTGGCTCCGTTCTCCAATTTTGCTACGGTAAGCGCCCCTGTTGAGAGATGTCAAGGAGATAGGTCACATGGCCAAGCAGTGCGCAATATGCAAGAAGAAGACGGTGACCGGTCGTAGCATCAGTCATGCCCACAATGTTTCGTCGCGAACCTGGCAGCCAAACCTGCAGCGGGTCCGGGCGCAGATAGACGGCAGCACCAAGAAGATCTGGGTCTGCACCCGATGCCTGAGGAGCGGCAAGGTGCAGAAGCCTTCGGTGCGAGACTGGCAGCCCGATCAGCAAGACGCCTGATTCGAAATCCCTAGATCGATCCGATCCCGGCAACCAGCGGACCCAGCGGGTCCTATAAGAAGAGGTGTACCCGGAGGGAGCCCGACAAAGCGGCCGGCCCCCTGCGTCGGCCGTTGGGATTTCTCGTAAGGGAGCGGATGATGAGGAATAGACCGTTCCCAATGTCCCTGTCTCATCATCCGTTTCCGTAAGAGAAACCCCAGCGGGTCAGCCGGTGGCACGGTCGCCTCGGGTGCCCGATCCGGGTTTGCGGTCCACTTCCAAGACTCCGGGCACTCCTCGGATGCTGTGACTGAGACGCTCCAGGTGTTTGCGGTTCTCGACCTCCACGACGACCTCGATCAGGCCCCGACCCGATGCCATGGTCTCCGCCTCGAAGTGCCGGATGTTGCTTCTGTGCTTGGCGAACATCTCGGTCAGCTTGGCCAGCATCCCGGGCTGATCCTCGGTGTGAATCACCAGAACGACCGGAAAGACCTCGTCGCCTTGTCGACTCCACTCCACCTCGATCTCTCTTTCCGGGTTGTAGAGCAGGTTCTTGACGTTGGAGCAGTCGACCGAGTGGACCGAAACTCCCCGGCCACGGGTGATGTAGCCAACGATGGCCTCACCCGGAACCGGACTGCAGCACTTTGCCAGGTAGGCCAGAAGATCGTGGTGTCCCTTCACCTCGATGGCCCCGCTGCCGAAGGGAAGCAGCTTGGTGACCGCCTTGCGCAGGGGACCCGGCTCCGGCTCCACGGTGTCGAGCTCGTCGGTGGTCAGGATCCGCCGTAGCACGACCTTTACGGCCACTTTCCCGAAGCCTACCGCCGCCATCAGATCTTCGGCTCGGGCATAGCCTTCGTTACTGAGATACTCCGCCAGCTTGGGGCTATCGAGTACCCGTTTCAAGCTCAGCTTGTGTTTCTTGATCTCCTTCTCTATCAGACGACGGCCGATTTCAGTGGCCCGTTTCTTCTGCTCGGTGTTGAGCCACTGGCGGATCTTGGCCTTGGCCCGGGAGGTCTTGACAAAGCTCAGCCAGTCTCGGCTGGGATAACGATTGGAGTTGGTCACGATCTCGACGATGTCGCCATTGCGGAGCTCTGTCCGCAGTGGATCGAGCTTGCCATTGATCCGCGCACCCACACAGTGGTGTCCCAGATCGGTGTGGATCCGATAGGCGAAATCGAGGGGAGTTGCCCCGCGGGGAAAGGACATGACATCGCCCTTGGGGGTGAAGACATAGACCTCTTCCGGATAGAGATCGATCTTGAGCGTGTTGAGGAAGGCCCGCGGATCCTCCACCTCTTTTTGCCATTCCAGAAGCTGGCGCAGCCACGAAATGCTGTGATCGACCTGTACCGCCCCGCGCTCGCCCGCCTTGTAGCGCCAATGGGCGGCGATGCCCTCCTCGGCAATGAGATCCATCTCGTGGGTCCGGATCTGTACTTCGAACGGCTGACCGCTGTCGCTCACCAGGGTCGTGTGTAGCGATTGATACAGGTTGGGCTTGGGCATTGCCAGGTAGTCCTTGAAACGACCGGGCACGGGTCGCCATTCCTGGTGGACCGTTCCCAGCGCAGCGTAGCAATCCCTGACACTCGTGGTGATGACCCGAAAGGCCAAATAGTCGTACAGCTGTGAGGCGTCGATGCCCTGACGGCGCATCTTGCTGAAAATGGAGTAGTAGCGCTTTACGCGGTAGCTGATCTCGGCCTCGATCTCGGCTTCGACCAGAGTCTTGCGGAGCCGCTCTGCAATCTCCTCGGTCGATTGCTTGCCCAGGCGAATCTTCTCCTGGATTCGACTCTGAATGTCGGTGAATTGATCCGGATAGAGGTGGTAGAAGGCCAGATCTTCCAGCTCGCCCTGCACCTTCGACATCCCCAGGCGGTGCGCCGTCGGGGCATAGATCTCGAGAGTTTCCTGGGAGATGCGCTGCTTCGCCGCATCTGGCATGTGCTCCAGGGTCAACATGTTGTGCAGACGGTCGGCCAGTTTGACCAGAATCACCCGGATGTCCTGGACCGATGCCAGGATCAGCTTGCGAAAGGTCTCGGCCTGGGCTTCGTCTCGGCGCACGTAGGAGTGACGCCCGATCTTGGTGACACCGTCGACGAGTTCGCCGATCTCGACACCGAATCTCTCATCCAGCACCTCGCGAGTGGTGAGGGTGTCTTCCAGGACATCGTGCAGCAGGGCCACCAACGCGCAGGTCTGGTCGAATCCCAAGTCGGCCAGGATGTAGGCGACATAGAGTGGATGGGTCAGGTAGGGCTTGCCCGAGCGGCGGACCTGGTCGGCGTGCATTTCGGCCGAGAAGTCGTGGGCCGATTGCAACAGCTCCTCGTCGATGGATCGCCCATGCTGCCGCAGAGCCACCACGACATCTTCGAGCAGGACCTGCTCCAGTACCTCCACCGGAGGCGCCGAGCTGCCTTTGGACTTACCTTTCTTGGGGTTTGCCATACTCCCAGCGAGCCTCTATCCCTGGTTTCCGGGATTATAGAGGACTCACAGGGAATCCTAGTCAGGGATCAGGAAGCTCTCAGAGCGCGACGACTGACAACCTCTTCCCAGAACAGGGCAAAGGGGCTGGCAACGTAGATCGACGAGTAGGTTCCCACGATGACACCAACCGTGAGAATGAAGGCGAACCCGCGCAGGACATCGCCACCCAGAAACAACAGACAGCCGACGACGACCAGTGTGGTGCCGGAGGTCAGAACGGTTCGGGACAGGGTCTGATTCAGGCTCTTGTTCATGACTTGGACAAGGGGCTCCCGTCGCGAGCGGCGGAGATTCTCCCGCACCCGGTCGAACACGACGACCGAATCGTTGACCGAGTACCCGACCAGGGTCAGAAATCCGGCGATGGTGGTCAGGTTGAACTCGAACCCGGCGATGACGAAGAGACCCAGAACGATAAGAACGTCGTGGGTTACCGCCACCAGCGCGCCGATGCTAAATCGCAGCTCGAACCGAAACCAGATGTAGATCAGCATCCCGATCAGCGACGAGACCACGGCCAGCACACCCTTGCGCCGCAACTCGGAGCCGATCTGCGGACCGACGCTTTCGACTCCGAGAACCGCGAACTCGCCCAGGTAGACACTCGATCTCAACGCTGCGAGCACTTCGTCGCTGACCAGCGGCAGCGACCCCAGATCATCCAAGGAGTCCAGCAGACCCTCCTGGCGGCGGACATCCGAGATCGACTGGGCCACGGCGTCGTAGTGGTTGCGAGCCACCCCTTCGTCCTGGGCCCGAACCTGATCCGGATCGAGGTCGTACAGCAGGGCGGACAGCGCGTCACTGCCCTGCTGATTGAGGTCGAAACCGTTGGGCACCGCGGTGTTGAATCGCTGATTCAAGGCGTCCAACACCACATCCTGGGTCCCTTCCTCCTGGTCCGGGATCGCGGAGGTGCGGATGAGGGCC
>Ga0255054_10002454_pt1 | contig 10587 bp, 8 predicted proteins | sample JV7_2_23_MG_FD_188634 | JGI IMG/M metagenome (GOLD analysis project Ga0255054, IMG submission 188634) | Seawater microbial communities from Jervis Inlet, British Columbia, Canada - JV7_2_23 | ecosystem: Environmental > Aquatic > Marine > Inlet | place: Canada: British Columbia | collected... | reverse complement strand
GACCAGCGGGGCCGAAGCCGCGCCTATCACCCAGGCATAAACGAGCTCGGAATCCATCAGGTCGATCTGTTCTTGCGGATCGTTGATCAGGTCCATCACCATCGGGACCTGACGCTTGATGTACGGCGCAGTCCACGACTCCTCGAGGGTGTAGCGGAAGTGCACCTTGAAGTGCTTCCATTTCGCCGAGATGACCTCGCCATCGACACCGATGTAGAGGTAATTGTCACGGCCCGAGGTTTCGGCCTGGCCCAGCATGAAGGCCGACATATCCATCCCATCGATCGGCCGGTCCACCGGAACCCGGTCCGACTCACCGACGAGTCCCGCCAGGGTCGGATACCAGTCGAGGGCGGCGACGATCTCGTCGGTGACCACCCCCGCAGGGATCTTGCCCGGCCAGCGGATCATGGCGGGCGTGCGGTACGAACCTTCCCATCCGCCGCCGAAGGTGCCGCGCCAGTATCCACCGGATCCTATTCCTTCACCCTTGAGGGCTCCACTGCCGTTGTCGCTGGCCCAGACGACGATGGTGTCGTCGGCGATGCCGAGCTCGTCGAGTTCGTCCAGGATCTGACCTGCTCGATAGTCGAGTTCGGCGAGGTTCTTCGGTGACGGGAAGGGGCTATCGGTCGCGTCCTCGAAATCCGGGTGAGGAACCATCGGCGGGTGCACATTGGTGAACCCGACGTACGCGTAGAACGGCTTGCCTTCCGCGTGGCTGCGGCGGATGAAGTCGATCGTCTTGTCGGTGATCTTCTCATCCATGAAGGGCCGCGTCTTCAAATTGAAGTCGTCGACCTCCTCGAAAGGCTCGCCCTTGAGGGCGGCCTTGATTTTCGGACGCGGGAAGTGGTCGGGATACATCGGGTGCGAAGTCCAAGCGGCCTCATCGGAGGTTTCACTGATGCCCCACCACTCGTCGAAGCCCTGGTCGGTCGGGATCCTTCCGGCGACGTTGCCGAGGTGCCACTTGCCAAACATCGCAGTGGCGTATCCGGCGTCGGAGAACAGGTTCCCCAAGGTGTATTCCCACGGCGAGAGCCCGTAGTTGCCGGCGCCCCCCAGCGGAACCGCGAACGTGCCGGAGCGGACCGGCATGCGTCCCGTCATCAGGGCGCTGCGGGTGGGCGTGCACTGCGCCTCGGTGTTGAAGTTCGTGAAGCGAATCCCTTCGGACGCCAGTTGGTCGAGGCGGGGAGTGGGATTGAGGTTTCCGTAACAGCTCAGGTCACCCCAGCCGGTGTTGTCGACCAGCATGAAGACGATGTTCGGTGTGTCAGCCATTCTGTGTGCCCCCTTCTGCCATTTCGATGTCCTCCTCCGTCACTTCTTCAGCTTCTGCCAACGGATCCTCTTTGTCCCTGCCCATCCAGGTCCCGATGACCGGAGAGACGATGATCTGCATGAAGATGATCGCCGTGACAGCACCGAGGATCGCCGGATCGTTGCCGAACGCGATCGCCACGGCAGCGAACGACGGGCCAGAGTTGGATCCAGGCTGGATCATCGCCGTGGCCGCCCTCGTCGGGTAACCGCCGACCGAGACGAAGTAGCCGATCACGATCATGACCACCGTGAAGACGATGCCGGCCAGCAGGACTCGATCACCGATGAGGTCGATGATGATCCGCCAGCTCGAGAGCAGCGCCAACACCACCACGGCCAGAAAAGACGGGCCGATGATCTTCGATGCGAACCCGTTCCACTCGACGGCTCTCTTCTCATTCCAATGCCGGATCAGGAGGCCCACCGCAAACGGGAGGACCTGCAAGAACACGATGGTCTTGAGGAGATCCCAAACGGGCAGCGAAACCCCCTCGCCGAGATTCGCGGCTTCCAGAATGAAGTTGGCGGTCGGCGCAAAGGTGAACGATGCCACGACCGCGAGCACAACCTGAAACGTGGCACCGGTCGTCACGTCTCCCTTGGCACCCATGACGAACTTGACACCGAGCGGGGCGCCGGGAACCACCGCGAGGAGCACCATGGCGATATAGGCCGGCTCGGACAGGTTGAACAACTCGGCCGTACCCCATCCCACGAGTGGACGGATCACCAGGCCAGTGACGAGCACCAACAGCACCAGCCCCACCCGACTCAGCACGGCACCGAGGTTGGCGAAGGTCGTGGTGAACCCAGCGGACACCATCGTCGCCACGATCATCACCACCAAGGCGATGTTGAACAACGCCCCAATCAGCTCCTGGACTTCCATCCGCACACCTCCATCTCTCGATCAAAGCCGCGTGCGCGGCCGTCGCAGTGCCTCATGGCATCCTTGATAGACGCTAATAATTCCCATTGCTGTGGGGCAAACGTCCGGGCACTGCGACCACTGGGTCTCGTTCGGCTGCTGCTGCAGTAGCGACACGTGTCGGGCGTTCGGGCAGCGCACAACGGCACATTTGCGCTACCGGGATGCGGTGGATCGACCGGCCATAATGCCGGATGCCCTACCGCACGATGGGGATTGCAGCCGAGGAGTGCCGGTCACCGCGAGCATCAAGTAGCCGCGTTGCCCAGTGGCTGGCGGTTGCTATGAGGGGTTCTGTACGGCGACGAAGGCTCGGGGTTCCACACCCTGGTGAACACGGAACGTGACTCGCGACGGCGATGGCGGGTGTGCTTAGTACTGTCCATGGGCGTGGTAGAGCCAGAGAGTGATGATCAGCCGCTGTGGCGCAGGCTGTTTGTTCCGGCGCTCATGTTGGCGTTCCTGGTCTTCGTCTTCGGCTGGTTCCTTCCCCGGCTCATCGACTATCGGGCCGTCATCGACACGCTGTTGGATCTGGCCGCTGGCGAGTTCCTGATCCTGGTTGCGCTTGGAACGGTTCGGCTGATGGCCGAGGCCTGGATCTATGTGGCGTTGATTCCCGGGCTGCCGCTGGGCAAGAGCCTGCAGGCCTTCCTCGCCTCGACCACTGTTGCCACCTTCATGCCCTATCCCGCCGACCTCGTGGTCAGGTTCGGCATGTATCGGGTGTGGGGAATCGATGCGACTGCGGCTGGGGTCGGGATCATGACCGCGTCGTTCTGGACGATTGGGGTCAAGTTGGTGCTGCCCGTTCTCGGCCTGATCGTCCTGGTCGTTAACGGGGTGGCCAGTGACGAGGTCGTCACCCTTACGTTTCTCGCTATCGGCGTCCTGGTGGCGGTCTTCTTGGTGATCGTCGCTGCGGTCCGCAGCGAGGGTTTTGTGCACTGGCTGGGCCGGGCCGCCGCAGGCCTCTGGGCGTGGCTCACCGGCCTGTTCAACCGGCCGGTCGGCGAAGACTTCACCGCCGTCACCGAAGAGAAGTTCTCCGAGTTCCGGGAGCAGACCGTTGATGTGGTTCGCTCGGGATGGGTCAGGGCGACCGTCGCTACGGTAGCGAGCCAGGCGATCTGGTTTGTGATCCTGGTCGTGTCGCTCCGCTTTGTGGGAGTGCCCGCCGACGCAGTGTCCCTGGAGGCAGCGTTCGTTGCCTTCTGTCTCGCCCAATTGGCGTCGTTTTTCCCCACACCGGGCGGAGTTGGTGCCACCGAAGCGGTCTATGTGATGGTGCTCACCATCCCCACCGACGGCGGGTTTGCCGATGAGATCGCCGCCGCCGCCTTCCTGGTGCGCATCTTCACGTGGCTGCTCCCCATCGTCTACGGCGCCCCCGCCCTGCTCCGATTCAACCGAAAGCAAAAGGTCACAGCCACCTAGACGCATCCGGCATCGGTCGTCACGCGACGACCAAGGTCACCTGCAGAGGCTCCGGCAATGTGCAGCTCCAGCTCTTACCCACAGGCCGCCCATATCGGTACATATGCGCTACCTGTGTGGAAAGGTCGCGTGGTCAAGAACGTCGGGGTGCGCACTATGTCACTCCTGAGAGGCTGGTACTCCGGGAAGGCGGCCCCCAGTTCCTCGGTGGTAACACCGGCGCTGTGCCCCTCGGGGGTGTGGCTGGTTCTGCATAGTCGATGGTCAGGAGTGTGCCTCCTGGAGCGAGGGCGCGATCGACGAAGGTGAACGCTGAGTCCCGACCTCGATCGGGCGAGGGCAAGCCATAGTTGACAACCACGATGTCGAATCTCCCTAGATCAATCGCACCGCTGATATCGACGACCAGGAATTCGACCCAGTGATCCTGGTCGGCTGCCCCGCGAAGAGCCGCTTCGATGGCATGACCACCTGTCGATTTGAGTACCTTCACCGACTGTCTGCTGCGGCTCTCCGCAAGAAGATCTTGACCACTTCGTCCACGAGCAGCAGGGCAAAGGCTGCTGCAAGAGCCAAAAGCCAATGCCCTCCGTCCAGGGACGTGAAGCCCAAAAGGTCTTGAAGGGGTTCCCAGACGGTTGGCAGGATTGTGAAGAGAAGTGCGATCCCGTAGAGCGTCAGCTGGTGTCGGTTGCTCAGGATATCGCGATTGAACGCAGTGCGGGTCTCGCTGCGTGCGCTCAAGCCTGCTGCCATGCTGAGCAAGGCAAATGCAACAAACCCCATTGTTGCCGCCAATGCAATGCCGGCATCTTCATAGTATGCCTCAAAAGACACCGTGACTATCGCAGTAGTGATGCCAAGAAAGGCTACCCTCACCCATTGGGGAGTGGACAGGATCGGCTGCTTCAACGGCCGGGGCTTCTTGCCCATCAGGCCGGGAGGCGGAGTATCAAAACCCAGCGCAATAGCCACCGGCACGGTGACGAGGAAGTTCACCCACAACACCACGAGCGCCGAGAACGGGGTACCTCCTAGGACGAGGAAGAAGGCTGCCAGCAGATAGGCACTGATATAGGCCACCAGCTGTGTCATCTGGAAGCGCACAAAGTTGAAGAGGTTGTTGTAAATCCCCCGACCGAACTCCACCGCCTTCACGATCGTGGCGAAGTTATCGTCGGTCAGGATCATCACGGCGGCTCCCTTTGAGACCTCGGTACCCGTGATACCCATGGCGACGCCGATGTCGGCCTTCTTGAGGGCCGGCGCATCGTTGACGCCGTCGCCGGTCATGGCCACGATATTGTCCTCGTGCTGGAGCGTTGTTACGAGACGGATCTTGTCCTCGGGTGTCACGCGTGCCACCACACCGAGCTCAGGCAGCTGCGCTCGCAATTCGTTGTCACTCAGGGCGGCGAATTGAGCGCCGGTAAGCGCCTCGCCCTCTAGGCCCAACTTGTGGCCGATCGCGGCTGCCGTAACGGCATGGTCGCCGGTGATCATGCGGACTTCTATTCCGGCACTGTGGCATTTGGCGATGGCGTCCTTTGCCTCAGCGCGCGGCGGATCCACAATACCCACCATGGCTAGGAGTGTAAGGTCGGTCACCAGGTCGATCAGGTCCCCTTGCGGATCAAAAGCCTCCGGGGCGAAGTCGCGCCTGGCGACGACCAGCACGCGCTCACCAGCCTTGCCGATGCGCTCGTTCTCCCCCAAGGCCACCTGTCGGGTCTCTTCTGTGATCCGGACCTCATCTTCCCCAGGGTTCCAGTAATACCCGGCCCTGGAGATCAGGACATCCGGCGCGCCTTTGACAAAGCAACGCACGACCGACTCGCCTTGCTCGTTTTCCATATCGTGGAACGTGGCCATGAACTTGTACTCTGTATCGAAGGGGACTTCAGCCACCCGCGGAAACATCTCACGGGCCCCATCCACGCTGATGCCGCCCTTTTCCGCCAACACGATCAAGGCGCCTTCGGTCGGATCGCCGATCAGGTCGCCGTTATCGAGGCGAGCGTCGGCGCACAGGGCCATCGGCAGCATGATCTGGTCAAGATCGACCCGGGCACCCCCGGCGCTGAGCAGCTGGCCTTCGGTGCTGTATTTCAGTGTGCCTTTCTGCCAGGGCTGTCCGCTGCGGTCACTGGCCGCCAGCTCATACGACCCCTCCGTGCTGTAGCCCTCACCGGTGACTGCGAAGCGGTTCTGCCCCGGGATTGTGAATTCAACCGCAGTCATCTTGTTGAGCGTCAGGGTGCCGGTCTTGTCCGAGCAGATCGCCGAGACGGAGCCCAAGGTCTCCACTGAGGGCAGCCTCTTCACAATGGCGTTCTGGGCCGCCAGGGCACGGGTGCCCATGGAGTACATGGTGGTGACCACCGCCGGAAGGCCGGTCGGTATAGCCGCGACTGCCAATGCCACGCCGGCGATGAATACGTCCTCCATGTCTTGATCGTTGCCGATTCCAAGAATCACCATGAGGACAAACGCTAGGCCGGCCAGTGCCGCGATGATCATGGTCAACCGGTCGAGCTGCTTCTGCAAAGGGGTCTTGTCAGCCTCGGTCTTGTTCAGCAGGTCGGCGATATGGCCCATCTCGGTGCCCATGCCGGTGGTTGTGACGATCATCTCTCCGCGCCCTCGGGTGACCGAAGTGTTCATATAGGCCATGCAGCTGCGGTCGCCCAAGGGGGCCTCGGGGTCGGAGATGGCTTCGGTGTCTTTGGGAGAGGCCACACTTTCGCCTGTCAGAGCGGCTTCTTCGATTTCAAGGGTCGCCGCAACAAAGAGGCGGCCGTCAGCCGGAACCAGGTCGCCCGCCTCCATCAAGACAATGTCCCCCGGTACCAATTGCGCGGCCTCGACCTCCCTGGCCTCTCCATCTCGGCGCACTCGGGTAATCGCCTTCATTGTTGCGGCCAAGGCCGCCAGGCTGGCCTCGGCTTTGGCCTCCCCGCGGAGCGCCAGGACGGCATTGAAGACCGTCAGCCCGATCAGAACCAGCGTGGTCCCCCATTCGCCCGTAACAACCTGATTGATGACCGCCGCCGCCAGCAGCACGATCTGCATCAGATCTCCATATTGGCGTAGGAATGCGCGCCAACCGGGCTCCTTCTTCTTCTCTTCCAGGTGATTTGGGCCGTATTGCCGTACGCGCTCCTGTGCTTCGGACGCGCTGAGGCCCGCCGCGACATCAACGTCGAGCTCCCGGCCGACCTCCTCGGGTGTCAGCGTGTACCAATTGGCCTGATCTGCGGTGCGCGCTGTCATTGGCCCTTCTCCTCGGCTTCAGTACTTATCCGGGATGTGCTGCAGCGAGAGGCTGGGCTCGACGTATCCCTTGGGATGTTGGCCCTTGGGGAGCTTCACGTCCTTGTGTTCGAGCGGTTTGTACGGGACCTGCGAGAGCAGGTGGGAGATGATGTTCAGCCGGCCCCGCTTCTTGTCGTCGGTGTGCGCGATGTACCAATGCGCCCACGACGTGTCGGACGCCCTGAACATCTCGTCGCGTGCCCGCGAGTAGTCGTACCACTTGCTGTACGACCGCAGGTCCATGTCGGACAACTTCCAGATCTTGCGCGGGTCGTTGATCCGGGATTCGAGTCGTCGGGTCTGCTCGTCACGGCTGACTTCGAGCCAGTACTTCAGCAGCAGGATGCCCGAGTCGACCATTGCCCGTTCCACGGCGGGCACCTCCTCGAGGAACTTCTTCGTCTGCTCCTTGGTGCAGAACCCCATCACCGGCTCGACGCCGGCCCGGTTGTACCAGCTGCGATCGAAAATGACGACTTCGCCCGCGGCGGGGAAGTGTGGGAGGTAGCGCTGGATGTACATCTGTGACTTCTCGCGCTCGGTGGGCGCCGGCAGCGCGACGACGCGGAACACACGCGGGCTGACGCGCGAGGTGATGCGCTTGATCGTGCCTCCCTTGCCTGCGGTGTCCCGGCCCTCGAACACGATGCAGATCTTCGCTCCGGTGGCCTTGACCCATTCCTGCATCGCGACCAGTTCGCCTTGGAGCACGCGGAGCTCGGCCTCGTACGGCTTGCGCTTCATCTTCGGGGCGCCGGCCCCGTCGACGGCGAACTTCTTCGACTTCGAACCCATCTCGTTGCGCTCCTCTCGGCTCGTCTCGGCATCGAGCGTGCGGACAACGATTCTCGCGGTTCCGCAGGTTCACATCCACAGCGCCCGGCCAAGTCACCCGGGTGGTTCTGCAGCTCCCTCTGCTCCCGATGGCTCGCCCGATCCCCGGTCGGCCGTGTCGGCGGCCGTTGTCTAATCGATCGAAGCTGTACCAACCGGCGCCCCTTCCCACCTGCGCCACCCACGGCCACACCTCCCCTGGCGGAGCGGCGATCGACGTCGCCCGCGTCATCACCGTGCGCGCCCGATCCTCGTCGTCAAGGTAGCCGTCGCCGGGGAGGCGCATTGTCCGTTCGGGACAGTAGCGCCCCAACGTGTCCCCCACCGAACCAGCCTCGATGCAGCCAACCATGAAGCTCCCGCAAGAACCAAGGCCGGAAGGACCGTCTTGGCAATGGGTTCGACTCGCTTCATCTGACTTTGCACGGACAACACGGTATCCGTTGCCGCAACACTCCGGCCCCCCGCTAGAGCAAGAACCACACCGCCCATAGCGGCACATGTGGGCGGCCTCGGCTGCAACCCGATTGCACCCAACACCGTGGTACCAGACGGGACTGGCTGACACCAGACGGGACGAGGATCGGCCGAAGCCCTTACAGGACATGACGAGACGAGCAGGAAGGTGTCATTGCCAGGATGGTCGCTCGTCCCTTGGTCACCCGGGACTGCAGCCTGCTCTGCCTGGCTACGAGACGATCCAGGCCTTAGCCTCGTCGAGATCGTCGTCGTCGAACGTCTTCACCTCGCCGGGGATCATCCAGCCAAATGCCTTGACCCCGTTCTCGATCCAGTCCTCGTCGGTGACGACAGCGATCTTCTCGAACGACGTCCAGTGGGAGAGGCCGACCTTGGTGTCCTGCCACATCGCTCCTCCGGAGTAGCGGTCGAAGTCATCGCCGAGGACGTAGAGGAGCCGGATCTTGTCGTGCTTCTCCAGTGCGGCGTCGATTGCCCGATCGAGCGTGGAGATGTAGTCGTCGGAGCTGACCTCACCGACGCCGCTCACGGCGACCACGTTGTCGGGCAGCCCTTCAATCACGCGAATCATTCGTACCCCCCGTGTCGCGGCGTTTGGATAGGTCCAGGTTAGGAGCCGATCGGGATGCCTCCGTCGGGACCTTCCTCCTAACGTTCCCGTTCGCGCGGGGCCGACTGTCCCACCTCCGGTCGCCCGGACGACGAACTCGCCGATCGGGATCTCTCAATCGAGAAGACGCTGGTTCGGGTTGTGGCGTTGGCCGGCTGCGCCAGCGGCGACGCTTTCGTTGATAGCGTGATCGACGAGGCTGCCGGAGCACAGGGCAAGTCGGACCAATTGCCGTCAGGGCGCCCGAGGAGGTTATGCCAGTGAACTGGACACTCGAAGTAGTGGTCGTACCCGTTGCCGACATCGATCGGGCCAAGGAGTTCCATGCCCAACAGCTTGGGGTCGCCGTCGATCACGACACAACCATCAACGAGGATGCCAGAATCGTCCAGCTCACTCCCCCCGGATCGGGATGTTCGATTGTCATCGGGAAGGGCGTCGTTGCGGAATGGCACCCGGGTCGTTGAAGGGACTTCAGCTCGTCGTCAAAGACATCAGGCAAGCCCACCAGCAGTTGGTCGCGAAGGGAGTCGCGGCTAGTGACGTTCAGGTTCTCGGCGAGAACCCTAGGACGGTGGCTGATCCGCTCGACGATGTCGGGTTCGTCTTCGTCGAGGATCCCGACGGTAACGGCTGGGCAGTTCAGCAGATCTCGACACGTACCTGACCGAGTCAGAACGAGCCTGCTCACGTGCCACCCAGCCGCCCATATCGGCACCTATGCGCTCCCTGGGAACGTTCAACGGTGAGTTACGCGGACGGGTCGCCACGGCTTCTCTTGCGTGGCGACCCGTCGCGGATTCCTTGGAGAATGGCGGTGGTCACGCACTGTGTGACGGACCAGCTAACCAACATCCGCGGGGTAGGTGCCACGGCGGGTCGGGGGGATCCTCCAACGAACCCACTCGCCAACATACGCCGACCGCGGCTGGTCATGGGCGGAGTGTTTCGCGGCTGAGGCCGATGTTTCGCGTTGCCGGTCAGTCACAGGCGGTTGCTGGTAGCTCGGAGCGGACGGGCCTCTTTCGCATCACGATCACGTCCTTCACCCGCGTCACCGATTCACGATCGGCCCTAGACGTTCCGCTGCTTCGCTCTGCGGCCTCCACACGCCTCCGGGTGGCGTCGCCCACTCGATCCACTCCCGCATCCTCCGCGCGAGTTGCGACACCCGCTGCGCCGACACGCCAAGTCTGCTCGCGGCTTCGGCACCGGTCATGGGCGGGTCTTCGAACCGGTTGACTCGCATGATCACGGTGAGACGGTCGCCTTCCTGGCCGGTCAAGCCGCCGACATAGCGGCGGAGCGTCTCGTCGGGGGCCTCCGCCTCGAGTTCACCCATCGTTGCCCGTATCGCCGTGAGGTTGGCCCACAGTTCACGTTGGTCGACGTGGCTGCCTCTGCGGGAGATATCAGCCACGGTGGCATCCGTTGCGGGGAGGAGGTCACGGAACCGGGGATCTGATCTCGAGGCCAGACCTGGGATGTCCACTGTTCTTCGGCGATCTCGACAAGTTCGCAGCCCTCGGTCAGGTGCCAGGCGATGGCGGCGTTGCCCGTTGCGGTTCAGATATTGGGGTGAAAGGCTTGAGCCGTTGGCATCGGGAGGCGCGGGCGTCCTGATTTGGCAATTGGACGCAGGGAGATCCCCACG
>Ga0255054_10002452_pt1 | contig 10589 bp, 10 predicted proteins | sample JV7_2_23_MG_FD_188634 | JGI IMG/M metagenome (GOLD analysis project Ga0255054, IMG submission 188634) | Seawater microbial communities from Jervis Inlet, British Columbia, Canada - JV7_2_23 | ecosystem: Environmental > Aquatic > Marine > Inlet | place: Canada: British Columbia | collected... | reverse complement strand
GGGGGTATCCGCCCCTTCCTGGAGGTGCGGTTTTCCTTCATGGACGAGTTGGAAAACCAGGCCGGGGCCGCCCTTGGGATCCGGCTTCCCGTGGGGTAGTCGGATCACACCCTAGCTGTGGACCATGGGTATCGAGGAACTGTCGAGACTGAGTATTCGGTCCCAAAAAAATCCGGGCTCCCCCACGGTGGGGAGCCCGGATTTCTGATTGTTGGATACCTCAGCCACCGCCGAAGAAAAGCCCCCCACCGAAGTCGAACTGGATCGGTCCGATAGGTCCGACGGAACCCGCCCAACACCCTCCGGGACTGCACCAGAGGCTTCCATCGCCGTTGAGCATGTTGTTAAGTAGCACCCTTAACTGCAATTTCAAGCCCATCCTCCCGGAGCCTAACGGGACTTTGATCCCCCCCCCGAAAATTCCTGAGAAGCCATACTCGGACTCATTGCTTTCGCTGCCGCTCCCTGGATCGAACATGGACACGCCCAAGGTCCCCAACACAAAGGGTCTGGGTCCCGAAAGAGACCGACCGATCACCTCGTAGGTGCCACCCACCTGGAGGTAGAAAACGTTGAGGTCGAACAGTTCCTCCGTAGGCTCTCCAAACTCGTCCAACAATAGAGTGGTGGGTTGGTAGTCGACGATAACCGCAACCGTGGCGTCCCTCCTCACACGGAAGTCGAATTGGGCGCCGAGGAAGGGAGCCTCGTCCACCCTCAGGTCACCTCCTTCAATGGATAGGTTGCCCCCCAACCTGAAACCCGAATAGGCAGTGAAGCCGATACCCTGCCCAGCGGACGGGGTTGGCAGGCCGACAAGGGTTGCCGCCACAGCGAGAGCCATGGCCGGCCCGTAAAGGCGCTTGTGTGTCCTCAAGTTCGTCTCCTTTAAAAGGCGGAAGGCATCGCCGAGAGTCCCAACAAGTCTAAGCGATGGAAGCACCGGAGTCACGAACGAATCCTGGTAGTCAGATCAAGTTGTCTCCCGTCTCTGAGAACCCTGACGGTGAGGGTCTCTCCGGGAGCCAGCCCAGCCACCGACTGAATAATGGACTCCAGTCCCTCCAGGTTGGCCCCAACGGGCAAAGCGTTTGCGCCGAGTATGATATCCCCACCGATGAGAATCTCCTCACCGGCAATCACCGCCGGGATTGTGCTGGGCCGGAGCCCCAAAGATTCGGCCATGGACCCGATCGCGACGCTACCGACCAGGATTCCCCCCCCGGGAGGGGGGACGTTCAAAAGTGCGGCGAGGGTCCCGACCACCGGTATGCCTTCCATCCCCGACCAAACGGATTGGCCCGGCTCCAAAACCTGACGAGCGCTATTGGTCGCCACCGCGAATCCCAACCCCATGGATCCACCGGAAACGGTGAGGATGTGACTGACCACTCCCACGACCTCACCCCGCATGTTGAACATGGGGCCCCCTGAGTTTCCCGGGTTGATGGCCGCATCGGTTTGCAGGAACTCCACAGTGGACATCCCGAAGAAAAGGCCCCTCTGGGTTCTCCGTGCACTAAGGTGGCCTACCGTGAGTGTGTGGCCTTCCCCCAGGGGCGCTCCCACCACCAACACCTGTTCGCCCACTGCGATCTCATCCGAGTTTCCCACTGAGGCGGGCGCCGCCGAAGCCGGTTCTGCGAGTCGGAGAAGCGCCACGTCATGAGTAGGCCGGGAGGCCACCACGGTAGCACTGATTTCCTCACCAGAGGGGAACTCCACGAGAACCCGGTTTGCAGATTGAACCACGTGGGCGGCTGTGAGGATTTCTGTGGGCGAGATCAAAACCCCAGACCCGGTTCCTGGAATGCTCACCGGTGCCTCGGTAGTGATAAACGGGTATTCGGTCTGGGTAGTATGAATCACCACTACAGCATCGCGGACTTGCTGAAAAACCTCGCTGACAGATTGGCCGGACCCTGGCTCAGCCCAAAAGAAAGGCAGAAGGAGAAAGACCAAAAAGAGATTCGTTCTCGACATATTGGACTCCGAATGGATCGAAGGAAAAAGTCCTCCATGGTACCCGATGGGCCCAAAAGTGTTCTCTGTTTTCGAAGCCAGCCCGCGTCACCCCTCCTTGGCACGGACCCCGGGAAACCCCTATCCTCTCCCTATCCAAATCACGACTCCCACTCCCTCCGAAGGAGCTCCCCATGCGTCGGCCTCCCAAGTCCTTCACCCCGGCAGCAAGGCTGTGCTTGGTTGTTCTCGCCGGACTCCTCTCCGGCACGACTCTGGAGGCCCAACAGCCCGGCGGCGAGGTGGCTCGGGCCTTCCGAGATAGTAACGGGCCAAGGATCCTGGCAGAGTACGCGGAGCTCCTTTCCATGCCCAACGTCGCCTCGGACTCCGTTGGGATCTGGGAGAACGCATCATTCATCAGGGATGCCCTGGCTGAAAGAGGGGTTGAGTCCCGCCTCCTCACTCTTCCGGGAGCCAATCCCATCGTATACGGAGAGATGCTGGTCCCGGGAGCGACTCGGACTCTTGGCCTCTACGTGCACTATGACGGGCAGCCTGCCGATCCTGCCAATTGGACCCATGAACCCTGGGATCCGGTTCTCTACACACTTTCCATGGAGGCCGGCGGGGAGCCCCGGCCTTTCCCCGAGGCCGGCGAAGCGGTGGATCCGGAATGGCGTATCTACGCCAGGTCGTCTGGAGACGACAAGGCTCCCATCGGGGCCATGCTCCCGGTTCTGGAGGCGTTTCAGGCGGGAGGCGTAACCCCGACATCGAACCTCATCTTTTTCTTCGAAGGGGAGGAGGAGGCGGGATCCACGAACCTGGGTCGGTACCTGGAGAGCTACGGAGAACTCATCGAGGACATCGACGTTTGGCTCCTCTTCGATGGACCCGTCCATCAAAGCGGGACGCCCATGCTGAGCTTCGGAGTCCGCGGGGTGACGGGGATGGAAGTGACGGTCTACGGTCCTACCCGGGGCCTCCATTCCGGGCACTACGGAAACTGGGCTCCGGTACCGGGCCAGATGCTGGCGAATCTTCTGGCCTCCATGAAGGATGACGAGGGCAACGTACTGATCGATGGTTTTTACGACACGGTGGAGCCGCTGGGGCCCATGGAGCTCGAGGCCCTTCGTAACTTGCCCCGGTATGACGAGGAGTTGAAGAAAGAGTTGGGCTTGGCCCGTACCGAAGGATCCGGCCAGACCCTTCCGGAACGCCTGCAGCTACCGTCCCTCACCGTTCGGGGCTTGTCCTCCGGCGGGACGGGCCAGTACACGCGAAACGTCATACCCACGACCGCTACGGCCGCGTTAGGTGTCCGTCTTGTGAAGGGAAATGACCCCCGGCATATGCGGGAGTTGGTGGAAACCCATATCCGGAAGCAGGGCTACCACATCGTCAGGGAAGACCCGGACATGGAGACCCGCCTCAGTCATCCCAGGATCGCAAAAGTGACAGGGGAGAGTGGATATCCAGCGGCCCGGTCGCCCATGGACTTGCCCATCCTTCAAGGGGTGGTGGCTGCCGCGAAACGGGCTGCAGGAAACGATGATATCGTTCTATCCCCAGGCTCGGGAGGATCCCTACCCCTTTACCTTTTCACCGACGTGCTCCAGAAGCCCATCCTCATGGTTCCCATCGCTAACCATGACGACCTTCAGCACGCTCCCGATGAGAACCTGAGAATCTGGAATCTGTGGTACGGGATCGATTTCTACGCCCAGCTCTTCACGATGCCTGGAGATTGACGTTCGGTGTCTGGGCGGCGGCGCAGGCCGGAGGGGCAATCAGGGCCAAACGGTAAGGAGAACCGGCTCCTTCCAATCGGGCCATCCTACGATGTCCCCTCTGAAGCGAAGCCACCAGATGACCTGATTATGGGGCGCACCGAATGAAGGGGATGCATCCACAGGTAGGGTGAGCGTCCCCTTCTTCTTTAAGCCCCGATGAGGCTCGATGGTCAGGTCTTTGGCCAAGGTCATGCGCTGCTCGAACACGGTCCGCTTGTGACGCTTCCGGTATTGCCCATGACCATAGACCACCCGCTCTTCACACTCCAGGATCACTTCCAGAGTGCGCAGCTCTGTCCTTTGTTCGGGGCGGATACTCACGCTGAATCGGATTTCTTCCCCTCGGCGAACCTCCGTGGTGCTCAACTGAACGGTGGGCTCCCCCAACTTCCCCCGGCCCAAACGACCCCAAAATCCCCTGAGCGTGATGAAGAGGCCGCCCCCGAGAAGGAGGACGACCGTCAATTTCCCCGGTACCTGGAGCTCCCACCCCTGCGCGGCACCGTAGAAGATCCCGATGAGCAGGAGAATCGATCCGAGGGTAACCCAGGTCCGTACCCTACCCTTCTTTACCGCCTCCAGTCGGCTCTTCTCCTGGGGCACGGGTCCCAAGCTCGCCTGCTCCGGTTCCGGAGTCCCCTGCAGGAGGACCGGAATACTCTCCACCACATCGGGCCTGAGAAGAGACCGGTCCAGACGGGCTTCAATGGCCCAGAGGACCTTCAGGATCTTCCCCCCGTAGCTCAGCGGCCCCGAGGGCGCTGTGATCTCGAAGGAGAACCCGTGGCTCGTCCCCTCCAACCACTTGCCACTGCGGTCTAGAGTCTCCGTACCGCCCTCCCCCGTCACACGATTCCCCTTCCCCTCCGTATGCCAGATGAACCGAACCTGGGCGACTCTGAACTCCACTTCCTCCAGGACGTCCACTGTGAGACGCCCCTTCACGGTCTGGCCCGGCTGAAGGACCAGGAAGGGCACGACTGCCGAAGAACCGGGTGATTCCGCCCCAGGAGCGGAGGGTTCCTGGATTGAAAGGGTAAGCCGAACGGGATCCGCCACGGGGGTCACTCCCCTTCCCCGTACACAAACCGCTCAACCTCACCATGGATTCGAGAGACGGTTTCGTGGGATGGCGCCCGAGTGAACCGGGACACGAGGATGGTAACGGCAAAGTTGGCGAGAATGGACCAAACCGCCCCGTGGAGCCCCATGGGATGGGGGGACCCGATGAGGGAGGCCAGGGGATTCGGAGCCGACACCAGGGTGAGATAGAGCACCGCCAGCCCCACACCCATACCCCACAACACTCCTGCTTTGGTGAAAAGCCGCCGACTGGGGAAACACACACCCAGGATCGCCGGGAGGAGCTGAAGAGCCCCTGACCCGGAGAGCGTCACCAAGGTCACCAGGAATGCGAACGTCCTCACCGAAAGGACATACCCGACTGCCAGAAGTCCTATGATGATGATCCGACCCACCCAGACGTAATGAGCCTGGGAGCTTTCCGGACGAATATACCGTTGGTATACGTCCCGGGTCAGAACCGTCATGTTGGAATGAAGAATGGAATCCAGGGTAGACATGGCGGCCGCCGTCGCCCCTGCCAGGATCATCCCCGTGAGCCAGGCCGGCGCGAATTGGAAAAGGAGCTCCGGAAAAATCCGGTCCGGGACGGCCAGGTCAGGAAGGACCAGTGCACCCCCGAGCCCCACAAGAGCCGCGGGAATATAGAGGGTCATCAGATAGATGGGGGTGGTTGCCCCCAGCCACTTGATGGTCTTTCCATCGATGGCTGAGTAATACCGGATCATCATGTGGGGTTGAAGGACAATCCCGAAGGACAAGGCGATCCCCATCCCAATCCACATCCCTGGAGTGAAGAAACCCTCTGGTCCCGGCAGCGTGAGAAGGTCCGGGCGTTCAACAACAACCCGCCGCCAAAGCTCAAAGGGTCCGCCGAAAAGCTTGAAAGCCAGAAACAGGGCGCCAATCCAGACGGCCAGGTACATCCAGACACCCTGCACTACATCCGTCCAATAGACGGCCCGAAGCCCTCCGGCCATCAGGTAACCGGCTGCGACAACCAGCAGAATCAGCGTCCCCAACCAAAAGGGAATTCGGTCCCCTGACGCCACAGAGAGGATGTACCCGAGCCCCTGTGCCTGCACCTGGATATAGAGGATGGTAAAGAGGACCGAGATGATGGCCACCAGAACCCGGACGGCCTCGCTCTCGTAGAAGTCCGCCAGCATGTCTGCCGGGGTTATGTACTTGAACGCCTTCCCTAGAGCCCAGATGCGACTCCCCAAAACGTACGTGATGCCCCCAACCAGTACCGTCCAAGTTCCAGCAGCCCAAAAACCGATCCCGTGGGTGTAGAAGTACCCACCGGACCCGAGGAAGGCGAAGGCCGAGTGGTAGGTGGCCACGACCGTGAGGTAGAGGACCACGAATCCGGCTTTCCTGCCGTAGAGGAGGAAGTCCTCCATATCCACGGTCAGGCGTTTGTTCGCAACCGCACCCAGGACAATGGTGATCACCAGGTAGACGAAGATGAGGCTGGTGGCGACGACCCAAGGCTCCATGTTAGGAGAGTCCTTCCCAGGTGTGGCTTCCCAAGGGCGCCTCTATCACAGTCTTCGCCTCAGCGCCCAGATGAGAACGCCGATGAGGGCCACATAAATCACCAAGAGGTAGGTGTAGAGAAAGGGGAATCCCAGGAGCCAGGGTTCGATCCGGTTCGCGACGCCATGGACGAACGGTGGTTCGACCAGGGCGAAGAGACCTAGGAAGAGAAGAACGGCCACCCACCCATTCCGCGTTCGTGGTACGAGATGGGAACGGAAGTAACCTCCCCCCCTCGAGGACACGGAAGGGGCCGGAGGGCCCTCTCCCGGCTCCTTCCCCCCAGGTACATTCTCCATTGAGACCATGGTGAGCTCAATCCGAACTTGAAGATGGAGCAGCGGCGGCCCAGGCCCCGGCAGCCAGGGGAGCCGATGCCCACAGGAGTAGGGTCATGACCACCGCCGATGTGAGGCACCAGATACAGGTGGCCCCGATCACAAAAGGCTCGAGAAACGTCAGATAGACCGAGAACAGAGTTCCCAGAAGGGCTGCACCCCAAACTCCCAGCGTCGCTCTCCGCCCCACGTCCCCTGACCCATAGAATCTCAGCACCCAGCAGACCAGAATAACACCGTAACCAACCAGGCCGAGTATCCCCACCGGCAGGACGCCGAAGAGGCGCGCGTACTCGCTCTGGTTGACCGTGTTGCAATCTCCCACGGGCCCACAAACGGCTTCAGTTTGGGTGACTTCGATGAAGCTCAGATAGGCGGCCACCCCCATTCCGACCAGGAAGAGGGTCGGGATCACCCAGGCCGGCCACTCCCCTCCCCGCACCCTTGGGGGATAACCCCTAAGGATCAGAACAACCAGCATGCCCAGGAGGACCAACACCGAAAGTGAGTTCCCTGTGCGATCCATGTTGAACCGGTCCCACATGGTCATGGACTCCAGCTCCCGGGCGGCCTCTGCCAAGCCAAGAGCTCCGACGGATTCCGCAGCAGAATCCCGGGTCTCCGACTCTGGAGAATCGGGTATCGGGGATGCGGCTGAATCAGGCACAGGCTCCAAAGCCGCCGTATCCTGAACCCCCACGGGCGCCGGGTCTTCCACTGGAACTCGGGGCTCGACCGGGGTGCCTCCAGGATCCCCCATTTCTCCGGCGGGGTCGACGGCCAGAACCTCGGTTGAGTCCTCCGGACTTCCAATAACGGGGTCCCCACCTGCCGCAGGATCCTCAGCCACCACCGTATCCGCTCCAGCGACCGAGTCCCTGACCGCTCCGGGATCCCCGATGGGCTCTGGCTCCTCTTCCGCTACTGAATCCCCGGGCGTTGGAGGCTGCTCACCTTCCGGAATCGGAGTCTGGCGAGCGATAAGCCGATCAGGAAAACGTGGATCCAGCACCTGTTGCTCTTCCAGAAAGGTCACCAGGGCCGGGTAGTTGGGAAAATCGATTCCTCCGGCGGCCAGCCCCTCTTCGATTATTCCGGGGAATCGATCGGGAATCTCGAATCCCCCCACCAGCACCTCCTCGGCCACGACAAGAAAGGGAACCACCCAGTTTTCCTCAGGAACCTCGAAATGCCGAATTGCCTCCCAGTAGAGGTTGCTAGCCCATGGCTGGGTGGTGTCCATTCCCAAGAGGACCAGCCGACTCCCGTACTTGTCTTGCAGGGGCATCAGGTGCTCGGTGATGACCTGATGGCAGTGGGCGCAGGTGGGGGAGTAGAACAGGACAGCATGGACTACCGGTTCCGGGGTTTGCCCAGGGAGTTGCTGGGGAAGGAGGAGTCCCCAGACACCAAGGATCAGGAATAGCTTCTTGAGAGCGTTCATGAAAAGAATGATGATCTCCGTGCACCCTCGGATGCAACCCAACAGCGGGAGTTTGCCTTGAGAGCTTCCAGCCGGAGCACTAAGCTTCTCCGGCCGAGTTCTCATCATCGGGTCCGAGGGACCCGTATAGACAAAGGGAAAACCATGAGCGATCTACCCAAACCCCCCAAGACCCACCATGAGTTCGTGGCGGCGTTCCCGGAGGTTGCCCAAGCATGGGAAGCCATCGGCGCCGCCGGAAAAGATGGGCCGCTGGACGAGAAGACCTGCCGGTTGATAAAACTGGCCCTGGCCATGGGGTCTCAGCAGGAAGGATCGGTCCACGCCAGTGTGCGAAAGGGGCTGGCCATGGGAATAACCCGTGAAGAGCTGGAGCAGGTGGTGGCCCTCGCCGCCGGCACGCTGGGGTTCCCACAGACCGTGGCTGCTTATACCTGGATCAAGGACTTGCTTTAACGGTGACTCCAGCCGTGATCATGCGACGGCAGGGATTTACCTCACCTCCAGCAGAATGACCTCATTTGCTCGAAAAAGGGGGATCAGGACCCGGTTTCGGACGGCATCATAGCCGATGTCCGCTGGGGCTTCGACGTGTTCGATCAGGGGTGAGACCGTCGCATCGGAGTGAATCCAGTAGACGGTCGAGTCTGCCCAACTGGAGAAAAGAAACCCCCGATCCTCCAGCGAAACGATGCCGTCGAGCGCCATCTCCGAGGGAAAGAGGAGTTGGAGGCGCTCCCCTTCCGGGGTCACCCTGAAGAGTTCCCCCGATCCGAAGGTCACCACAAAGAGCCCCCGTCTATCTGCGTAAACTCCGTTTGGCCCCCCGAGGGTGTCCCCCTCCAACACGGCTCCGTCCGCCAGCACCACCTTCTGAGGCACATCCGCTGTCTGTCGCAAGAAGTAAACGGCCCCGGGGTTTTCGCTTGTGCCACTGTCCGAGAAGTAGAGATCTCCTCGGGGTGTGGCGGCCAGGTCATTCAAGAAAGTGGCCTCCTCGAGACAAAGCTCCTGAAGAGGTGCTCCCGTCACCCGGTGAAATCGGCGGATGCAATCGATGTCAGTGATAAAAAGCGTGTCCGCAACGATGGCCATTCCTTTGGGTGCGTTGAGTGTCACCCCGGGGACGGTCCCGTCGATCCAATTGAGCTCCAGAACTTCTCCCTCCGGCGAAAGTCTGGAGATGAATCCGTTTCCGTCCTTTTCCGCAGGCGATCCGTTGATATTGGCCACCAGATACACGTCAGCCTCCGGATCGTGAAGGACCGACTCTGGAGTGGAGAATCCCACGTCCGCCAGGGTCAGGGAAAAGGGAGGGCCTGACTCGGGAGCCGTCTCGACGTCCTGGGGCGGACCGTCCTGATCTTCCTGACCGCAGGAAGCCGATAACAAGAAGGGTACGAAAATGAGTGAAAAAACCCATTTGCCACGGATGGCTACGCGGGTCGGCATAGGGCTCTCCAGAGGGCTGCGTTGAGCGGGCTCCACCAGCCTAGGAGTCCACGACCATTCGGTCCAGAATCATGATTTTCTGCCAAATCTTCCCCATCAAACCGGAGGTAAGCCCTTCGATCTCGTTCACGGCCCCAATCACCACGTGGTCGTTGAACACCTCGAGGTGCAGGGCTGCGAGTTTGCTAGTCAGCGAGAGGATCTCGGAGCAGTAGTCCAGGTAATGGGCCAGCTGTTTCCGATCCAGGGCCTTCATCCCCTCCTCGAACTCGTCGCTGTCTCCTGACAGTAGGTCCTTCGGATCCTTCGTGAGCTGATGCATGTCCACGACATGGGCAATGCTCCTGAGCTCCCTGAGGGCCCTCAGACTACGGCGCCGCTTGATCCGGCCCTCGGCCGTTGCCAGGAAGAGGACGGCAAGCCCCAAAAGAACCACCTCGCTCAGAGCAGCCTCGATGGCCTCCATGAGATCCCCCACCGATTGGAAGGTGATCGAGGGGTTCTCCAGGAGCGCGAATTGGCCCAGGGCCAGAAGGATGATCAGGCCGATGAGAAACCAAGATACAACCCGAATCGGATAGATGGGCCGTCGGAGAGTTTCGGTGACTTCGGCGGCCGCCTCCCCTGCCTCCTGAAGCTCCCTACAAACTTTCCCGATTCCCGATTCGGGAAACCGGGTGTCGATTCGCCGTTGAACACCCTGGATGGTTCGCAGGATACTCCCGGCATCCAGGCGGCGATAACGGGAGTGGGTCATCGGAGTTCCACCCACGCGGACCGAACTACGCCGGCCTTGTCGGATCGGCCAGTAACCTGAACGTATGCGGGCGATCCCACGGCACGAACGATCCACTCAACCGTTTCTGACGGCACTCCCACTTCGGTGAGGAAGGGGCCGGTTCCCTGAAGGTGTCCCAGTCGCACACGCACGGTTCCCTCCTCCAAATCGGCCCCCTCCAACCCCAAGGA
>Ga0255054_10002451_pt1 | contig 10591 bp, 7 predicted proteins | sample JV7_2_23_MG_FD_188634 | JGI IMG/M metagenome (GOLD analysis project Ga0255054, IMG submission 188634) | Seawater microbial communities from Jervis Inlet, British Columbia, Canada - JV7_2_23 | ecosystem: Environmental > Aquatic > Marine > Inlet | place: Canada: British Columbia | collected... | reverse complement strand
AAGCATGACTTACGCCTCATGCTCATCATCTCCAATCAACTGGCTCCGCTCCTGGCGAATCTTATACTGCAATCAGAAACCGAAACGCTGTCGATCCAAATGCTCCTCATTCGCGAGATGTCAAAACTGCTTTATTCACTCGATCCCCTTGCCCTACGTTTATCGAGGATCACCACATTGCTCACACGGGTACTTGAATACGAAAAAGTAGAGATCTATGAATCCATTGACGGCGATCTTCTCTTGCGCGCATCTTCGCGGGATGAAGGGGGTCAAGCGGAAGAGAACGAGCTGCAATCCTGGCTTATTGAGAAAGTTGCAGAATCTGGGGAACCACAAAATACGGCCACTGTGGACACTCAGACTGAAGAAGCATCAACAGTTTCGGCATTTGAATATGCTTTTCCATTGAAGATTGTCGATCGAGTGTTTGGAGTGCTTCACATTCAGTGTGTAAATACAAGACGATTGCCGATTGACCACATCGCTGTTATCGAGATGGCAGCGACCCAAGTGGCATTCGCCATCCTCGAAGCACGGAATTACAACCAACATCAGGAAGAGGCCTGGATTACCACTGTTCTGCTCGAAGTCGCCCGCCACGCAGCTCGTCCCGGTGATACAACCTCGGCTTTGCAAGCCGTTTTGCAGCTCTCGACATTGCTCACCGGTACGGATTGGACGATTCTACTCCTGCCGAATGATGCTCATGATGATCTGCATATCGGGCCTGTTGCTGGATTACGGCGTTCGGATATCTACAGTTTTCATGACCTGCATATCCAAGCATCCGAACTGGGGATTTCACCTCCCTACAGCGAAAGTCTTGAACCATTCCAGATCACTCTTCCACCATCTCTAGCAGAACCGCTCGCAACCGACGAGGCTTATTGTCTCGTCTTGAGCGCCGAACGGAAACTCCTCGGTCTCCTCTTATTCAAAGGACAGGAATTCTCAGGCAAATTGCCGGCCCTGTTAGCAGGCATCGGACACCAGCTCTCCCTCCGCCTTGAAAACACACGGCTGAATGAAATAGCCGCCCATCAACAATCCCTTGAACGTGAGTTGGCGATGGCGAGAAGCATTCAAATCAGCTTCATGCCGAAAGATTTGCCGATCGTGGATGGCTGGGAGATCGGAGCCGACTGGCAATCTGCGCGTGAAGTTGGTGGCGATTTCTTCGATATTATTCCACTGCCAGATGACGAGAATGGTCCACGGTGGGGTATCGTAATCGCCGACGTCGCCGATAAGGGTATTCCTGCTTCGCTTTACATGGCCTTAAGTAAAACGTTGATCCACACGATCGCCACCGAACAGATTGACCCCGCGCGCACGCTTGAAAAGGTCAATAATCTTCTTATTACCGAAACAAGCACCGACCTCTTCGTGAGCGCCTTCTACGCCATTTGGGAACCGGATCTGGGCCGATTGATCTACGCTAACGCTGGCCATAATCCGCCTCTCCTTTTTACCCCAGAATTAGCCGGCGATCTCATCCGCGACCACGGCATCGTCCTCGGAGTGGAAATGGATGCGGAATATTCATCTTCACTCATGGAAATAAAGCCGGGACAATTGCTCGTTCTCTACACCGATGGTGTAACCGAGGCCTATGGCGGTGAAAAAGGGTTATTCGGTCTTTCGCGGCTTAGGAATCTCGTGCTGGGTCTTGAAGATTGGGGCGCAAAGAATGTTGTTGAGGCGATCGTTAATCGAGTAATCCAGTTCCGCGGTCAACCTGATCTATCCGATGACCTAACTGTAGTCACACTTCGTCGTCAAGAACTGTAATTATTTTGAAAGCAGGAGATTCAATGAAAAATATATTCCCCTCCAAGCACCCTCTCGTCAGGCATAAACTGACGAAACTTCGTGATCGAACGACAGAGCCAAAGAAATTCCGCGAGCTAATCCGGGAGATCTCAGCGCTGCTCATCTATGAAGCAACGACTGACTTACTCATAACCCCGGCCCAAATCGAGACACCCCTCGAACCCATCGAAGGCGTAACTCTGCAGCATAAAATAGGGCTGGTCCCGATCTTAAGGGCAGGGTTAGGTATGGTCGAGGGAGTCTGGGAACTTATGCCCTCAGCTGAGGTATGGCATATCGGTTTATTCCGAGACGAAGAGACACTCAAACCCGTGGAGTATTACAACAAACTCCCTATCGAACCGACGGTTTCAGTATGTCTAATCCTCGATCCGATGCTCGCAACCGGTGGATCTGCCATAGCAACTGTTGACATCCTGAAAGAATGGGGGGTTGAGAAAATCAAGTTCATCGGCTTGATCGCTTCGCCTGAAGGCATCTCAGCGCTCGACAAAGAACACCCCGATGTTCACATTCACCTCGCGGCCATCGATCGCGAATTGAATGAGAATGGGTATATCCTTCCGGGCTTAGGCGACGCGGGTGATCGTCAGTTCGGCACCGCCTGAGTGTGTCGGAAGACACATAGCTCTCCAATTCAGGTAAAATCCATCGACGAGCTTGATCGGCTCGTCGATGGATATATACCTCTTCCAATCAACCACAATCAAAGGGCGCCTGGTAAATTTTACTCCCAACGGTTATTCAGGAAGCATTGAATTTAGCTGATGAAAATGCTCGGCCAGCCATAGCGGCAACTCATCTGATCGCTCGAGTATCCTGACGATGATTCGACTTGCGGCATCAAATTCATTGAGCTTGATGTGGTATTCAGCGAGTACAGCCAGCGCCAGCGGATTTTCGGGTCCTTCTGCCAAAACCGCATCTATGAGCTCCCGAGCTTCATCATGCGCACCTTCAAATAGCAACTGTCGTGCTTGTGCAATCGCAAGGACTGGCCAATCAGAATATACTTGCTCGATCTTTTCGATCAATAGCCAAACTCTTCTTTCGGCTGCGCCCAGGAAGATGGCCTGGGTAAATTGTCCTTCAGCGAGCCGGCTGCGCTCCACGCTAGGAGGATGAACTTCTACAGCCCGTAGGTAGCTGTCAGCAGCACGAGCGTAGTCCCCATCTTCCAGGAAGAGATCCCCCGCTTTGAGAAATTCTTGGGCGGCGAGAAGATCACGCCCGGCCTCAACGAGTGACTCCGCATGACGAAATACTGAGTCCGGGCTCAACTTCTCCGGCTCATCCAGAATATCATCCTCCATCAGTTCGACAGATGGAATAGGGCGATTAAGTTCCGGTGTCTCCTCCTCACCCCCAAGAGCGCCGAGGAAAGCTAACAAGCACCCTACGCTGATAAGCAATCCAGCCACGATCCAAGGCCAGCGTTTGCGTGGAGTTTTTTCCTGCTTTGCAGCATCCCTAACTCCATCGACCAAGTCACCGGGAATTATTGGAGTGCTAGCCCCTTCCTCCGACCCATCGGCAGCAGCCGGCTGCAAATGTAGCGTCTCAAGAAATGCCCCCTCACCATCCAAGACCGCGGCACGAAAGGCCTGAACCTGCTGCTCAACTTTCTCAAAGCGATCTTTTCGATCCTTCGCCAGTGACTTGAGGAGTACTCTCTCCACCACTTCCGGCACTTTCGGATTCACCGCAGTTGGAAGCGGTAAGGGTGTGTAAATATGGTCATGGATGATTGCGAAGGGCGTGTCAGCATTGAATGGAACGCGACCAACGACGATTTCATAGAGTAGCACACCAAAGGAATAGATATCGGTTCCCTGGTCCAGATCTCGCACTCCTTGCCCCTGTTCTGGAGAGATGTACTGAGGAGTGCCCAGCATGACATCTTTCGAGAGTGTCGACGCCCCTGCCTGCGCCATCCTCGCCAGACCAAAATCAGCGAGATAAATCGCTCCGTCGGGATTTAAGAGGACGTTTGATGGTTTGACATCGCGATGCAGGACACCTTGATTGTGAGCGTAAGCCAAAGCCCCACCGACGGCATCAACAATTTCAACCGCTTCCTCCTTCGTTAGAGGTTTATCATTCATTCGCGCCTTTAGAGTCTGCCCATCGATGAATTTCATGACGAGATAGGGCTGGCCCTTATGCTCCGCAAAATCGTAGATTGGGACAATATTCGGGTGTTCCATGCGCGCTACAACCCGCGCCTCACGCTGAAATCGTGAAAGAAAATTAGGCTCTTCTTTAAATGCGGGATGGAGAACTTTTATGGCTACATAGCGGTCCAAAGCGGCATGATAGGCCTTAAATACAGTAGCCATGCCTCCCTGTCCTAACTGTTCGATGATTCGATACTGACCAACGTTCTCACCGATGGTGAAACTCATCCAGCCTCCTTATCAAACATTGATTCATTATAGACGAGCACCAGTATGCGGACAATAAATTCATGTGAAATGCAAGTAAACTGTGAGGTTTCACAAATTGGGCTTATTGGAAGCAGAATGTTGTATTTCAAGATTAGAAACAGCCATCCAGGCGTCATTCATCCCAGATGGCTGCGTAATCACCTATAATTTTCTGTATCTAGACTTCTTGATCAAGGAGCGCGGCGACGCCCGGTAAGGTCTTCCCCTCCAGAAACTCCAGTGAAGCCCCCCCACCCGTCGATACATGGCTGATGCGCTCCGTTAACCCTGCCTGACGGATTGCCGCGGCCGAATCGCCCCCGCCGACGATCGTGGTGCCCCCGCAATCAGCGACAGCGTTCGCCAATGCTTGCGTCCCCACAGCAAACGGTTCGAATTCGAACACCCCCATTGGGCCGTTCCAGACGACTAAACGCGCCGCCTCTATCTCATTTCGGAAGATACGAACGGTCTCAGGGCCAATGTCCATCGACCGCCACCCCTCAGGTATGGACCCGACGGAAACGATTTTGTGCTCTGCTTCCTGGTTGAACTCAGCTGCTGCTACCAAGTCTGAGGGCAGCACCAGGCTATCACCCGCCCGTTTTAAAATCTCGGCGGCAGTTGAGACCGAATTCGCTTCCACCAAGGATTCAGCCATATCGAAGCCCTGTGCAGCGAGGAATGTATTCGCCATCCCCCCTCCGATCAGCATACGGTCCACCATTTGCAGCAGGCGTTCAACCACGCCGATCTTATCCGAGATCTTTGCTCCACCAAGGATGGCTACGAAAGGATGCTCAGGTTCTGCCAGAGCTTCGCCGAGATACTGCAACTCTTTTTGGATGAGGAACCCAGCCACTGCGGGCAGTTTGTGGGCTACGCCCACGGTCGATGCGTGCGCGCGGTGCGCCGAACCGAATGCATCGTTTACGTATAGGTCGGCCAGTGATGCCAATTCGGCAGCGAAACCTTCATCGTTCGCCTTCTCCTCAAGGTGGAATCGCGTGTTCTCCAGAAGAAGCACCTCACCATTCTTGAGCTGCGAGGCTGCGGCTTTCGCTGCCTCGCCCACGCAATCCGGAGAGAAGGCGACATGCTTGCAAAGGAGGTTCGATAGATGGTCAACTATTGGATGCAGCGACAATGATTCGACAACCTGTCCCTTCGGTCGGCCGAGGTGGGAGCATAGAATGATCCGCGCACCCTGATTGATCAGATATTGGATCGTTGGTAAGGCGGCGCGCATACGCGTATCATCGGTGATCACGCCATTTTGTAACGGGACGTTGAAATCAACCCGGACCAACACGTTGCGATCCTTGAACTCCATATCTCGAATTGTTTTTTTATTGAACATCATTCATCACAAATACTGCGCCACCATACGGAGGCGCAGCTCTGATGAAATCACGGATTAAAGTGATTTCGCTATTAGTGCCGCCAGGTCCGCGGTTCGAACGGAGTATCCCCATTCGTTGTCATACCACGTGAGGACTTTCGCCATGAGACCATCCATCACGAATGTGAATTGTGCGTCCACGATGCTTGAGCGCGAGTCCATCTTGTAGTCCATGCTAACGAGCGGGATCTCAGAGAAGCCCAGGATGCCCTTCATGGGACCCTCAGCCGCGGTTCGGAATGCATCCTGGAAAGCCTTGGTCGTCGTTTCTTTCTCCAGCGTAATTGTGAGATCCACAACCGAGACCGTCGGTGTGGGAACTCGCATCGCGAAGCCGTCGAACCTCCCCTCTAGTTCGGGGATCACCAGTGCAACCGCTTTGGCAGCTCCAGTCGTTGTCGGGATGATATTCAGAGCCGCAGCTCGTGCCCTTCGCAGATCCTTGTGCGGCAGGTCGAGAATGCGCTGATCATTCGTATACGCATGTATCGTGGTCATGAGTCCGCGTACGATCCCGAAGTTATCCTGAACGACTTTCGCCGCAGGGGCGAGACAGTTGGTTGTGCAGGAAGCGTTCGAGATGATGTTGTGTTTCTGCGGATCGTAGGTTTGATCATTCACGCCCAGGACAACGGTCAGATCCGGGTCTTTCGCTGGCGCAGTGATGATCACCTTCTTCGCACCCGCATCGAGGTGTTTAGTAGCATCGGGGCGGCTTCGGAAGAGCCCCGTGCCCTCAACCACAATGTCTACCCCGAGGTCCTTCCATGGAAGCTGTGCAGGATCTGGGATGGAAAGTGCTTTGATGAAGTCGCCGTTGATAACAAGCCCATCATCTTTAACCTCAACGGTGCCATCGTACTTCCCATAGTTTGAGTCATACATAAAAAGATGTGCCATTGTCGGTAAATCACCGAGGTCGTTAAAAGCGACGATGTCAAATTCTTCGCCGTACGTATCCTTCATGATTTTTACGACCTGGCGGCCGATGCGGCCAAACCCATTAATGCCAATTCGAGTTGCCATGTTCTTACTCCTCTTTGATATGATCCTTTTGCAAGTAGCCGTTCGAACCATTCCCATCGACTGACGAGAGCTCTAATGGCCCGGTACGCTCTTCAAGTAAAGCGATCAGCACTTCCGCTAAAACTCGCTCGTTATGACGCGTAGGGTTAGCCGGGTCGATCAGGTCAGCGACATATTGTGGTACTGGACACGACCCATCTAGTGTTGGGTCTACCGCTTCGATCCCGTCTGGTAGATTAATGTCCAGATTGTTGTTCACGACAACAAGATCAACGAGCGTAGATCCAATATGTGCCTCGATCGCCGCCAGATGGTCACAGCAATCCAGATGGTCTGTCTCCCCCAATTGTGTTGCCACATTGCAGACGAATACCTTGAAAGCCTTGCTGGCCCGAATTGCACTTGTGATCTCTGAAATGAGCAGGTTGGGAAGCACACTTGTGAAGAGACTGCCCGGGCCAATCACGATCATATTCGCACTAAGAATCGCTTGCAGCGCCAGGGGGTAGGCATGAGGGTCACTCGGTTCAATCTGGACTCTGCGAATGCGGCCTGGACCTTCTGTGATGCGGCTCTCCCCTTCAACACGCACAGCCTTTCCCGCTGAAGCAATCTCCTTATCAGCGACCAAGATAATATCCTGCGCGGTTGATGGAAGAACCTGGCCGCGGATCCCCAGGACCCGACCAGCGTCTAGGATCCCTTCCTGGAAACTCCCTGTGACACCGGACAGCGCGGCAATAAATAAATTCCCGAAGGAGTGTCCATCGAGTTCATCCCCCTCGCGGAACCGGTACTGAAAAAGTTGTGTAAGCAAGCCCTCTTCTGCTGACAGAGCTGCCAAACAGGCACGAATATCCCCAGGCGGGGGGAGGTTTAGCGACCTTCGGAGACGACCGGATGAACCTCCATCATCAGCAACAGATACAATTGCGGTGAGATTCGCGGTGTGTACCTTCAAGCCGCGCAGCAATGTTGAGAGCCCCGTTCCGCCGCCGATGGCGACAATCTTCGGTCCCCTCCCCAGACGGCGATGGTTTGCCACCACCTCAACGACGGGCTTGCCCGGTCGGACGTAGGGCGCAAGCAGTGTTCGGTTCAAGCGGATAACCGCATAAACCAAGGTCAATGTGCCTACAAGCCCAAGGAGAAGTGCGCGAATATTGTGGGGGATCACACGAAGGCTTAATACCGCGAGCATGGGGGAATTTGGATTTGCCCAATAAAAATCGAGCAGGATAACGGCTAGACCCAGTCCTATGAGAGCGGTGCCCAATACCATCAATGCCAGCCAACGCTTCACGCCTAACCCTGGCTCCAGCCAGCGAGCAAGAAGCCGCCACCCGTGCCTGGAAGAATCTTTTGAGCTCGTCTTCTTCGTCCCTGATTGCACGAAATCGACTATACCAGAGGGATGTAAGAGCGTCAACGAATGATGGCGAGATGCAATTTTTCCTATGATTTTTATTGAGTATAATAATGGCACGATACCCAACAAAAGGAGGACGGCCCATGGCCAGCGTAACGTACGATAAGATTAGTAAGCACTTCGGAGACGTCATTGCTGTTAACAAGATGGATATTCTAGTTGAGGATAAGGAATTCCTCGTGCTCGTTGGGCCGTCTGGTTGCGGAAAAACCACGGCCCTTCGTTTGTTAGCTGGATTGGAGGAGATTACTGAAGGAGAGATACTGATTGGAGATCGAGTCGTCAATGATGTCGCACCGAAAGATCGCGACATCGCCATGGTTTTCCAATCCTATGCGCTCTACCCGCACATGTCCGTCTATGACAACATGGCCTTCGGTCTTAAGCTACGTAAGACGCCCAAGGCGGATATCAAGCGGCGAGTGCAAAATGCTGCCGACATTCTCGACATCGGCCATCTCTTGGAGCGTAAACCTCGTCAGCTTTCCGGCGGGCAGCGGCAGCGCGTTGCCGTCGGACGCGCAATCGTACGAGAACCGAAAGTATTTCTCTTCGATGAGCCACTCTCGAACCTTGATGCGAAATTACGCGTTCAGATGAGAGCCGAGATCTCCCGCCTGCATAAACGCCTTGAAACAACGTTCATTTACGTCACACACGATCAGGTTGAAGCCATGACTATGGCAACGCGGATCGCAGTGATGAAGGACGGCATCCTGCAGCAGACCGATTCGCCGCAGACGCTTTATGATTCCCCGTTCAATGCCTTCGTTGCGGGTTTCATCGGTTCACCGGCGATGAATTTCTTTAACGCCAAGCTCCAGCGAGAGAATGGCGGATTAACAGTTGATGTAGGATCATTCAAGGTACCCTTACCTGCAAGTAAGACCAGTATGTATCAGGCGCACACCGGGAAGGACGTCACATTTGGTATCCGGCCCGATGACATCCATGACCCCGACTTCACACCTCCCGGCATCGAGACCGCACCGGTTGATGTAAGGGTAGATGTGACCGAGCGTATGGGGAATGAGATATTCGCCTACCTCCTCAGTGGAGAGGACAGCTTTGTCGCCCGGATTGACCCACGCACAAAGTACAATACAGGCGACCAGGCTCATGTTGTGTTCAACATGGACAACATGCATCTCTTTGAAACAGAAGGCAAGAAACTCCGGATCCAATAACAAAAAAGTATGCATGAATTAAGCCCCGTGCTGGAGCCTACGGGGCTTTATCATGTCACCAGAGGGTGAGGCTATGACAGATTTCGAGCTCATGCGCGAATTACAGCAGCAGAACACCTCCAAGATCGTCCTGCTCGTCCTGGACGGCCTGGGGGGCATACCGCTTGATCCAGGTGGTCACTCGGCTCTGGAGGCAGCGAAGACTCCGAACTTAGATCGACTCGCCGGGGAGGGAACCCTTGGTCAGTTCGTCTCGATCCGTCCGGGTATCACCCCCGGATCGGGGCCGGCCCATCTGGCGCTCTTCGGCTATGACCCTCTTGAATACGAGGCTGGGCGTGGTGTACTTGAAGCCACCGGGATTGGCATGGAGATTAGTATCAATGACGTCGCCGCGCGCGGCAATTTCTGCACCCTGGATTCAAGCGGCAATATCAGTGACCGCCGAGCCGGCCGGATCTCCTCTGAAGAAGCGATACCCTTGGTGCTGAAGCTTGATGAAATCGAGCTCCCCGATGTATCGCTTGATGTTCGCCATGTGCGCGAATATCGCTTCGCAGCAGTTATGCGCGGCGCGGATCTAAACCCCGAAATAGCGGATACCGATCCTCAAACCACCGGAGTCCCACCGCTCTCCGCCCGTGCCGACAAACCCACTTCGGAGAAAGCCGCGGAGCATTTCAATCGTTGGATCAAACGGGCTGGTGAAGCGCTTTCTGATGAGAAGAAAGCGAATGGATTGACACTGCGCGGTTTTTCAAGCGACCCTCGATTGCCGCAGTTCCCGGAAATTTACGGGCTCCGCTCAGCCTGCATCGCAGTCTATCCGATGTATCGAGGCGTCTCCCGCCTGGTAGGAATGGATGTGATCCCCGTTGACGGCGACACACCCGAAGAGGAATTTGTGGCAGCGGCAAACCACTGGGATGCGTTCGATTTCTTCTTTATTCATATCAAGAAGACTGATTCCAGTGGGGAAGATGGCGATATCATAAAGAAAGCCAAAGTCATTGAAGGCGTGGATAAAGCTCTGCCGGCACTGCTAAACCTCAACCCCGATGTACTTGCAGTGACCGGAGATCACTCCACCCCGGCTAAACTCAAAACTCACTCCTGGCATCCTGTCCCGTTCCTATTGTGGGCGCCAGACACAGTTCGAGTGGACTCGCAGGATACCTTTGGTGAGCGCTCTTGCCAGTCGGGAGGCCTGGGGACATTCCCGGCAACGGATATCATGCCCCTGCTGATGGCACATGCCAAGAGGTTGCGGAAATTCGGGGCGTAG
>Ga0255054_10002450_pt1 | contig 10591 bp, 7 predicted proteins | sample JV7_2_23_MG_FD_188634 | JGI IMG/M metagenome (GOLD analysis project Ga0255054, IMG submission 188634) | Seawater microbial communities from Jervis Inlet, British Columbia, Canada - JV7_2_23 | ecosystem: Environmental > Aquatic > Marine > Inlet | place: Canada: British Columbia | collected... | reverse complement strand
CAAGGCGTGACTCCAGCTTCTTCCTTTTCACTATCTTAATGTAAGGGACCAGCTTTCTAACTTCCGCAAGTTTGGACTTTAATTCATCTTCGTCTATTTCTTCGCCTTTGCCAAGTGGTCCTAACTCCTTCACCTTCTTGGAAAAAGCATCAACAACTTCGGTAAAAAGCATTCCTTCACCGGAAGACATAAATTCGACACTTAATCTTTCCGGGTTCAGCCCTAAGTGCGCCATTATTTTTCTACATAGAAGCACCATGTTTAGTGCATCGTAATTGCCATGGGTAATATAATTGCATTCATTAAGACGGCAACCGCCAATAAACACCCCATCCATTCCATTTGAGAAGGCGCGGAGTACAAATTCCAGGTCGACTCTACCGGAACACATGACGCGAATAAGCCTGATTTCAGTTGAATATTGCAGTCTGGAAACTCCAGCCATGTCAGCAGCGCCGTATGCTCACCAATGGCATACAAAACCTAATATTTTTGGTTTAAATTTAAGTCCCGTTGTCATTCGGTCTCAACTCCTTTGTCAGTGTCCATTCGGATTGGGAGTTATCTGTTATTCGTTATTGGTTACTAGTTTAAAAGGAATGAAATCTATTCTTGTATCTCATCCCATAGAAATATAAATTCAGGTTCTAATAACGATTAACAAATAACCACCATCGCCTAATTGAGCGTTTCTCGCTCAATTAGGCTCCAGCCGCCGCATCAATTTGGCTCAATAGATCTTCATCGGTAAAGTGCTTTAGAAAAACCGCCCCTGTTGGACACTTTGCGTTGCAGAGGCCGTCGCCTTTACAGAGCACAGGATTAACCACAGCCTTATTGCCCTGTTTTGTCTTGCGAAACTCTATGGCCCCATACGTGCAGGCTGAGATACATGCCCCACACCCCATACACGTCTTCTCATCCACCTCGCAAACAGAGCCGGAGACTGTGACTGTATCATGTGAGAGAAGGGTTAAAGCCCGACTTGCAGCTCCATAAGCCTGGTTAATCGATTCCGGTATATGCTTGGGATAGTGAGCCATTCCACAAAGATAAACGCCTTCTGTACCAAACTCAACAGGTCTTAATTTGACATGGGCTTCTTTGAAAAATTCATCCGGTCCCAAAGAGACCTTGAAAAATTGAGATATTTCCCTGTTTCCCGCGGGGGGAATAACGGCAGCAGCCAGAGATAGGTAATCGGCATCTATAGCAAGCTCCTGACCTAAAATGGGATCGGTCACGGCAACCCTTAAAACAGGTCGGCCTTCCTGCTCGACAGCTTCCACCTGGGGCTTATTATCAGGCTCGTAGCGGATGAACTTCACATCATTATCTGACGCTTCCCGGTAATAATCCTCTGCGAACCCGTACGTTCTGATATCCCTAAAGATAATGGTGATATCCATCTGGGGGTTTATCTCTTTCAGTTTCAGGGCGTTCTTTATAGCATGACTACAACATACCCGGGCGCAGTAATCTCTGTCCTCTTGTCGGCAGCCGACACATTGGATCATCACCAGATTCCGGGCATTGAGCAGCTTTTCATCTCCTTTGGCAATTTGCTCCCCCAGCTCCAAATGGGTCAATACCCTATCATCTTCTCCATAAAGGTATTCAGCAGGTTTATATTCATCCGCGCCAACAGCGATGACGGCTGCCCCATGTTTTATCTCTGTGCCCCCTCTTTCAGACTTCACCTTGGTTACGAAATTCCCGACATAACCGGTTGCCTCTGTGATGATGGCATCAGTATACACATGTATTGAGGGGTGCTGATATATCTTGCGCACAAGATCACTTAAATAGGCCTGAACATCCATCCCGTCCAGAGTGTAATGGAGTCTTCTTGCCGTTCCCCCCAGGTCTGTATCCTTTTCCAGCAGGTAAACCTCATGTCCCTGATTGGCCATGGAGAGCGCACAGGTCATGCCGGCTATACCGCCACCAACCACCAACGCCGCCCTGTTGACCGGCAGATCGATTTCCTGTAAGGGCTGCAAAAGGGCAGCACGTGCAACCGACATGCGGGTGATATCCTTTGCCTTTTGGGTGGCATCTTCCTTTTCGCGGGAGTGGACCCAGGAGCAATGTTCTCTGATATTGGCCATTTCGAAGTAATATTGATTAATTCCCGCCTCCCGAAGCGTGTCCCGGAACAACGGTTCAAGGGTCCTGGGGGAGCAGGCAGCGACAACCACACGATTGAGACCCTTTTCCCGGACGGTCTCTGTGATTGACTCGGCAGAATCAGTCGCACATGAAAATAGCTGTTCTGTAGCGTAGACAACGTTGTCCAGGGTCGAGGCATAGTCTACGACGGAAGGAACATCGACCACTCTTCCGATATTAGCACCGCAATGACACACAAAAACACCCACCCTGGCCTCTTCTTCGGAGACATTCTTTTCCGGTGGATATATCCTTTCTTTGGACAGCTTCCCGCGCCGGTAGTTAAGGAATTCACCACATTGGGAGCCGGCTCCGCTGGCGGAAAAAACCGACTCGGGGATATCCATCGGGCCCTGGAAGGCGCCGCTTACGAAGATCCCAGGCCTGGTGGTCGCCATAGGGTTGGAAGGAATTGCTTTACAGAATCCGTGTGAATTGAGCTCGATTTCGAACTTATCTACCAGATCCTCAGAATCAGCAGGAGGGTTCAATCCAACGGATAAGACCACCATATCGAATTCCTCTTCCTTTACGCCGTCCCCGGCTGTAGCGTATCTTATCGTTACATTCTTGCTTTGCGGGATCTCTTTTCCAATGGATACGTAGCTTCTTATAAACCGAACCCCGGGAAGCTGCTCGGTTCTATGGTAAAATAGTTCGAAATCTTTGCTATAGGAACGAATATCGTTATGGAATATCGTACACTCTGCCTCGGCGTCATGATCTTTTGTCAAAATCACCTGCTTCTGGGTATAGGTGCAGCATACGGCTGAACAATAGCTGTTGCCGCCCGGGATAACCTGCCTGGAACCGACGCATTGAATCCAGGCTATTTTATGGGGATGCTTCTTATCGGAAGGGCGCAATACGTCACCTTCGTGCGGCCCGGTGGCACATAACAGCCGTTCGAAGTCAAGACTGGTTACCACGTTCTCCATCTTTCCGTAGCCATAGTCGCCCCTCAACTTAGGGTCAAATACCTCATAGCCCGGAGACAGAACGATGGCCCCTACTTTTACTTCCACCTTCTCCGGTTCTTGATGAAGATCTATAGCCTCATTCTTACAGACGCCTTCGCAAATAGAACATTTCTTCTCTTTAAGGTAAAGGCAGCTTTCATCTATATAAGTGACCAGGGGAACGGCTTGAGAGAAGTATATATGGACGGCTTTATTCGACGATAAGTCTTGATTGTATGGATCAGGGACCTTGACCGGGCAGTACTCCACACAGGCAGTGCAACCCGTGCATTTGTCCTCTATAACGTATCGGGGCTTTTTAGTCAGGGCTACCTTAAAGTCTCCTGCTTCCCCTTCTACACCGTCAACTTCAGTATAGGTCAGGACCTCTATATTGGGATGCCGGCCGACCTCGACCAGTTTGGGCGAGAGTATTCACATGGAGCAGTCATTGGTGGGATAGGTCTTGTCAAGCTGGGCCATCTTGCCGCCAATGGCAGGTGATTTCTCAACCAGATAAACCTTATAACCCGAATCGCCAAGATCGAGAGAGGCTTGAATGCCGCTGATCCCTCCACCGACAACCATAACATCTCCGAAATCGCTGTCTGCGAGACTTTTACAAAGCTGTTCAATTTGTTCTTTTTCCATTTCTATCCGCCTTTATCAGATCTGAAACTATTATGAACTGCCGTTATTATTAATACAAAGTTCTTTTTAATTTTCATGCAAGATTCAGGAAATCACTTCTTGGATTATCTCCGTGATGTCCTTAATCTCTATGACTTTACTATCCTCAGTCTCTTGGCTTTCACTATCCTCCAGGGTTAGCCTGCTTTCCTCAAAATGGGTGATGCAATATGGGCAGGAAGTAACCAGCACCTCAGCCCCGACCCCGATCGCTTGTTCTAATCTGAGATCGGAGAATCTTTCACCCTTTGGCGTTTCCATCCAAATCCTGCCGCCGCCGCCGCCGCAACACAGACTATTTTCCCGCGACTCAGGCATCTCATTCAGCTCTAAACCGGGTATCTTCTTTAAAGCCTCCCGGGGCTCGTCATATATGTTATTATGTCGACCCAGGTAACATGGATCATGATAAGTCACTTTCTTCCCATACTCCTTGGTGAGCTCAAGCCTTCCCTCATCAATCAGCTCGAATAAATATTGGGAGATATGAACCACCTCAAAGTTCACCATAAATTCGGGATACTCGTTTTTGAAGGTGTGGTAGCAATGAGGGGAGGAAACAAGAATTTTCTTGACTCCATTTTCGACAAAAGTTTTGATGTTTTCCCTGGCCAGGCGTTTGAATAATTCCTCATCACCCGTTTTGCGGATGCTTTCTCCACAGCAGCTCTCCTTGGAGCCCAGTATCCCAAAATCTATCCCTGCCTTGTTAAGGATATTGGCTGTGGCCGCAGCGACCTTTTTTAATCTCGGGTCATAGCTGAGGTAGCAGCCGGAAAAATATAAAACTTCCATCCCTTCGGTGAACGCTTTTACAGAAAGACCTTCTGCCCAATTTGCCCTGTTTTCTCGCTTTTCATTCAAGGGGTTACCTTCGCCAATGAGGCTTGCGCTGATGCCGCGGACAGGACGGACGGAAGTCGGAAAGACCCCATATTCCGTGGCAATTCTGCGTAAGGATACCCCGGATTCGATTATTTTCACTCCCCTGGGGCACTGCCGGGGGCAGTTCCCGCAGGAAGTGCAACGCCATATATCTTCACCTTCTACCTCGGTCAAACCGAAAGTAGCCTCTCGGATTATCTTGCGCATACTGAAGGCTCTAACCCTGTTCCACGGACAAACCGTATCGCATAATCCGCATTGATAGCATAATTTGAAGCCATCTCCACCGGACTCTTTGATGACATCTACGATCTCTTTATAGTCGGCTACGTTCTCCACTGTCTTTTCAATCCTCTTTTTTCGTCTTAATGTTTTAGAAGTGGCTTCAAAACCTCAGATCGCGTCCAAAGACAAGGCGCGGGTTGATGAGAAAGCGCAGCATACGCGGTAGTATGTGAGCATTTCGAAGAAACCCGCAACGCCGAATTTGGGTGTTAGATGGGGTTTTGAAACCACTTCTAGTCCTTGTTTGACATTCGGGCAATGGCATCCATTACCTTCTTCACTCCATGTTTTTTTGCCAGTGATTCCAATCCGATCTCCAGCTCCTCCCGCGTCCCTTCTTCTTCGCCTTCCTCTTCCCTTTCTTCGTAAGTCAGGGCGTCATGTGGGCACACCTGAACACACATTGGTTCTGATAAAGGCGGATCGTCTTCACACATATCGCATTTTAGAGGGAGACCGGAATCGGGTTCTTTAAAATAATCCCTGGACGGGCAGGAAACCCCGCAGAAGCTACACTCTCTGTATTCCTTTCCATTAATCGTATAAGCATGTCTGCCCGTACATTCGGCTGGAGTATAATCACCGGCGCGTATCGGGACATAAGAATCATTCAGTTCATCTATCATCACCCGAATCCGAGACCTGGCGGGATTAGTGCTGCTATATTTCGGCCTGGCGTGAAATGCGGAGCAGGCGACCTCACATGCACGGCAACCAATGCATTTATCAATATCAACTTTTATTTCTTTAACTATTTTCTTTTTTAACCCATCCTTCACGGTTACCACCCCTTTCACGTTATTTATAGAAGTGGTTTCAAAACCCCAGATCAGGTTCAAGGGCAAGGCGTCAGGCCGATTGAGAAAGCGCAGCATACAATTGGTATGTGAGCATTTCTCAGAGGCCTGTGCTGCACCCTGTTCCAAAGAACCAGATGCGAATCCCGCTTGCGGGGCAACGCAGCCCTTGGGCCTCAGATGGGGTCTTGAATCACTTCTAATCTTTTTCCGCCGATGTCTCTTTGGAAGGAGTACCTTCATTATCGGTCAAGATCCCCCTCTGTACGAAGTCTTCACTCACGTAATCCAAGCCCAGTTCGTCCAACGTCTCTTTGGTAGGAATACCTTCATTATTCCACCCCTTGAATTCATAATACGCGTCAAGCAGCTTGGTTTCCATCTCAGGGTCTCTTATCTTCCAATGGTCTTCAGGAGGCTTCTCATCACTTCTTCTTAAGCCTCTTCTTACATTAAGGGCTCTAATCAGATTTCGGTTCCTGGTGGCTATTCTCCATAGTCCGGCATCATCAAGATCCATCCCGATCGCATGTGAGATGAAATTTGGTAAATTATAAATGTGATACGGAGGCCTCCCGCCAAATTGGCCCCTAAATGACGACAAAAAGGCGCAGGTCCCGATGGCGTCATCAATGTAATGCATGGTCTCATTCCAATCACAAATGTTGACAGACGCTTCAATAGATGGATGTTGACGTGGCTCCCATTCCGAAAACCATTTTTTAAACCTATCAGGAGCTGCGTCCCAATTCTTTACAAACTTTTCTCTCTCATCCTTATCAGCAATGGGTATCTGGGGGTAGGACCCTTCAGTTTGGGTGATACACATCTTCTCACCGGTGGCATACATAAGGAAGTAGGGGTAATTTATCATTTTCAGCTTGAGAGGCACCTGCTCAAATTTTTTCATGGTATTATGATCAAATTCTTCTGCGCCCTTACCAATCTGACGGGCTGCATGATAAACACCATTGGCTAAAGCATCTCCAATCCCTTCCCGCCGAACAATTTTTTCAACTAGCCAGAAAAATCTTCCCGCGGAGTCGGACGGAAATCCTGGCAGGTCCTTGTCAGTTAAAATGCCGGCTTCGTAAAGTTCAATGGCGAAGGCTAGAAGTTGCGGCGTTGAGAATCCGTCCAGTCCGTACTCCTGAGTAAGGCCAAGGATGTCATAATTAAAGTCCAGTTCTTCATAGGCCGCCATCGCATAGGTAAGTTTGCTGTAGCATTTTTGGAAATATGTTTGCCGTCCCGGGTAGGAAATCGCTTGATGGCAATCCTTCGGACAGTTATAGCAACCCGTCCATCGAAGACGCACGCTTTCAGTAATCGCCCTCCACTCCTCTTCTTTTTTTTTGTTCCAAAAACCTTTATTCCGCTCACGCGCATTGCCCCAGGCGAAATTATTGACGTGCCATTCTTCGTCATCCTCGTGCGCCAAAAGATCCCCACAATTCGGGTTATCATAAATTTCCTGATACATGGGTTTGCATATCTCAAAAAGTTCAGCCGGTCGGGCAATATTGATGTCCTTTGTTCCACGAACAGCTATCGCCTTTAACCTTTTATCTCCCATGATCACGCCTACCCCTCGAGAGGCGCTGGAGTTAGCGTGTTCGATGGTAGACAGATAGACCCTGTTTTCACCGGCCAGGCCGATAGCGGCCACCTGGGCTTCGGGTTCCTTCAACTCCTCTTTAATGAGTTCTCCAGTTTCTAGAGCACCTTTCCCCTGGAGATGGCCGGCATCGCGCAATTCTACTTTGTCATTGTTTATCCACAAATAGACCAGGTCGGAGGCCTTACCGCGAATGACTATTTTGTCGTAACCGGCATGTTTCAGTTCCGGGCCCAAAAATCCTCCAAATAATGAATGTGAATACAAGTTTGTCTGGGGAGAAAAGGTATCAACAGCGGTACGATTGGCACCGGGAACAGGTGTTGCCTGTAAAAGACCGGTGGTGAATATTAGTAGATTATCGGGAGAAAAGGGTTCAACCTCAGGAGGAACCCTATCCCATAGTATCTTCGCGGCCGTACCCTGCCCCCCCAGATAAAGTTCTGTTAATCTTGGGTCAGTTTCTACCCTCTCAACGCTTCCTCGGGATAGATCAATTTCTAAATCAAACCCTGTCTCTGCGTACCTCATTTTTTTTCCCCTTCAATCGATGCGAATGATTTTGACGAGCTTGCCCACCCAACCCGAAGGCAGGTAGACCCGGCCGGTGTTTCCTCTCGGTTTGACTTCCTTTTCGATCATCTCTACCCCGAAGAGCCCGAACTTGGCCTTGAGGGACTTGCCGGGATCTTCCGGCTTCCCGCTGATCTCTTTCAGACCCATTTCTCTTTTCGGGGCGACCATATTCTCCTTAAGTTGGCGGAACACTTTAGAAGCTATCTCAAAAATGTCTTTTGGCCCAATGTCTTTGTTGGTGCCTCGTTTCAAATCCTCGAAATACTCAAGTATTCCTCCGGTTTGACACTCGGCCCCGCCGCAACCTTGAACCAAAATCCTATTTTTGAAATGGCCTCTGGTTTCCTCTCTGGGCCCGCATCCACCGGTGTTCCAGGTTGGCACCGGCCGAATTCCCGATGACGGGAGGGTGGCTCTGTAAAGCGACCGAATTTGTTTATGATTTTACTGACGATTCGCGCCGGTCCGTTCCTGGCTATAAATTGACTACAATTTAGCTATAAAGTAGCCACAAAAATGTTTATAGGAGGTTCCCCGGAATTTGTCAAGAAAAAAACTCATCGGACGGGAGGTGCGGAATTCAGGGATCGATGGCGGACTTTTTCGGGGGCCGGGAAGGGGGGGCACGGCCAGAATCTCCAAATATTCAGGGAAATTGTGATATTTGCAGTATCTGCATTTTTTACAGGCGCAATATTCTGAATCCGGAGGTTATTTGATTGTTAGAAGTAGCGCAAGGACATCCCAAGACGTTGAGTATCTTTCAACCCTTGCGGCGCCTTACGGTTAGCCGAGTCCTTGCGCTTAAGGTAAAGTTAATAGCAATAATTTATGATTGTACCTTCATAGCCGTACATCTACAATCCAGCAAAATTATGGATTTCAATGCGCAATTCAAAATTTACATATTAATTCTATTTTTAATTTCTTGATAGATTATTAGATTCTGTCAATCAATGGTTTACTGAAGGTAGATTAGGTCCATATTAAAGCATAAACCGGTTTAATAACCTATGTAGCAGGTGTCTGGCCTTTCTGTAATTTAATAGATGGTTAGAGGTATCTACATGAGATATTCAAATCAATAATATCATTTGACCTCTGAGAAAGTAGAGTTTCAAATCTGAAGCAATTGCTTCTGGTGATAGGATATTTAGATTTCATCTAGAAGTAAATTCTTTCCTATAAGCAATCTATATTGTTAAATTCGGACCCTATTCAGTTTCGAATAGCGTAGAAGTTCGTTGCGACCTCTTTCAATGTAGGGTGGAAATGCAAGTGCATTTTTTCTGGCGGCATTCAATGCAGCCTGATAATTTATCATGTGTTCTTCTACCGTAGGGTAAATTTGATCCAGGTCGTCTATTCTTATCGACGTGGTCCCGAGAATGGATACTGTGCCGCCGGGGACCAGAATGTTGGCGCTGGCAGATGAGCGCAAGCGGTTTGCAACCCGATCGGTGATCCGGTTGTGGGTGACCAAAAGACTACCTTTTGAGTAAATTATATCAATGGCTGCTCCCGCCAGGCCGGCAACAACTCCGGCTTAGGCGCCCGTGGCATTGACCACCTGGTGTGCCTCAATTGTTAACTCTTCACCGGGATATTGCACTGAGCACACAGATGGGGGAAATCGGCCACGAACTTTTCATCATCTCCTTCAACCACAACAAACAATCCACCGGTGTCTTCAATACAGTGCGGAGCCAGTTTTTTTAGAAGTTTCCCCTCTTCACGGCATTCTTTTGCGCTTCCCTGATCCGAAGAGACATAGCGGCCGCTACTGTGCAAAAGTCCATGGTTGGCACCGGAGGCGCCGGCATTGAGATCGCGATATTCAGCCAGTATGCATTGTACTCCGCGCAACGCCGGTGCCGGTAGATCCCCCGTCGATAATAAGTACCTGGGTATTTAAAGTGTTGCTCATCGATACATTCTATGACCGGATTTGCGGTATATTTTTTCAGCGATGTTCTCGCCCTTGCCGGACCAGTCGGGCAACTTTCTGTTAATGTTGAATTCATAAAAAGTCAAAGGACAAAAACGCTCTAAACAACAGAGTCTTTTCTATTCTGACCGTCCGAGCCGGTGGATTAAATACGATTTACGGCACATCCCGGCGGTCTTTTCCACACTAAATTTCCAGTTCCGGACGTGATGGCAAATATTTTTAAGCCCCTTTCAGAATTAAAAGTCAACCATCAAATTTGCCCAAGTTTTCGCTTGCATCAAATTTTGAATGGTGCTATCCCAAAAACAAAAAAAGCCGTCTTATTCATCCCATTTGAGGCTGTTAGTGGAAATCCTGCAGCATAATCCAGAAACGGAGACGCCTGATGGGCCTGTCACTGCAGAACATTACCAAGATCGTAGGCCGAGAGATCCATCTCAAAGATGTCAACCTTGAACTTGAACGTGGCTCCCGCAATGTGCTTTTAGGCCGCACCCTGTCCGGTAAAACATCGCTTTTGCGGATCATTTCCGGGCTAGACCGGCCCACACGGGGCAAGATTCTTATCGACGGAAAAGATGTCACCGGCGTATCAGTGCGAAAGCGCAGTGTGGCTATGGTATATCAGCAGTTCATCAATTATCCATCTCTCACTGTC
>Ga0255054_10002448_pt1 | contig 10594 bp, 8 predicted proteins | sample JV7_2_23_MG_FD_188634 | JGI IMG/M metagenome (GOLD analysis project Ga0255054, IMG submission 188634) | Seawater microbial communities from Jervis Inlet, British Columbia, Canada - JV7_2_23 | ecosystem: Environmental > Aquatic > Marine > Inlet | place: Canada: British Columbia | collected... | reverse complement strand
CTTTGGAAGCAGGCTGCACCGGGGAGAGCCGCTCACGATCTTCGGGGACGGATCACAGACCCGCGACTACGTGTACGTGGCTGATGTGGTGGAGGCCAACATGTGCGCAACGCGGTCCCGGGTGGCCGCGGCGGACGACATAGACGCGCTGGCGTTCAACGTCGGCACCGCGACCGAGATCAGCGTGACGGATCTGGCCCGGTCGCTGCTCGACGCCGCGGGCCGGTCGGTCGCCATCGAGCATGCCGCGGCACGCGCGGGAGAGCTGCAGCGCAGTGCGGTGGCGATAGGTAAGGCGGAGCGCGAGTGGGGCTGGAGGCCTCAAGTGTCTCTCGTGGAGGGGCTCAGACACACCTACGAGTGGCTGGCGGAGGAAGCGGCATGATGTTTCAAGTGGGAGGGGCGCTCCCGACCAGCGCCTGGGAGCTCGTCACGACCTCGAGCATGGCGACCAAGACCGTGCTGCTCGTCCTCGTCGTGTTCTCGATCATCAGCTGGTTCCTGATCGCGCTCAAGTGGGTCCAGTTCCGGAAGGTGCGAAGGCAGGCGGACCGCTTCTTCGACACACTGGAACGCACGAGCCGCTTGGAGGACGCATACCACGCGATGATGAAGATGCCGCCGTCGCCGTACGGCAGACTGCTTCGCGAGGGCGTGAACTTCTTCTCCGAGCTCCGTCCCGGCGCGCTCAAGGAGCAGACCGGCCAGCGTCAAACTCTCACCCAGACACAGCTCGACGTGCTCCGCATGATGCTCGCCAAGGAGGTGAGCGCGGAACGGGATCTCATGGCGCGGTTCATACCGTGGTTGGCGACGATCGGGTCGGTGAGTCCGCTGCTGGGTCTCCTGGGAACGGTCCTCGGCGTCATGGACGCGTTTCTCGGCATAGCGGCCGGCGGCTCGGGCAACATCTCCGCCGTCGCCCCCGGCGTTGCGGAGGCATTGGTCACGACCGTGCTGGGCCTGGCGGTCGCGATACCGGCCGTCATGGCGTACAACCTGTTCGCCAGCAGGCTGGGCCTCTTCGCCGGCGAGCTCGAGGGATTCGCGCAGGAGGTGGTGGGCACGATGGCGCGTGAGGGGAGGATCTAGGCCATGGCTACCGGGCTGCACGGACACGGCGAATTGCCCGTGATGGCCGACATCAACGTCACGTCGCTCGTGGACGTGGCGTTCGTGCTGCTCATCATCTTCATGATCACCGCCCCGATCATGCAGGGGGGCGTGGACGTGCAGCTGCCGCGCGCGGAGGCGCGCCCGCTGCAGCCGAGGGAGGGGCTCGTAGTGTCGATCGACCGCGAGGGCCAGATCTTCGTGGATGAGACCGCCCTCTCGTACGAGGACTTTCGCACGGCGTTTCCCGCCATGGTTACGGCGCGGCAACCGAGCGGCGTCTACCTGAGGGCCGACCAGCGGGTCGACTATGGTCAGGTGGTGCGTGTGCTGGCCGCGATGCGCGCGGCCGGTATAGGTGACGTGGGACTCGTGGCCGAGCAGGAGGTCATCCGAAGGTGATGCGCGCGCGGCGCGCCCAGCGCCGGATGCAGTCCGCACGCGGCTCCGGGTTCGCGCTGACTGCGACCCTGGCCGTGCACGTCGTGGGGTTCGGGGTGCTGTTCTCGGCGCCCGCCATGGTTGGGACCGTGCAGCCACCCGTGTACACCGTGGAGCTGGTCGCCGCACCGCGCACGCAGCCGGAAGAGCGCCGCGCGCCGGAGGCCGTTGAGCGCCCGGCCGAGCGCCCGGCGCCGGTCAGCAACCGCCGGCCGCGCCGCACGTCGGTGGCCGAGGACGTGCCACCACCCCAGCCGGAGGCGGAGCGCGAGCCTGCCCCCCGCACCACCCCCGAGGTAGAGCTCGCGCCCGACGTCGAGCCCTCGACCGGCAGCGATCCAGCCACAGTGAAGACGACGGGCGTCGAGTTCCCGTACCCCGAGTATCTGCGCAACGTGGTGGCGCAGGTCTACCGCCGGTGGCAGCGGCCCTCGGGTGACGTGTCGCTGCGGGCCGAGGTGCTGTTCCTCGTGCACCGTGACGGCTCGATCTCGAACTTCCAGTTCGTGCAGCGCTCGGGGAGCTACGGGTTCGATCTCGAGGCTCAGGGCGCGATCGAGGCCGCGGCCAACACCGGCGCTTTCGGGCCGTTGCCCGACGGCTACGGCGCGGACGTGTTGCCGGTGAGCTTCTTCTTCGATCCGTCTTCCACTCGATGACTCTCGCGGCTCGCTCCGCCGGAGTTCCGCCTCCGCGAACTGCAGAGCCCGCTTCGCTCGACCGGGGTCCCACCTCCGCGAACTGCAGAGCCTACTTGGCTCGCCGGCGTCCTGTACGGGCTCTGACGTTCGCTCCGGTGAGACCCCGGCCTCGCTGTGCCGGGACTCTGCCAAGCGTCTCTTGGCCGTCTCGCGTCACGACAACCCTGGCGCTGGCCCTAATGGTATCCGTCGCCGGCCCGCTCGCGGCCCAGGATCCGCCCATCGAGCAGGGCGTGCGGATCGGCATCACGTACACGCCCGGGCTGCGGCCCGGCATGCTGGTTCTCGGTGGGGCGCGGGCGGCTGTGCTGGATTCGGTGCGCGCCATTCTGCAGCGCGACCTGCGCTACAGCGACCGCTTCGAGATGATCACGCTCCCCGGTGGCGACAGCCTGTTTCTCGGGATCGCCGGGGTGGCGGACAGTGGTGGCGATGCCGCGTCGCCGGAGGGCTCAGCCGGGCCGTTCGTGAATCACTCCCTGTACGCGGCGCTGGGCGCCAGCTTCGCCGTGGCGATTCTGGCCGATGCCGACACCGCGACCGCGCAGCTAACGCTCTACGACGTGCTCGGCGAGACCGCCCGCCGCACGATCGCCCTGCCGCTAAAGGCGCTGGACGACCCGGACTTCAGGATGTCCGTCCACCGGGTCGCGGATGACATCGTGCGGGCCGCGAGCGGGGAGCCCGGTTCCGCGGCCACGCGGCTGCTCTTCATCCAGCGCGGCCGGCTGCGGCGCGTGGACTTTGACGGTGCGGACGTGGCCACGATCTCCCCATTTGGAATCGCGGCTTTCTCGCCGGCGTGGGCGCCCGGCGGGGACCAGATCGTCTATACCGAGCTCGCGGAGGGGTGGGGACGGCTCGTCGTGGGCGACCCCCTCGGGGACGTTTTCCTGCCCGTGCCCGAGACCGAGGGGCTGCTCAACTACGCGGCCGCCTTCTCGCCCGACGGGGCGCTGGTCGCGTTCACCCGGAGCGGGGACGAAGGGACCGAGGTTTACACCTATAACCTCGCGCGGGACTGTTGCTTACAGCGCTTGACGGTAGGGAGATTTTCAGATAATCTATCTCCCACGTTCAGCCCGGACGGACGCCGGATTGCGTTCGTCTCCACGAGGGCCGGACTGCCACAGATTTATGTGATGGCGGCGGATGGGACGGGGCAGGAGCTATTCGCTCCGTTCGACTACGGGGTGACCGGGAGTTCGTTGGCTCCGGAGTGGTCCCCCGACGGCACGCGCATCGCCTTCCATCGCGACGTCCTCGGCAGCCCTCAGGTCTTCATAATGGACGCGCGGTCACGTATGGTGCGCCAGTTGACCAGCGCGGGGCGGAACGAGGACCCGACCTGGGCGCCCGATGGTCGGCACATCGCGTTCATCTCGAGCCGGACCGGCAGGCGCCAGATCTGGGTCATTGATGTTGAGACGGGAAGGGTGCGGCAGCTGACGCAGGCTGGGGATACACGGTTGCCGGCTTGGTCCCCCCGAATTCCGGAACCTACGAACCCTTAGGATGGGAGTCCCAATGAAACTCAAGTTCGCAATGACGCTGGCCGTCGCGGTCATGGTGCTGGCTGCTGCGTGTGGCGGTGGACAGCCGGAGGAAGTGGCGCCGCAGCCCAACCAGGACTCGATCGCGGCCGAGCAGGCCCGTCGCGACTCGCTGGCCCGGGAGCAGGCCCGTCGCGATTCCGTCGCGCGTGCCCGCCGGTTGGAGGAGGAGAGCATCCGCCGCGAGCGCGAGGAAATGGCTCGGCGCGAGCGCGAGATGACCGAGGCAGTGCTCGCGATCCTCATGACGCACGTCAACTTCGACTACGACAGGTCGAACATCCGCCCGGGTGGTGACACCGAGGTGCTGGAGATGAAGCTCGCAGTCCTCCAGCACAACATGGGGCTCGAGGTCGTGATCGTCGGTAACGCCGACGAGCGCGGCTCCGACGAGTACAACATGGCGCTCGGCATGAGGCGTGCGCTGTCGGCCAAGAAGTGGCTCACCGATCGTGGCATCGCTCCCAACCGGATCGCTGTCCGCTCGATGGGTGAGGAGGATCCGGTCGATTCGCGTTCCAACGAGGAAGCCTGGGCGAAGAACCGCCGTGACGAGTTCGCTGTCGTCGTAGGCGGCGCTGTGCTGATCATTCCGCCTGGCATGTGACGCGTTTCGCACTTCTCGCGGCGTGCGTCGCCCTGAGCGCCTGTGCGCTCAAGGGCGACGTGCGGCGCGTTGAGGAGCAGTTGGTAGAGTACAGAGCGGAGACAGCCCGCGCCGACTCGGCGCGGGCTGTCATGCTTGACCAGGTGTTGCTGTTTCAGCAGCGCGTGCTGGATTCGCTCCAGGTGCTGCAACGGCGGCTGGCCACCTTTCAGGGCGACACGCGTGCCGACCTGACGGAAGTGCAGGGCCAGCTCGTCCAGATCCAGGAGCTCACGGGCCAGAGCCAGCAGCGCCTCACCGAGCTGCGCGCGCAGATGGACCAGCGGGCCCAGCTGAACGTCGTGCCGGGCGTGCCCGCCACCGGAGACACGGGGGCGGCGGTAGCGCAGCCGGGCCAGATCAGCGCGCAGGAGCTGTACAACCTCTCCCTGCAGCAGCTGCGCCGGGGGAGCCCCCTCACCGCGCGGGAGGGCTTCCGCAAGCTGCTCGCGGATTACCCGACGCACCTGCTCGCGGCGGACGCGCAATTCTTCATCGGCGAGACCTGGGAGGAGACCCAGCCGGATTCGGCTGCGGCCGCGTACGACCTGGTGATCCGCAACTACCCGGACTCGCGGCACGCGCCAACCTCACTGTACCGTCTCGGGCTGCTCGCCGAGCGGCGCGGGGACCAGCGAGCCGCTGAGGTGTATTACACTCGCGTCATCGCGGGGTATCCCCGCTCCGAGGAAGCCCAGCTCGCGCGCACCAAGCTCGGCAATCCCTAGCCCCCGAGGCGTGGCCGGCTCGGCCTCATCGCCATGAAGTCGAAGAGACCCGCTAGCGAAATGCCCTTCCTGGATCACCTCGAGGAGCTGAGGTGGCGCATCCTGTGGAGTCTGGCGGCTCTGCTGGCGGGCACGGTTGCCGGGTTCTTTCTGGTGCAGCAGTACGACATCCTGGCGCTGCTCAAGGAGCCGATAGCGCCGTATCTGCCGGACGGCAAGCTCATCATCATCCGGCCGGCGGACGCCTTCATCATCACGATCAAGCTCGCCGTCGTGATCGGCGGCGTTCTGGCGTCGCCAGTCATCTTTGCGCAGGTGTGGAAGTTCCTCTCGCCGGCGCTCTTCATCCACGAGAGGCGCTACATCGTCCCGGCGCTGCTTTCCGGGCTGGGCCTGTTTCTGGCAGGTGCGTTGATGGCGTACTTGCTGGTGCTGCCCGCGGTGTTCCGGATCCTGTACGGGTTCCAGTACGGGTTCCTGGAGTGGATGATCACCGCCGACGCCTACTTCGGCTTCGCCACGCGGCTCATCCTGGCCTTCGGGCTGATGTTCCAGCTCCCGCTGGTAATGGTGCTCCTATCGGTGCTGGATCTGGTGCGGCCGCAGACGTTCGGCAAGCACCGGCCCCTGGCGCTCGTGTTCGCCGCGGTGATGGCTGCGCTGCTCACGCCGCCCGACGTCTTCTCGATGTTGATGATGATTGCGCCGCTCCTGCTCCTCTACGAGGCCGGGATCCTCATCGCGAAGCTGATCGGCAAGCGGCGCACGCGCGCCACCATCGGGGGCGCGATAATCGTGCTCGGGTTGTTGGGGGGGCTGCCGGGTGACGCCCATGCGCAGCTGGAGCGGCCGAGCCAGGCGCAGCTCGACAGCGCGCGGGCCGCGCGGGATTCCCTCGGGGGAGCGCTCGATACGGCGGAGGCCCGCGAACTGGGGCTGCCCACCGGCCCCTCGCGCAGCTTCCCGTCGCCGGACTCGATCATCCGCGCTCTGCAACAGCGTGAGGGGTTTCACGCCACGCGCTACATGGGCGACAGCATCACCCTGTTCGGTGAGACACAGGAGATAGTGCTGGTCGGGCAGGGGATGGTGGAGCGGGAGGGGGCAACGCTGGAGGCGGAGACCATCGCCTTTCGGGAGTCCGAGTGTCGCATGGAGGCCGGCGGCGATCCCAAGCTGTTCGATCAGGGCACGGTCATGGTGGGGGAGGGGATGCGCTACGACACTTGCGAGCGCATCGGCACCGTCGAGGACGCGCTGACCAGCTTCCAGCAGTCGGGTGTGAAGTGGTATCTGCGCGGCGCCGGGCTCGAGATAGACTCGGGCTCGACCCGGCTCTACGGAGCTGCGAACGACGTGACGAGCTGCAATCAACCCACGCCGCACTATCACTTCGCCGCCGGAGAGATGAAGTGGGTCAACAACACAGTAATGGTGGCCCGGCCCGCCATCCTGTACGTGCAGGACGTCCCCATCCTGTGGCTCCCGTTCATCTTTCAGGACATGCGGCGCGGCAGGCGCAGCGGACTCCTGGTGCCGCGCTTCGGCATCTCCGACATCGTGCGACCCAACTCGAGCTACGAGCGCAACATCTTCAACATCGGCTTCTACGTAGCCGCGAGCGATTATCTCGATTTCCAGGTGTCACTCGACTGGTTCTCGGGCAACTACGTGGCAGTGAACGGCCAGATGCGCTACTCCTGGCTGTCACAGTTCATGGCGGGGGGACTCTCCCTTTCGCGCATCTGGGAGGAGGGCATCGACACCCTGCCCGGAGACCGCTCGCTCAGAGTGCAGTGGAACCACCAGCAGACGTTTGGCCAGAAGACCAGCCTGACGGCGAGCGTGGACTTTGCGACGAAGACCAACGTGGTGCAACGCAACGCGGTGGACCCGTTCGTCCAAACCGCCCTGCTGACGAGCCGCGTCAACTTCAACAAGCAGTACGAGTGGGGCACGTTCACGTTGGGCGCCACGCTGAACCAGGACCTGAGCAACGAGACCAGGACCCAGACGCTGCCGTCCATCAGCTTCGCGCCGGTGCCGATCAACCTGGCGCGCGAGGTGACGTGGTCTCCGTCGTTCTCGTTCAACAACCGGTCGATTACCGGCCAGGGCGCGCCGATACCGGTTCTGCTCCCGCCAGAGGGCGGGGAGGAGCGCTTCGACTCCGTGCGCACGGACGTGCGCAACACCGACTTCTCCTTTCGCACGCCGATACGGTTCGGACGCTGGAACTGGCAGAACGACGTCAGCGTGACGTCCATGCACTCCAGTCTGCGGCAGACCGTGATACTACCCGATCCCGACAACCCGAGTGACACGCTGACCCGGACATTCAGGGAGGACTTCAGCACGGGCATAGACTGGAACACTGGCATCAACCTGCCGATGTTGTTCCCATCCACCTGGAAATTCCAGCCGCGCCTGGGCGTGCGAAACATCACGGGCGGACCCTTTTTTCTCCGCAACCGGAACACGCGCGGCGCGTTCGTGAGTCAGGGAAAGCGATTCTCCCTGAGCACGAGCCTGACCCCGACCGCCTTCGGCTTCTATCCCGGCGTGGGCCCCTACTCGCGGATGCGCCACGCCCTCTCGCCGATCTTCAACTGGGAGTACGCGCCGTCGGCCGAGATCCCCGAGGAGTACGCGAACGCGATCAACCCCGCCGGCGCGAGCACTGGGACGCAGAGGAGCCCCACGTTGAACCGGATCTCTCTGGGGCTGTCGCAGACCTTCGAGGCCAAGCTGCGACCTCGGGAGGACGACACGACCGGGACCGCCGAGCCACGCAAGGTGAAGATCCTCAGCTGGCAGACGTCGCCCATGTCCTACGACTTCGAGCAGGCCAAGGAGGATGGACGCAGCGGTTGGGCCACCCAGCGGATGACGAACCAGTTCACCAGCGAGCTGCTGAGGGGTTTCTCGCTCGCCCTGACGCACGATCTGTGGGATGGACAGGTGGGCATGGACACCACGTCGTTCGACCCCTTTCTGACGTCGCTCTCGATGCGCTTCAGCCTCACGGGAGGGACGTTCCAGCGCATCCTCGCTCCGTTCACGGGGCGCGATGACCTGCCCCCCCCCGACCCGGGTGCGCTGGACGAGATCGGACCCGAGCAGCCGACTCAGCTGCCCGGGACGGCCACGGGGCCCACGACCCGGCTGGACCGCAACTTCTTCACCTCTCCGACGAACACTCCCCGCGCCGTCGGCCTTCGCGCCTCGATCACGTACGACCTGCAGCGCGCGCGCCCGCGGGAGACGGCGGAGGGCGAGCCCATCGATACGCCCAGCAACAAGGTGCTTGGGTTCACCGTTCAGTTCGCCCCGACGCGGCACTGGAACGTGAACTGGAACACCCAGTACAACTTCACAACCAAGGAGTTCGACCAGCAGGTGCTGCGTCTCGACCGCGACCTGCATCGCTGGCGTGTCTCGTTCGCGTTCATGAGGGCGCCCAACGGCAACATCGCGTTCAACTTCTTCATCAGCCTGATGGACCAGCCCGAGATCAAGTTCCAGTACGACCAGAGGTCCACGAGCAACTGAGCCCCGGAAGTGTCCTCTGGCGGGGACATGCCTGGCCGCACCGGCAACTTCAAGCCATTACCTGACAACAACTTAAGAGGCTTCACCGCGGCGGCACGGTCCCTGCTACTCATAGGGAGCGGAACCCTTTTCAGGGGAGTGACCATGCGCCGCATGATCGCCGGGTTGGCAGCGATGCTCTGGGTGGCCGGGTGCGACAACTCCACGACCGTAGGTCCTGGGGGTGTGCTCCCAGCGCCGGCCAACTTCTACTATGAGCTCGAGCCGAGCGGTGACCCCGTGAGGCCGATGGGCGTCCTGCTCGCGTGGGACCCCATTCTGAGCGACGCGCTGCTGGTCTACCGCGTGTACTCGCGGCCGGACTTGAACGTGGACTTCGGGCTGCGCGGTGAGACCACCTCCATCACGTTCCACGACAACGGTGATCCCGACCTGGAGTACTTCGTGGTGCCGGTGGACGTGGAGGGGTTCGAGGGGATCGCGAGCACCAGTGTGATAATCGACGAACGGCTGCGCCTCGAGTCGCCCGCCTGGATCGTCGGCACGAGCCTGGACGAGGGCGTCTTCCTCGCGTGGGCCGACAACCCGTTCGCGAGCGAGCCAGCGGGCTTCAAGCAGTACCGCGTCTACAGCGCCTCCTTCTCACTCGACGACCCGGTGTGCGGAGTGTGGGGGCTGGAGGGCACCACGATCGCCCCCGAGTTCATCTCCTCGGCGCTCCCCAACGGGCAGCCTCGCTGCTTCGGCGTGACGGCGGAGAGCATTGAGGGATGGGAGAGCATGTGGTCGGACATCTGGGCCGACACGCCGCGGCCGGACTCGCGCAATGTCGTGATGTGGACGATGGAGTCTGACGCCACGCTGGCCGGCTTCAGGTTCTGGCGCGACGCGAACTCCGACGGCATCGCCAGCCGCAGCGAGCTGGGACTCGTGCTGGACGGAACGCGCAGCGACCTCGACTTTCAGGTCTGGCGTGACCTGAGCGGGCGGTTCTGGTTCCGGCCGGTGCGGTCCGGAACCGGGATGCTGGACATGGGCCCGGTGGAGGATCTCACCTCGATCGACTTCGCACCCGAGCTGGGATACTCGACCGGTCAGCACGAGGCCAAGGTGGGCTTCGGGTATGTGTTCGAGATGGACGGCGGCGATGGCTTCGCGCGCTACGGCGGGCTCCGCGTGAGCCACGTGGGAGCCGACTACATGATCTTCGACTGGAGCTTCCAGACCGATCCGGGTAACCCGGAGTTGGCCCCCGGGGGCGGCGTGAAGACCACTGCAACGAAGGGGATCATCGTTCCGCGGTAGGAGCGGGAAACGGGAAACGGGAAACGGGAAGCGTACGACAGGTTGCCCCCGGCGCGCGTAGGATTGCCACACAGGACGCGCACCGGGGGCTTACTGTGTCCGGGTGCACCGACTCGAGTCGCTCGACGCATTCCGCCTCGCGCGTTCCGTCTCACGAGATGCGTACCGACTGACGTTGAAGAGGGAACTGCGCCCGCACTTCGCGCTCTCCGACCAGATTCGCCGGGCGGCGACTTCGATTCCGGCCAACATTAGTGAAGGCTACTCACTCGGAACCCGCCGCCAGCTGATTCGATGCCTTCGGATAGCGCTGGGGTCGTCGAGCGAGCTCAAGTGCCATTTAGAGCTCGCCCGCGATCTCGGTTTGGTCCTCGAGCAAGAGTCGGCCCAGGTGCTACGAACCGTCGATCGACTCCTGAGTGTATTGGTCGGTCTGCTGAAGCGCCTGGGGGCAACGGTCCCGAGTTGATCGCAGCACGTTTCCCGCCTCCCGCCAGTTGCAGTACGTTTCCCGTTTCCCGTTTCCCGTTTCCCGTCTCCCGCTCCCTTTCCCCC